>Ga0326727_10022783_pt1 | contig 12044 bp, 6 predicted proteins | sample MB2enrmetagenome_FD_207643 | JGI IMG/M metagenome (GOLD analysis project Ga0326727, IMG submission 207643) | Lab enriched peat soil microbial communities from McLean, Ithaca, NY, United States - MB29MY | ecosystem: Environmental > Terrestrial > Soil > Wetlands > Peat | place: USA: New York... | reverse complement strand
CGGCGGACTGCCCAATTTGACTCTGATGCGGATACCCCACGACCATACGGGCAACTTCTCCATCGCGATCTCTGGAGTCAACACGCCGGAACTGGATGAGGCGGATAATGACTATGCCGTTGGGTTGGTAGCCGACAAGATCGCCCACAGCATGTACAAATATGACACTCTCATTTTTGTGATCGAAGACGACGCTCAGGACGGCGGCGACCATGTGGACGCCCACCGCAGTACCGCGTACGTGGTTGGTCCCTACGTCAAACACCATGCCGTGGTTTCTACTTCCTATACCACTCTCAGCATGTACCGTACGATTGAGGACATTCTCGGAATCCGGTACTCGAACTTGAACGACGCTTTGGCCATTCCCATGGCGGATGTGTTCGATCAGAGACAGAAGGATTGGACCTATCAGGCCGCGCCTTCTCTTCTGCTGTACAACACGACGCTTCCGCTGCCGCCGATGCCGGCCAGCGTCAAGAGTATTCCCCGTCCGTCCCACGACGCGGCTTACTGGGCGGCGGTCACGAAGGGCATGGACTTCTCCGTGGAGGACCATGTCGACGGCGCACAGTTCAATCGCATCCTGTGACAGGGTCTGATGGGATCGAAGCCGTATCCGGCAACCTCGAGCGGACTCGATCTTCGGGCTAACCGCGCACAACTCCTCGCGCGCTACCGCGCGACATCAGAGCAAGTGCCGGTTCAACCAGGCCAGAATTCGGGGCAGGGAACGGGCAGTGGGCAGTAAATAGCCACAAAGGGGGACGGAGTCGGTACGAGACTCTGTCCCCTTTTTCTTTGACCTGACGGAAGCTGGTCTGCCTTCTCTCTGCCTGAGATCCCGGAATCGAAGTCTGCCGCGCAAACGCTTTAGCCATCTGAGGTTTAACGCGGGGCGAGTGGGGAACCTGCCGAGGCGCAAAAGAATCGGGACCACCACAAGCTCTTAATCTTGCACTTTTCAGAGGGACCAACCTCCGAGTCGCCGATACGCCCGAACACCCGGGAGCCACATCCGGGCAGGCGCTTCTTCATCAATTCACTCATTTCTTACAAAAATGTAATCTAGAGGTGGTTTCATCATCTCGAGCCAATTGCGACACAAGGACGCGCCACATTCCGGCCAAGCCGGAGGGGAAGCCCTTAGGAACGCGATCCCGACTGAATTCACAATTTGCGTCGAAAGTGCGTCTTAATTTCGACGCCTAAATTCTCCTGGAGGTTTTCAGATGCACAAGCGTCTATGGTGGATTGGGGCTGTTCTTTTCCTGAGTCTTAACGCGCATGGCCAAGCGGATCGCGGCAGTTTGGCAGGAACCCTCAAGGACTCTTCCGGACTGGGTGTGCCGGGCGCAACCGTGACGGTATTACGAGATGCCACGGGATTAACTCGTACGACCGTCAGTTCGAGCACCGGCGCATACAGCATCCCGGAGTTGCCGGTCGGCATGTATACCGCTACGGTGGCCTTAAAGGGTTTCCAGACTGTGAAGTTCGAGAATGTGGAAATCGCGCTTGAGCACACGGCCACCCTGAATGTAGAGCTGAGGGTTTCCAGCGCTGCCACCGAGCGGGTCGAGGTGGTGGGCAGCACGCAGCAGCTTGATGAAAACTCCGACACGCTGGGCACGAATGTTCAACTCAAACAGGTTAAGGAACTTCCCTTAGACGGGCGGGATTGGGCCACCTTGACCACCATGATTCCGAGCGCGGTTGACGCCGCCGGTGGACCCGGCGCCGGCAACCAGCGTTCGATTCGCTATGCCGGCAGAGGCCGCGACGATGACAACTATACTTACGACGGCATCGATGCCACCTATGTTATTAATCAGTCCCAGCTATATTTCGTGCGTCTGGCGGTTCCGCTCGATACCATCGACGAGATCCGCGTCGACCCCATGCTGGCGACGGCGCAGACTGGCGAGACGGCAGGGGCCCAGTTGGCCCTGTCCTCGCCTACCGGCACGAACGGGTTCCATGGAGACGCCTTCGAATACTTGCGCAACGACGTTTTCGATGCCTTGGATCCGCTTGACGCTTTAGATCCGACGCACCGGCCGCCTTTCCACTTGAATCAGTTCGGAGGGTCTTTGGGCGGACCCATCCAGAAGGATAAGACGTTTTTCTTTGCCGCCTACGAAGGCTACCGGCAACTCCTCGGTCAGACTCTTAGCGGTTATGTACCCAGCGCTGCCTTTAGCGCGCAAGTGTTGGCGCAATCGCCAGCGCTTACTCCTGTTATCAGCGCCTATCCCCAAGGGCAGATCCCTACCAGTAATCCAGAAGTTTCCGTATTCGTGGGGCAAGGCAGCCAAGTGGGCCGGGAAGACTCGGAAATGTTGCGCGTGGATCATCGCTTTTCCGAAGCGACCAATCTTTTTGTGCGGGCCAACACCGACAACGCCGTCTACTATCTCCCCTATTCCCCAAGCTCCGGGCAATATCTCAATGAACAAGAGGAACTTAAGTCCTATCCGGTTAACAGCGTGATCGCCCTATCGCACGTTTTTTCTCCGACCCTGATCAACGAAACCAAGTTTGGCTTCAACCGCGGCACGACCGACACCATCTACCTCAATCAGACCGGATCGCTCTACGCGATCTCAGTAGCGGGCCTCACTACCTTGAACAACGGTCGTGTCAGCACCGGCGTGGGCAATACGTTTGCCGGAATCGACGATCTGACCTGGGTCAAGGGGAGACATGTAATCAAGGGCGGAGTCGAGGTCCGCCGCGTGCAAATGAACCAGGGGAGCAGTTCCTATGGCACGGTCAGCTTTAACTCCCTCAGCAGCTTTGCGACCGACCAATCCTATAAGGCCAGCATCACGGGCACATACCCCGTTAACGGCCTGCGAAAGACGGACTTTTTCGCTTACTTCCAGGACGAGTTCAAATGGCGGCCGAATCTCACTCTGAATTTGGGCGTGCGCTACACCATTTTCGGTATCTTTAGTGAAGCATATGGCCGCGGCAATCCTTTCGATTTTGCCACCTGCGGCGCTGCAGGCTACTGTGGCGTGGGCGCGATCTTCGGCCCGGGGAATTATGGCGACGTCGATCCGCGCATTGCCTTCGCTTGGGCGCCGGCCGTGTTGGGGGGAAAGACCGTCATTCGCAGCGGCTTTGGCATCTATCACGAGGACGGCCAGTTGGACGATCAAAACCTCCCCGATAAGAACGAAGTGTTAAGCTATGCGCTGACGCCGAAGAATTGCCCAGGCCTCAGCTTCCCCATAGCTGTAGAGCCGAACGGCAGTCCCGTCTGCACGAACGGCACAATTTCACCGAACGCGGAACAGCGAGACCGCAAAGATACGTATGCAGACCAGTGGGGCCTTTCGGTTCAGCAGGCGCTGCCCAGTAATTTCCTTGCTTCGCTCTCTTATGTGGGGAGCATAGGCCGCCATCTGCTCCAGGAATCCTATGTTAACATCGAAAACCCTTCCACCGGGCTGCGTCCTTACCCTGCCTTCTCCCAGATCGGTTGGCGAGGCACCATCGGCAACAGCAATTATGAGGCGCTATCGGTCTCGCTGAAGCGTACCTTCTCTCGCGGTTTGCTGGCATCGGCCAACTACACATGGGCCCACGAGATCGACAACGATTCCAACGGAAGCGGCGACGGCGACTCCATTACGCCGCAAAATGTTTCGTGCCAGCCTAGCGGAGCGCCGCAATGCGGTGAGTACGCCAGCGGCGCCTTCGACGCCCGCCACGTGTTCAATGCGAATGCCATCTATGAGCTTCCTTTTGGTCCCGGAAAAGCGTTATTGAATCAGGCTGGAGCGTTGCGCGCCGTGTTTGGATCGTGGTCGCTCAATACGAACTTCACCGCCCGTACCGGCTTCCCCGTGAACCTCACGACTAGTGCTACTGGCCCGGACGGAAACACCAACGAGCAGCGCCCCAACCTCGTTCCCGGCCAGACGCTGTATTTGGCCGGCGGGAATTTCAACCCCGCGGCTTTTTGCACTCCCGGGTCTAAAGACTCGCTTTACCCGGGTGGTGTCTGCCCCCCAGGACTCAACATCGCAGGCTTCGGCGATGTCCCCCGCAATTTCTTGCGAGGTCCCGGGGTCTGGCAAATGGATTTGGGGCTTTCCAAACGCATTTCGGTTACAGAACATTCACAACTTCAGTTCCGGGCCGAAGCGTTCAACGTTTTCAACAGGGGGATGTATGCTAGCCCAGATGGCCTCATTTCGGCTTCCGACTTCGGCATCATACATTCGCTTTTGAATACAACGCCGGTCGGAATGGGTACGCAGCGTCAGCTCCAATTCAGTTTGAAACTGCAGTTTTGAGAAGATAAATGCAAAGACTGCCCGCCTAAAGGCGGCCTCTATGAATACCGGGTCGAAGTGAGCTTCGCATTTCAGGGTGGCTGGTCATGAGAATCCTGGTCATTGAAGATGAAGTCAAGACCGCCAAGTTCCTGAAGAAGGGACTTGGTGAGGCAGGTTTCGTTGTCGACGTAGCCGAAGATGGAGTGGATGGGTTGCACCTCGCGCAGGAATTGCAGTTCGATCTCGTCATTCTCGACGTGATGCTCCCCGGACTGGATGGTTGGCAGGTTCTGACTCGCTTGCGCCAAGAAGGCCGGCGCACGCTGGTGCTCATTCTGACCGCTCGCGATGCCGTGCACGAGCGGGTTCGAGGGTTCGAACTGGGCGCGGACGACTATCTGGTCAAACCGTTCGCCTTTTCCGAATTGCTGGCCCGCGTGCGATCGCTGCTGCGCCGTGGGCTTCCGCGCGTACAAGAGACGCTTCGCTTGGCCGACCTGGAAATCGACTTCTTGCGCCAGCGTGCCACGCGCGCCGGTCAGCGCTTGGATCTGACCTCCAAAGAGTTCCTTCTATTAACCCTGCTGGCGAGGCGCGCGGGCGAGGTGCTCTCGCGAACTCTGATTTCCGAATCGGTCTGGGATATGAACTTCGACAGCGACACCAATGTCGTCGACGTCAGTGTGCGCAGGCTGCGCAGCAAGGTGGACGACCCTTTCCCGCTCAAACTGATCCATACCGTCCGGGGCGCCGGCTATGTCCTGGAATCCGACTCGTAGCCTCGCGCGGGTCTCGCACGTATGGGGAACTCTGGGTTTCCGCTTAACGGCGGGCTACGCGCTGGCCGGCATGTTTCTGGTGTTCCTCGCAACCGCCAGTCTTTATGTGGTGCTGGTGAGGGAACTCGAGAGAAGCACCGATTTGTTCCTTGCGGACAAGGTGCACGTGCTCCGCACCATGTTGCGGGACAATCCCGACGACCGGGACGCACTGCGGGAGGAAGTTGAGCTGGAATCGGCGGCGCGGCGTTACGAGCAATTCTATATTCGCCTGCTGGATGAAGGAAACACACCCCTGATGATGACGCCAGGTATGGCGGACCAATTGGACCTGGTGCAATTAGCCCGTCAAACCCAAAGCCGCCCGGATCGAACCATTCGCATGATGGGCCGGGGCGGGCGGGTCTTTCGCGTGACTACCGCCTTGGCGCCGGTCGGTTCCCCGCCCACTCAAACGGACACCCTTCAGATTGCGGTGGATGTCTCGCAAAAAGAGGAGTCGCTGGCGCACTATCGGTTCTGGTTCTGGGCCATGCTGCTGGCGACCTCCGCCGTTTTTCCCTTGGTCGGATACCAGATTGCACGGCGCGGCATTCGTCCGGTACAGGAAATGGCCACGACCGCGCGGCACATCAGTTCCACGAACCTGCGGGAACGCATTCTTGCGGAAGGATATCCGTTCGAGCTGGCATCCCTGGCCAATACCTTCAACCAAATGCTGGACGGCTTGGAAGAGTCCTTCGAGCGCATTTCGAGATTCTCGGCGGACATCGCGCACGACCTGCGCACGCCGGTGAATAACATTCGCGGCGAGGCAGAAGTTGCCTTGGCCCGCCCGCGAAGCGCCGACGAATACCGCGACGTGATCGGGTCCTGCCTCGAAGAAGCCGTGCGGCTATCGGATCTCATCGGCGACCTGCTATTTCTGGCGCGTGCGGACAGTCCCTTGATCCAATTACGCCGCGAGCGGGTGGATGTGGGCGCATTGCTGGGCGGGGTGCGGGAATATTACGAAGCCTCGGCGGCGGACGGCGGAGTCTCGCTCACCACGACTGTCGCCGCGGAACCGGTCATCGCCGAACTCGACCGCACGCTCTTGCAGAGGGCCGTGGGCAACCTGGTCTCGAATGCCTTGGCACACACCCCGCCCGGCGGAGCCGTCATGTTGGGGACGAACGCAGATTCTTCGACGATTCGCATCGAGGTCTCCGATACCGGCGTCGGCATTCCCGCAGAAGCTCTGCCGAGGGTTTTTGATCGCTTCTTCCGTGTCGACTCGTCGCGTTCCCAGGGTTCGGGGGGCACGGGCTTGGGACTGGCGATCGTGCAGAGCATTGCGCAACTTCATGGCGGTAAGGCGGAGATTTCGAGCCAACCGGGACAGGGCACGCGGGTCACGCTGCACATGCCGGCCACCTGCCCAAGATGACAAAAATGTAATCTCCGCGTCATGTTGGTGTTTGGGCTCCTTTGCAAGAATGGAAACGCTGGCGTAGTCCTCAAGGCGCGCCAAGCCTCTATCACAAATTCAAGGAGGAGAACCGTATATGTCCCGAAAATCTTCTCGAAGTTTTCGGACCAAGTGTCTGCGTCTGCTCGCCGGCCTGCTGGTTACGGGGCTGAGCTTTGCGGCGCTCGCCGCGGCTCAGTCCGAGCCGTTCCCGACCTACTCACCCGGCGAGAACACGAGCGCGAGCACCGGCCCGACTTACTCGCATCCCTTGTCCAACCCGTGGGTCGTCAGTGATGGCACGATCATCACGCCCGCCGGCACCCAGATCTATCTCGGCATCACGACCCGCGCCAAGGCCATCGCGCTGAACCCTAATACCAAAACGCACACCGCCGCCGTCCTTCAAATGGATGCCCCACAGGCCGTCACGATCTTCAACACCCTGACCGGCGCTATCCTGCAGACCTACAGCGCGCCATATGTGCCCACAACTGGAAAGAATGCAGGAAAGACTGAATACGATTCAGACGGCAGCGGCAAGGGCATCACTTACACGCCGGATGGTTTGCACCTGCTGTTCAGCCAGGACGGCTATAACGGCCCTACCAGCTACGTCACCATCGCCAACGTCGATCCGAACACCGGCTTGATCACATCAACGGGCGGCGCAAACCCCTTGGCCACGCAAGTCAGCGTTCCGATCGACGTCAACAACCAGAACTATCTGACCACCGTCACTTGCTTCCCGAACAGCCCTGGGGGGACCACAGGCAGCATTAATATCCCGTGCGGCCAGACCGTCTCGATTGTGTCAGACGGGACATTCACTTCCTATCCCCTCGACATCGCGATCTCGCCGGATGGCAAGACTGCCTATGCAGTGCTGGACAATAACAACACGCTGACCAAGATCAACCTGACCGCGGCGACCCCGACAGAGGGTACCGAGATCCGCGTCGGGAACGTCCCGAACAGCGTCGTGATTTCGCCGGATGGCAAGACCGCCTATGTCTCCAACGAGGCCGGCCGGATTGCTACCGCGAGCGACTTCCAGGGATACTCCAACGGCACCCCCGTCGTCGCCGAATATCCGACTGGCTCCACGGCCACCGGCACCGTTTCCGTGGTCGATCTGGCCTCGTTTACGGTCACCGGCAGCATCTCGACCGGTCTGCACCCGACCGGTATGGCCTTCTGGGGCAACTACCTGCTGGTCGCCAATGCTTATAGCGACAGCATTTCGGTGATCGACACGACCTGCAACCGGGAGGTCAGCAAGATCGACCTTGGGCTGCCGATCGGCGTGCCCGGCGAATCCCGACCGGCCTACGGCGCCGGGCCGAACTCGATCGCCGTCGATGCCAAAAACAACATCGCCTACGTCGCGCTGTATAACGCCAACGCGATCGCCGTAGTCGACCTCAGAGCGTTCATGTGGAACCCCGTCATCGGCATGATTCCGGTCGCCTATGCGCCAGCCTCGGTCGTGCTGGACGCCGCGGACAACGTGCTCCTCGTGGCCAACGACAAGGGCATCGGCACCACGGGCTACGGGGTGACGCCCCCTCCGAAGAATTCGGCCGAGAATTCGTACAACCACTATTACGGTGTGTACGACTTTAACACCCACGAGGACCTTGGCACCGTCAGCATCGTCCCCGTGCCGGATCGCTCGACCCTGGACGCGATGACGCATCAGGTCTACGAGAACAACCACTGGGATCTGGCGGAGAATATCGCGAGTGCCTCCGGCGGCGACCCGTTTGCCAAGCCGGTCGCCATCCCGGAGAAGATCGGCAGTCCGTCGCTGATCAAGCACATTTTCGTGATCATCCGTGAAAACCGCACCTACGATCAGATCCTCGGCGACGTGGTAGGCGGCAACGGCGACTCCTCCCTGGCAGTCTTCGGCGACAGCTCGACCTACCAAGCCTACCCCGGCGTAACGCCCAACGCGCACACGCTGGTGCAGCGCTTCCCGCTTCTGGACAACTTCTACGACCCGAGCCGCCAGTCGGCCGACGGTCACAACTGGATCACGCAGGCCATGGCGCCCTACTCCGACGACATCCAGTCTCCCGATTGGCTCCGTGACTACCCCTCCAACGGCGGCGAAGCGCTTGCCTACCAGAAGAAGGGCCACCTGTGGGACCAGGCTGCAAAGGCTGGTGTCTCGTTCAAGAACTACGGCGAGTACATCGAGTACAACACGTTCACCGTGCCGGGTTGCACTCCGACTTCGACTGATGGGTTTGTTATTACGAACAGTTGCGAGCCGAGCTGGACCCAGTTCTACAACGACACATTGTTATACGAGAATGGCATGGAGCCGCAGCTCCAATACTACAACGACATCGGCTCGGTCTCCCCGCTCCCGAACCTGATCAACCACACGGTCAAGAACTACCCGCAATTCGATCTGGGCATCCCCGACCAGTATCGCTTCGATGTCTGGCAGCAGGACTTCAACAAGGACGTGGTGGACGGTAAGGTGCCCCAGTTGGAATTCATGTGGATCAGCTCCGACCACACCGGCGGCCCGCCGAACGCGACAGCCATGCAGGCCGATAACGATCTGGCCCTGGGCCGCTTTGTCGACGCCATCAGCCACAGCTCCATTTGGTCCTCTTCGGCGATCTTCGTCGAGGAAGACGACGCGCAGAACGGCGTCGACCACGTCGACGGTCACCGCAGCCCGGGCTATGTCATCAGCCCCTACGTCATTCAGAAGGTGAACTCGGATGGCACCGGGGCCGGGGTAACCGAAGTGAGCACCTTCTACACGCAGGTCAACATGACGCGCACGATCGAGCAGATTCTTGGTCTGACGCCCATGAACCAGTTCGACCTGGTGGCCTCGCCGATGAGGCCGCTCTTCGTCAACGATCCGCCCAAGGACAACTTCCTGCCGTGGTCGCACGTGCTGAACGAGGTCCCGCTGGCTTACGGCGTTTCTGGGTATGAGCCCCCGCCAGGTATCACTCCTCCGGTCGCCCTCAACACCGGCAGACCTGCGGTTAAGGGTCTGAAGGCTAGCCGTCAGGTCAAGGCTCTGCAGGCTGCCTGGCTCCAGAAGAAGGCGGAGATCTTCGCCGGCAAATATCACGTGCCCGACTCCGAAGACCCGGACACGGTCAGCCACTATGACTGGTACGAGGCCACCGGGTTTAGGGTCCCCTTCCCCGGCGAGAAGACGGTTCGCCCCCCGAGCGACTTCAACCGCCCGGCGCCCACCAAGGCTGACCTGGACGACTAAAATACGTTCCGGCTATAACCACCCTCTCCCCGTTCACCGGGGAGAGGTTTTTTTTGTTCACGCCTCAAACGCAAGGTCCCCACCAACCTGAATCCGCCCGGTGTCCTTCGCCAAAACCACATCAGGCTGAAAACAATTGACATTTTCGAGCGTCGGCCCGCACCCTAAACGCCATGTTCGCGCTGCTTGGTTCCCTGCTTCGTCTCCTCGTTTCGCCCGCTTGCCTCCGAGATATCGCCCTGGAGAACCTTGCCCTTCGCCAAGAACTGGCTATGTTCAAGCGCAAGTGCCCGCGGCCTCGGCTGCGAAGGACGGATCGTTTCTTTTGGGTGTGGCTGTCCAGGGGTTGGAAGGATTGGCACCGAGCGCTGGTTATCGTCAGGCCTGAGACCGTCGCGGCCTGGCATCGCAAGGGCTTTCGCCTGTTCTGGAGCTGGATTTCTAGTCGAAAATGTGGCCGTCCAGAAGCCCGCCCCGCGATCAGAGCTCTGCTCCTGAAGATGGCCGTTGCCCACCCACTCTGGGGAGCGCCCGGTATCCACGGGGAGTTGCTCAAGCGGGGTATCCCCATCTCGGAACGAACCGTGTTGCGACTTCTCCCCAGAAAGCGTCGACCTCCTTCTCAAATCTGGAAGGCGTTCCTGGACAACCATCTGAACGAGTTGGTTTCCATCGATTTCTTTACGGTGGCGACCGCCACTTTTCGAGTTCTGTTCGTTTTGGTGGTTTTGGCCCATCGTCGACGCAGGGTAGTGCATTTCAGGCTGACCGAACATCCGACGGCGACTTAGACCACTCCGCAAATCCTGGAAGCGTTCTCCGAAGACCCGGCGCGGGCCCAGTCCGGTTCGAGGAAGTTTGTGGCATAGCATTGGCCGGAATTGGTTACCGCCAACGCCGTGAAGTAGAGCGAAGCCGCTCAACTCGCGCGTCGTCGCCGGAGATTGCTCTCAAATGGTCGCTGAAGAATCTGTTCACCCATTTCACTGCAACTCGCGGCCGCTCAGATAGTTCCATCGGTGTCACCGATTCTGCCTGAAAAGTCGCCCTCCCATCGATTGGCCCTCCGGGCAGGGCGTTTTTCGTTCCAAATCCGGCTTAAGTGGCGGGTTGGGTTGGCAAGAGCTAATTGATCACAACGATTCTGGAGCCAAAGTGCCACTTTACCAGCATGGCGCGTCCTGCTAGACTCCCGCCATGTCCTTTCGCATCCACGGGGTAAAGGTCGCCACTTTCGCCGGCGATCTTCGCCGTGTGCTCCGGTATGCCACTTACGACTGGACTCGCGAAATGTCGAAGCCCAGGCGCATCATCACCTTTGTCGCTATCTTGATGCAAGGGTACGCCGTCTATTGCTTCTTGGTGTGGGCTTTGAGGGTACCCAATGGGCTACTTGGCCTCTTATTTGTGTTACCGAGAGGGGGGCCTGGCTATTTGCTTGCCTTCCTGTTGTACATGATCGGTTACTTCGTCATGAACGGAATGCTGACTTCGGAATTTGTCCGCAAGACGCAACTGGAAGCCGACCAAATTGCTGCACGACAGATCCAGCAGACACTCCATCCCCAGAAACTGGAAGAGATGCAGGGCTACAAGGTGGAGACGTTCTATAGGCCTTTCCGTGATGTTGGCGGCGACTACTTTGACGTCATCGAACTCTCGAACAACCGGACGCTAGTCGCTGTCGCGGACGTGTCGGGGAAAGGCATGCCGGCGGCTCTACTGGCGGCGAACATACAGGCTCTGGTTAGGAGCCTCGCGAATGTTGAAGCGGACCCCCGGGCCTTGGCTCGTCAGATCAACAAGCACCTGAGTCGTTACACCCCGAATGATCGCTTTGCCACGGCAGTGTTTATGGTGCTAAGCCGCGATTCAGGAGAATTGACTTATGTGAATGCCGGCCACAACCCCCCAATCCTGTTTTGTTCCGGTTCAGCAACCTTTCTGCAAGCTACTGGCATACCGCTGGGATTGTTCATTGACGCGGAGTATGATGCTGGCACAGCCGTCATTCCTCCCGGTGGCGCCCTCCTCTTATTCACAGATGGATTGATCGACTCGATTCCCGGAAAGAACCCCAACGACCGTTTGCGTGATGCTCTGGTTGACAATTCGCGGACAGCTATGGCTACACTGGAATCCTTAGTAGATCCGAAACTCAACGAGGATGATGTCACCATATTGCTGCTGAAACGTACGGCACGATCTGCGTCCAGCGACGTATCCCCATAAGAATCGCTCGTCCAGCAAACTGCGTTGGAAAG
>Ga0326727_10022780_pt1 | contig 12047 bp, 9 predicted proteins | sample MB2enrmetagenome_FD_207643 | JGI IMG/M metagenome (GOLD analysis project Ga0326727, IMG submission 207643) | Lab enriched peat soil microbial communities from McLean, Ithaca, NY, United States - MB29MY | ecosystem: Environmental > Terrestrial > Soil > Wetlands > Peat | place: USA: New York... | reverse complement strand
CGGCCGGCAGCGGAGAGGATCGTCTCCCTGAGCTTTCCCGTCGAGGCGCCCGTGGCGCAGAGGGCGGGGACCATGCCGATCTCGTCGAGGAAGGCGGCCAGGGCCGCCACGAAGTCGGCCTCGCCATGGACGACCGCACGCTTCCCAAAGACGTACTTGTGCCCGTCGATGTAGGCGTCGATCAGCCTGCCCCTCTCCTTCCGGTATTTGGGGGGCACGGCAGCGCCCGACAGCTGAGAAAGGGCGTCGAAGAAGCGATCGGTCGCCCTGATGCCGAGGGGAAGTCCCCGCGTGAGAGCCCTGACGCCGAATTTATCCTCAAGAAGCGTGGCCCCGGTCCGGGACGCTGTGAGGCCCGCCCCGAACTGGATCGTGGCCAGGGCCCTTCCCATGCCCCTGATCGACCGTATCGGGGTCCCCCCCGGGGGCAGGTCCTGATAGTTCGACCAGGTCTCGCCGTCAAGGGTCTCCGAATAATCGGGCAGCAGGGTGAAGGCGGTGCCGAAGTCGGCGAGCACCTCTTTCAGATGCCTCAGGTCCTCCGGGGAGACGAGGCCGGGCAGCAGGTTGATGGCGCCGTCACCGGGACCCCCTTCCGCGAGCGCTTCCACCGCGCCCCTCACCGCCTCGTGGAACCCCTCCATGTGGGTGCCGCGGAAGCTCGGGGTCGATGCGTGGAAAATGAGAGGGAGACCGGCGCCGGCCCTCTCTCTGCGGTACTCGTTCAGATAGAGGCGGACGTCGTCGCCTATGGTCTCCGAGAGACAGGTGGTGGCGATCCCGATGGCCTCGGGCCGGTATTGGCGCGTCACGTTGTCGAGGGCGGTCTTGAGGTTGTCGCCGCCCCCGAATATGGCAGTCGACTCGCTGAAGTTCGAGGAGGCGATGTCGATGGGCTCCCTGAAATGGCTGATCACGTACCGGCGGATATAGGTCCCGCAGCCCTGGGAGCCGTGGATCAGGGGGATGCAGTTCTCGATCCCCCTGAAGACCAGGCAGGCGCCGAGGGGCGCGCAGAGCTTGCAGGCGTTCCTCGTCGAAACGGCATGGCGTGACGGATCAACGTCATTGTGCGATGCATTCACGGCTCTCATAGCCCACCTTCCCCAGGGTAATCCGCTTCTCGTATGCCGGAGAGAATTTCCACACGGGGCTCATAATCGATGAATAGACCTCGCGGCAAAAATTGAGCATGCCCTCGAACCCCGCAAGGGCAGTCTTGCGCTCATGGTTATGGTCGCAGAAGGCCACGCCCATCTTGTAGGCGATGGGCCGTTCCTTCACCCCGCCGATGAGGAGATCCACCTGCTTCTCCATCATGAATGCAGACAGCTCCAGGGGGTTCGTGTCATCGACGATGATGGTGCCCTCGTCGCATATCTCTTTCAGGTACGCGTAGTCTTCCCTGTTCCCCGTCTGGGAGCCGACCACCGCCGTGGAGATGCCCAGGTGGCGCAGCGCCTTGACGAGAGAGAAGGCTTTGAAGGAACCGCCCACATAGATGGCCGCCCTCTTGCCGTCGAGGGCCTTCCTGTAGCGCTCCACCTCCGGATAGATGCGCTCGACCTCGCTCCGCACAAGCTCCCCGGTCCGCTCCAGCACCTCCGGATCGTCGAAATGCCTGGCCACGGTGTAGAGCGCCTCAGCCGTATCCTCTATGCCGAAGTAGGAGACCCGCCTGAAGGGTATCCCATAGGTCTCTTCCATCATCCTGGCGAGATGGGTCATCGAGCCGGAGCACTGCACCACGTTGAGGCCTGCCCGATGGGAGCGGCCGATCTCCTCGACCCTCCCGTCGCCGGTGATGCACGAGACCACGTGCACGCCCATGCGGCGGTAGTACTCCTTGATGATCCAGGTTTCACCCGCCAGGTTGAAGTCTCCCAGGATGTTGATGGCGGGCTGGGGAACCAGGCTCGCGTCGTCCTTGCCGACCAGCCTGAACAGGGCCGTGCAGGCGGCCGTGTACCCATCCTTCTTGGTCCCCCTGAAGCCCTCGGAGTGGACCGGTATAACAGGGATCCCCTGCTCAGCCTGAACCCTGGCGCAGACCGCCCCCACGTCGTCTCCGATGAGGCCTACTATGCAGGTCGCGTAGACAAAAGCCGCCTTCGGCCGGTGTGCCTGTATCAGCTCGGTGAGGGCCGAGTGGAGTTTTTTCTCCCCCCCGTAGATCACCTCCTCTTCCCGCAGGTCAGTGGTGAAGCTGAGCCGGTGGAGCTCCGGCCCCGACGAGAGAGAGCCCCTGATGTCCCACGTGTAGACCGCGCACCCCACGGGGCCGTGCACGAGGTGGAGCGCATCGGCTATAGGGTAGAGGACTACCCGGGAGCCGCAGAAGACGCAGGCCCGCTGGCTCACCGAGCCCGCGAGGCTCGCCTTCTCGCAGGCGAGGTCGCGCCGCTCCTTCCCCTTCTCCAGGACTTGCCTTTTCCTTCCGTCAAGAATCTCGATCATCTCCGGCCTCCTTCAAGACCTCTCCATTGGGGCTCAGCGCCCCCTCCTCGGCAAAGCCTCGGAGCCTCCCTGCTCGCGTAAATGCTTCTCTCCCCTACATGACCAGCTCGAAGCCTTCCTCCGGCGCGTCGCGGTCCTGACGGTCGAGCAGGGCGTTGAGTATTTTCTCCAGCAGCCGGAGGGCCCCGCTGTAACCCGTGAGGGGAAAATACTGGTGGCCCACCCGGTCGTATATGGGAAAGCCTATCCTTATGAGGGGGATATCCTCGTCCCGGGCAATGTACTTCGCGTAGGTGTTGCCGAAGATGAGGTCGGGCCGCTCGTTCTTTACCAGCTGGTGGAAGTAGAACATGTCGGCATTGGGACCGTACTTGACGGAGGTGCCCTCGCCGGCGAGCTTTCTGATCGATCTCTCGAACTTGGGGCCGGCCGGGGTGCCGGTCACCACGTGGCACACGTCCATATCCAGGTCAATGAGGAACTGGGTGAGGGCGACGAGCTGATCGGGGTCTCCCACCAGGGCCGCCTTCTTCCGATAAAAATATTGGTGCATGTCGCTCATCACGTCGACCACCCGTCCCCGCTCCTCCATGAGGCTGTCGGGGACGGAGACACCGGCCGCCTTCCTCAGGGTATCGATGAAGGCGTCGGTGGCCCGCAGCCCGATGGGGAGGTCGAGCACCTCGAAGGGGACCCTGCACTTCGTGTCGAGGAGCTTCGCCGCGGCCAGGGAGGCGGTCCTCCCGAGGGCGACGGTGAAGAGGCTGTCGCCTGCGCTCACAATCTCTCCAACCGTGGTTCCGCCGGCGGGGTAGAGGTGGAACTTGCCGTCCAGGGGGCTGTTGACCACGCCCGAGGTGTCGGGAAACATGACCGTTCTTATGCCCATCTCGGAGGCGATCCTCTTCACCTCGGACATATCGGAGGGCTCCACGAAGCCGGGGATGAGGTTGATCTGCTTCACGGGCCTGCCCGTGCATTCGGACAGGTAGTGGACCATGCTCTGGGTCATGCTGGAGAAGCCCGTGACGTGCGACCCCTTGAAGCTCGGGGTATTGGCATGGATCACCTTTTTCCCCTTGGGGATCTTGCCGTCGGTCCGGGCCTTGTTGATGATCTGGGTGAGGTCGTCCCCGATGACCTCGGAGAGGCAGGTGGTATGGATCGCGATCACCTCGGGGTCATAGATGGTGAATATGTTGTTGATCGCCTCGACCAGGTTGGCCTGGCCGCCGAAAACCGAAGCCCCTTCGGTAAAGGAGCTGGTGGTCGCCATGACCGGGTCCTTGTAATGCCTCGTCAGGGCGCTCCGGTGGTAGGCGCAGCACCCCTGAGACCCGTGGCTGTGGGGCAGGCATCCGTGGATGCCCAGGGCCGCGTACATGGCGCCTACAGGCTGGCATGTCTTTGCCGGGTTCACGGTCAGGGCGGCGCGTTCCGCCAATTCGACCGGTGTATGTCTCAGTATCATGGGCGTCTCCTCCCTAGGTATTCCATGCGTAGCTGCCGGCCAGCTCAGGGCTTTCCTGCCAGGGGGCCTTCACGAGGCTGAAGAGCTTCGAGTTGACCAGCCGGTCGATCTCCCTGTAGAAGTTGACGGCACCCCTGAAGCCCGCGTAGGGGCCGCTGTAGTCGTAGCTGTGGAGCTGCTTGAGGGGTATCCCTGCCTTCTGGATCACGTACTTCTCCTTGATCCCGGCGCAGAAGACATGGGGCTTGTACCTCTCCATCAGCACCTCGGCCTCGTGGTGGTTCAAGTCGTCGATGATGAGGGAGTCCGCCGCCATCTCGGGCATCATGCCCACATAGTCGCCGAAGCGGATGCCCGTATCCCGCAGCCTTTCGACCTCGCCGCCCGATTTGCGCGGCTTGTACCTCTCCCCATCGGCCGTGACCGTCAACTCCTCGATGTTGCGCGTATCGGCGTCGATCACGATCTCCCCGATCACCTTCCTCCCCTCGTAGTCGTCCCGGTGGCCGAACTCGTACCCCGCGGAGACGGTCTTCATGCCGATCTCGGCGAAGAGCTCCTGATAGTGGTGGGCCCGCGACCCGCCGACAAAGAGCATGGCCAATTTGCCGGCGCACCGCGACCTGACGTCCTCCCGCACGGGCTCCACTGCCGCCATCTCTTCCCGTATGACTTGCTCCACCCGTTCGATAAGTCCCTCATCGCCGAAATACGCGGCGATCTTGCGAAGCGACTTGGCCGTAGCGTCGGCGCCGATGAAATTGACCTTGAACCAGGGGATGCCGTAGCGCTTCTCCATCATCTCCGCCATGTAGTTGATTGAGCGGTGGCACATGACCACGTTGAGGTCCGCCGTATGGGCGCTGGCGAACTCATCGTATTCCGAATTGCCGCTGAAGGTGGAGTGGAGGGTGAGGCCGCACTGATCGGTGAGGCGCTCGATCTCGAAGGCATCACCCCCGATGTTGTACTCGCCCAGGATATTGAACCGGAATTGGCCCTCTTTGGGCGCGTCGAGCTGGCCGACTACGTCGGTGAAGACCTTGTTGTTGGCGATGTGGTGGCCCGCGGACTGGCTCACGCCCTTATATCCCTCGCAGCTGAAGCCGAATATGTTGACGCCCGGGTATCTCTCCTCCATCTCCCTGGCCACGGCGTGCACATCGTCACCGATCAGCCCCACGGGGCAGGTGGAGAATATGCCGATGGCCTTCGGGTGGAAGAGCTCTATGGCTTCCTCGATCGCCTTTTTCAGCTTTTTTTCACCTCCGAAGATGATCTCCTCCTCCTGCATGTCGGTCGACAGGGCATAGGGCATGTAGTTCGGCTGCTCCGGACCTCTCGGCCGCGTCTGATTGCGGCGCGTGAGCCAGCTGTAAAAGCCGCAGCCGATAGGGCCGTGGGTAATCTGGACGATATCTCGGGTTGGCCCGAGGACCACGCCCTTGCAGCCCGCGTACGCGCATCCCCGCATGGTGAGGATGCCGGGAATGGTCCTGGTGTTTGCATGGATCTCCGGGACCTGCTCGCCCGCCTCGACCCTGTTGACGACGATCTGTTTGGCCCGCCTGCGCGCCACCTTCGCCGGGTATCTCCTGAGTATCTCCTCTTTGACTTCCAGGGGGTCTACCCCGATCTCCCTGTCCGTATCTCTCTTCACGGTCATCTCCGTCCTCCTTGGGGGCGTCTCGGTTGAGACAGTTTACGCCTCATCGAGCGTGCCCTCACCGGTCTCGCCGGTCCTGATCCTGATCGATTCTTGCACGGGCAGGACAAAGATCTTGCCGTCGCCCGCCTTGCCCGTCTGATTGGCCGAAATGATGGTCGCCACGGTCTTCTTGACCAGCTTGTCCGGCACGATGATCGAGAGGATCCTCTTGGGGATCAGCCTCTGGCTGTTTCCCAGCTGTGCAATGGCCTCTTCATAGCCCTGCTCCGCGCCCTTGAGCACGTCGAGGTCGACCAGGCCCTTGCCGCGGCCCAGGCATTCCCGCGCGTGCATCGACGATATGCCCGCGGTGGCGAGGGCCTTCTTCGTCTGGTTGATCTTGTTCATCCTGATGACGGCCGTCACCTCTTTCATGGGGCGACCTCCTCGGTACCCTGCGTGGTCTCCCTGATGCCCGAGCTGACCGTATAGACCTCCTCGACGGGGGAGACGAAGATTTTGCCGTCGCCGAAGGCACCCCTGTCGCCCGTGCGGGCCGCGTCGATCACCGTCTTGATCACCAGGTCCTTATCCGCTTCGGGAACGACCATCATCAGGAGCTCCTTGGGTATCTCGTCATAGGTAATATCGCCGATCTTTATACCCCGCTGCTTACCCCGGCCCGACACGCCCATTCTGGTGACCGCCGGAAACCCCTCCGCCATAAGCCGCTCAAGGACCGCATCCACTTTTTCCGGCCTCACGATCGCCTTTACCATCAACATGGCCTTTCCTCCTTTTGAGCCCCTACGCCCGTTTCGTGCGCTAGTTCATGCCGTATTCGATGAGGATTTTTTCCAGCTCATCCGTGGCCATGGGTTTGGGGATCACGAACATCCGGTTTTCGTCGATTGCCTTTGCGAGTGCGCGATATTCATCGGCCTGGGCGGCGTCCGCCTCGAAATCGATGACCGTCTTTCTGTTGATCTCGGCTCTCTGCACCACATTGTCCCGCGGAACGAAGTGGATCATCTGGGTGCCCAGCCTTTCGGCGAGCATCTGAATGAGCTCGCTCTCGTTGTCCACCTTGCGGCTGTTGCAGATCAGGCCGCCCAGGCGCACGCCGCCTGCCTCGGCGAATTTGACGATGCCCTTGCAGATGTTGTTGGCCGCGTACATGGCCATCATCTCCCCTGACACGACGATGTAGATCTCTTTTGCCTTACCGTCGCGGATGGGCATGGCGAACCCCCCGCAGACCACGTCGCCGAGTACGTCGTAGAAGGCATAGTCGAGGCCGATGCTGTCGGAATAAGCGCCCAGCTGCTCGAGGAGGTTGATCGAGGTGATGATGCCCCTCCCCGCGCATCCGACGCCGGGCTCGGGCCCGCCTGACTCTACGCAGCGGACGCCCTTGAATCCCGTTTTCATCACGTCATCGAGGTCAAGATCCTCGCCCTCGGCGCGGAGCGTATCGAGAACGGTCTTCTGGGACAGCCCACCGAGGAGCAGGCGCGTCGAGTCCGCCTTGGGATCGCATCCCACCACCATGATCTTCTTGCCCATTTCGGCAAGGGCTGCGACGGTGTTCTGGGTCGTAGTCGATTTCCCGATTCCACCCTTTCCGTAGATAGCAATTTTTCTCATCACTCTTCTCCTTTCATGAGCCACAGGTTATGCACCACCCTCTACTCAATTTCCGTGCCACGAACGTGGCTGGGAAGGCATGAGCACATAAACTAACGTAATTGCAGCTACTTAGCAGTGTCGAGGCCCGCTCCGCAGAAAGGACGGCGAGGGGCCCACGGCGAGAAGGCAGGGGGTTTTGTTACATAAACGTAGGATTTTGAGCGACATCCCAGGGGCGTGTAGGTTCCGGGCGAGGGGACGAACCGGTTCGCGGGGTTCCGCGGCCACGAGGGTGCCGGACCGAGGGCACAGGCATTCGGCAAATTGAGGTGCCGCCCTGGAGCATTCCGCAGAATTGATGAGCCAGTGATCGGCTGCACCCCTTCGAGCCGGCCTCCCCGCTAGTCTTCAGGAGGAGGCGACTCGGGGCGCTTTTGTTTGAACTTGGCCGTATCGATCCCGAAGGCGGCAACCCTCAGGCCCATGACCCGCTCGGTAATGCCGAGGGCCCTCGCGGCCCTGGCCATGTTGCCCCAGGAGCGTTTCAGCTCGTCCATAATGATCTCCCTCTCAAGATGGGTCATGTGCTCCTTGAAGGCGCGGCCCGGCTCATTGCGGGTGGCACGACCCGTCTGGAGATTTGGCGGGAGATGAAGGCCGTGGATCACCCCGTCGGTGCAGAGAATAAGGGCCCTCTCGATGCAGTTCTCGAGCTCCCGCACATTTCCCGGCCAATGGTACTCCCTGAGCATGGCGCTCGCCTCCTTCGAGATAGCCGTGATCTGCTTTCCGTGCTCCTTCCCGTATTTTTCGATAAAATGGCCGGCGAGCAGCATGATATCGGGTTTCCGCTCCCGGAGGGGGGGGACCACGATGGGGAAGATGTTGAGGCGGAAATAGAGGTCCTCCCTGAATCTCCCTTCTTTCATAAGCTCTACGAGGTCCCTGTTTGTCGCCGCAATGATCCGCACGTCGACCTTCATCGTGCTGTTTCCGCCTATCCGCTCGAACTCCCTTTCCTGGAGCACCCTGAGAAGCTTCGTCTGCACGGGTTGGGGGAGGTCACCCACCTCGTCGAGAAAGACCGTGCCGCCGTGGGCCAGCTCGAAGCGGCCCGGTCGGGCGGCTGCGGCCCCGGTGAAGGCGCCCTTCTCATGGCCGAAGAGCTCGCTTTCTATGAGCGATTGGGGGAGGGCAGCGCAGTTTATCACCACAAAGGGCTTATCGGCCCGGTCGGAGTTGTAGTGGATGGCCCGGGCCACCCGCTCCTTGCCTACCCCGCTCTCACCCAGAATGAGCACCGTGGCATTTGTCCGCCGGACCCTCTCGATGAGGAAATAGAGGTGGCGCATCGCCCTCGATGCCCCCACGATCGCCTTCGGCCTGTATCTGTTTTTCAGCTCGTCCCGGAGGCGCTCCCGCTCCTGCCTTGCCTTCTCCAGCTCTTCATCGGCGGCCTGGCGCAGCCGCACCGCCTGGGAGATGCTCGATCCGATGATGGTGAGGAGGCGGACGTCGTTTTCAAGGGAGTTGGTTAGGCCGGCCGGCCGGTCCGCGGAGATGGCCCCTATTACCTCGTTTCCATTCTTTATAGGCACGCAGATAAAGGCGATGCCCCCCTTGTCGAGGTGCTCTCTCGATCCTGTCCTGTCGAGAAAGCGAGGCTCCTTCGAGATATCCGGGACGATGGCGGGGCGTCCCGTATCGATCACCCTGCCCGTCACCCCTTCCCCCAGACGATACCTGCCCTTCGCCTTCTCCTCCGGCCGAAGGCCGTACGCCTCCTCGATGGCGATCTCCCCCTTCTTCCTATTGAGGACGGTCAGGGTGCCGCGCAGTATCCCCATGTGCTCCGCCGTGATCTCGAGGATGGGCTTGAGCACCGTCTTGAGGTCGAGGGCCCCGCTCAGTCTCGTGCTGATATCGAAGAGCAGGGAGAGCTCTCTCAGTTCACGGGTTGGCGTGTCGATTGTCATACATGCCTCGGTATTCATCTGCTCACTCGAGGAGTGGGTGATCCGGGTGAGGGGAAGGCGGGGTGCTCTCTTGCAGGGGGCGCACGGACGGGCTACACCGGAGGAGGACGAAACGACCGTGCTCATGGCCGATAAGGCTCCCCGTCGGCGAAAGGGGCACGTGAGAGGGAGAGGGGGGAGGACCTGCCTGATGCCGCTCCTTCAACCCGCCGGCGGCACCAATCGACCATGAGGGAGCAAAGATAGAGGGCAAGGAAGGGTAGGCCGAGGTGAGTTATCACGTAGGCCCATCGCGCCAGGAACCGGACGGGACCGGCGTAGAGCAATCCCTTCGCCGAGCCCGCGAGATCGGCCAATCCAAGAGATATCACGTGCCTCGCTGAAAGCGACCGAGCCTTCACGCTGCTCTCCTCTGACAATCGCGCAACCGTCGCCTTTTCTTCTTTCTGCCCCTCGATCCTGCCGGTGGAGGAGGTCTTAAGGGACGCCCTCAGTCATCAGCCTCATCCGGGGCCGGGCCGGCTACGCAGCCGCGACGCTTTTCCGCATCAGGCCGATGTCCTCGAGGGGAAAGACGAAGATCCTGCTGCTCCCAGACTCGTCCGTTTTCGCTTTTTTCCGGATGTGGGCAACGACCGTCTCCGCTATTTCATCGACGACGACGATCTCAACCTTTGCCTCAAGAAGAAAGGGGGATTCGTACCGCATTCCCCGATAGACTTCCGTAATGCCTCCGGGGCTGCCGAAGCCCTTGACCTCGGTGACGGTCATGCCCCGGACCCCCAGCTCGACCAGGCCGTCTCTCATCTCCTCGACTTCCGCAGGCTCGCATATGGCTTCTATCATCTTCATGCTTTTCTCCTTTCTGTGCTCTCCTCAAAAGCGATAGCCCGGCTCTCGTGAGCCGACCGGCTCAGATGCTCTTCTGCCGCTCCCCCGTCCTGATCCGCAGGGTATCCTCTATGGTGGAGATGAAGATCCTGCCGTCGCCTTCCTTGCCCGTCATGGCGGCTTCCCGTATGGCGGCGACTATCCTGTCCACGTCCTCGTCGTTGGCGACGATTTCGATCTTCGCCTTGGTGAGGAGCTCCGTCTTGTACTTCTTCCCCCGGAACTCCTGCTCCACGCCTTTCTGCTTCCCCTGTCCCTCGATCTCGTAGATCATGAGGCCGGGGCAGCCGACCCCTCCTAAGGCCTCGTACACGTCGCCCGTCTTTGTGGGACGGATTATAGCCTCGATCTTTTTCATGGTATCCTCCTTCTATGACATTACCGCTTCGATCCCTCTCTCGCCGGTGCGTATGCGCATGGCGTCGGAGGCGTCGGTCACGAAGATCTTGCCGTCCCCCACCTGGCCCGTGCGGGCGGCCTCGCCCATGATCTCCATCACCGCCTTCACATCCCATTCCCGCACTACCACATCGACCCTTACCTTCGGCACGAAGGTGATCTGGTCGGACTCGCCGTTGGTATGGCCCTTCTGCCTGCCGAAGCCCTTCACCTTGGTCACGGTCATGCCCATGATGTAGTCGTCCTGCTTCAGGGCCTCCACCACGATACCCAGCTGCTCGGGCCTGATCAGGGCCGATACCATCTTGAAGCGGTAGGTTTTCCGCACCGTGGTCATGGCAACGTAGATTGCGGCGATGAGGGCCCAGCCTCCGGCGATGATGAAGCATATCTTCGCCTCGGCCTTGGCGTCGGCGTTGCCCGTAATGTAGAGGTAGAGGATCGCCACGGTCATGAGCAGGTTGAACACGACCCCCAGGGACGGGATAAGACGGTGCCTCAGGGGGTTTGCCTCGCTCCTGTCCTTGAAGGCGATGATGGTCCATACGCAGGTGAGGCCGTAGAGGATGAAGGTGCCCAGGTTGGAGGCAAGGGCAATGCCCGTGAGGCCGACCACGCTCTGCACACCGACGATGCCGATCACGGAAACGGCGATGACCAGGGCCACGAGCGCCATGTGGGGGGTCCTGAAGTTCGGATGGATGAAGCCGAGGCCGGAGGGCAGCTCCCGGTCGTCAGCCATGCCTGCAGTGATGCGCATGGCCGTGTTCATGGCGGAGAGGGTGGTGCCCACGATGGCAATGGCAACGGTGACTGCCATGGTGATCATCAGGCCGAAGCCCAGCCCGGGGATCACACTGTTCCCGAGGAGCTGCACGAGGTCCCCGATGGGGGCGCTCGATGCGGCGGCAGCGCCCATGCCCGTGGTGGTCACCTTGCCGGTGACGTTGACCAGCTTCTCGCTTATCATGGCGCCTGCCGCAAAGTATTCGAAGAGATAGGCGAATACCCCCTGGACCACGAGCGAGATGATGATCGCTTTCGGGATGTTCTTTCCCGCGTCCTTCGTCTCCGCGGATAAGGCGGTGCAGCTCTCGAAGCCGACCAGGATCAGTATGGCTATGGTCGACTGGACCAGTATGCCGGAGAGCATGTGGGGCCTTACGATGTCGAGCCCCCCGGAGAAGGCCCACTGGGCGGCATGCTGGGGGTTGGCGATGCGGTACCAGATGGCGAGGCTGCTGAAGACCACCAGGGTGGCCCACTGGATGAGGTTGATGCCGATGGCGGTAAAGGTCGACCCCGTTATCCCGCGGTAGGCGATGTAGCCCGTGACGATGGTGAAGAGCACCACGATGATGGCGAGGTTGACCATGGAGAGGTCATGGCCCGTGAACTGGTTATAGATGTAGCCGATCATGGTGGCCATCATGGCGGCCATGACCCCGGAATAGGCCCAGTAGAACAGGTGGGCCGACCAGCCGGTGGCGAGCTTGGAGACGCGGGCCAGGGACCTGGGGCCGCTCCTCGTCTCTCCTTTGGCATCGAGCCAGGCCTTCTCCGCGAAATAGGCGCA
>Ga0326727_10022779_pt1 | contig 12047 bp, 13 predicted proteins | sample MB2enrmetagenome_FD_207643 | JGI IMG/M metagenome (GOLD analysis project Ga0326727, IMG submission 207643) | Lab enriched peat soil microbial communities from McLean, Ithaca, NY, United States - MB29MY | ecosystem: Environmental > Terrestrial > Soil > Wetlands > Peat | place: USA: New York... | reverse complement strand
GCCAGTTGAAGAAGACATTGATCTGCGCCGAACCGCGCTTGGTGGCCGAACGCACCGTGACGGCGCCGGGAATGTCCTTCATCGCCTCTTCGATGGGGCGCGTCACCGTCGCCATCATTTCGTCCGCCGGCATGATGCCGTTGTTGACGAGAATGACGACGCGCGGAAAATTGGTCTGCGGAAAAACCGACGACGGCATGCGCAGCGCCGAAAAAATTCCCGCCAGGCACAAGACCGCCGCGACGAAGGTGATGGACAGAGCGTGCCTCGTGGCGAACCGGCCCAAAGGCGAGATGACGTCGGCCTTCATTTGTCCTTGGACGATTGGGCGGACGATTCGTCGCCCGAAGCGCCTTGCGCGCGGATTTTGGTTGTGGCCGGCAGGCCGTAAGCGCCCACAGACACGACCACATCCCCCGCTTTCAGTCCCGGAGCGGCCACTTCAATCCAGCCGTTCTCGCGCACACCGGTCCGCACCGCCGTTTGCGTCGCCTGGCCGCCTTTGACCAGCGCGATGGCGCTTTGGCCGCTTTCATCCGTCACCACGCTTTCGCCCGGCGCGGCCAGGCAATCCACATGAACCGCCGTCACGATGCGCAGCGCAACAAATTGTCCGGGCCGCAGCAGGCCGCCCGGCGGCAACAACACCCGCGCCAGAACCGTGTTGTTGTTCGTGTCCACGGTCGGGCTGAGGAACGCAAGCTCCGCCGTCACCGGCGGCTCGGTCAACACTTCGACCGGATTCCCGGCTTTCAATTCGCCGGCTTCCGCCGCCGGAATTTGCGCGCTCACGACGAGCCGGTTCAAATCCATCACTTCCGCCACGACCGTCGGCAAGTCCACTGACTGGCCGGGCTTGACGTTGACATGCACGACCGTGCCGGACATGGGCGCGAGGACCCGCAGCAAGGCCAGTTGCGCCTCGGCGCTCTGCAAATTCCTCTGCGAGGTGTTCTGTTGCGCGTATAATTGCCTCTGCCGCGCCACTTCTTGTTCCGCGTTCTCCACCGTCAACGTGCCCGAATTCAATTCCACCACCAAATCGCCCTTCTCGACATGCTGGCCTTCCACCAGGGCGACCTTGGTGATAACGCCCGCCACCGGCGCCGCCAGCGCCACGCCGGCGGCCGGGGCGTTGGTCGTGGCAGGGGCGGGTTCCACCGTGCCATAAGCTTGGACGTAACGATGCAGCGTGGCCAATTGGAGGGCGTTGGTCTGGACGCTCACGACCGGGGGCGTGGACTCCTCGCCGCCCGGTTTGAGTTCCACCGCAAGAAGTTTTTGCGCGCCGTTCACGACGATGTAGTCGTTGGTCTTGATGGTTCCCGTCACGAACCATCCGGCGTCGGTGAGCCGGTCCAACGGGGTCTTTATGCGGGTGAAGGCTTCGCCGCCCTTGTCCTTGTTCATCACATAAACCCAGCCCGCGCCTTCCACCAGCACCACGGCGTCGCGCGGGATGAGGACGCCCGCCAGCGGTGTCGCATTGGGCGCCTGGCCGGAGCCATTGTCCGGCTGGCTCCACTGCCCGGCCGCCGGATTGCCAAAGACTATCCCCAAGTCCCCCTGCTCGTCGTCACTCATGCTGACCACGGTGTTGCCCTGTGCGTCGCGGGTGACTTGGGGGCCTTCGTCCGCGGCGTCCGGCGATTCGGGGGCGGCCGCGTTATGGTGCTTATGCCACCAGAGGCCGCCGCCAATCGCGCCGGCCATGAGTAGAATGAGAACAATGGCTCGCTTCACGGTTTTTTCTCCTTTGCGGCCGCCGGATTCCGCTCGATCACGCCCGGCGTCATCGTTTCAATGGGACGTTGCACGGCGTCTTCCAGGGCCGCCACGGACTGCTGCCTCTTGACCTGCGCCTCCAACTGCACCTCTTCGGCCTCGGCCAGTTCCAGTTGGGCGTTCAACAAATCCAGCGGGGCGGCGGCGCCGGCGCTGACCTGCCCGGCGATGGCGTCGCGGGACTTTGCCTGGGTCGCGGCCAGATCCTGGAGCAGGGCCAGGCTCTTTTCCGTGGCGCGAAAACTTTCCACCGCGGCGTCAATGTCCGCGATCACCTTGGCCTGCAGCGCGCTGAAGCGGGCGGCGGCTTCCACGCGGCGGGCGGCGGCCTCGGCAATCGGGCCCTGGTTCTGGTTGAGCACGGGCAGTTCCACGGTCAGGCCCAGGCTGTACATGTTGTCCCCCTGGTCGAACTGATAGCCGGGGCTGAGTTGAATGTCCGGGTATTGCCGGGCGATTTCCAATTGCAAGGCCGACTGGGCCGCCGCGTAATCGGCCAGCGCCGCCAGAATGTCCGCGCGGCCCAACAGCGCCTCCCGCCGCATTTCCTCGCTGGTCAGGCTGGCGGCGGCGGCGGCGTCCGGGAAAACAGTGGATACCTCCACGCCGTCCAGCGCGCGGACCGGAACGCCGATGGACTCCGCCAGGCGCGCGCGGGACTCGGCGCCCTCGCGCCGGGCGTCGGCCAGGTCCAGCCGCGTTTTTTGCAGGGCGAGGCGAAAGGACACCGCCTCCTGCGCCGCCATCGCCCCGGCCTGGATTTGTTGTTCCAGAAGCGCGATGACTTGCTGCTGGATGGAAATCTCATTTTGCAGGAGCGCCTCGCGCTGCCGGGCCGCGGAAAAATCCAGGAGGCTGGCGCGCACCCCGGCGCGCACCTGCCAGGCGGTGGCGGCGATGTTCAGCCGCGCGGATTCGGAAAGTTGCCGCGCCTGGGCGATGCGATAGCCCCGCTTGCCGGCCGTTTCCAGGGGCAGATCGAAACTGACGGTGGGAAACCAGGGGCTCAGTCCGGGGGCCGCGTTGACGTGGCTGAAATTGAGGCCCGGGGTAACGTTCAAGGTCGGATTGGGCCGTCCGCCGGCGGTTTGGATGGCGGCCCGGGCCACGTCCCACTCCGCGCGCGCCACCTCCAAATCGGGATGATAATAGAGGGCCGCGAGGGCGAGCATTTCAAAATCCCAGGCGGGCGCCGGCGCGGGGGCGGGATCGCGGCGGAGGTTTTTTTCCAGAAAACTGCGCAGGCCGGGATCGTCCAGGGTGCGGCTTTCCAGGGCGGAGGCGGTCTGGGCGGGGGAAACCGGCTTTGCCTCGAAGCGCGCGCAACCCGCCGCCGCCGCGCACAAAAGCAGGGCCGGACAAAGTCTATGCATCGAAATCAACAATTAGAAAAGCTTACGGCTTTTGCATCTCGTACACCAGCACCTTGAAGTTGTTGGCCGGTCCGTTTCTCTGTCCGACGGAGAGGTAAATCTTGTGCGTCTTGGGGTCAATCGCCATGGTGCGCGCGCCGCTCTCGGTCTTGAGGGTTTGCACCACAGTCAGTTTGTCGGGCGAATCCTCATGGGCGATAACGGTGGCGCCGGAGCCGCCGCAGGAGGCAAAGGCGAGTTGGGTGCCGGGATCAAAAGCGGTGGCATCCACCCCGGCGCCAATGGGCACGGTGGCGAGGACCTTGCCGGTGGAGCTGTCCATCATCGCCATGACGTTGTTGCCGCCGCAGCCGATAAAGAGCCGGTGATGGGCGGTGTCAATTGCCAGGCCGGAGGGTTCTGTGCCACCGGTAATCGGCCAGGTCGCCACCACGGCGTGGGACTTGGTGTCAATCACCACCACCGCGCTTTTATCTTCCAGGTTGTCATAAACGCGCCCCGCCGCCGCATCCGCCGCCCCGAATTCCGGCTTGCCGCCCAGCGGAACGGTGGCCACCACTTTGGCCTCCTTGACGTTGATCACGCTGGCCGAGGCGCTGCCGCCGTTGAACAAGTAAACTTCGTGCTGGCCCGGTTCGTAGAGCATGCCGTCGGGATTCGTTCCGGTGTCCAGCTTGGTGATGGTTTCCAGCGTTTTCAGATCCACCACGCTGGCCTTGTTCTCGCCGCCATTGCTGGCGACCCCGCGCCCGAGGTCCGGGGCGGGCGCAAAGCCATGCACGCGGGGGGTATTGGCGATCTTCCCCACCACCGTGTCCTTGTCAATATCAATCACCACCACTTCCGTGCCGTGGCTGACATAAAGACGCCGGCCCGCCTCGTCCACGGAAAGGTAATCCCAACTGCTGGCCCCGCCGACGGGAATCTCCTTCAGCAAATGGTAAGGCCCCTCCGCCGCCCCCGGCAGCGCGGGCGCCGCCAGCGCCATGCCCAGAGCCAGCAAACCGAACATTTGATTTTGTTTCATAAAAAGTATTTTGAATATTGGTTGCACGCCAAAAATGATGGCGTCGGCGCGGGCCTTCAAGGGCGGATTGATTACAATTCTGTCATCTTGGAATCCGCCAGTCGGTGTGGCGTCGCGCCTGCGGCTCGACCTCGGCCCACAGCGCCGACACCGCAAAATTGAATAATGGCGCTGCTTGGAATCCGCTTCTTTGGCGCCGGGATTTGCGGTAGAGTCCGGTCATGCGCGTTTTGGTTGTGGAAGACGAAAGGAAAACGGCGTCGTTCATCCGCTCCGCCCTGGAGGCGGAGCATATCGCCGCGGACCTCTGCCACAACGGCCCCCAGGCGCTGGCGGACGCCATGAGGGTCTCCTTCGACGCCATCGTCCTGGACATCATGCTGCCGGGGCAGGACGGGTTGAGCGTGCTGCGGCAGTTGCGCCAGCGCGGCAACCGCACGCCGGTCTTGCTGCTCTCGGCGCGCGGCGAAGTCAATGACCGGGTGGAAGGATTGAACATCGGCGCCGACGATTATCTGGCCAAGCCGTTTGTCCTGGCCGAATTGGTCGCGCGCCTGCGCGCCCTGGTCCGCCGCGGCAACGAACCCGTGCCCCGGCTCCTGCGCGTGGCCGACCTGACGCTGGACACCCTCACGCGCCAGGCCCGGCGCGGCGAAACGGCCTTCGATCTGGCCGCGCGCGAATACCGGCTGCTGGAATTTCTCATGCGCTCGGCCGGGCGCGTTTGCGGGCGCATGACCATTCTGGAAAAGGTGTGGGACTATAACTTCGATCCGGGCACCAATATCGTGGACGTTTATGTGCGGCGGCTGCGGGAGAAGATTGACGACGGCTTCGAGCACAAGCTCCTCCATACCGTGCGCGGCGCCGGCTATGTGTTGAAGGAAGGGAAGGAGTGAGCTATGACCATTCGCGCCCGCCTGACTTTTTGGTACGCCGGCATCATGTTCGCCTCGTTGCTGACGATGGGCGCCCTTTCCTACCGGCACTTCGTCACCATCCCCGCCCGCCGCGCCGTCGGCGGAGGGCAGTCCGCGGATGAAGTGGCCGACATGGCGATGGATTTCCGCGAAGTCGCCAGGATCGTGCTGTGGGGCGGCGCGCCGGCGCTGCTCCTGGCGCTGGGGGGCGGCTGGTGGCTCACCCGCAAGGCTCTGGCCCCCGTCTCCGCCCTGACCCAGGCTGCCGCCCGCCTCAACGAACGCAGCCTGCACGAGCAATTGCCCCGCTCCGGCAACGGCGACGAACTGGACCAGTTGACCGATGTTTTCAACGCCATGACCGCCCGCCTCGACGGCTCTTTTCAGCGCATGCGCGAATTCACCCTCCACGCCTCGCACGAATTGAAAACCCCGCTGACCGTCATCCGCGGCGAGTTGGAAACCGCGCTCCAGGACGAAAAAAGCGGCGCGCCGCCCCCGCCCGCCCGCCTCCTGAGCCAGATGGATGAGATTGACCGGCTGGCCAAAATTGTGGACGGCCTGACGCTTCTGACCAAGGCCGACGCCGGACAGGTCGCCCTCCACCCCGAACCGCTCCAGTGGGACGAACTGGTGCGGGAAACTTTCGCCGACGCCAACATCCTGGCCCAGCCGTCGGGCGTCCGCGTCACCCTTTCCGACTGCCAGGAAGCGGCCATCCGGGGCGACCGCCACCGCCTGCGGCAGTTGCTCCTGAATTTGACGGACAATGCGGTCAAGTACAATATCCCCGGCGGCACGGTGGCGATTTCGCTGAAACGGGCCGGGGCGGCGGCCGAGTTGCGCATCGCCAACACCGGCCCGGGCCTGGCGGCCGAATTGCAGCCGCGCGTCTTCGAGCGCTTTTTTCGCGGCGACGACAGCCACAACCGCGAGGTGGAAGGCTGCGGGCTGGGCTTGAGCATTGCCCAATGGATAGTCCGCGCCCACGGCGGGACCATCCAGTTCGCCTCCCAGCCCGGCCAACTGACGACCGTGACGGTGCGCCTTCCCCTGGCGGGCGCCGGCTGAAAAGCGAACAGCAGCGCCCTGGGGAGCATACGCGCCTCGCGTGTGCTGACCGGCGCCCTCGCCGGTCAGTTTTCGTGTCACCCCCTCCGGTCGCGACTTTTCCATGCCGAAATGTTGTCGGCGCGTGCCAAAGTTGATCGAGCCTCAGCCGGAATTCGCGGTTGACTTCCGGGCGGGATTCCTTATCTTGGCTCCATGAGCACGGTTGTTACGGAAGACGGCAAAATCAGTATCCCGCAGGAAGTGCGGGAGGCCCTTGGACTTGGTCCGGGAACCGTGCTCGAAGTGCAAAGCCAGGCGGGCACCCTCGTCGCGTGGAAAAAAGTGGAGCCGGACGTGTTTGAGAAATGGCGCGGTCGCGGCCAACTGCCCGTCGGAACCGGCCCCGACGATTATTTGCGGCTGATTCGCGATGGTGACCGCCGTTGACACCTCTGTTCTTCTCGATGTCCTGCTGAACGACCCTCAGCACGCGCCGGCTTCCATTGCCGCTTTGCGAAGGGGATCAGTGGAAGGTTCGCTTATTCTTTGCGAAATCGTTCTTGCGGAACTCGCGCCCACTTTGGCCCCCGCCGAAATGCCGCAATTTCTTTCCGACTGGAATCTCACTTTTGTTCCTTCTTCGCAATCAAGCGCTATTCTTGCCGGTGAGATGTTTCGGACCTATTTGCGGCGCGGGGGCAAACGGAGCCGGGTTGTGCCCGACTTTCTCCTGGCCGCGCACGCCCAAATTCATGCCCAACGCCTCCTCGCTTGAGACCGCGGCTATTACCGGGATTACTTCAAGCAACTGCAACTCTGGGACCCCAGCCCCAGCCCTAGCTCCTGATCTGGCGGCGCAGGCTCGTTGAGCGCAGGCCAAGCGGTGGAACTTCCGCCGGCGCGCTTGGCGCAATGGTGGGACAAGCCGGCGCGCGAGGAAAGGGAAAAGGCAAAGGCTCAACCCATAGTTTGGTCCTATCCGATTGATGCTCATCTCCAAAAAACCACGTCAAAATGAACCAAACTGTGGGTTGACTTCTCTTTCCGTATCAATCCACGCAAAAACTATCCATAGTGAGGACGGACATCAGCGCGAGCGCTTTTTTCGCGGCGACGCCAGCCACAACCGCGAGGTGGAAGGCTGCGGGCTGGGCTTGAGCATTGCCCAATGGATAGTCCACGCCCACGGCGGGACCATCCAGTTCGCCTCCCAGCCCGGCCAACTGACAACGGTGACCGTCCGCCTCCCCCTGGCGGGCGCCGGCTGAAAAGCGAACAGGATTCTTCACTTTCAAGAACAGTGTCGAAACGCGCCCCATTGGCGACGGTCGCAGACCGCCGCTACAGGCGAGCGCATCCGTCCGGCTCTCGCCGGAGGAACCGGCGCTCCGATCTGTCAGGTCAGAGTCGCTCCTTTTCGCAAGGAGTTTGCCATCCCGATTCGGATCGGCAGCACAGGGATTCATAACGCAAAGGCGCAAAGGCGGCGGCAAATTGAAAATTTACAATTGCAAATTTTCAATTTGTTATTGTCTGGCGTCTTGGCGTCTTGGCGATAAAAGTCCTTTTATCCGTGAAATCTCCCGATCCGGAATCGGGATGGTTCCCCACTTCGCTTGCGGCGGGCCGCTCCGGGCGTTTTTCCGGTTCACTATGGGTTGGCAGGATGCGCAAGTGGCTAATGATGAGGGACTTGGAAGAATTTGCCTAAATCCGCGTTTTTCTCTTGACTCTTCGCGCTTATATGCTAATCTTTTGTGCGTGACGATAGGTCGCAGAGGGCCGGGCGGCGGCGGGAAGAAGATCCCGTTGAGCAGGGCTTTTCCAGAGGTTCGGCTTTTCCAGCGGATTTCTCCAAAGACGCGCAACTTTAACGTTAAAGCCGCCAACCCCCCATTCGACCGAATTCAAGCAGATTCAAGTGGATTCAAGCAAATTCAACCCAAAAAGTATGGGAAAAACCATGAAAGATACCGCAGGCAATCCGCCATGAACTTTGGCCGCCAAGAAGCGCCAAAGGCGCAACCATCCGGAGTGGCTCACCGCGAAATACGCGAAATACGCGAAAGCAGAGTTGCCTGTGTTCGCGTTTTTCGCGTGGTTCGCGGTGAAGAAGCTTCATTTTTGAGCCTTTTGAGCCTTTTCGCGGCAAATCAATGGAAATATCTATCCATGAACCATTTACACGCCACACGGAGCTTTTCCGGTCAAGCCTAATCAAGCCTAATCAAGTTATTTTTTGAACTGCAATGACCACCAATCCCTTGTCACGCCGCGGCAAAACGACGGCGGAATCAGCCGGTTACTCCGCCACGCGCGTCGTGTTTTCCTATTTTGCGGTCCAAAATCAGCCCCAAGTCGAGCAAATATGAGGTCGCCGCACCTTGATGAATTGGCCGCGCGCAAGTCGCCGTTCCGCGCAGAATCGGCTTGCTTGCGGCCGGATTTCTGGAAAGGTTGCCTCATGCCAAAATGGCCCAAGCAATTGCCGCCCCTCTCGCCGGAAGACCAGCGCATCAACGACGATTTCATGGAGCATTGGCACGATGTCTTCCCCAACAAATACGGCCTCGCCGACCGCTGGAGCCACAGCTATCCCGCCAAAAACCGGCCCGCCCAATTCCTGCGCACCCTGGAAATCGGCGCTGGCCTGGGCGAACATCTCAAATACGAAACCCTTTCCCCCGAACAGGAGCAAAATTACGTGGCTGTGGAATACCGGGCCAACATGGCCGAGCGCCTGCGCAAAGCCTGCCCCAGAATTCAAACCTGCCTGGGCGATTGCCAGGAGCGGCTGGATTTTTCCGACGGCCATTTTGACCGCGTCCTGGCCGTCCACGTCCTGGAGCATTTGCCCAACCTGCCCGCCGCCATCCGGGAAATGCACCGGCTGTGCAACAAAACCACCGGCATTTTCTCCGTCGTCATTCCCTGTGAAGGCAGCCTGGCCTACTCGCTGGCGCGGGAGATTTCCGCCAAGCGCATTTTCCAAAAACGCTACCAGCGCCCCTACCACATCTTCATCTCCCGCGAGCACATCAACCTGCCGTGGGAGGTTTTCGGCGAAATCGCGCCCTGGTTTGAAATGGTCCATTCCAGCTACTTTCCCATCCCGCTCAAATGCCAGTTCTGCAACCTGTTCATCGGGGCCACCTTCAAACCCAAACCGCAGCCGGATCAGTCAACAATTGTCCCCTCTTGATTATGACACGGCGCCTCCCTGGAGAAATGCGTCCGCCTTTGCGATGTTTGACTGGTTTGGTCCCCGGCTTAGGGGTGGAGTTGGCCCAAGCCGCGCCGGCCGAATTCCGCCGCCAGCATGACCAGCGCCATGCCCGCCAGCGGGGCCAGGTCCACCCGGCCGATGCGCAGCGGGAGCGGGCGGAGGGGACGGAGCAGGCCGCGGGCCGTAGCATTGACAAAATCCAGGAACGGAAAATCGCCCAGGTAAACGTAGCTGTTCACCACATACAAGGCGAGAAACCCCACCACCAGAAACTTCAGGGCCAGGTAGGCCGCCAGGCCGATGACCGCCCCCTGCGCCAGCACATGCCAGGTGGAAACCCGGGGCACCATGTCAATCCAGAGCAGCAGCGGATTGAGCGCGCACCACAGCGCCATGGTGGCCGCCAGCGGGAGCAGCAACTTCACGCCGCCGGGCCAGCGTTCCAGCCGCCCCAGATGCAGCCGCACCAGCCGTTGCGCCGGGTCCGCATCGGAGACAGGCGCGTTGACCGAGGAGAGCAACAGCAGGCAAAGATAAAAGAAACCCAGCGTCGCGCCGAAGCTGAAAAAGGAGAACAGCACCATGCGCCCCGGCCAGTCGCTGCGGAACAAAAGCGAGAAGGTGCTCAACGAAATGCCCGGGTCCCATCGCAGCCGCGCGCCGGCCTGCCAATAAAACACCGCCCGCCCCAACAGCAGCGCGAGCAATCCCAACAGATACCGCCAGCGCCCGCGCGGCGGGTCCGCCCGCCGGGGCCGCGCCAGGCCCGCCGTCCCCTCCGGCGTCACCCGGGGCGGCGGGACCGCGCGCCAATTCAGCCAGAGCAGCAGCCCGGCCACATTGAGAATAAAATCAATCAAACTCATGCCACGTTTCGCGCAGATGATGTAACCATTCCGCCCCGCCCGTTCAACGAAAAACAAAACTCACATCATTTTCAACAGCGTGTCGGCCATTTCCGAAGGCGTGGCCGCAACCCCGATGCCCGCTTTTTGGAAGGCCGCTATTTTCGCCGCCGCCGTGCCCTTGCCGCCGCTGATGATCGCTCCCGCATGGCCCATCCGCCGCCCCGCCGGGGCCGTCGCGCCGGCGATAAACCCGGCCACCGGCTTTTTGCAGTATCGCCGGATCCACCGGGCCGCTTCTTCCTCCGCGGACCCGCCGATTTCGCCGATGATGATAATGCCGTGCGTCTCCGGGTCCTCGTTGAACAGCTTGAGGATGTCCAGGTGCGAGGCGCCGTTGACCGGATCGCCCCCAATGCCCACGCAGGTGGATTGGCCGGCGCCGCGGCAGGTCAATTGCCAGACCGCTTCGTAGGTCAGCGTGCCGCTGCGCGAAACCACGCCGATGTGGCCTTTCTTGTGAATGTAGCCGGGGGCGATGCCGATGCGGCAGCCGCCGGTGGAATTCTCTCCTTCGCCCGGCGTGACCACCCCGGGACAATTCGGCCCGATCAGCCGCGTCTTGGCCCCGCGCATGGCCTGCTTTACTTTCACCATGTCATTGACAGGGATGCCTTCGGTGATGGCCACGATCAAATCCAGCGCGGCGTCCACCGCTTCCAGGATCGCGTCCGCGGCGAAGGGCGGGGGAACAAAGACGGCGGAAACGGTCGCGCCGGTCTGGCGGGCGGCCTCGGCCACCGTGTCGAAGATGGGGACTTTATGGCCGGCATGTTCAAAGATCTGGCCGCCCTTGCCGGGCGTGACCCCGGCCACGACCTGCGTGCCGTAGTCGAGCGAGAGCTGGGTGTGACGGGCGCCGAAATTGCCGGTGATGCCCTGCACGAGAATCTTGGTTTGCGGAGTGACGAGGATGGACATGGTCAATTTTGGGCTTGCGGCCGCCGGTTCAGTTCTTCGATGAGCGCGCCGCTGTTCCTGGTTCCATTATGGCGTCTTTCTCTTGTGAATGCAAATGGTGTTGCCGTCGGGATCAAAAATCATGGCCATCCGGCAGACGGGCGTGGGCATCGGCTCCACGCGGAACTTTGCCTCATGCGCCCGCAAATGGGCAATCGCGGCGTCGAAGTCCTCGACTTCCAGCGCGACGGTGCAGCCGTCGGGACTCGGCTTGAAAATGCCCGGCGCGCAGCCGAGGGCCAGGGTATGCGGCCCCACTTCGTATTCCACCCACTTCCCGTGTTCCGAATCATGCGCGGTCGCGGCTTTCAAACCCAGCGCCCCTTCGTAGAACTTCCTCGCGCGCGCCATGTCCGTGACGGCGTAACAACTGAAGGCGATCTCGGTTACTTTAATCATATTTTAAAAAAGTGTCGGCGTGGGATCAGATTACGGTTTTTCAAGGCATTTGCAACTTCCGAGGAGGCGTCGGACGCATCCCAGTTTTTGGCTGGCTCCATCCGAGTTTGGTTGAAGGACGTGCGGCTGAACCTCCGTCAGGAGCGAAATAATTGCAGCCGACAAGCCGAAAAAAGCTCTGTCATTGAGCCGTGGCTGTGGCCGAAGCGATCCCCGAAAGGCCAGCGGCAAAAAAGTTGCCGATTTTTGCCGGATTCTTGTTGCAACAAAGGCCCCGGCAGGTTAATGTTGCGCCAGTTTAGCAAAGTCGCGTTATGAAATTTGTGCCTTACTGTGTCGTGGGATTTGTGTTGTCTGGAATGGGCGCGTCCGCGGCCGTGACGGATGATGTTTACGAGC
>Ga0326727_10022778_pt1 | contig 12049 bp, 9 predicted proteins | sample MB2enrmetagenome_FD_207643 | JGI IMG/M metagenome (GOLD analysis project Ga0326727, IMG submission 207643) | Lab enriched peat soil microbial communities from McLean, Ithaca, NY, United States - MB29MY | ecosystem: Environmental > Terrestrial > Soil > Wetlands > Peat | place: USA: New York... | reverse complement strand
GGCCCAATTGAGCCAGGACGACCGCTGGACCCGGAACTGGCTACGCCCTCGCAAACACCGCCGCGCCGCCAGCTCCGGCCGCCTGGCCCAGGCCATATGAGGGCGCAGGAACGGGAATGCACCCTCACCCAGCCCCCGGCTTGACTTTCCTCAGCCGCCCATTTACACTCATCGCAGCCGCGCTCGGCTGAGTCTGGCGTGGACGGAACCTTAGTCAGCTACGATCTTGCCTTCCCATTGCAGGTCGGAAATCGATCGTAGCACGGTCCGCGGCAGTGCTTGGACAACCTCCACGAGGCAGGCGAGCAACCGTAGGGACCCTCGCAATGAATCGATCGCCCCGCCGAGCTTTTCTCAGGTCCGCGCTGGCCGCCGTGTCTGCGCCGTGCCTCATCCCTGCTGCGGCGATCGGGGCCGGTGGCGCAACAGCGCCCTCGAGCAAGATCACCCTCGGGGTGCTCGGCGTGGGCGATCAGGGTAAGTGGGATATGCGCGCGTTCCTCAATCACGAGGACGTGCGCGTGACCGCGATTTGCGACGTGAACAAGCGAAATGTTTCGGCCGCGCGCAGCATCATCGCGGACAAGTACGGAAAGCCGGACGTCAAGGTGTTCTCGGACTTCCGGGAGATGAACGCCGACCCCGGCATCGACGCGATCCTGATGGTCCTGCCCGTGCACTGGCACAGCATTCCGTCCGTGGACGCCATCCTCCATGGTAAGCACCTCTACCATGAAAAACCGATGGCCTTGTCTTTCGAGGAAGCCCGGCGAGTCCGTGCGGCCGCGCGCAAGAAGGGCGTGGTGTTTCAGTTCGGCACCCAGCAGCGGTCGGATTTGTATTGTCGCTGGGCCTGCGAACTAGCGCTCAACGGGCGCCTGGGCAAGCCGAAAGAGATCGAGGTTTCCGTGCCGGGAGGCCGGCAGAGCGCGTTGCTCCCCGAGCAGCCGTTGCCGGACTACCTGGACTGGGAGCGCTGGGTCGGCCCGGCCTCGATGACGACGTTCAACGAGCAAAAGCTCATGCGTGACTGGCACGAGAACATCGCGAATTTCTCGCTGGGCATGATTTCCTGCTGGGGTATCCATCACCTGGACATCGCCCAATGGGGCAACGGGACCGACGCCACGGGTCCCGCTACGGTCGAGGGAACGGCCGAGTTTCCCAGGGCCGGAACTTGCGACGCCATTCTGAGCTGGAACGTCCGCTTCCAATATGCTGACGCGGCACCCATTACTTTCGTGGACAACGGCAAGGGCCTGGCCTCCGGCGTGAAGTTCATCGGGCATGCCGGCTGGGTCCATGTCAACCGGGGATCCATTCGTGCCAACGACGATAAACTCCTTCGCGATCCACAGAACAAATCGGGCCGAATGCGCATCAAGCTCCCCGTCAGCAACGACCATTCCCGCGACTTTCTTGACGCCGTCCGCACAAGCAAGCGTGCCATCTGCGATATTGAGACGGCCGTGCGGAGCGACACGCTCTGCCAGCTCGCCTACATCGCAGTCAAACTGGGCCGCAAGCTCCGTTGGGACCCGAAAGCCGAACAGTTCCCGGACGACCCCGAGGCCAACCGCCTGCTTGCGGCCCGGTCCATCCGCGGGCCGTGGATGCTGCCTGAAGTGTAAAGAATCCGTGCTCGTTTGTGCCCGGCAGGAAAGGAGTGGACGGGAGCCACTGCCATGACTGCAAAGACCCTGCATCGGTTTATCCAGTCCGGCGACGTCAAGCGCCTCGATTTGCCGTGGTGCCGGGTGGAAGAATTGTCCACGCTGGAAACGGTCGGCGCAGAACGGCTGTTCATGGTCCGCGCCACGATGCCGGCCGGCGAGGGGCACAACTTTCATTGCCACCCCGGCCGCGAGGAAATCCTGTATGTTCTTGACGGGGAGGCCGAACAATGGGTCGGCACGGAAAAGCGCCTGCTCCGGCCGGGCGACGTGGCTTTCATTCCGATCGGCCTGCCCCACGCCACGTTCAACAACGGTCCGGGAACCCTGCGATTCCTGGCGATTCTCAGCCCCGTACAAACGGATGGCCCCTTCACGATCGACGTGTTCGACGAGGAGCCCTGGAGGACGGTCCGGCCCGCGGTTGCCTATCCCGGCTACGCGCCGAGCAGAGGCTCCCGCTAGGTTGTGTCCGAGAAACGAGTCGGGGCGGTCCCGATTCTCGTGCCACGAAAATGGGGCCGTCCCCTGTTCACATTCACGGAAAGGACCAGCATGCCCAATCCCTGGACCGGAAGAGGAAACCCGTATACGCGCGCGGAGGTCATCGACCGGTTACGCGCCACGCTCCGCAAGGGAGAGCCGATCATTGCTGCCGGCGCGGGCACCGGGATTAGCGCCAAGTTCATTGAGAAGGGCGGGGCGGATCTGATCATCATCTACAATTCGGGCCGCTTCCGCATGGCGGGCCACGGCTCGACCGCGGGCCTGATGGCCTACGGCGATGCCAACGCGGTGGCCATGGAAATCGGCGAGTTCGAGGTGCTCCCGGTCGTCGAGGAGGTCCCCGTCATCTGCGGGGTACATGCCACGGATCCCCGCCGCCGCATGTGGCATTGGTTGTTGAAAGTGAAGGACATGGGATTCTCCGGCGTGAACAACTTCCCGACGCACTGCATCGTGGACGGGCGATTTCGCCAGATCCTTGAAGAAACCGGGATGAGTGTCCGGAAGGAATTCGAGATGGTCGCGCTGGCCCGCAAAATGGACTTGTTCACTATCGTCTACGTGAGCCAACCGCAGGAATCGCGGGCTATGGCCGAAGCCGGCGCCGACGCCATCATTGCTCACGTGGGCACGACGGTCGGCGGTGCGATCGGCGTGAAGGAGGCGGTGGTCACCATGCAGGAGGCGGTGCGCCGCACTCGGGAGATCATCGACGCGGCCTGCACGGTCCGCCACGACATCCTCTTCCTTTCCCACGGCGGTCCGATCTGCTCGCCGGACGACGCGGCCTATATCAACCAACACACCGACGCCGTCGGTTTCGTCGGCGCATCGAGCCTGGAACGAATGGCCGTCGAAGACTCCCTCACGCAGTTGACCCGGCGGTTCAAGAGCATCCCCGTCCCCGCTGCCGGGAAGATGATGGGAGGGCAGCCATGCCGGTGATCGCGGTTCTGGGCACAATGGACACCAAGGCGGAAGAACTGGGGTACGTCGCCGCTGAAATCCGGCGACTTGGCCACGAGCCGCTGTTGGTGGACGTCGGCACCGGCGGTCCCCCGGGAATCGTTGCGGGCATCTCGCGTGAAGCTGTGGCTGCCGCCTCGGGTATTGATTTCGCCGCCTTGGTTGCCCGGCAAGACCGCGGTGAGTGCGTGGCCGCCATGGCCGCGGCCGCAGCCGCTTTCGTCCCTCGCCTGGCTCGGGAAGCCCGCATTGACGGCATCCTGGCCCTTGGCGGCGGAGGAGGCACGGCAATCGGCACGGCGGCCATGCGCGCGCTGCCGATCGGTTTTCCCAAGCTGATGGTCTCGACGTTGGCAACTGGCAACACGGCGGCCTACGTCGGCGGCCGAGACATCGTCATGTTCCCCAGCATCGTGGATGTTTGCGGGCTCAACCGCATCTTGCGCCTGCTGCTCAGCCGCGCCGCGGGGGCTATCTGCGGGATGGTCGCGCAACGCCCGGCGCCGGAGCACCAGGACCGCCCCGTGATTGTTGCCAGCATGTTCGGAAACACCACGGCTTGCGTCACCGCCGCCCGCGCCATCCTCGAGCAGGCAGGCTATGAGGTTCTCGTCTTCCACGCAACCGGTGCCGGCGGCAAGACCATGGAGGCACTGATCGAATCCGGCCTGGCGTCGGGGGTCCTCGACGTGACGACCACGGAATGGGCCGATGAACTCGTCGGCGGCATCTTGTCGGCGGGAAAAACCCGCTTGGACGCGGCGCAGCAGGCCGCACTTCCCGCCGTCATCGCTCCAGGTTGTCTCGATATGGTGAATTTCGGGGAGCCCGCGTCCGTTCCCGCGCGCTTCGCAGGCAGGCGATTCTACCGGCACAATCCCCAGGTCACGCTGATGCGAACGACATGCGCCGAGTGCGCCGAGTTGGGCCGGATCCTCGCGGAGAAAATCAACGCCTACTGGGCGCCGACGACCATCTTGTTTCCGGCGAAAGGCCTGAGCGCCATCGGCGAGCCCGGTCAACCGTTCTGGGACCCGGACGCCGACGCCGCCTTGCTGGCGGCCCTCCAGCGCAATCTCCACCAGGACGTGCCCCTCGTCGTGCTCGACGTATCGATCAACGATCCCTCGTTTGCGGAAGCCTGCGCCGGGGCCCTGCTGGCCAACATCCGAGCAAATGAGGCGGAACAATTACCCGCGGAGCGCACGGCTGGAGTTCCCGAAACGCGCGCCTGGTCCACACCCGGGTGTATGCGGCCGGACCAGGGCCGTTTCGGTTGATCCACCCAGATGAACGGCACCACAAAACGCATTCTCGTAGGCTTCACTGCCCTGCTGCTGGCGGCGGCGACCGCCCTACAGGCCGGCGCGGCGGTCAAGGTCGCTGTCGGCCCCGAACTGGCCAATGCGATGCGTGAGATCATCGGCGCGACCGCCGAGCACCCGATGGTCTCCAGCCGGGTCCTCGTTTGGCAATGTGGCTATCAGAAACTCCAGCCGCCGCCGCGCGAGTCTGAGGTGATCATCACCGGTTCCGACAGCGAGATGGACGCTTTGGTCCGCCACGGGCAAGTGGTTGCCGGCAGCCGGGCGGTCATCGCGGAGGCGGAATTGATGCTGTTTGTGGCGGCGGCCAATGCGAAAAACATCCGCCATGTTCGCGACCTGGCGCGCGCCGACGTGTCGCTGGCCGTGGCCGCCGCTGAGTCGAGTTGGCTGGGAGAGGCCAGCGACATGCTACTGTCGCGGTTGGGTGCGAGCCGGACCGGCGTTAGCCGGCCTTGGGCTGGCGCGGCGGATGGACCGGCCGCGGTGCTCGCCGGCAAGGCGGACGCCGCGCTCTGTTGGACTGCACCGCGCTTCGAGTCCGCGGCGCTGCGCGCCATCGCATTACCCGAGGACTTGCGGCCGGTAACGCAGGTTGTGGTTGCGCTGTCGCCTCGCGGCCGGAGTTCGGACGCAGCCAAACAACTGCGGACTTTCCTGGCGAGCGCGGCGGGACGCGAGCCGCTCTTGCGAGCGGGCTTCCGTCCGCCGAGCGCCTCCGCCGGCGAACGCGATTACACGCGCACCGCCGCGCGGCTCGCTCCGGGGCTCTACGAGCTGACGGGGCGCTCGATGGCCTCCTTTTGCCGACTGCAACGAGGGCGGTGCCTGGACGTCGGTTGCGGCGCGGCTGACCTGGATCTCGTGCTCGCCAAGATCACGGAGATGACGATCGTCGGGCTGGACATTGACGAAGCCGGGGTGACGAAAGCCCGGGCCAAGGTGGAGCAGGCCGGGTTGGCGGACCGGCTCAGCTTCATTCACGGCGACGTTCACAAGATGCCGCTGGAGACCGGGTCGTTCGACGTGGTCATCAGCCGCGCCTCCTATCCGTTCTGGAAAGACAAGACGGTGGCGATGCGCGAGATTCTCCGTGTGCTCAAGCCGGGCGGGGTGGCTTTGATCGGGGGCGGCAAAGGTTTCTATTTTCCCGCGCCGCTCCGCCAGTCGCCTCTGGCCATGCTGCCGACGCGCGACAGGCTCGATCTGGCCAGTTCGGGCGGGCCGGACCGCTTCACGCTCGGGGACCTGAAGCGGGTGATGGAGACCATTGGCGTCGCTCGCTTTCGGCTGATTGATGATCCCGGCTGTAGCCAATGCGGCGGCTGGGTGCAATTCTGGAAATGATCCTCCGCCGGCCGCGCTCAAAGTGATCGAGAGCAACATCTTCAACGCGAGATTCCCCCGGCGGCGCTACGGCACGAATGTTGGCGCCACCCTCTACCAACCGGACGTGGAAGCCGAGTTCTTGCTGGAAAGCGAGACGACCGGGTGGCTGCTCAAGGCAAGACTCGCCCTTGATGGCAGGCCGGTCACGTACACGGCGGCCGTGACGAAGCTGGCCTCCCGAGGTGATTCACCTGGTCGCGTTGGCGAAGATCCCCGGGCTGCTGCCGGACATGAGCGACGACCACCTGTGGGCCGAACTGACGGGGCCGCGATACACCACGCCGCTGTTGTGCGCCTGGATTCCGTGGCTGAATCGCGCGATGAGCGACGGCGGCGGCATTGTCGTTGCCAACGGCTTCGCGGCCACGGTTGGAGTACTAAAAGCCGGGCCGGATGGGCTCGATGAGCTCGTGTCGCGAGGGGCAAGGCAGCGTCACCTCACCATGCACATATGAGGGAGAAAAGGCGAGCGGCAAGGGGCAAACGGGAGGAGCGTAGTCTATCTCGCATTTCGGTAGCGCCTGCTGGAGCCTCTCCACACCCGCGTCTGTGACCTGGGTACCTCTAATGCCCAAGTCCCGGAGCCGACGCAATCCATGAAGGTACGCCAGCCCCGCATCCGTGATGGCGTGGCTGCCAGTGAGGCTGAGCTTTTCCAGGCGAGCAAGCCCGCTGGCGTACTTCAGACCCTTATCCGTCACGTGCGTGTCGCGCAACTTCAAGTGCCGCAGCATCGGTAGCCACTTCGAATACTCGGCGATGTCGTCATCCGTGGCCTTTGGGTAGTGTGCCTTCACGCAAGCCGCCTCGGAGAAATGCATCCCACCAATGTAAATACCCAATCCCGTCCGTTGGCCCTTTGGCACATCAACGAACTCGATCCATCTCAAGAACTTGACGGTGACAATGTCCGAGAAGAAGTCCTCTCGCAGTGCTTTTCGCAACCAACAGAGTTGGGGCGGGCTTGAACCCGCTATGACATTTCCCCATGCATTAACCTGGTAATCGTAGTACGCCGACCCCTCCGCGCTCGCAATTCCTTCTGTAGTCTCCCTTTGCTTCCTTGCTTTTTTCATTTCCCACGAGAGCCAGCCACATGGCAGCGCGATGGCGACCATCAGCGTTAGTGCCGCCCGCAAACTCAACCGGAACTGCTTGCGGAAGGAAAGGGTCGTGGCGACCCGGACGACCAGGAGGAAGACAGTCGCGCCGACAGTCGCCAACGTGACAAGCACGGCATAGCCCTTGTGCCAGGCTGGCCAGCCGAACCGGTTGGACAGCCATAGGAGGCCTTCGACAGCCAACAGAACCACCGGCACGCAGCACGGGCCAAGACGAAACCAGCGGCGTTTTGGGTGAGTGGACTCGGCCATGCCTATCAGTATAGCAGAAACGGAGGATTGGAATGAACTGCAACACCCTCAGAGAATACCTGGACCGCTACGGCGCGCTGATGGCGGAGCGTGCCCGGCAGGCGTTCGAGCCCCTGCACGTCCCGGCCACCGATGCCGTCGTCACGCTGGACCTGAAGCGGCCGATGCTGCCCGCCCGGGCCCACGTGGTCACGGCGGCCAAGAAGGCGGCCGAGGCGAACCTGATCGTCCGCCGCGACCAACCTCCGGTCGGTGCCCGACGGCGGCCATGCGCGGCCAAGCCAACACGGCCGCCGAATCTGCTTTCTTCGCCCGCGAGATGACCTGGATCTTGGCAGCACGAATCCGCTCGTCATAGACCCAGAGCACTTTGACCTTGTCCCCCACCTTCAATTTACCAAAGGTGCGGACCATTTCCTTGTCGAAGCCGTCCGCCCCACCCACGAAACGGGGCCAAAGGCGTTGCGTATAACCACGGTCGCTCGGTTTAACGTCCAGCCACGCCTCTTTCGTTCGTTTACTTCGTGTTGATCAGTCCGCGCATGTAGGCGCATGCCAGCCGCGCGTTCTCTTCGGCGTACTCGATGCCCATGGTTTGCCCATTGACGACCGGCAATGGATGGCACAGTTCGTAACCGATATAGCCTCGGTAGCCGATTTCGCGCATCGCCTGCACAAAGGTCGGGTTGCAGTCGTCCTCGCGGCCCTTGCCGACGCCTGCCGGCTGGCGCGGCCGCACCGCGCCGTCCGTGCCGCGGTCGAACTCGCCGCCGAAGTGCGAAAGGACCTGCAATCCGCCCACGTCGAGGGCCGCCCCGCGCACCGCTTCAGGCCGCCTGTCGGGCATGATGCCGACATCCAGGCAGACCTTCAGGCTGGGCGAGTCCACTTCGCGCACCATCCGCAGCACGTCGCGATGGTCCACAATCACCGGCTGGTGGTTCTGTAACGCCAAAGTGACGCCGTACTCCGCCGCATAGCGGGCCGTCTCGATCACCCCTTCGCGGCACCAGGCCCAAATCTCCTCGCGCGAAAACGAGCGGTGCACGGTTTCCCACAGCGGCCGGGAAATGTCGTAGCGGCCGAGCTGTGCATGCCGTGTCACGCCGGCCCACGCCAGAAACACGCGGAGCGTCTTGGCCCCGATGTCCGCGGCCATTCGCAGCAGTTCCCGCACATAGGCCACTTGGCACTCGCGGTGCTCGGGGATCGGGCTGCTGAAATCGTTGTTGGCGGCCACGGCATAGAGTTCGATCCCCTCCGCTTGGGCCAGCCTTCGCAACTCGTGGCAGCGGCGCCTGGGCCAGTCCAGCGGGTTGCCGTGGGGTCGCTTGCCGTCGATCTCCACCCCGTCATAGCCGTACTGCTTCGCCCGCCGCACGACCTCCTCCAGCGTGAGTGCCTTCCCGCGATACCAGAGTCCGAGGAACGTAATGCTGTACAGCCCCACTTTCATCGCGCTGCCCCCGCGCGGTTGCGGCTTGGGAGCATCATCGCTTCCTGCAAGGATGGCAGGCAATGCGGCGGACGCCAGGCAGCCAACCGCCGCTCCAGCCGCGCCGGCCAACACCTGCCGCCGCGACAATCGCTCCGGACGAACACCGCCGCCGGCAGATGCAAAACCGGGCACGGCTGTGGTTCTCATGATTCACCTCGATAAGAACTTGTTTCGCGGAAACACTCACTCTGCGCGGCGTGCGGCCGCGGCGGTAACCGCTTATTGGACAGGATGGACAGCGTCCCGTCAAAGGGGTACTTACCGCCTGCTCCCGCGTTGCGGGTCTGAAACGCCCCGGTCGTGACGGGCGAGGGGCGCGTTGGATGCGCTAGGGCGGAAGGCCGTCAGAGCGGCGTGATCAGATCGGTGGGCTTTTTCACAAGAACGTCGCCGCCGGGCGCGCCGCCAACGTGCGCGAAGTACCAATTCTGCCCCAAACCGGCAAATAGATGGTTTCTCGCGCCGTTGGCGTGAACCGTGGCAGCGTCCAGCAAGATGGGGCCGTTGGTGCCGCCGGCGATCGTCCCTTGCAAGTGGCCGACGCGGGTGGCGAAGCTGTTGCCGCTGCTCCACTCGTTCAGGATGGCCGTCAGCGCGGCGTCAGTGGAGTCGAAGTCGGTCGTGCCCGCGATCATCAGGTCGTCGCCCACGCCTCCGTACAGGAAGCTCTGGCCTGGGCCGCCGATCAGAACATCCCGGCCCAGACCCCCGAAAAGGAAGTTGGACGTGCCGAGACCCACGAGCACGTCGTTCCCCCGGCCGGCGTAGAGCTGGTTCGTGCCGTAGCCGCCGTAGACGACGTCGTTGCCGGAGCCGGCCCGAATGATGTTGTAGCTGCCGCCGCCATAGAGGCGGTCATTGCCGGAACCGCAGTCGAGAATCGTGTCGCGGCCCGGACCCGTGTAGACCATGGAATTATGGGTGATGGTCGGAGCGAGCGCCACCGTACTGCTGCCGGTGGTGGCGTAGACATACAGGTGGCCGCCCGCGGACGGACTGAATACTCCGGAATAGGGCGGGCTGGACAGGACCACGATGATTTTGCCGTTAAGCCCTTGGACGAGGGTGATGCTGTTCAGCGCCTGCGAGGTTCCCACGAACAGCGCGGTCTGGCCCGGCGCCTGCGGATCGGGCCCAACCATGGCAGACACGGTCGCGACAGTCGCTGTCGCCGTGGCCGGCGTGCTGGCGGGGGGCGGGACGCTCGGATTGGTGTTCGTGACGGTCAGCGCCACCGTATAGGTCTTCATCGTGGCAAAGGGATGCCCGAGAGTCGCTATCCCTTCGAGGCCCGAATACGCGGTCAGCAGCGCCGGATTGCCGTTGGGCTGCAGCGCTGTGACGAGATTGGTGGTCGTGCCGTCGCCCCAGTTGACCGACGCAGAACGGGTCATCTGGGTGCCCACGTCGACGTAGCGGAAGGTGAACGGCTCGCCGGGCACGGCCTCGCCGGGGACCCCGCTCAGATCGAGGTACGGGGCGATGTTCAGCCCGTACTCGATGTTTTCCTGCTCCCCGGCGGCGCCCACCATGACGGTGCCCACGTCGGGCTCCGAGCACAGGGAGGTGGCGGTCGCCCCTCCCGAGGGGCCGATCCAGTCGGCCGCCTGGGCCGGCGGGTCCGCCGCGGGCAAGAGCGAGAAGTCGACCGTGTTGCTGGCGGCGTTGGGCGCCTGGTCGATCGTGTACTGGGAAGTGGGCAGCGCCGTACCGAACTCGTAGTGGTTGTTGTTCGGGCCGCCCACAAGACTCACGTTGCCGATCGAGCCGCCCGTCGTGAAAACGTTGTCGCCCTCCGCACCGTTGACCGTCAGGCTTTCAATTCCCGCATAGGCGATCGTGGCGGCGCCGTCGCGGTCGATGGTGCTGCCGGTGATCGCGTAGGTGTGGCCGCTGGGGTCCCCTTCGTCGTTGATCTGCAGTGAATTCGCGGTGGACGCGGCGTTGCCGTTGACCGTGACGACCCCCTGGATGTCGTCGAGCGAATTGGCGACGTTGCCGACATTGAAAGCATCGTTGCCGCTGTCGCCGTCGAGCGTGGTGGGCACGGCGGTGGCCTGCACGTCAAATGTGTCGCCGCCGGCGCCGGCGCTGCCGTCGACCGTCAACGTTTGCAGGTTGGCCGCAACGGTGGCCGTCGTCGTGTCGATGTTGAAGGTATCGACACCGGCGTCCTGGACGGTGGCGTTGGCCTTATTGGCGAAGTCGATGGTGGCGAAATCGCCGTGGCCGCTTTGGAGTTGGGTCGCCTGGAACGCGTCGACGGTGCCGCCGTTCCCCAGGCCGATCGTGTCGCCGGCGCCGGTGCCGTTGAAAGTCGCCAGGACCGTGACCGTGGCGGTGTCATCGACCGTTGTGACGTGCGAGTAGGAGATCGGCGGGTTGCCGTCGAACTGGATCGTTCCGCTGTTAGCGGAGGTGGGCGTCTCGACTTCCTTGCTAAAGCTGCCATTCTGGATGTTCAAGGTGTGCGTGCCGCCGCCGGTGCCGCCGTTGAAGCTCACGGGGATCGCGAACTGGCCGCCGGAATAATCGATGGTCAGGCTGATCGTGCCGGAGGCGTCGCCGCCGGAGATAACAACACTTGACGTGCTGGCGACCGGGTGCGATGTAACCAGGGTGCCATTATCGTAGATGTCGAGGCTCGATCCCGCCTGTTCCAGGACGATGGCGTGAGCGGCCGTCGTGTCCGGCGCCGTATAGGTGAGAGCGGCGGGCTGGCCGGCCAGGTCGGCAACGAGCAGGTTGGCGACGGGCGAGCCAAGTCCGGTGACGAGGTCGTATCCCGGCGCCGCGGCGTATCCGTTGTTGCCGACGGTAATATCGTGGAAGTCGCTGCTGGGCAGGCCGTAAAGGGCCTTTTGCAGGGATTGGGTCGCGCCGGTATCCAACGATTGCAGCGTGCCGCCCAGCGCACGGCCCGCCGCGCGGCCCTGGTCGGCAATGGCCACGAGTCCCGCAAAGCACGGGGTAGACAAACTCGTGCCCGCGACGTAGAACCAGGTGCCGTCCATCGAATCGTAGACGTAGACCGGTGTGGCTGAGCCACCCAACATGGACACGTCGGGAGTGGTGCGATAGGTCTTGCCGCCCAATGTGCTCATGGACGTGGGGACAACCCCGGCCTGATAGGCCGGCTGCGGGGTCTCGTACGCGCTGGGACCGCCCGCGCTCCCTCCAGCGTTGTTGCCGATGACCGGCGGATTGCTCCAGCCGCTCTCGGCGCCGATCGATGCGGTACCGCCGCCCGAATTCATCATGTGCGTATAGTGGAGATCCGTGTAGGTGAAGCTGCTGGTGGTCAGGACGGAGCCGATC
>Ga0326727_10022777_pt1 | contig 12049 bp, 10 predicted proteins | sample MB2enrmetagenome_FD_207643 | JGI IMG/M metagenome (GOLD analysis project Ga0326727, IMG submission 207643) | Lab enriched peat soil microbial communities from McLean, Ithaca, NY, United States - MB29MY | ecosystem: Environmental > Terrestrial > Soil > Wetlands > Peat | place: USA: New York... | reverse complement strand
GGAGAGCAACCATGGAGTGCGGGTGAACTATTCCGCCGCCTACTGGACCCCTCCGTTGACCCCCAAGCTGGCCTTCGACCTGGAGAGCCGGCAGATCGAGCAGCTGGACATCGCGCCGATGGTTTCCATCACGGATCACGACAATATCAAAGCGCCCATGCTGCTGCGCACCGTTCCCAGCGCGCGGCAGATACCGGTCTCGGTGGAGTGGACCGTTCCTTATGGCGGCATGCAGTCGTTTCACCTGGGCGTACACAACCTGCCAAGCGCCCGGGCCACGGAGTGGATGGAGACGCTGGCCGATTTCACGGCCAATCCCAATCCCGCGCGGCTGCATGAACTGATGATCGCGCTCCATGAAGAGCCCAACGTGCTGGTTATCTTCAACCATCCCATGTGGGATCTTTATCTGATCGGCAAGGAAAAGCACGAGTTCCTGGTGAATGAGTTCCTGCTCAAATACGGCACATTCCTGCACGCGCTGGAACTGAACGGGCTGCGCCACTGGGATGAGAACCGCTCTGTGCGCCGGCTGGCCGAGAAGTGGAACATGCTGCTCATCTCCGGCGGCGACCGCCACGGCGTTGAGCCGAACGCCAACATCAACCTGACCCAGGCCACCAGCTTCACCGAGTTTGTGCACGAGATCCGGCGCGAAAAGAAGAGCAACATGCTCTTCATGCCCCAGTACGCCGAGCCCTGGAAGCATCGCATTCTTCAGTCGACCATCGATGCGATCCGTGACTACCCGGAGTTTCCGGCTGGCTCACGCACCTGGGACGAACGCGTGTATCACCCCGATGTGAACGGCGTCGACCGTCCGCTGCGTGAGTTGTGGCCCAGCGGATCGCCTCCGCCCGTCATGGTATGGGGCATCGCGCTGGTGAAGCTGCTCGGCAAAGGCCCGGTTTCCGGCGGACTGCGCATCGCGTGGAGCGAGACGCACCAGCTGCGCCTGGCACTGGGTGAAAACGACGGCTAACCTGGGCAGGCCGGGATCGGGGATTCCGGTCCGCCGGATTCTCTGACAAACCTATGATGGCTCAAGTGCCGCGCGTGGCGTACTTCCCCGACTCGTTTCACGAGGTGAACGGGGTTGCCCACACCAGCCGCCACTTCGAGGCCTTTGCCCGCCGGCGCAACCTGCCTTTCCTATGTGTCCGCGCCGGCGACCGCACCCAGGCCATTATCGAAGACGGCAGCGTCTGGACCCTGGAACTGCCGCGCGGGTTCCTTTCCTTCGCTCTGGAAAAGGACCTGCGCTTCGATCCGGCGTTCCTGCGCCACATTCCGCTCATTGGCGAAGTGCTGGAGCGCTTCCAGCCCGACCTGGTCCACATCACCGGACCCAGCGAGATTGGCATGCTGGGCGCGGGCCTGGCGCACCACCTGGGATTGCCGCTGGCCGCCAGCTGGCACACCAATATTCATGAATATGCCGCCCGCCGGTCAGAATGGTTCCTGCGCCTGCTGCCCAAGCGCCAGTCGGCCCAGACTGAGCAAAAGATCGAAGACCTGGCCATGGCGGCGGCGGCCAAGTTTTACTCCGTGGCGCGCGTACTCTATGCGCCCAACCCGGAGCTCTGCAAATTGCTGGAGCGGACAACAGGCCGGCCTTGCTTCCTGATGCCGCGCGGCGTGGACGCCGAGTTGTTTCGCCCCGACAAGCGCAACCGAGACCCCCAGGACCGCGACCAGGTGCTGGGTTTTGTGGGCCGGCTTTCGATTGAGAAAAACGTTGCCCTCCTGGCCCAGGTGCAGCAGGAGCTGGAAGCGATGGGCCACAAGAGCTTCCGCTTCCTGATTGTCGGGCACGGCGCGGAGGAAGGCTGGCTGCGCGAGCGGCTGGCGCGCGCGGAGATTCCCGGCGTACTCAAAGGCGAGGCGCTGGCCACCGCCTACGCCAACATGGATCTGTTCGTCTTCCCCTCGCACACCGACACTTTTGGCAACGTGGTGCTGGAGGCGCTGGCCAGCGGCGTGCCCGCCATTGTGACTCCCGACGGCGGTCCGTGCACGATAGTCCGCGAAGGCGAAACCGGCCGCATTGTGCCCGATGAAGGCTTCGCTGCCGCGGTGGCGTCTGTGCTTGCCGATCCGGCGAAACATGCGGAGATGCGCCTGGCTGCGCGGGCCTATGCGCTGACCGCCAGCTGGGATTCGGTTTTCGAAGGCGTTTACGCGGGCTACGAGAGGATTCTGCCGGCTAAGGACGAGGAAGCAGCGGCTGGGTGACCACGCCGGCGGGTCGCACCACTTGAAACCAGGCGCACTCCGGGAATTGCGATAACGCGCTACAATTCCAAGACATCGCCAGCGAAGGAGGGGCTCTGAATCCATGCGCGTTGCGCTTCACACCACGTTCACGGCCAGCAGAAAAGAACCGCTCGTTACCATGATGGACCGTGTCCACCAGGCGTTCCTCGACGCTGGGTTGGGCGAGCCGGCAATTCGCTTCAGTTTTGCCGAAGGGGGAGTGACGACCAAAATCTCATGCGTCGATAGAGCCCTCAAGCGGCATCCGGAGCTGGAGAAATTTGTCATGGCCGTTCCGGCGATCGGCGGCGGAACCCAGGCGCAGGCAAGCCTGCCAGCAATTGTCCCGGGGGCGCCGGGAGCTGTTTTCCAATTCCCGGAAAGGCGGGCGATTGCAAATGGAAAAAAGTCCCCGGCTCCGGGCGAGGATCTGCCCTATGCCACTTTACAGTCCCTTGCTTCCGGTGTTCCCCGGTCGTTCCCTTTCGGGCAAGTCTCTCTTCACTTCTCGACGCCCGAGTTTGGCAACACTCCCTCCACGCCCGCAAAGCCGGGCGAACAGGCCGCCGGCATTCTCATCACCGACAGCTGGTGGGTTAACGGCCGTAATCGCACCCTTTCTGCGATCACCGTGGTCGATGCGCCCACGGTGGGGAAAAAACTGCCCCCGCCTCCGGCTGCGGTTGGCGCGGTTCTTGCCGCCCTCGGGAAGGCCCGGAAGACGATGCAGGTGCCCATCGCCGAACCGTCCGCCTCCGAGCCTGTTGTCCCCGTTCGCCTCCCCAGCGGGGTCGCAGTCGCCAGCCCCGATCCCGCAGCCGCAGTCGCGGCCAGGAAGATTGTTGCCGACTATCGCGCGCGGATGAAAGAAATCGTCGAGCAGGCCGCGCTGCCTCACGATCTGCCGTCCATGGCCGAGGCGCTGCAGAATCACGTGCTCGGGCAGACAACCGGGCCGAAGAAGCCGGTGCTCGAACGGTCTTTCAAGCCCATGGGCTACACCTGCAAGGGGGAATCGGCGACATTCACTTTGCGGCGGCGGACCCCCGCGAATCTGACCCTGGAGCTTTCGGTCGATGTCGGCACCTGGAGCCGGAGCGTTACCCCCATTTTCTTTGTCCGCGGGATGGGCTTCAAAGCCTCTCTTTTTCTGCCTGTGACTGCCAATGGATTGCCGACGGGGAACTACCCTATCGGCGATGGCGACAGGTGGCAGAAGATCGTCGAAAACCTCGCGGCCCTGGTGGCGGAGCTGGAGCGGACGTTCGTCCCGGAGATCGAGGCGGCAACAGGACCCTCGCCGGAGTGGTACCAGCCGGAGAGTTGATCGCGGAAATCGAAGCCCGGCGTTGCTAACGGAGACGGGTGCGGGCGAACTGAGATGGCAAGAGTACCGTTCAATTAAGGTCTTGAAGAAATGCGGTCGGATTCGCGCGGCCGGTGCGCAGATCCAGCGAGAAAGGCATCTCCTTGTCGGCGATCAGGTCCCAGCCCAGGCCATGAAGCAGACCGTTTTCGACTCCGGTGAGGGTAACTCCTTCGGCGGAGAGTTTCTCCGACTGCCACGCCTCGCCGTCCCGTCCCCAGGCCAGAATTGCGTGGTGGCCGATGAACAGCAGTAATCCCTCGGCGGGCAGCGGGCGCACCTCCAGGACGGGGCGGTATGGGAGCATGGTGAAACGCTCCGGCGCAGTGGTGTCGATCAGGTAGGAGTAGCCGCCGGAGACGGCGCACAGCTCCGCCGGCCTGGGCGTCGACCAGAGGCCGGTTGGAACCGCGGGATCGAGGAATCCCAGCGCGCAGGTGGCCAGAAAGGGCTGCGCAGCGTGCGAGGACTGTGCTTCCTTTGCGATTGGGCGAACCAGCACTTCCAAAGCGCCGCGCTCAACCTCGTCGGCAGCGCGCGGGTAGATGTAGTGGCGAGCGGGGAGGATGATCGGCCGCGCTGGGAGGATCTCGGCATGCCAGACGTGCGGAAAGCTGAGGTCGATGACGTGCCGGGGACCGGAAGCAGGAGAATCGGGAGTCAAGGCAGTGCCTGGTAATGCAGAATCCACTCTTCCTGTTCCCTGGTATCGGGAACCGCGCAGCCGCGGGCTTTTGCCACGGCATCCAGAGCCGACCGCGGCGTCCAACCGAGATGGATGAGCGCGCAGGCCGCGGTCACGGTGGACCTTCCGATGCTTCCGCGGCAATGGACGCCAATGTGTTCTCGGCGGTGAAGGCGTTCGGCCAGATCGGAGACAAAGGCGCGAAACGCGGCCGGATTCTCCGGAATCTGGGTGTCGGGAATGGGGAACGAAAGAAACTGCAACCCGATCTCCCTGGACAGCGGACCTTCGTCGGCGAGAGCGAGCAATTCGGCCTCCTCCTGCTCGAGGAGCGAAACCACGGTCTCGATGCCGGCCTTTTTCATTTTGACCATTTCGCCCTCGAGCCAGCCGGCGCCGCGCGGCCGCAGCACGACAGCGAGGGTTGGAGCCGGATCGCCCTGTATCCAGAAAATATCCTGCATTTGCTTCACACTCCGACAAATTGCTCGATCCGCTCGCTCACGCTGGGAATGCCCAGCCCGAGGGCAGCGCCATCCTCGATAAGCGGGATCACCTTATCGAAGTCAGGGCCGGAGTGAAAGCCCGTAAGCGCGATGCGCACCGGATGAAAGAGATCCTTGCCCTTGACGCCGGACGCGGCCTTTACCTCGTTCATCCAGGCTTTGAAGTCCTCCGGCGTGACATGGCCGGCGTGGGCGCGGACGTGGCTCGCCAGTTCACCCAACACGGTGCGGGCGGAGTCAGCCGCCAGCACGGCGGCATTTTCCTCGTTGGCGCGGGCCGCGTCGGGGTTGAAGCCGAAGATGAAGGCGGCTTTGATGGGCAACTGGTCGAGATGGTCGACGGCGGGCAGAAAGACCGCGAGCAAGCGTGAAAACCAGTCCTTGCGCAGGTCGATAAGGTCCTTCGACAGCGAATTCAGATGAATCGGAGGGTCGAGGCTGGCCAGGATTGCATGCATCTCGGCGGTGTGCACTTCATCGGACGACCAGAGCGGGAAGATGTCCGGCCTGGTCTTGCAGAACTGCCGTTCGGCCAGCTTGGCAATGCGCTCGGGATCGGCCCGCTTCAGGTAGTAGCGGTTCAACCAGTTCAGCTTGTCGAAGTCGAAGATGGCGGGGCTGGGCGTGACGCGCTCCAGCGAGAATACGCGGGTAAGCTCGTCGAGCGTGAAGGTCTCAGTCTTGCCGTCTTCCGCGCCCCAGCCCAGGAGAGCCAGGTAGTTGGCCAGCGCTTCCGGCAGGTAGCCCATTTCGCGAAACGTGGAGATGGAAGTGGCTCCGTGGCGCTTGGAAAGCCGCTCGCGGTCGGCGCCAAGGATGGTGGAAAGATGAGCGAACTGCGGCACCGGCCAGCCGAACGCTTCGTAGATGGCCACCTGCCTGGGCGTATTGGAGATGTGGTCGTCGCCACGGATGACGTGCGTAATCCGCATCAGCGCGTCGTCGATGGTGACCACGTAGTTATAAACCGGAACCCCGCTGGAAACGCCACTGGCCGAACGGACGAGAATCGGGTCGCTGACGGCTTCGGCGGCAAACTCGACCGGCCCGCGGACCAGGTCGTGGAAGCGCAGGGGACGGTCCTCGATCCGCAGCCGCACCGCAAACGGCTTGCCGGCAGCGATGTTCTGATCGATGGTGGCCTGATCGAGGAAGCGGCAGCGCCCGGAGTAGACCTGCGCGCCCTGCGAGTCCGCAGCGGCTTTGCGCTCCGCCTCCAGCTCTTCAGGAGTGCAGAAGCAGCGGTAGGCCTTGCCCTCGGCGAGCAGCCGCTGGGTGTGCTGGGCGTAAATGGCGAGCCGTTCGGATTGACGATAGGGGCCGAATTCGCCTTTGCCAGGGAGGCCCAGCGCGGCATCGTCCGGCTCGGGCGGGCCTTCGTCCCAGGTAAGCCCCAGCCAGCGCAGGTCCTGCATGAGCTGGTCTTCGTAGCGGGTTTCGGAGCGTTCGAGGTCGGTGTCTTCGATGCGAAGGATGAAAGTGCCGCCGGCGCGGCGGGCGAAGAGCCAGTTGTAGAGCGCCGTCCGCGCATTGCCCACGTGGAGCAAGCCGGTGGGCGAGGGTGCAAACCGGACGCGGGGTTTCTGGGTGGTCATGACAATACTGATGATACTTGCCCCATGCCGGGGACGCCGCTTTGGCGGGCCAAGAACGAGAATTTGGCCTTGAGATTGGCTGCGATATCATTTGGACTGATGCAGAATCCCAATTCTGTCGGTACCGCCACCAACCGGTGATTTCAATGGCCTCGCAAGCGCTCGACTACATAACGGTAAAGGGTTTCAAGAGCATTCGCTCAATTGAAAAGCTCAGCCTGAGGCCGATCAACATCCTAATTGGACCGAACGGATCGGGGAAGTCGAATTTTCTGGGCGCATTTTCGTTCCTACACGCGATTCGAGAAGGCAGGCTTCAAAACTATGTGACAGAGGCGGGTGGCGCAGAAAAAATTCTCCATTTTGGGTCGAAGAACAGCAGACAAATTGAAGTTGATGTTTCGTTCAATGATGAGGTAAACCAGTATTCGATACTCCTCAGCGCTTCAAACGACGACAGCCTTTTCCCCGGGAGAGAGACAGCTGCTTTCTGGAATAAAAAACGGCACGAAGCGCCGTTTGACGAGCGCCTACTTCCTCTGGCGAATGGGAGAGAGGCTGGAATCAGCGGTTCGAGCTTGAGCCGCGTTGCCGGATGGGTCAGGACACGCCTTGGCAGTTGGCGACGCTATCACGTTCACGATACCAGCTCATCATCGCCGATGCGGAAAACGGCCAATACCAACGACAATGCCTTCTTGCGCCCTGATGGCTCGAATCTCCCAGCGTTTCTTTACCTCTTGCATGAAAAACACCCGGAATCCTATGGCCTGATCCGCAAGTCCGTACAGCAAGTTGCGCCGTTCTTCGATGACTTCAATCTTGCGCCGCTCGCATTGAATCCCGATTCCATAAAGCTTGAGTGGAAACACAAGAGTTCAGAGCAGTATTTTGATGCGTCCTCGTTTTCGGACGGAACGCTCCGCTTCATTTTCCTCACATCTCTTTTCCTGCAGCCCTCGTTTCTGCGCCCATCGGTCATTCTGGTCGACGAACCAGAGCTTGGCTTTCATCCGTATGCCATCGAGTTGCTTGCGTCCCTTATCCGGCAGGCGTCGAAGGAGACCCAGGTGATTGCCGCGACCCAATCTTCGCTGCTCCTGGATCAGTTTGAGCCGGAAGATATTCTGGTGGCGAACCGAGTTGAAGGCGCCACAACGATCGAGCGCCTGCGGCTAGAGCCTTTGGCCGAATGGCTAAAGGAATACAGCCTTGGCCAACTCTGGGAAAAGGGCGAGTTTGCCGGAAGACCAGTTAGAGAGTAGCCATGCCGCGCATTCTGGTGCATGTCGAAGGACAGACCGAAGAGACCTTTGTGAACGATGTGCTGTGCGAACATTTGGTTCGCGCTGGCTATAGCGGGGTAGGCGCTCGGCTGGTTGGGAATCCGCGCCTGCGCAGGCGACGTGGTGGAGTGCGCTCCTGGCAGGCCGTCCGCGGCGACATTCTGAGACACCTCAAGCAGGACGCGGGTGCGATTGCCACAACCATGGTGGATTATTATGGGCTTCCCCACGACTGGCCCGGACGCGCGGAGGCGCCGAAGATTGCCTCTACCTCCGGGAAAGCGGAACATGTAGAATCCGCGCTGCTCGCCGACATCAGTCAAGATATGGGACAGCAATTCGATCCCAGACGATTCGTTCCGTTGGTTATGATGCATGAATTCGAGGCGCTGCTCTTCAGCAACCCTGAGCGATTCGCCCAAGAAATTGGAAGGACCGATCTCGCCGAAGAGTTTGGCAATATACGGCACGCATTTGAAAGCCCGGAAGACATCAACGATTCGGTCGAGACGGCTCCGTCGAAAAGAGTAGAACGCCTTTTTCCTGGGTATGAAAAGCCCCTCTTTGGCGTGCTTGCGGCAATGGAAATTGGTCTTCGTGCAATGCGCGAGGAGTGTCCGCACTTCAACGATTGGTTGAGCCGCCTGGAATCGCTGCCTGAAGAGTGTTCTTACCTCGGATAATTGAACGCATCACGAGAAATGCTGCCAGCCGTGGGGCTCAAGCGACTGCGGGCCCTGAGGCGTAAGGAGCGCGACGGCTGGATGGCTCCGCTGCGGCCGGACAATGCGGCCAATTCTCGATATGCGGATTCCGGCGATCTGGCGCGGCACGCGGGCGGCGGGCTCAGCCGTGAAGAGCAGCTCGTAATCTTCGCCGCCGTTGAGGGCCTGGGCCTGGGAAGCGGCGGGGTGGATCGGCAGCGAGGCGGCGTCTACCTCGGCTGCCACGCCGGATTCCTCACACAGGTGGTTGAGGTCAGTGGAGAGGCCGTCGCTCAAGTCGATTGCGGCTGTCGCCAGACGGCGGCGCAGGAGCCAGAGTCCCTGGGCGATGCGGGGTTGGGGGTAGAGATGCGGAGCGAGCAGCGCCTGCAACTTTTGTGGGATATGGGGCGGCTGTCCGCCGGGGCCTGGGCCGTCTGCTCCGTCGCCGGCTGAACCAGCCAGATTGCTTAGCCGGGCGAGTCCGGCGGCTGAGCCGCCAAGGCTGCCGGTTACGTAGAGGAGGTCACCCGGACGGGCTCTGGAGCGGAGCAAGGCGCGGCCTCGCGGAACCGCGCCGATGAGCGCAATGTCGGCGACGGCGATGGGCGACTCAGAAAGATCGCCGCCGGCGAGGGGTGTTTTGTGAGCTGCGGCCAAGGCAAGCAGGCCGTCGAGGAAGCGGGTCATCCAGGAGGAGCCACTGGCTCGACGGGATGCAGTGCCGATGATGCTTGCGGGTGCGGTGAGTTGGCGCGGTAAACCGAGAGAAAGAAAGGCAGCTACGGGACGGGCGCCCATGGCTGCCAGATCGCTGAGGCCTCGCGCCAGGGTGCGATGGCCAACGGCCTCAGGCGCGTGCCAGTCGAGGCGGAAGTGGCGGCCGGCGATCGACAGGTCGGTGGTCACGGCCAGTTCCTCACCGGCGCGCGGGTGGAGCAAGGCGCAGTCGTCGCCGATGCCCAGGCTCAGGCCGCTTCCATGCCGGAAAGCCGCGCGCCTGCGGATCTGGTGGAGCAAGGCTAATTCGCCCAGCTTGGCGCTGTTGGCAGAGCCGGTTTCTTCGTTGCGCACACATTGAGCATAGGGCAAACGGGCGGAAAACTCCTGACGGATAGGGTTGCGGGGTCAATCCCGTACCAGCCCATGCCGGGCCGACACCAATTCGTGAATGATTTTCCCACCGGATTTCGTTGACCCGCCCAAGGGTGGTTTGTTAGCCTTTACAAACGTTCCAGAGAGTGCGCCCTCAGGGCGCTTGGTGTCGTGTGGCGGGCTGAATTGCCCGAGTGGCTTGTGCCTTTACGGAGTACACGGCGAATTGCGGCCCCGCCGTTTGCGGGGATGAAAGGCGAAAATGCTGCGCAAACGCTACTACATTCTTTTTGTTGCCAGGGATGAGGATGGGCGGATCCGGAAGATTCCGCTGCCTCTGCATTACGCGTACGGATTTGTGGCGGCTGCACTGGTAGGGGCATTCACCATTGCTGCCCTGGCCGGCTCATACACCCGCATGCTGCTGAAGACGGAAAGCTTCAACCAGGTTCGCCAGGACCGGGAAACCCTCCGCAAGGACTACAAGCAGATGGCCCAGATCGCGCACGACCGCGATGTGCAGGTGGCCTCGCTGGGAGCCCTGGCAAACGAAGTGACTGCACTCTACGGCCTGAAGCAGAGCAAGATGGCCGCGGCCAAACCGGCCGCCGCCGCCGCGGCTGCCGCGCCGACACCCACCTCGCTGGCGTTGACCGACGAGGTGAACCAAAAGCAGGTGGATCTTTCTCTCGACCAGTTCTATGCGCTGCGCACCCAGGCGCTCTCAGGCCGCGTCTCGCGCGCCCTGGAGGGTGGCTTGTCGCCGTCCTTTGCCGGCGACTGGACGACCCTGGCCGATGCGCCGTCGATGTGGCCGATCGAGGGTCGCGTCGCTTCCAGCTTTGGCCAACGCGAAGATCCGTTCAACGGCGAGGGCGCCTTCCACTCCGGCATCGATATCGATGCGCCCTATGGCACGCCGGTGCGCGCCACCGCCGACGGCACCGTGCTGGACGAGACCATGGGTGCGGGCTACGGCCGCCAGGTGGTGCTGGACCACGGCCACGACGTGCTCTCGATCTACGGCCACCTTTCCGCGAGCGCCGTGGTTCCCGGCCAGCATGTGATTCGAGGCCAGATCATCGCCTATGTGGGAAAATCGGGCCGCGCCACCGGGCCCCATCTGCACTATGAAGTGCGTGTCCATAACGTTCCCGTGAATCCGCACAAGTACCTGCGCCTGACCTACGAGCAGGTCGCTGCCAACGGAACCAACGGGGCGATTTCGTCAGGAAAATAACTCCGGCATTCATGCAAGAACGGCTCCCCTTATGAAGGGAGCCGTTTTTGTTGGTGCGGGCCTCCGTGCGGCGTCAATTCGACGACCGGATCGCGGAGCACCCATCGAAGGTAAACCCGAGGACGCCGGTGCCGACCACCTCGATGGAGAGCTTGGAAGGAACCGGGAATCCATCAACGGTCTGGTACTGGATGTTGGCGTTCATCTGCTGGCTTTGCTCGGGGGTGGCTCCCTGGGGCTGAATGTGGGCGATGAAGCCGCTTACCAGCAGGCCGCGATCGGTAGAGGCGTATGCCGGGGCAAAGTCGAGGGCCGCGCCATTTTTCTCCACGTCGAAACGGACCAGCAGGAGGCGGTTGTCGAACTGCTCGGTTACCGAGGATTCGTTCTGCTGGGCGCGCAGCGTGTATCCCAGTGCTGTCTTGACGATCTGCAGGCCCTCGGAAGAGGCAGGCACAGTGGAGCCATCGACGAAGGGCGTCCAGAACTGAAGGAACCCCTGGAGCGTTTGCTCCGTGGCCGGATGCATGCGCTCAAGCAGCGCCAGGGACAACTGGTCAAGCGGCTTGGCCGGATTGGCAGGCTGGACCCAGTCAACGCTTGAATCGGTCTTGAAGCGCGCGTGCAGCGTGATTTTGACGGCATTCAGGAGGACCACGCGGGGATCGGTGGCTGCGACGGCTGCGCCCTTGGTGGAGGCGCTAAGAACCTCGCGCCACTCGGGGTGGACCGCGCAGTCAAAACCATCGAGGCCAGCCTGCGTGGTGGAGTAGTAGAGCCTGGCGATGCTGGCCAGCAGCGCGTCGTTGGCGTTGGGCGGGGACACGGGCTGGCTGGGGGCCGCTGGTTGAGCGGCCGGGGCTGGTTGGCTCTGGGGTGAGGCTGGAGCCTGGGCCGGCGCGGCGGTTGACACCAACAGGCACACGGCCAGCAATCCAGGTGCGTGGCCCGGTGAAGCTCTCAGAATCTTAGGCATGGATCAGCCTGCTTTCACGGCAATCCGCGTTATTTTGCCTCTTTGGCGTTGAATTCCGCAAGGGCGGCCTAGCCGAGCAGCGCCGCAACGATCTCCGGAACGGCCTGAAGCGCGGCATCGATCTGCGACGGGTCTTTGCCGCCGGCCTCGGCGATCTCCGGCTTGCCGCCACCGGAGCCGCCGACGACTTTGGCGACCGAGCCGACGAGTTTGCCGGCCTGGATGCGTTTTGTCAGGCCGGGCGTGACGCCGGCGATAAGGGCGACCTTGCCTTCGGGTTGCGCGGAGGCCAGCACGACCACCCCCTCGCCTAGTTTCTGTTTCAGATTATCGACCAGCG
>Ga0326727_10022776_pt1 | contig 12049 bp, 11 predicted proteins | sample MB2enrmetagenome_FD_207643 | JGI IMG/M metagenome (GOLD analysis project Ga0326727, IMG submission 207643) | Lab enriched peat soil microbial communities from McLean, Ithaca, NY, United States - MB29MY | ecosystem: Environmental > Terrestrial > Soil > Wetlands > Peat | place: USA: New York... | reverse complement strand
TCACACCGAACTGGTTTCGGATGGAGTGATCGATCTGATGGAGTCGGGCGTTCTGAACGGCGAGCGCAAGTCGCTGCACCGCGGCAAGGTGGTGTTGTCGTTCGTGCTGGGCTCGCGGCGGCTCTTCGATTTCATTCATGAGAACGCGAGCTTCGAATTCCGGTCGCTGGGCTACACCAACGATCCGTTTGTGGTGGCGCAGAACGACAGGATGGTTGCCATCAACGCGGCGCTGCAGGTGGACCTGACGGGGCAGGTGTGCGCGGACTCGCTGGGAACCAGGCCTTACAGCGGGTTTGGGGGGCAAGTGGATTTCATTCGCGGAGCCGCGCGCTCCAGGGGCGGAGTGCCTATCATCACGCTGCCCTCGACTGCAAAGCACGGCACGGTTTCGCGCATTCGTCCGGTACTCGATCCGGGCGCGGGTGTGGTAACCTCACGTGCGGATGTACATTATGTAGTAACCGAACATGGCATCGCTTACCTGCATGGAAAGACGCTGCGCCAGCGGGCGGAAGCGCTGATCGCCATTGCCGACCCACAGTTCAGAGCCGAACTGGAAGATTTCGCGGTACGCTCGCATTACCTGGAGCGCAAAGCTGCGGCGGTTGCGGCAGCCTGAGGGCTGGCGGCTGGCCGGAAAGAGGTGAAGATGAAGGATGAAAAGAAGCCGGATCGTGGCCAACTGCGCATTGACGTGGATGAGTGCAAGGGCTGCGGAATTTGTGTGGAGGCGTGCCCCGCAAAGGTAATCTCCATCAACGAGCGGTTGAACCACTATGGCTATCGCACGGCGGAGTATGCGGGCGCGGGCTGCACAGGCTGCGGAATCTGCTTTATGGTCTGTCCTGAGCCGGGAGCGATTACGGTTTTGAAACTCGTGCAGCGCAAGGCAGAGGAAGAACACAGCGTGGAACCAGGCAGTGCGGGAGCAGGCGAATGCGCAAGCAACTGATGAAGGGCAATGAAGCGATTGTAAAGAGCGCGGTTCTTTCCGGATGCCGCGCCTTCTATGGTTATCCGATCACACCGGCCACCGAGGTAGCGGAAGCGGCGGCGCTCTATTTGCCGCAGGCGGGCGGAGTGTTTTTGCAGGCGGAGAGCGAAGTCGCGGCCATCAACATGATTTACGGCGCGTCGTCGGCCGGCGTGCGCGTCATGACTTCGTCGAGCGGGCCGGGAATCAGCCTGATGCAGGAAGGCATCAGCTACCTGGCAGGCGCGGAGCTGCCCTGCGTGATCGCCGACATCACCCGCGGCGGGCCAGGATTGGGCAACATCGGCGCCGAACAAGGAGACTATCACCAGGTGGTGAAGGGCGGCGGCCACGGCAACTACCGTACCATCGTGCTGGCGCCGCACTCCGTGCAGGAGATGGCGGACCTGACCGCGCTGGCCTTCGAGCTGGCCGACCGCTATCGCAACCCGGTGGTGCTGATGGCGGATGGCTTCATCGGCCAGATGATGGAGCCGGTCGAGTTTCCGCAGACGGCAATCGCGCAGCAGCCGCCCGACTGGGCAGTGCTGGGCACGAAGGAAACGCGCGGCAATCTGATCAACTCTCTGTATCTGAATTTTGACCAGATGGAAGCGCTTCTGAATCATCTGGAAGACAAGTACCATCAGGCGGAAGCGAACGATACGCGCGCCGAAGAGTGGCAGACAGACGACGCGGAGATTGTGCTGGTGGGCTACGGAATCGTGGCGCGGATTTTGAAGGCCGTGGCGGCGGAAGCGCGCGCCAACGGGCTCAAAGTTGGCGTGCTGCGGCCGATCACGCTCTACCCGTTTCCGAAAAAGCATTTCACGCGGCTGGCCGAGCACGCGAAGTCCTTCGTGGTGGTGGAACTGAGCAACGGCCAGATGCTGGAAGATGTGCGGCTGGCGCTGAACGGCGCGAGGCCGGTGGAGTTTTTGAGCCGCATGGGCGGGAATGTGCCGTCCCACCTGGAGGTGCTCGGATTTGTTCAGGAACTGGCGCGGCGAATCCCGTCTGCGATGCAGACGGAAGAAAGGCAGGTAGCCAATGTCTAGCGCAATCGTGAACGAATACGAGATATCGCAGAGCAGGGCGAAGTCCTTCTACACGCGCTTTGAGCGCAAGGGAGAACTGCAGCATCAGACGCATTTTTGCCCCGGCTGCGGGCACGGCCAGGTACACAAGATGCTGGCGCGGGCGATCGATGAACTGGGCATTCAGGACAGAACGATTCTTGTCGGCCCGGTCGGCTGCGGCGTGTTTACGTACAACTACTTCGACGTGGGCAATATCTCCGCTGCCCACGGGCGCGCGCCGGCAGTGGCCACGGGAGCGAGGCGGAGCCGGCCTGAGAGCATCGTGATCGACTACCAGGGCGACGGCGATATAGCGGCCATCGGCTCGGCGGAGATTTTGCACGCGGCCAACCGCGGCGAAAACATCACGGTGATCTTCATCAACAACGCCGTTTACAGCATGACCGGCGGACAGGTGGCGCCCACGACGCTGATTGGGCAAAAGACCGCGACCACTCCGAGCGGACGAAGTGCATTGAACGAAGGTTATCCGCTGCACGTCTCCGAACTGCTGGCTACGCTGGAGGCTCCGGTCTACATCGAGCGCGTGGGCCTGGGCGACAGCAAGCAGATCATTCAGGCGACGCGCGCCATCAAGCGCGCCGTGGAAAATCAGGTGCGCGGACTGGGCTTCTCGATGATCGAGGTGCTCTCGCCCTGCCCGACGATCTGGAAGATGGATCCGGTAAAGGCGCAGCACACGGTGCGCGATGTGATGGAAAAGGTCTTTCCGCTGGGCGTATTCTGCGATCGCACCAAAACGGCGCAGCCGCGGGCCTTGCCCGAGGCCGAACCGCCGCTCGACAGGATTCCGCAAATTCTTGGCGTCGCCAACGAGAGCCTGCCGGAGGGCCATCCGGTTGCGATGGAGGGCGCAGCGGCGGATTTGGATCTTCGCGTGCGCGTGGCGGGCTTTGGCGGACAGGGCGTTCTGCTGCTGGGCGAGGTGCTTGCCGAGGCCGGCCTGGATGCGGGCTTCGAGGTTTCGTGGCTGCCGTCGTATGGGCCGGAGATGCGCTCTGGCACCTCGAACTGCCACGTGCGGCTCTCCCGGAATGTGATCGATTCGCCGATGGTGGCGGCTCCCAATGTGCTGGTGGCCATGAACGAGCCCTCGCTCAAGAAGTTTTTGAAGAGCGTGACTCCGGGCGGATGGATTCTTTACAACGGCGAAACGTTCCCGGCGGATTGCGAGCAGGAGAACGTGCATGTGCTGGCGCGCGACTTCACGCGAATCGCCGACGAACTGGGCAATGCGCGCGCTGGCAACATGGTGATGCTGGGCGCGCTGCTGGAAATCGTTGGAGTGTTGCAGAAGGCGAACGTTGAAGCGGCTTTGCAGCGGCTGGTGAAGAATCCCCGCTGGATGGAACTGGACCAGCGCGCGCTGAAGCTGGGCCGCGAACTGTCGCGAGAGATGTGCCAGAAGGTGTGTCATGAGGGCTGATGAGGATTCCGATTCGATTGCCGATTTCAGCCCGGCGAAGGATGGACCTAGAGGCGCGTTTGCATCGAGGCGCAACCGTTGCGCTTCGATGCGGCGCGTGGATGTTTTCGGAGTTGCAGAAACTGGCCGGAACCGGTCGGCCAGGCGCGGGAGCAGCATGGGTAAATTCTGGCTCGACCGGCGAGGGTGAATGCCGGTTGAGCGGTTGATTCTTTCGGGAGCGCCTGGCGGGCTGGTTCAGCCAAGGAGGAAAGACGATGCTCACGACAAGAGTTGCAGACAACGCCTACGACGTTGCTCTGGAGAATTTCGATACGGCAGCGAACGCATTGGGCCTGGACAACGATACCAGGGAAATGATCAAGTATCCCGAGCGGATTCTCATGGTCACTGTGCCGGTGCGCATGGACGACGGGCACATTCACCGCTTTGAGGGGTTTCGGGTGCAGCACAGCACGGTGCGCGGCCCGGCCAAGGGCGGCATTCGCTTCCACCCGCAGGTGACGCTGGATGAGGTAAAGGCGCTGGCCACCTGGATGACCTGGAAATGCGCCGTGGTGAATATCCCGTTTGGCGGCGCGAAGGGCGGGATTACCTGCGATCCGAAGAGCATGTCGCCGACTGAACTGGAGCACATGACGCGGCGCTACACGGCCGCGATTCTTCCGCTGATCGGGCCGGAGCAGGATATTCCCGCGCCGGATGTGTACACCAATCCGCAGACCATGGCGTGGATCATGGACACCTACAGCATGACCAAGGGCTATTCGATTCCGGGAGTGGTGACCGGAAAGCCGCTCAGCCTGGGCGGCTCGCTGGGACGCAACGAAGCCACCGGGCGCGGCGCGTTTTACACGCTGGAGCATGCCTGCGAGCATCTGAAGCTCCCCATGAAGGGCGCAACGGTCGTGGTGCAGGGCTTCGGCAACGCCGGCTCGATTGCGGCGGAGTTGCTGCACAAGGCCGGGGCCAAGGTGATTGCAGTGAGCGATTCGACGGGCTGCGTCTTCAACAAGAATGGCTTGAAGATCCCGGAACTGATCCGTCACAAGGTTTCTAGCGGTCGGGTTGCCGAGTTCGCGGGCAGCGAGGCTATTTCTGCGGCGGAGTTACTGGCCATGGCGTGCGACATTCTGGTGCCGGCAGCGCTGGAAAACGCGATCCACAGCGACAATGCGGCCGCGGTGCGCGCCAAGATCATTGCCGAAGCAGCCAACGGACCGATCACCCCAGCGGCGGACAGAATTCTGGAAGCCAACGGAATCTTCGTGATTCCCGACATTCTCTGCAACGCCGGCGGAGTCACGGTTTCCTACTTCGAGTGGGTGCAAGACGAGCAGCACCTTTTCTGGGAGGCGCAGGACATATATAACCGCCTGGAGCGCGTGATGAAGAACTCGTTCGCCGATGTGCTGAAGATCCACCTGGACCACAAGGTTCCCATGCGCGTTGCGGCCAACATGCTGGGCATCGGGCGCGTGGCCGAGGCAATGAAACTGCGCGGCGTCTATCCATAGACGCGATCAGAGGCCCTGGCTTTGGCGGGGATTTTCAACGACGGCGCGCTCGGGTTTCATGAGCGCGCCGTCGTTCATGGGGTGCCTATTGATCCGGCCCAGAATTTTGCATCGTGCTTCCCCACCCTAGCGACAAAAACAAAGGCGTCGCGAGGGTGGGACACCCAGACAGTGTTGCAATACATGAGGGCCGGATCAATAAGAGCCTACTTCGGGCTCCAGATGCGGAACTCGCCGCTCGCATGCATGAGGCTCATCAGGTAGAGCATTCCGTCGTAATACCGGTCGTGGCCGGAGGGAATCGGCTTATTCCACAAGGCCTCGGTGAATTGCTTTGCGCGGGCACGGTCGGTGGCGGCGAGGCCGGCGACCGCATTGGTGCCCACCAGCCCTGCAGGGGAACGATCTTCGTGCGTGAGCGAGGGCGCGGGGTTCATCTCCTTGCCGTCCAGGGTGTAGAGCGGACCATAAGCGCCAATTCCCTGCGCGGCGAAGAACTTCTGGATGCGGTCGCTCAGCTCCTGCTCCGCTGGCGCCTTGTGCCACCAGGACCAATCGACCGACCAGTTGCTGGCTGTGCGCCAGGCGTCATAGGCAAAATTTTTGGATTGCGGAGACCACGTCGAATACGGCGTACCGTCAAAGTTGGCGTAGTCGGGCGCCAGGCCGGTCTGCGGATTGGTGGACTTCACAAAAAACGAGCGGCTGACCTCCGCGGCATGAGCCCAGAAGGCGCGGTCCTCAACCGGACCCCAGAGCGCCCACAACTCATAGAAGGCTGGCAAGTGGTAGGAGGGATCGGTGAACGGGTGCGGCATGATTCCCGGCACGAACAGAATCATGGCGTCCTTCTCGCTTACCTCCGGACCCACGCTGCGCGGGCCTCTCTTCGTGGGGCCGGTGATGACCGCGCGGTGGCGCATCGCCGTCAGCAACTGCATGGCCTCGGCATGATAGTCGTAGATGCCCTGCCCGCCCGGCCAGCGATTGCCCGCGAACAAGAGCGCCATCGCGAAGTACTGCTCGCCATCGGGCGCGGGAGTCTCCTCGTTGGGCGTGCCGTCGGTCTTGCAGGACCAGGAAAAGTAGCCGTACGACGGGTGCTTCGGATCGCTAATGTACATATAGGTTTTCGCCCAGTTCCACAGTGCGTCGAACTCGGCCTTCTTGCCCAACTGGACAGTAATCATCATCCCGTAGGACATGCCCTCGGTGCGCACGTCGTGGTTGTTCCAGTCGGTCAAATACATCAGCGGCCCGTTGGCGTTGCTGCCCGCGGGAAACACTACTGACTGCGTCTGCGGGTCGCCGTGGAAGAGCTGCTGGTAAGCGGCGTCGATCTTGGCCTGAATTTCCTTGCGCGAATGGCCGTCCTCCGCAAAAAGATTGCGGTATTTGCCGGTTGCGTAAGCTCCGGCGCCGCTCTGGGGCGCTGCCTGGGAGAGCGCGAAGGGCGCTACCGCGAGCATTGCGATGGTTGTCATCGAAAGCAGGTAATTCCGTGCAAGAGTGGAGAACATCGTCAGCCTTTCCTTCGCAGCGATTGATTTCTATTTCTGTTCCTGCCGGGTTTCCTTTTTAGCCTTGTCGGCCGCGCGCGCCTGGGCGTCGAGGCCGTGCGTGGGATCCCGGTGGAGAAGCTTTCGTGAAACATCCGGCCAGAACTCGTCAAAGATCGAACCGATCCCGCCCTCGGCAGTCACCATGAACCCATTCGTAAAGGTCTGACCGATCCCGGAGTTGGTAGAGGGATAGTAGAGGTTGGAGATTGCGCCCGAAATGATGTTGCCGCTTACATTCGAATAGTTTGGCTCCCACCTGCCCGTGTTGTCGTGCTTGCAGATGACGTTGGTAGCCAGCGAATAAAGCAGCCGGTGCGTGAAGGTTCCGTGCCCCAGGCGGAAGTAGCGCGGGTCCTGGTGCAAGATGGAAGGCAGGATGCCGTTGCCGATGATGTTGCCGTCGAAGGCGTCCAGATAGGCCGATCCCGAGCGCTTTCCATAGCCCTCGATGCCCCACCCGAATCCTTTATCGTCGTCCATAGCCTCGTGATAACCGGCAGCCACAAATGCCACGCCGAAGGCCACCGGATCGACCGAGGAGCGAAGGGCGAGACGCATCTTCTGGCCTGCGGTCATGGAGGCAGCATCACTGCGATAGGAAATATTGAACTGGGGCAGAACGCCCACCAGCCGCTGCTTCTCCTGCTCCCTGATCTGCTCTTCGGCCTTTTCGTGCTGGCTCTTCTCCGCGCTGGGCTGCTGAGCAGGAGTTTGCGAGCTGGAACTGTCCGGCGCCTGCGCAGCGCTCTGGGCCGGCTGCGGGGTGGTCTGGCTTTGCGCGGCTGAGGTTTGCTGCGCCTGAGGCTCAGCCTCGGCCACCTCGAACTGCGCCCGTGGAGCCTCGGGAAGGTCCGCAACGGCGGCCTGCCCCAAGTCGGATTTCTGCGCAAAAACGGCAGATGGCAACGTCGAGAGGCCAAAGGCCGTCGCGAGCGTCGCAGAGAGAAAGCAAGAACTTAAGCGCATTTATTCACCAGTTTGAGAGTCGGGGCACTCTGAGCTCGCCTTGAAAAAAGTCAGACCAAAGGGCCACCTTCAGGGTAAATCACCCCTGCCGGAGCCATCGATTGCGAAAATGGGCGTCAGGGAAATCTCCCGTTACGAGTCGACAGTAATCTGTTGTTAGACGCGATTCCGTGCTCCACGGACCCAGGAATCGCTGCCGGCCGCATGGGAGGCCCCGGACAAGCCCCATGATTCGCCACTTTTCATTGGATTTTTTGGGGTTGTCCGTTTAGAGTGCCCATGGGAAAGCTCTGATTCATTTCCATTCCACAAGGAGCCTTCCCTCAGGGGCTAAAGCCCGGGCTTATTTTTGATGGCTTTATGCACGGGCTAAAGCCCGTACCCTTCAAAGCATCAACCTGTTCAGAAGTTTCTTGGATCAAACTGCAAGGAGGTTGCACCGATGGCACATCCAAATCCGGTCGTTCACTTCGAGATTCTCGGCCGTGACCAGAAGCTGCTGGAAGAGTTTTACAAGAGCGTTTTCAACTGGGAGATCACTCCCGCCATCGAAGGCTATTCGATCGTCAAGCCGAGCACGGGCATTGGCGGCGGCATAGGCGCCGCGGGAGAACGGAAACAGCAGGTCACGTTTTATGTAGCGGTTGAAGACGTGACCGCCGCGCTGGCGCTCATCGAAAGCAAGGGCGGGCAAAAAGCCTTCGGTCCACACACCATCCCCGACGGCGGCATCATTGCGGGCTTCAGTGACCCCGAAGGCCACGTGATCGGGCTGGTGCAGGGACCGAGCGGAATGTGATTTGTTGGGGTTCGTTACGGCCCACCCTGGCCGCAAAAACAAAGACGCGGCGAGGGTGGGGCACCCAGACTTAGTGGGCTGCCGTGGCCGTAACCGGCCGCGGGTGAGAGGCCGTGCTGCCCTCGGTCATTCCGAGCGCCCACTTGATCGCCTCGAAGTACATCTTGCGCACGTCGGGGTCCTGCCAGGATTCTTCCGTGTGGCCGAGCGTCGAGTAGAAGACGCGGCCTTTGCCGTACATCTTGCTCCATGCCACGGGAAAGTCGTGATCGGCGCGGTGAATCTTCGGATTGTTGTCGTAGTTCAGCTTGGTGGGATCGAGGCTGAGAATCACATTCACACGATCGCGCGACCAGTCTTTTGGCTGGTAAATCTCTTCGTATTTCACGAACGCCGCCGGCAAGTGGCGCACCGCCGGAAAATTCGGGTCTTCGTTGACAATGGGCGCTTCGAAGGTCATCCAGGGATGTTCGTCAAACCAGCCGCCCAGCATCTCTCCGTACTCCGGCCAGGTGTGGTTTGTGTCCAGCGCGGCGTGAATGCCGACAAAGCCCTTGCCGTCGTCCTTGATGAACGACATCATGTCCTGCTTCTGGCTGGCATCCATGTCCAGTTCGCCGCTGGTGCTGGCAAAAACCAGCAGGTCAAAGTAGTTGAGATTCTTGGCGTTCCTGACGAGTTCTTTCTTGGTGAGCAGTTTGGTGTCGGTGCGCATCGTCGTATCCCACAGGCCGCTCTCCCTGCCCATGTTGTAGACGGCGGCCATCGCGGCCGAAACGGAGTCGTGCTCCCAATCCTTGGTCTGGCCAATGACCAGCACATGTTTCATGCGAACCTCCTTGACGTGCGGCGCGGGCGGCAATGCGCCGCTACCGAATGACTGTGCTTGAACGCGATTGCCCTGAGCGAGAACTGCAAGGCCGATCAAGACCGCAAAGAGAAAACGAATATTCCTGACAGCAATCATGGGTGCTCCTCTGGAGATTATCGCTCAGGAACGCGGCGCCTGAACAAGGGTGCCCCCATCGCCGGCCTCTTGAATTCTGAAGGCCGCATGTCCAAGAACGGGCGGAAAGGTCAGCCCCTCGTGATGAGCGGAGAATGCCTGAGGTTCGTGGTCTCCCATCCATTTCACAAAGAGCTTGATATGGATGGGGCACGGAGCAAGAATGGGAGTGCCAGGCTACTTTGCGTTGGGCTCTTTCGCTGGCGGGGTCTGCGACTTGACGACGCCCTCCATCTCCTTGGTCATCTCGTCAATCAGCGGCTTGATTCGCTCCTGCACCCGCTTCATGCTGATATTCATTGACTCTTTCACGATCATTGGCTGCATGGCGAGCATGTGCTGTCCGGCGGGCGAACCGTAGAAGGCAATGATTCCGTCGACATCCGATCGAGTCAGGTATTTCTGGTAGATGGTGGTCATGTCCGCGATCATTTCGTCGGAGGTGTAGATGCTCATCACCTTCTCCATGTACTTGCCCATGACTTTTGCGAAGGCCTGCTGCTGCTCTTCGCTGACGGACTTCATCTCGGGATGGTCCTTTTGCATCTGCCTGAACTGCTCTTGCATCTGATTCTGCATGAGCGCAGGCATCATCTTGGTGACCGAAGCCAACTGTTCCCGCAGCCGCATGACCTCAAAGAGCTTGGCCAACTGCTCCTTGGTTGCCTGCTGATCCTGCGGAATCACTGGGGCAACCGCAGGCGTGGCTTCCGGCTGACTGGCCGGAGCTTGCGCCAGCGCCCAAGGCGCCAATGCCAAGCCAATTCCTAGTACTGCCGCAAATTGACACGTCTTGTTCATACTCTCCTCGTTTTTCGTTGCGGCCTTGCCACCGTTGACGGCGGCCCGGCATTGAGTCTGAGTGAGTGGCAAATGGAAAACCTTGCGCCCTTCACTCGAAATCGAGCATTGCGCAGCCTCACGCCGCGAAATCGATAAATCCCCGCTGTGGGTCGGTGGAGATCAGCTTCACTGTCACCTTGTCGCCCACGTCCAGCCCCCTTCCACCTTGCACCAGCATTCCTTCCACGTGCGGATCGAGGGTGCGAACGAAGGTGCCGTAGTTGTTGACGCCGGTGACAATGGCGTGGAAGCTCTGGCCGATGCGCGGATGCAGCACGACGGCGGCGATGCGCTTCTGCATTTCGCGCTCCACCTTGCGCGCGCCGTCTTCCATCAGCGTGCACAGTGGGTGGCGATGGCGTTGAGGTCGTCTTCGGAGTAGGGCTGCGGCGTCTTGGCGAGCCAGGCCTTCATCAGCCGCTGCGTCACCACGTCCGGGAAGCGGCGGTTGGGCGCGGTCGAGTGAGTGTAATCCTGCACGGCCAGGCCGAAGTGGCCGGGCGAAACCTCGTTGGGCTTTACCAGCACATATTCGCCGGGGCCCATCAGCTTGACCACGGCCAGCGAGAGGTCCGGGAAGTGATCGGGGTATTTCTGTTTCTGGGCAAGCAGAAAATCATTGAGAGCCTTGGAGTCGGGCTCGACGGGCAGCGTCGTTCCCAGTTTCTCGGCCAGCTCGACGATGCGGTCCCAGCGCTTGGGCGTGCGCACGATGCGGCGGATAGAGGCCACGCCGGCATCTTGAAATGTGCGGGCGATGACGCCGTTGGCCGCCACCATGAACTCCTCAATCAGCGAGGTGGCGCGATTCTTTTCCAGGCGCTTGATCTCGACGGCCTGATCGGCAAGCATGACGGGCCGCGTCTCCATGGTCTCCAGATCGAGCGCTCCGTGCTGGAAGCGGCTGCCGACCATGCGCTGGGCCGCCGTGTCTTGCAGCTTGAGCTGTGCGGCCAGAGCGGCATTGGCGGCAACCTTCGCTGGCGCCTCCGCGCGGCCTTCCAGCCATGCGCCTACGGCGTTGTAGGCCAGTTGCGCCCGGTTGTGCACCAGCGCGCGGTAAGCCTTGCCGTCGGAGGCCGCGCCCGCCTGGTCCACGGCAAACTCAATCACCAGCGCCACGCGGTCTTCGTTCTCATTCAGCGAGGTGATTCCCTCGGAGAGCTGCGCGGGCAACATGGGAAAGACCTTCACGCCGGTATAGACCGAGGTCGTCTCGCTCTTGGCGTGGCTGTCGATGACCGTGCCCTCGGCAACGCGCGCGTCCACGTCCGCGACGCCGATCAGCACACGGATGCGCCCGTCGGGCAGTTGCTCGGCCCACTCGATCTGGTCCAGATCTTTCGAGGTGTCGTTGTCAATCGAGGACCAGAGCAGCTTGCGCAGATCCTGAATTCCAGCCACGGCGGGCGGCTCGGGATGGGCCTCTATGGCGCTCAGCTCGCTCTCGGTTCCGTCGGGAAAGTCCGGCTGGAAACCGTGCTCGATCATGGCCGCATGAGCCGCGACAACAAGATTGAAGTGAAAAGGATGAGGCGTGGAATGATTGGCGGAAGGATGATTCTCGTGGTTGGATGACATCGGAATCGGACTCCTTGAAATTACCAGCAGCCTATCACGCCGAGCTGCTGGCGGAGAAACCGGAATGCGATCCCTGCCACGGAGAGCATCGTGAATGATGGGGTGGTTGCCTAAGGCGCCTCTGAACAAGTAGCCATTTCAAAACCCGCATTGCCTCGGGGGCTAAATGTGGTGTCTCAAGAGGTTGTTGTCATCGAATCCGGCTCTGCTGATGGGTGGCAACTGGTTCAGGCTGGTGTGCGGTCTGTGCCAGTTGTATTGATGGGTCCATGG
>Ga0326727_10022775_pt1 | contig 12049 bp, 11 predicted proteins | sample MB2enrmetagenome_FD_207643 | JGI IMG/M metagenome (GOLD analysis project Ga0326727, IMG submission 207643) | Lab enriched peat soil microbial communities from McLean, Ithaca, NY, United States - MB29MY | ecosystem: Environmental > Terrestrial > Soil > Wetlands > Peat | place: USA: New York... | reverse complement strand
CGCGGCGCGGCTGAGACATCGCCTGGGTCGAGCGCTCCGAGGACAGACCCGGACTCGCCACATCAAGTCATGCGAGCAATCGTTTCCCGCAAGCCCATCTTCTCCTTCCTGAAGAGGCGCTTGTCCATTTCCTCCAGCTTCTGGGACACGACCGGTCTGAACTCCATCTTGTTCAGGACGTGCCGTTCGACGTCTACCCCCGGGGCCACCTCCTGCAGCACCAGCCTTCCCTCCGCAAGCCTGAACACGGCCCTCTCGGTAACATAGATTATCTCCTTGCCGTGCTTCATGGCTTCCGCCCCGCTGAAGAGACTCCTGTACACCCTGTTCACGAACTTCATCGTCCCACCATCCTCAACTATGTCTAGCCGGTCTCCCTCAACCCTGATGTCGCTTGGCCCGGCGGTGAACGCGCCCGCGAAGCAGATCCTCGGACCGCCTCCGGCTATGACTGGGAATCCCCCGGGCCCGAAGATTCGCCCGGGGAGAATCGAGGGATTCACGTTCCCCTGGGAGTCTATCTGAAGGAATCCCAGAGACGCAACGTCTATGACACCCCCTTCGAAGTTGGAGAACATGTCCGGGATGGAGGACAGTGCAAAGGGGCTGAGCGCGAGACCGAAGTTCTGTCCTGACATCGCCAGTCCGCCCCAGATGCCCGATTCGAGGACGGTGACCACGAACTCGGATATCCCTTCCTCTGCGGCGATTGCCGAAACCAGGGCAGGGATACCGACACCCAGATTGACCAGGACAGGTTTGCCCTTGGTTCCTTCCAGAAGCCCTATGACGTCTAGAAGGACTCTTCTGGCGGCCACCCTCTCGTACTCGTTCCGGGCGGCAGGCAGCATGTCCTTCGGCGTGTCAGTCCCAAGAGGGGGCATGACCCTGTATGAGAGTCTGGGGTCGTATTCCGAAGTCGCCGATTGCCAGTGATGCTGCCGCGAGGCAAGCACGACATGGTCGACAAGAGGAGAAGGGACCTCGACCTGCCTCGGGTCAATGGTTCCCGAGGTCGTCAGCCACCTTACCTGACCAATCACGGTGCCCGGGTTGGGCCTTGCCTTCGTGGCCTGTGCTATGCTGAAGACGGTATCGCGGATCCCTTCGTCTTCCATTGACAGATTCCCGCTCTCGTCGGAGGTGCTCGCTCGTATCAGCGCGTAATTTGGTTTGGGCGCGCGGTAAATCAGGTACTCGTCCCCATCTATGTTGATAAGGTCTGACCTGCAGGTCATCCTGCTGCTTCCACGCTGGTTCAGCGATCCGCCCTCCTTCCTTGGATCCAGGGTGGTGTCAATGCCTATCTTCGTAATCATTCCGGGCCGGCCAGACGCAATCTCTCTGAACCAATAGGCCGTCACGCCAATGGGCCAGCTGTACGCCTCCAGCCTGTTCTCCTCAACCAGCTTCTGGAGCCAGGGTGCGAACCCCAGATAGGGCATCAGCACCCCGCGCAGGAATCGCTGATCCTTCTCCCCCCACAGCTTCTCGCACACGGCGTCGAGAGCCCTCCCGGGCACTGCCGGCAGCGTGTCACCGATGACGAAGAGGTCCCTGGGATGGCCTTCGTCCTTGTACCGCTCGTAGAGCTCGAGGATGAGGTGTTCCGGGGTAGCTGCAAGGTTGAAACCGGAAACGGCCACGGTTGAGCCATCCTCCATTGAGGATAACGCCGCCCTAGCTTCGCAGACCTTGCTCGGGATGTCCATAATGCACCTTGACACACGGGATACGTTTCAATCTGTTGGTGCATTGCCTGCTCCTATCCTCTAGCGGCGAGAAACCGTCATCTCCACAAAAGGCCACTTGCATCTCCGAGGGTCAAGTGAGATGACGCGTTTTGAACCATAAGGCATTAGAGCTGATTCGAGAATAAATTACTGGTCGCTAGGCCTTGAGTAGCCAACCTCTGAATTCGTCGCGTCTGTCGGGTTTACGAAGACCTTTGGTCAGCTGTCGCGCCCTCCAGCAGGACGGGCCCGATGTAGGCCGAACTGCTTATGCAACACTCGATTGGGGGAGGCGAATGGGATGAAGCCGGAGAGGACCACCTTGATACTGGCCGTTGCGACAATCGTGGCCCTCGCAGCTGTAGCAGGGGTCCTGGGGCTCGGAGCTCTCTATGGCACCAAAGCCAGTGGGACCGTCGGAAGCACGAGTGAGACCGTCCTTCCGGCGGGCTGTACAAGACCAGCAGGCGGATTCCTCATAATCCTGAGCAAGTACGGCTACAACAACAGCATGCTTCAAGGAGCCGGGCTCTCGAAACCCTGGCCGGTAATGAATGCGACTGTGGGTCAGACGGTGAAAGTCGAGGTCTGCAACGTCGATGTGGAGGCCCATGGTTTCCAGATTGCCCACTACGTCGACAGTAGCATCAATGTTGTCGGCCCCGGAGAGTCTCTCAACTTCACGTTCGTGGCGAACCAACAGGGGACATTCCAAATCTACTGCGCGATACCCTGCTCAATTCACTTCTTCATGCAGTTCGGACAACTGAGGGTCACAGCCAAAGGGTGATGAATCACGAGAGGAACAGAATATGTCTCCGCCTGCGAGGGGACGCCATGAAAACGACCTCGGAGGAACCGTCCCGCAGGAGCCTGGCGGTCCCCGTTCACGGGCTTTCCGTCATTGTGCTGGGCATCGTAACTTCGTACTTCGCCTACGTCTGGGGCTCGGCCACAGTGAACCCTGCCGAGATTCTCGCCCCAATTCTGTTCTGGTACGGGCTTTCCTTCATGCTGCTAAACTATCCCATCCGCCCGGCGGTGAACGATTTCAAGCGTTACATACAGACAGTTTCCGGGGCACTTGTCTTCGCGGTATACCTTGTAGTGCATATTCTTCTTTACGGATTCCTGCTGGAGGGAATCCTAACCTCCTTCTACGGCAAGGACTTCTTCACCACGGCCACCGGCTTTACACTGACCACGACTGTATTCACGCCTCCTACAGCATTGAACATTGTCCTCTCACTGTGGTACAATCCATGGATTACTCTGACAACTCCTCCTGTCTTCAACACCACACTCAGTATCTACAGCCTAGTGATAGCCGTGATAATTGACATCCTGATTGTGGTGAACATAGGGAAGACAAGGGAGTTGGGCAGAGCCTGCTCGGCCGCCACCAAGTCCAGGTCGATGGTCATATTCCCCGCGCTTGGGATAGCCTTCGGAGCATCCTGTTGCCTGAGTGTACCGCTGCTGTTCACGGTAGCAGTCCCATCGGCTGCGGCGCTGGTATCTCTGCTCTGGGTCTACGACGTGACCTACTTCCTCTTTCCGCCTTTCGCCGTCGTACTTCTCTACCTGAACCTCAGCTCGGTCCGCAAGATCACGGCCAATGTGAGACTGTCGGGCGACGCGATCCAGCTTCCCCCTTCGGCCAGTCCTTAATGAGGACCTAGACATTGGCCTGGGATGGTGGGGATGATGGCGGAGTGGGACTCCCCCCGGTCATTGGTTCGACGAGGAAGGCGCTCCCGAGGCCGGCGCCCGTGAGAACGGCGTCAAAGTAGATGATGGTCTCAACCACTAGTGAGAGCGCCAGGAGCGGGGTAGAGCCCGAGACCAGCCACCACAGGAACCCGGCCATCATGATGGCGTTGGCGACTATGAAGAGCGCCAAGTAGTTCAGGAGGGCGCGGTCTCGTTCCTTACTGATCTGCAAGTAGCGAAATGCGTAGGCTATGACGCCCGTCATCACTATTGCGTCGGAGTATAACGAGTAGGTCTCCCAGGAATGTGAGGAGAGAGCCGTGGGGGTCAGGAACATAGCCATGGTCTGAAGGCCCAGCAACACCAGGAGGTCCCTCCGGATGGTCCTGCGGAATGCAAGAAGGGTCAGGGTCATCTCTCCCGCCATCGTGAAGACGAACCAAGAGGTCGTCACGCTGTTGCTCAGCTCCCGACCGAAGTCTGTGGCGCTGTAGCCAGCCGAGAGCGTGATGAGGCCCGACGCCAAGTTGAACGCCCAGCCCATCAGCAACTCGCTGAGCAGGAGGAGGACTATGAACGCCCCCCTTAGCGATATGACGTGGCGGAGGAGGTTCGAGAGTGGCAGAGGTTTCTTCCGATCGGTGTCACCCATTGTTAGGAACTGGGCGAAGAGGAGGACGCCGATGGGCATCATGCCGACGCTCATGAAGACGGCAATCTCCCAGATGGCGATGTCCCCCAGGGTGAGGTCGAGGGGCGTGAGATAGAGGTAGACGGGACCCATGAGCATAGCGACCATCATGACGAGCAGGAGCAACAGGACGGTCACGTCGATGCCCGTGCGAGCCCTGGGTGTTCTGGTGATGACCCAGCTGATGAATGCGACCATCAGGAAGGCGGTGGTGACTAGGTAATAGATCAGGTAGAGCAAGTGGTCTTCCCGCTCGTGTCGGCGCGCTGGCAGGGACTCATAGCTTTACCTTGGGGGCGAGAGCCCTTATTCTATCTTCGCCAGAGCGCCGAAGTCTATGGGGGTCTCAGCTGGTCCCCGGTTCAGTGGCTTCGCCAGCGGGGGTAGAGGGCGGTTGAGCTTGGTCCTCAGCCAGTTCCTGGCGTCGAAGAAGAAGACGTTCTCGTAGGGGCAGGCCGTGACGCAGTCACCCACGCCGATGCACTTGAAGCTCCTGAACTCTCCCTTGTCAATGAAGGCTCCTGGGAGGTCGGTGAGGCCAACTGGACAGACTTTGGCACAGTCCTTGGTCTTGCAGCTGATGCACTGGTCGCTGTCCTTGACCTTCAGCCTGAAGAGACCAACCCTGGAGATGAGCTGGTTGAATGAGCCCCAGCCGCACATACCCGTGGTCGCGCACCCATAGGTGCCCACGAACGGAATCATGATCCAGACGAGATACCAGAGTATGTCGAAATAGAACAGGTACATGAAATTGCTAATGTCAGTTCCGAAGAAGGTCACGTTCAGGACGCCGACAGAGGTGAGATAAGAGATCACTGCGCTACCCAATAGAGATGCCCAGACAAGGGTGATTACGATCCGGTAGGCGCCCGAGATGCGGCTTGTTAGGAGGTGACGACCTATCTTGGAGGTCCGGTTGAACGAACTCATGGCGTCGTAGGCTGTTCCCTGATACATCAGAGCGGCTGTGCAGAAAAGAGAGCAGACTTGTCTGGAGCCGAAGAAGAACGAGAGGCCGCCTGAGATGAGGTAAGTGAGAATCAGCACCAGTATGACGTCGGGGGCGAGCGCACCGGCCGTCCCAATACCCATACTCCAGCCTATCCATGGGACCGACGACATGCCCGACATACCTATGACGAATGTGGGCAGGAAGAGTGTGTAGAGGGCATAGGCAACGACGACGAGGGCGAGCCTGATTTTCGTCTCCATCTCCCTCGCGTATTTGATCTTGAAGACGACGAGGGCACCCATCTCGATGCCCATCATGGTGAGGAACCAGAATGAACCAGTTATGCTGCTTACGGCGACAACGAAGTCGTAGAAGCCCGCGCCAAGGACGTTGAGCGGAGAACCGTTCAAGGGAGCGAATGACAGCATGGTGAAGAACATGGTCCCCCCAGCGGCGATATCGAGGACCCCGCCCATGAAGAACTCTGCGACGAACACGCCACCCAGAAGACCGAACACCCAGAGTGGTCTAGACTGCCAAGCGGTGAGCGGCGGAGAAACCAGGATTTTTTCGTCGAGGACTATCGAGAAGTAGATGACCATCTCGGCGACCACGGATATGACGAAGAGAGTGACATCGTTGTAGAGCTGCCAGACCAAGAGTCCCGCCATCATCAGGGAGTAGGCTCCCATCAGTCGGATGAGGTAGTTTGAGGCGCCTTTGGTCAGAGTGCGGTTCTTGAATATGTACTCGAACATGAATATGATTGCGATTATCATCACGGCGCTGTTGCCCACGAGGCTGAAGTTCACCCAGGTCGAATCGGAGACTGCGGTCGGCGAGAGCACCATTATCGCCGTCTGGATGGCTACAAGCCATCGGAAGCTGCTCGGGAAGTTCTTACCTACCAGATACAGTGTGACAGCCATTTCGGAGGCCATTGTGAAGATGAACCAGTAGGTGCTCATCGAGTCTACGAGCGCCGAGAAGATGTTCTGGGATGTGGTGGCGGCTCCCGCGACCATCGCGAAGGTCCATCCCATGAAGACCTCTGAGAGTATCGCAAGGACTATCACCGCGGCAATGACGATGGCCCTCGACGAGATTGCGCTGCCCTTGCGAGTCTCTTCGAGGGGTCGGTCGCCTCTTATCAGTGCAGAGAGTATCGGGATGAGCCCAAGACTCATGGATATCATGTTGAGGGCGACGAGCTCGAAGATTGTCACGAATGTCGGGATGTAGAGGTAGACAACGGCGCTCGCGAACATCGACGCCATCATGACAAGAAGAAACAGGACCACGCCTGCGTCTGTCAGCGTCTTCATGGTCGAACCCTTCTTCAGCAGCCATGCGGTGAACACCGCCATGGCGCCAGCAATCAGCCACAGAAGTGGTAGGTCCATGTTAGGTTTCCTATGCTGATTTCCGTGCGCTCAGAACTCTATTAATGATTTCTGGCTCAGACGACGAACTGCTTCCGTCCGAGGTGCCTCCAAGAACCGACCAACTGGAACTGCTTGCCAAGACTCAAGAAGCTTACCTGGGAAGGATCAATTCGACGGCGTAGGAACATGGCAGATCGTGGTTGGCAAGGAAGGCATCAGGAGAAGTCTGTTCCGGCTGACTCGCGTGAGTTCTGGCAGAGCCGGGCTGAGGAGTTCTCCGAGTATGCCGCTGGTACGGGATACGCGGAACAATTCATCGCCCTCATGAGAATCCAGCCAGATTGGAGCGTCCTCGATATGGGCTGCGGGGGTGGAACACTATCATTGCCCCTCGCCCCAATGGTTCGTTCTATCACGGCTGTCGATTTCTCATCGAACATGCTAGACATAGTGCGGCGAAGGTGCAAGGCCAAAGGAATCGACAACGTGAAGACAGTCAACTGCAGCTGGGAAGACGATTGGGACGACGCGGGAATCGGCGTTCATGACATAGCCATAGCCTCCCGTTCCCTCATAGGAGACGACTTCGACGTGCTCATCAACAAACTAAGCAAGGCGGCGAGACGGGCGGTTTACATTTCTACCATGGTCGGCTCGGGCCCCTTCGACAAACCACTTTTCGAATCAACGGGCAGAACCTTCAACATGGGAGAGGATTACATCTTCTACTATGACCTTCTCTATGAGATGGGCATTCAGGCAAATGTGGCCTTCTGTCGGGAAGATCATCGGAACGTCTGGGCGAGCCATGAAGAGGCTCTCGACGACCAGCGATGGATGTTTCACGGCATGACGGAGGTTGAAGAGGACCGGGTGCGAACGTATCTAGAGAAGAATCTGAAGGAGGAAAACGGGCGGTTCGCCCTGCCCTATAATCGGGACTGCTACTGGGCCGTCATGTGGTGGAACAAGGAGATGGAAGATAGATTATAGTCGTCGGATGGCGCAGGGTCTGCATGTCGAAGTGGAGGCAGTGGTTGACCGCTGCATCTATCCGCTTGCGGCACATCATTCCGAGTCGCTCTGTTTCTCGTCTTCCCTGTCCTCAATCTCTTCGGACTCGTGTTCCTCTGACTCCTCTTCAGTCTCGGATTCCATCTCCTCAGAGTCCGCCTGGCTGGTCGGTTCGACATCAGGTTCCGCCGCTTCCTCGTGCTCCTGCTCTACAGCCTCAGATTCTTCCTTCTCCTCCTTGTCATTGCCGCTCAACTATGTCACAGTCCAGAAGGTTCGTCTTCTTGCTCATATCGCTATTGCCTTCCCGATGGGGAACAAACTAGCAAGGAGGCCGGAGCAGGGCAGATCCCGCACTTGTCGTAGTCACGGGAGTGATTCACGAGCCTTAAGTAATCCCAAAGGGAATCAAGTAACATGAGCGTATCGGACGTGAGGGACAGCTCCAAACGAAAGAAGCGCAGCACGCAAGATGCAGCACATCGCAATGCTGTGAAAGATGCGCTACCGGACCGCCAACTCCCCGGAAGAACTAAGCGAGTGCTCGAAGATGAGCTAGTAGCAGAAAATGACGAAGAAGACGACTGACCGATTGCCCTCCGGCTAGTTTGCGAGGTTCTCTTCCTGCTTGTCAGGAGACTAGCCCTCCGCGGCAATGGCTGCGACGAATCTGAAGTTGCTCGGGCCGCCTTGGATGTCGAGGTAGAGGTTGCGGTTAGCTTCCACATATCGTGCGCACGGAAGGCGTCATTCCCAACGGAAGTAGCGGGTCGCCAAGAATGCGAAGACCAACGTGTAGACAACCATCGTAACGATGGCCGTGTACGGTGGAGTGGAATTGAATACTGAGTAAAGTAAGGCCTGCGCGGCTGCGCCCGACGGGGAGTAGTACATGATGGTCGCCAATGGCCCGCCCACCGTGGCAGGCGGAACCCAGAGACCGGCAAGGAAGAATAATAGAAAAATCAACCCCCCACTCGCCCCGCTTGCGACAGACTGAGATGGAATCAGGGCCGCGACGAGCAAGCCAAGAGAGAATATCACAGCTATCGAGAGAACAACTGAGAGGACAAAATACGGAATGCCTACGTCGAGTGATGCCCCGAAGACCAATTCGCTTCCAAATGTGATGATCAAGATTGCCGCCAAAGCAAGCACAAGGTTGATGATCAATTGGGCTGCTAGTAGTCTCGAGGGAGGCACCGGAGTCAATGAAACTCTCCTAAGCCACCCGATTTCCCGATACTTCACCATGGCAATAGGCAAGACGTAGATCCCAAGGAAGATGAAAGCAATGACCATGATTACTGGAACGTACAGCTCGATGACCGTGTAGCTTGTACCGGGGACGTTCCCTGGATTTGCTATTCCGAGGAGGCCGAATACTACAAGCAAGATGGTTGGAACCCCGATTCCTGTAAACAATCCCACCGGTTCTCGCAGGGCGAGCTTTGCCTCGACCTTGAGGAGTTCGGAGAAGTGGCCTCGTGGTTCCTTCTCTCTCGATTCACTCGGGGCCGAGGTCATGTTTGGACCCCTCCCGAAGCACCTGACGCGTCATCCCTAGTCAACTTCACGAACGCATCGTCAAGGTTCCCTCCTCTTGCTTCGATATCGGACATGCGCACTCCGATTCTCGCAAGTGAGTTGATGACGGACGACGCCAGGTCGCCTGTGCCTGTGACCGTGACGTAGGCTTCTTTCCTCTCGACCTCTTTCACGCCGGGTATCGCATACAAGGTCTTGTCGTCGACCGGCTTCGACGGGACGAAACGCACCCTGCTCCCTCCTGCCAGCGCGGCAATCGCTTCAGGTGTGTCCAAGACTGCGAGCTTGCCATGGTTGATCAGGGCGAGGCGGTCGCACAGCCTCTCCGCTTCGTCCATGAAGTGAGTCACAAGTATCACGGTGACGCCGCGGTCCCTGATGCTCTCTATGAGCGACCAGGTCTCGCGCCTCGCCTCCGGATCGAGGCCGGTCGTTAACTCGTCCAGTATGGCAATCTTCGGGTTCCCCACCAGGGCGAGCGCTATCGACAGCCTCTGCTTCTGACCACCGGACAGCTTCTTGTATATGGAATTCTTGACGTGGCTTATCCCGAGGGTCTCCAGCAGGCCATCCGGGTCCACCGGGTCCGGATAGAACGAGGCGAAGAGCTCCACCGCCTCGCTCACCTTGAGGCGCGGAGGCATGGAACTCTCCTGCAGCTGAACGCCGAGAAACTCCCTTATCTTGTTCCTGTCCTTCTGGGGAGAGAGCCCGTAGATGCTAATCGAGCCCGAATCGGGCGTGCGGAGCCCCGAGATGCATTCCACCGTGGTGGTCTTGCCGGCGCCGTTGGGTCCTATGATTCCAAAGATTTCGCCCTGCTTTATCGAGAAGGACACATCGTTGACCGCGACGAAATCCCCGTACCTTTTGACGAGGTGTTGAACCGTAATCACATGTTCAGAGTCTGCCTGCGAGCCTTGAAACGAATCGCTGACTGAGGGCTTTGAGGTCATTCGGTCACATCAGTGGACAAGCGCTCGCCACGATGGAAGCTCCGCCTTGCCAGATTTAATGATAGCGTGGAATCGATGCTCTGATTCCGAGTGTCAGAACGGCAGGTCTCAACGAAACTACAAGGGGTGGTGAGAGCGGCAGGGGCTCAACCCCATTCACCGATCTCTCTGAAGATGCGAGTCATATCCACACTCATTTGTCGAAGTACATCTGCATCAAGGGCTTGTTGTGAACCCATAGGCCCGCCTGTCACACGATGACTGGTTCTGTCTTGCCGTCAGTTGGAAGAGGTCGCGATGACTTTACCTTCAAGAGCACGAATGAAACCAGGGCAACCAACGCAACTCCCACTGCCATGAAAGGAATCTGGCTTGCCGTTGACACTGCAATCTGCGGGTTCATGACACCCCCGATAATCACAGATAGGACTATGATTCCTGCTGAAAAATAGAACAGGGCCTTGTACTCCCTATCCGGTGTGAAATTCTTTCTCAGTTTCTTTCTGTCGACTTCGCCGACTAGGAAGTTCATGACCACGCCCGCCGAGCCTAGGATGAAAGGAACGTAGAACGAAGGACTAAGCTGGCCGCTGGCCAGGTCGATGAACTTCTGGAGGCCAAGAGCCGAGAAGGCGAGCAGGAGAAGGAGGAGCGCTACGGACCCAAAGAACACTCCTTGGTCGAACAGCGCTCCTGACAGCGCCGGTCCGTAAGTTCTGCGCCATGGGAGCATCTGCTCCCCCGGCTTGATGTCCTTTGTCGTCTTCTCCGTCAGCACTGGCAGTTCGTTCTGAAGCAGATAGATCTTCTGCTCTGGGTCAAGCGCCAGCCTCTTCCCGTCGTAGTCGTACACCGATTTCTTAACGAGCCTCGTGAACGGGTACAACCACTCGACGCCTCTGTCCCTGGCTGTCGTGAGCGCGTCGAGGAATGTGTGGAGAAAGGCCCCCAGGGCAACGAAGGGGTTTACCAGGTAGACCAGACCGAGAAACAGGAGATTGTGGCACAGTGCACGATGGGGCTGTCTCCTGCGAAAAGTCTCCTTGCTCATGAAGCCGTATTCCCTGTCAAGATCGGGAATCGCGGAGCCGAGCCCAATCAGCAGTATGAACTCCGGCTTGCCGAAGAAGAGCGCCCCGACGGCCATTCCGAGCAAGACGTGAGTTGGGAAGTTCATTTCTGACCTTGGTCCTTCAATCTCATATCGCATTCATCTGCGATTCACATCATTCCTCGTCGCTCAGTTTCTCGTCTTCCCTGTCCTCTATCTCTTCGGACTCGTGTTCCTCTGACTCCTCTTCAGTCTCTGACTCCATTTCCTCTGAGTCCGCCTGGCTGGACGATTCGACGTCGGGTTCCGCCGCTACTTCGTGCTCCTGCTCCACCGCCTCAGATTCTTCCCTCTTTTCCTCATTTTCGCTACCCAATAGTGTCACAACCCGGATGGCTCGCTCAGACATATGGGATGGGTCGGATCGTCTTCGGCTCTTTCGGAGTCTGATCCGGGTTCACTTCGCATTCGGAATCATTCCGATCGGCGGTCATCTCTGCCCGATTGGCCTGTGCGTTCGCGCGGGCGTTTCGTTGCCCCTCGACCACATACCTCTCAGACCGAGCTTCTTCGTCAGACTCATCCAGCTTGACGGTCGGCATTGGTGCCAAGATGTCATTCAGCCCATCTCGCGGCCTCGGAGTGCGGGGGTTCACCCGATTCGAACGAGTCATGTCGTCTTCCCCATGCCATTCTCATGGGACTGCCTCTGCCCCGCCAACTCATTGGGGTCCTTGAAGGTCGTTGAGCACCGACCGTTGCCAATCCCTCTAGGCGGCAAGTTATCCATCTTGATTCAGAACAAATGGCGAGTTCGGCCTTAACTGTCTGAGCATCGATAGTTCTGTAATGAGCCTACAGTGGAAGCGGACAATCATTCCAACAAGGCAGGACACCCGAACGGTGAACAAGTGCAGAATGCAATCCAACTTGGGAAGGGGTACCTCGGCAGAGAGACCCGACTAGGCGAACACCCGATTGTGTAGAGGTGTGGTCGACAGTC
>Ga0326727_10022774_pt1 | contig 12049 bp, 6 predicted proteins | sample MB2enrmetagenome_FD_207643 | JGI IMG/M metagenome (GOLD analysis project Ga0326727, IMG submission 207643) | Lab enriched peat soil microbial communities from McLean, Ithaca, NY, United States - MB29MY | ecosystem: Environmental > Terrestrial > Soil > Wetlands > Peat | place: USA: New York... | reverse complement strand
ACTGCTGAAACTCCTGTTGGCCGTAGGCAAGACTCTTTCCTCAGTGCTGACCCCTGAGGAGGTCATGCAGCGCGTGATGGAGCTTGTGTTCCAGATGGAAAACGTGGAACGCGGCTTCGTAATGCTGTGGGACGAGAAAAAGGGATTTAAACCAGCCGTCTTGCTTTATAAGGATGAGTGGCAGAAGGGCGACCCGCGCGGCCCCGTGCTGTCGAAAACCGTCATCGACCGGGTGATGAGCGAAAGAGTGCCGCTGCTGGTTCGCGACGTTACGCAGGACCAACGGTTCTCCAGCAGCGAAAGTCTTCGGATTTCAGGCATTCGCTCGGCCATGTGCGCCCCCCTCATCTACAAAGACAAGGTGTTTGGTCTCTTTTATGTAGATTGTCTCAGCAAGCCCTCTGCCTTCTCCAAGGAAGAGCTGGACATCTTCTCAGTCGTCGCCGCCGAAGCCGCGATCAGCTATGACCGCGCCCATTCCCACGTCGAGCTCTCCCGGCGCGTGATCGAACGCCAGGCCCTGGAGCGGTTCCTGAGTTCCGCGATCGTGGAAAAGATCCTGGCCAAGCCGGATGAGATCCACTTGGGCGGGGAGAACCAGACGGCGACTATTCTCTTTGCGGACATCCGCGGGTTCACTCGCCTCTCAGAGCGCATGCAGCCGCAACAAATCGTCGAGCTTCTTAACGAGTACTTCAGCGAAATGACGGACCTTATCTTTGATAATGGAGGCACGCTGGATAAGTACCTTGGGGATGGAATTATGGCCCTGTTCGGGGCCCCTTTGGCCAAGCCCGACGACGCCCGCCGTTCCGTCAAGACCGCGGCCGAGATGCAGCGCGCCCTCGCGGCTCTCAACCGTCACTGGCAAGCTCGTGGTCAAGAGCCATTACAAATGGGGCTGGGCATTAATACCGGCCCAGTAACCGCCGGGAACATCGGCTCATCAAAACGCATGGATTACACCGTTATCGGTGACGCTGTGAATCTGGCTTCCCGACTGTGCGCCAACGCCGCCGGAGGTCAGATTCTGATTTCTGAATCCACCTTCGGGGAAATCAATGGTCACTTCCCCGCGCGACGCCTGGAAGCCATTAGGGTGAAAGGCAAGGAAGCTCCAGTAGGAATTTACGAAATTCTCTGGAGACAGCCAGGGGCGGAGCAGAGCGCGTAGCGCCGACCTGTTTTGCAGGTCTGCGGGCTTTGCGGGGGATTCTTGAACCAACCGCGCACCTGCCCCTCAGGTCCACGCTACTTGCTTCGGACGCCTCCTGGGTTGGCGAACTCGGCTCCTTGAAGATCATGATGTCACGCCGCTTACCTCTCTTGCTCCTGCTCACTTCGTTGGGCGCACACCCCGGTACTCCTCCTGCGCGCGGTTTTCAGAAAGACGCTCCAGCCGGTCAACTCCCCGCTGAACTTCGCGGAGTGAAGGTCTATCACTTGGACCTGGGGAAAAAACCGAACCTGGCCCCGGAAAAGCTCGTGGTCTACAAGAATATGACCTACCAGGATATCAACCTCGAGCGACTGGTTTTGAATCTCTATTTGAGCATCAAGCCCGTGGATCGTGCTGCCACTATTCAGCGCATTTACTTTCAGGACGTTCGAGTCAACGCCGTGCCGGTACACCTCGAGACGTTTGAGCAGGAGTTCCAGCTTTCAAAAAATGAGGTTGTGGACCTGCCGTCCCCCGTGAAATGCACTATTGTGTTCGCGGAATTGGACTCTCTCAAGCCGGTTGCGGAAATCCTGCAGAAGGATGCGATCCGGATTACAGGGGCGAATTTCGTCGAAGTCAAATTGACCGGAGTCGAGAAGCTGGCGATGAGGACCAAGCAGTTGGTCATCCCCATGGCGTTGAACGAAGATGTTCCGTTGAACCTGTTCTCGGGGAATCCCCTTCTCCAGATGGCGGCGGGCAAAATTCTGGATACGCTCTCCGACCCTTCCTCCCCAGCAGCACAGGCTCTTGGCAGAGACCACTCGGCTAAGCTCACCGAGGAGCAGACCCTCTCGGCAGCCGCCCGGCCTGCCCTCTATTTCCTGTACTGCGAGTACGCCCTGGTAGATCCCAAGACCCAGGCCAGAGAAAAGTTCAGCCAATCCGGAACAGGCTTTGTGGTCAGCGCGGAAGGAAAGCTGCTCACGGCCAAGCGCGTGGTGCAACCGTGGAAATTTGATCCGCAAATTGCTTTCTTGATTGCTCACTACCATCTCGAGTTAGACCCCAAGAGCTACCATCTTTACGCATGGCCGGCGGGGGCCCGCTTAAAGTCGCCGGACGGTGGGTTGGATTTTCAGATGGCGGCCAGCAGCGAAAAAGCGACGCTGAAACTCCTGAAGACTGCTCCCGACCGGACGCAGAAGAAGGATTATCAAGACCCCGACTCCAGTGAGCCCACCTCCCTTGACCTGGAGGCTGAAGGAGAGAGCGATCTTGCCGTGCTGCAATTGGCAGGTGCGAATCTTAAGCCGCTGGCCTTCGCGGACTCCGCTGCCGAGCCCGGCGAAGCCACCAAGAAGGCCCTGTTCGGGTTTCCATTCGGGCTTGACCAGTCTCAGGCTGACCCCCGGGCGGCATATCTTCAAGCCACCACTGAAAACGCCACGGTGACCTTGGAACGCTCGTTGAATCCCGGAGAATCCGGGGCGCCCCTGTTGAATGCAGATGGAAAAGTTCTGGCTATTGCCAGCGGCGCGAATCAGTGTGTCGCCATTCAGGCGGCCCGTAAACTCCTCCCATGAGCCTCAACAGTAGTCGAGAGTCGAAAGTCAAGAGTCGAAAGTCGCCCACCTTCCAGTCATTCCCGCCCGGCACCAAGTCATTCCCGCGAAAGCGGGAATCCACCTTCTTCCGGCCTGTCGTGGACCCCCGCTTACGCGGGGGTGACGACAGGGGTGATTTTCATGTCCTTGGGTGGGCCGCAGGCCTATGTACGCTCGGAAGGACAGCGATCACAATTTGCAGAGCGAGATATCTAGCTGCGCTCGCAATGACAGCGATCACGGTTTTCGCATTCGGACCAAATCCCGCTTGGTCGCAGCAGGAGATGGTATCCCAACTCACAGAGAAAGTTTCAAAAGCCGGGGTATTCTTCCGGGCGGACGCTCCGCGCTTCCTGCGCAACTCCAATGATCCCTGCCTCCCTCTCTATCTCGAAATCATTAATGGAGTCGAAAGGACTGCCCATACGACGGGCGCCGGCCTGTCGCAATACATAACGCGGGAACCCCTGAAGCTGCTGGGGCTAAACCTGTTTGTGAAACCGACCGGGACGGGGCGCCAATTCGTCGCCGACCCTCTGCCCCTAGGCGAAAGCAAGGATTTCTCGTTTGATACTCGGAGCAGTGGCCAACCCCTGACCATCGCAGACCGGATGAAGAAGACACTCGAAGTGCCTCGTGAGTCCATCGACACCTACTTGAGGCAACACTTCATCGGCGGGCCGTTTCATGCCGTTGACCTGTGGGTCTCCTTCCGTTTGGAAGGATGGCCCGCCCAGGATTTCTATCTCCGAGTGGATTTGAATGCGCCCCCCCTGCCCAGCCTCCCCGGTTGGTACCGGGGCGACGTGCACTACCACTGCGGCTATACCGACAATCCTGCGGAACGTGGATACCCCCTGTCCGTGACCAAGCAAGCAGCGCTTCACGCCGGTTTGGATTGGCTCATTCTCTCTGACCACTCCACTGACCTTAGCGTGGAACGGTATGCCCAGGAGTTACAGGAGGTTCAGAAATATCGTGACGGGCGCCTCATGCTCATCCGCGGCGAAGAGGTCACCACGGCTTCCAGCAAACAGACACTTCTCACCACCGTGCACATGCTCGCCCTGCCCTCCCCCGACAACCCCGAGGTGGGGTTTCCCAATCCCACGCATCCCCAAGAAGACGTCATCTTGAGTGGGGACGGGTCCGTTGCCTCAGCCGCGCTGCCGATAAAGGAGGCCTTGTCGCGCATCGTGGCCGCGGGTGGCTTCGCTTATGCAGCCCATCCTTTCGATCCCATCAGTCCCCTCATGCGCGGCGGGAGTTGGGATTTGGATGCCGATTTTCTGGCGCCGGAGGGCAAGCAACTCCAAGCCGGACTGGTGGGGTTGGAAGTATGGAACCGCGCCACCATGGCCACGGCCGACGACGCTCGCGACCCCTATTGCCTGCACCGCGATGCGGACCCCCAAGCCTGCTTCCAACCGGACACCCAGGCCAACCAGTATGCGCGCTTGGAGAAGGGGATCGAACTAGGGTGGCGTCCGCTGCTTCAGCGGGGCCTGCAAGCGCCTGGCGATTCCACGCCCGCTCCGGGTTTCAAGGTTTTCTTGGCCGCGGGCTCGGACGCTCACGGGGATTTCAATTACGAGGCCACGCTGGACGTAGTGGACTTCCTTGGCAAACCTTCCCGCGGCCTCTCCGGTTACGCCGAGGATAATGCTTTGGGAAAGATTTCCACAGTTGTCTATGCCCCCGAGGGTACGGGACCAAAAGGAGAGAACATCCTCCGGGCGCTCAAATCAGGGCGCAGCGTCCTGAGCAACGGTCCCCTGCTCGTGGCGGGCTTCGAGCGCGATTCCCAGGGCAGCTTGGGCGATTCTGGCGACGTTGGCATAGGTGATTCCCTCGCGGTTTCCCTCAGCCATCTTCCACTCCTTCAGCTTGCCTGGGCCAGTAGCGCGGAATTCGGACCCCTCGAATCCATTCGATTGATCGTGGGGTCGAAAGAGGGTGAATCCCAACCTCAAGAAATCCCGGTGCCGGCTTCAAGACAGATGGCGAGTGGGGGTTTGATCCCTGTTGACCTGCGGCCTTTCTTGGGAAAGAATAGAGGTGTCTGGGGCTACATCCGCCTGGAGGCTCGAACACGAAACGCCACGGGAGAAGAGTTTCGCTGCTATACTAATCCGGTGTGGCTGGAAATCACCGGTGACTAGCTTCGGTTGCCCCGAGCACTTAATATGTCTGGCGAAAAAAACACAGAGGGGACGGTACGCTATATCCCATGCGGGTCGTGCGGGAGTGGAAACCCTGCGAGCGCGCTAAAGTGCGCCCGTTGCGGCAAGCCCCTCCAGGCTGCGGCGGCTCTTCCTGCCTCTCGGCCGGCTATTCCACAACCCACGCAACTGGAGTGTCCGAAATGTCATAAGGCGTTTCCGGCCGGCAGCAAGTTCTGCGGTTTCTGCGGGACACCGCTTCCGGCTACGCCCCCAGCGACCCTTCCGCAACAGCCCCCACGGCCCGTTGCGGCCCAGCCGGTGGCTCCGCCAATTCCCCCCAGGGTCGCGCCACAAGCTGCGGCGCCGGCTGCCTCCCGGCTATCTCCTGCGGTGGCTGGTCCGCCTTGGACGCCACAGCAATCTCCACCCCCAAAGCTTGCAGCCCCGGCGGCAATTCCACCCGTCGCGCGTCCTCAGCCGCCGGGGATCAGTCCCCCCAAGGCAAGACCCGCAGGTCCATCTGAAGTCGCCCCTTCCCCAATAAGAGTCCCAGCCCCACCGAAACCTGCACCACTCACTCCACCGCCCGTCGCGCCAAGGGTGGATTCCTCGATGCCTGCCGCCGCGGCCGAAGGGACCTTGGTTTTTGGCGGATTTCACGTGCCGAATATTGAGGCGCAAGTCACAGAGAAAAAGCATGATGGCTCCTGGGGGGATCCCCTGCAAGTAGTGGGAGAAGTTTCCTTCGGACGCGCCAACTGTAAAGTCAATTATCCTGACGATCCCTCACTTTCAGACCGCCATGCTTTGCTTTCAATCCGCGAGGGCAAGTTGTTTTTGGAGGATCTCAGCAGCCCGAACGGGACATTCATCAAGCAGCGACAGGATACCGAACTTGTCCCCGGGGATGTCTTTCTGTTGGGACAGGACCTCTTTCGATTCACCACACAAAGCCTGGACGAAGCGGAGAACGCCAATGCCGGGCAAGGCACGGTGGCATGGGCTGGAGCACCAAAGCTGCAGCGGGGCCCCATCACGGCCAAACTCGAGCGCATCCGGCTGACGGGTGAGGTCATCGAAGAGTTTAGATTGGAAAAGCCTGAAACCACCTTAGGACGGACTAACGCCCACTTGGTGTTTAAGGACGATCCTTTCATGTCGGGGACCCACGCCCGCATCGTGGCGCAACCGGGACGTTTCATCCTTCAGGACTTGAGGAGTCGCAACGGCGTCTTTCGCCGGATACGAAAAGAAGTTGAGCTCGAGAACGGCGATGAGTTTTTCCTGGGGGATCACATGTTTCGGGTGGAGATCAGGCAGATCAGCTAGCAGTCCACAGTCGAAAATTGAAAGTTGAAAGGGTGAAAACCGGAGTCCTGGTAGGTCCGACTTCTGACTCCTGTCTCTGGGTAGTCCCTCGTCCCGCCCGGTCGGGTCACTGCCCTTCTGCTAATGGGGCACCGGTACGCCATGCTGCTGGATTTTCTGTTCCACGAGGGAACGTCGCTCGTTGACATATTTGTCCATGATTCTTGGCAGCTCCACCTGCATTCGCACTACAAAATCGTCCTGGGCTTTCTTCAATTTATCGTCGATGCCGGCCGCGCTCTGGTTAAGCGCGTCCATCTGCTTCTCCAATTGTTCGGCATGGGTCAAGGCAGGCCCCAACATCTCCTTTTGAAGCAGTAACCGCAGGCTAGCCAGCTCGTCGCTGTTGTGGGCAAGCTCCTTCGCCACATAGAAACTAGACAGGGCGGATAGCAAGACCAGAACAATGACAACGTAAAGTAGATTGCGAATGGTGGAAAGCCTGGCGTCCATGGTAACTCCTTTACCCCCTCAAGTAGTCAGTTGTTATGGGTCAGTGGTCAGTGGTCAGTTGCCAGTAGTCAGCGCGCGGCACCCAGCGCAAACTCTGCGTCCGCAATTCACCATTTACCATTCATCATTCACTATTCATAATTCCCCTCGTCCCGCCGCGACGGGTCACTGCTCGTCTGGCACCTGAAACCTGACACCTGAAACCTATCTCTCAAGCGACATCTTTACGCTTCATCACCACCAGGATGGCGATAACCATTAACAACGCAAAGCTGGTCATGATCGCCAGGTAAGGTCCTTTGTCCTTCCAAAACCTCGAAGGGAGTGGAAACGCCCCTGAAGCCGCGAAAGCTTCGGGTCCCGCCTCCAACCCCTTCTCCAGCTTCTCGACATCATCGGGATGGAGGGAAATGGACACCGTGTTGACGATCTGGTAGGCGTAATCCTGAATGGAATGGGAGCCGTGCAGGCAGAGATCCGCAAGCGCCTCCAGGCCCCAACGCGAGATGGCCAGCGCCGAAAGCCAGCGCGCGAAGGTGGGCATACCCGCTACCGGGGCCGGGGTGTATTTTTGGAGTTTCTTTTGCACTTTCTCCGAAGGCGCCACGGCCACAGCAACTTGGTGCGCGAACTCTCCCTGTTTCGCCCTGGCTTGCGCCGCCTCCTCCGGTGATGCTTGAGTCGCAGGCGCATTAAGCATTTGCCGCGCCTTTGCCTGGGCTTCCGGTTGCGCAAACATCTTCCCCTCAAATAGTTCCCCGAGCGTCATAGGAATGATCGGGTGAATCTGGCTCACGGGCAGGAATAACCCGCAGAGGAGAAGCTCCGGAATGAGAACCAAGGGGAACAAGCTCAGAGCTTTCTCCGGAGAGGAAACGAGACTGGAGATGAGAAGTCCTATCAGCGTCCCGTTTACGGCCACCAGAAACAGGATTCCGATAGCGGCCACCACTTCCGGAAGGCTCAAATCCAATGCCCGGTTGACCGCGAGCAGAATGACAACCACTGAGACACACTGCACCAGCGCCACAAAGGAAAGAACGGCAAGCTTGGAAAGAATATACGACGGGATTTCTAGGCCTGTTTGCCGTTCCCGGCGGTACACAGTCTGCTCGTCAACAATTTCACGTACCGCGTTCGAGCAGCCGAACCACAACGCTGCGAACATGGCCATGAAAAGGGTTTCGACCTGGTTCGGCCGAGCCGCCATAAAAGCCACCAACAGAGCGACGATGGGCGCTTGAAGAAACAGGAGCAACGTCTGGCCGCGGTCCACGAATTTCAGCTCCCAGTTTCGCTCCAGAAGGATCTTGAACTGGCGCAAGCTGAAACCCTTACCTCTCGCGCCGGCAGCGGGTGCAGGGGTAGTAGGGGAAGGACTTTTCTCCGCCGGAATCGTCGTTTGTGGCTGGGCAATGAGCTCCTTGTAGAGATCGGATTGGGCATAACGCTGCTTGAGCTCCAGGGAGTAGGGAGCTGTGTTGTTATCCGTCAAGTCATCGTAAACATCGGGTGGGGCTTCCGCTTTGAAGTATTGCAGGAACTTTGTACCCGGCCCATAGTAAACCAGTCGCCCCTGGAGCAACACCACGACCTTGTCCAGGACGCCGAAAGAACCCAACAGATGGGTGGTGATAATGATGGTCGAGCCCTGATTGGCCAATTGCCGGAACAACATCATCATCAAGGTTTCAGTGCGGGGGTCAAGGCCCGCGGTAGGCTCATCCAGGAAGAGCACGCCAGGCTTGGGGAGCAATTCAATGCCCAGGCTCACCCGCTTACGCTGCCCTCCACTCAAAGTGGAGACAGGGTTGTCCCAGCGTTGCGGTTCGAGCTTCAGAGTGTCCAGCATCGCTTCCACGCGCCGATCGACCTCTTCATCCGAGACGTCTTCCGGCAGTCGCAGCTTTGCCGCGTAGTACAGGCATCGCCGTACGCTCAATTGCCGGTGCATGATGTCTTCCTGGGGGACAAAGCCGATGGTGGATTTCAGAGCCTCCAGATTGCGGTACAGATCCTCTCCGTTGTACCGAACCTGGCCCCTGGTGGGTTTTACAAAGCCATTCAGGGCGTTCATGAGCGTGGTCTTACCTGCTCCGCTCGGTCCCAGAAGTCCAATCAGTTCTTTAGGCTTAACCACCAGAGAGATATCGTCCAAGAGCAATTTGGGTTTTCCGCTGGTCCGATCCGTGACCTGAAAGGTTACTCCAATGGAATCGAGTCGCACCACGCGAGTGTCCGGCACGTGGGAAAGACTCGCTCCGGAAAAGTGAAGCTCCGAGGGGCCAATGACAATCCGGTCCAACTCCTGGAGTTGGTGCCGCTTCACCTTGATTCCGTTGACGAACGTCCCGTTGGTGGACCCAAGGTCAACCAGAATGACCTTGCCATTCTGCTTGATGATTTCCGCGTGTCGCTTTGAGACCACAGGGTGGTCAATGACCACGTCATTCGAGGCGTCGCGGCCAATGGTAATGCAGTCTTTGTCCAGGCCAACCTTTTCAATTTTCAGTTGCGGCTCAAGCCCCGACTTGAAGATCAGGGATTTGCCGGCATAGCGGCCGAAGGTGATGTAATCTCCGTCATGCAGTTCCCCGCTCACCATGGGCAGGCCATTCACGAACGTCCCGTTGGTGGAACGGTCAGTCAGCAGCACCCTCCCCTCTTGGAACGACAACTCCGCGTGCACCGCCGAAACTGAGGGGTGTTCCAGCACCAACTGGCAGCGGGAGGCATCACGACCGATCTGCAGCCCGGCCTCCGGGATGTCGAGGCTCTTTACGGCGTACCTGTCAACGATCAGATCCAGGTGGGGACGTGCCAGAAGGTCGGTCAATTTGATTGCGACGGTACGCTCCGCCGCCTTTTCCTGCTGCCCGCCGACAGCGACACCGGCGGCGCTCATAATCGAGGTGCCTCCCGCCACCGCCTCCGGTTGAGCGGCGGGAACAGCTCCTGTCGCTGCCGCGCCCTGAGGTAGGCCGGCAGCCACCACTTCCTCAATGCGAAAGAGGTGACGGCGAGCGCTGCCCACCGAGATCTCATCCTCGGGTTTCAGGACCTTCTCCTGTACCCGCACTTGATTCACGAATGTTCCATTCGCGGAATGACGGTCGCGCAGAACCACTTCACCCTTGTCGTTGGGAGCAATCCAGGCATGGAGGCGCGAGATTTCGTCGTCCGCCAACACTACCTGACAATTCGCGGGGTCGCGACCGATGACCAGTCCTCGAGGGCCAATGCTGTAAGTCCGGCCCAAGAGTAGTCCCGAAGTGGCAATCAGCCGGTAGGCACGAGGTAAAGGTTGAGAGGGCGGTTCGAGCGGAGCCGTTGCCGGAGCGGTCACTTCATTCGAAAAGGCCAGAGTTTCTGCCGAGTCCTCCACGAGAGGCAAGCGCCCGCCGCAGGACTTGCAAAAGCGGTAACCCTCTTCGTTTAGCTCACCGCATACGGGGCAATGCATGACATCAGTTCTCGGAGAGGAATCCTCCACTTCCCTTGCACAAGCGAATTTGGAGATTTCGATTTTGTCGCGGCGCCGGTCTCAAAATGGAAATTAGAAACTGGAAATAAGAAACTGGAAACTGCAGCTTTGGTTTCTAGTTTCGAGTTCCTAGCTTCCATTTTCCAGTTTCAGGAGTGCCCCTTGAAATCTTCCTCATTGAATTCCTTACATTCCACGGCCGCGGTGGGGGCCGCTGGAGGAAGCCCCGGTCCGCTGAACTCTGCCATGACTACGGTTATGTTATCAGTCCCGCCCTTGGCGTTGGCTTCATCGATCAAAGACTGGCACTTGTTGGCCAGGGATTCAGTCCCCTTCACACGCGCCGCGATATCGGCTGCGGGGACCATGTTGTACAGGCCATCGCAGCAAAGCAGGATGCTATCGCCCTGACGGACTTTGGTGTACGTCACCTTGACATTCACGTTCTCGCTGCTCCCCACCGCCTGCGTCAGAATACTCCTCCGGCTGTCCTGTTCCGGGTCGTCGGGCACTTCGACACCGATTTCCTTGAGATAGTTCAAGAATGTTTGATCGCGAGTCAACTGGGTCAACTCGCTGTTGCGAATGAGGTAGGCACGGGAATCCCCCACCTGCGCCACAAAAAGATAAGGCCCGAACAACGTAGCCACCGTGGCGGTGGTTCCCATTCCACGATAAGCGGGATCGCTTTGCGCTTTCTGGTGGATGATCTGGTTGGCATATTCGATGGATTCCCGGAGCAGGAGCACAAAGTTCGTCTCGCTGACCTGACCCAGGGACTTGAGATTCTCATACAGGCGCTTAGGGACGGTGAGGGCGCAAATCTGGCTGGCAACTTCCCCGCTGGCCTCTCCGCCCATTCCGTCCGCCACCATAAACAGCGAACCTCGGTTCCCCAAGGTGTGGTTGCAAAGTGGAGGCGTAAGACCCACTTCACCCGTAGTCAGGTTGCAAACCACAAAGTTGTCTTCATTGTTCTTACGGACGCGACCCACGTCCGACATGCCAAAGGCCCTGACGTTGATTGCGTTCTGCTCTGCCCCCTTCGCCTCATCCACGGTGCTCACTCTCCCTCTGTCAGGCTTCTTCACTCCTGGCGCGAAAGCCTGCCGATACAGCCCTTCACCAATCCTCAGCAACCCGCTAAAACCCCGCCGCAGCTCTAACTGGAGCAACCGTCGGCGATGCGTAACATAATTACCTAATCAAAGGCTTTAGCAGATTCTGACGTATCCTCCTTCTTACCACACACCGGCGTCTGTATCAAGCACCGCACCTTCTTGGGTAGGGTCCTAGTGTGCGACTTAAAGCCGGATCGCGCCTTGCGGGACCGGCCAGGCCGTCCCGCCACGGAGGGGTGCGGCCCTGCATCCTTATTGGGACACTACTCCTTCTTGTGTGTGCGCGAAATGTAAGTCCCTGTTTCGTCAACCAGACAGGATGTGCGGACGAAGTGAAGAGCTAAGCTCCTAGACAAACCGCCGAATCCACGGGTTGATTGGCGTGAGTACGATATAGGCGCGGCCTCTGAGTCAGGCGGCGCTACGCTGTCCACCCAATTACCGGGCACCCAACTGGGCCAAGCCGGACCGCAAGTCGCTCACTATCTCGTCCGCCACTTTCCTGGCGTGTACAAGATCCGTGGGGGGCAACGAAATGGCCGCAACCTTGGCGTGGCCGCCGCCCCCATAGCGCTCGCAGATGCTGGCAAGATTGGCGGTCTTGGGTGTTGCGTTCCATGGGTTGCTGCCCACACCAATCTTGATTCGCGCTTGAGAGCGGCTTAAGGCCACGCTGTAAACCGTCCCTG
>Ga0326727_10022773_pt1 | contig 12049 bp, 10 predicted proteins | sample MB2enrmetagenome_FD_207643 | JGI IMG/M metagenome (GOLD analysis project Ga0326727, IMG submission 207643) | Lab enriched peat soil microbial communities from McLean, Ithaca, NY, United States - MB29MY | ecosystem: Environmental > Terrestrial > Soil > Wetlands > Peat | place: USA: New York... | reverse complement strand
TGCCCAGCGCGCTCGAACTCTGTTCCGCATAAATCTTCAGAATGTTCCTGAGCAGCAGCATCAGGAGCAGCAGCAGGAGCAGGAAGAAGATAAAGGTGACAGTAGTGAAGGCGAGGGTTTCGCCCGAGGTCTCAGGATTGAGGAAGCGGATATTGGAGGTATTAAAGGCCTGCAGCGCACCGAAGCCGAGAAACACGATGAGGCACGCAACGAGAAACGCTGCCACGCGCCACCGCGGGTCGCTCCAGAACGACATGCGGCGATTATAGTTCCAGACAGGGATCAGGGTTCAGAGATCAGGGTTCAGGGATCAGGGATCAGGGATCAGGGAACAGGCATCAGGGAACAGGGATCAGGGATCAGGGAACAGAATTTCCGCGCCGCCTTAGTTTTTCTGGAGCTTGCTCATCATTGCCACGAGCATCCGGCTCACTCCATCTGAAATGCCTAGTCCGTAGTCCCTATTCCCTATCCCCTAGTCCCTAGTCCCTATTCCCTATTCCCTATTCCCTAGTCCCTACTCCCTACTCCCTTGTTCCCTCGTTCCCTGCTGTCTTCAAATCTGCGAGCAGTCCAGTGGGCTCAGCATCAGGTTGCTGATGCTGGTCACAATCTGGTCGAAAGCGAAGCGCGGATTCGCCGTCAGCTTCTTCCAGTCTGCATCGCTGCGGAAGGCGTCCCACTTGGCCTCGAGCTCTGCCGTATCAGTGAAGGCCAGCATGTAAGTAAGGTTCGGCATGCGCGAGCCGGCCAGCGTATCGCCAAAGAAGACGGGATGAAAGCCGGCCCGCAGGAAGATTTCGAACTCGCCCGAGTGGAACATCTCAACCTTGCGAATGTGCTCTCCATTCGACGGGCTCTCATAAGTGCGGAGCTGGAAGATGCGTTTCGCCTTGGTAGCCGCAGCCGCAGGCGGCGTGAGCTTTGGCCAGCCCGCGAATGCCTCGAGCAGCGAGACCTCATCGCGCTGGAAGGCCGGCGCAGTCGAAGTTGCGTTCCAGAAGGGCGCGGCCGCATCGAGAAACTGCTCGTCTTCAGCGAGCTCGAGGTCGAGCCTGGCCAGAGCGCCGAGTTCCTTGCCGGGAACGATGAGGTAATACGCCGGCGTCTCGGGCCCAATGTCGAGCCGGAAAGCGCCAACCGGGCCGAAGCCTCGTTTTGCGAGCACGGGAATCAGCGCAGTGCCGAAGAAATTCTCTGTCAGCTTTTGCTGCGGGCCGTTGATGAGGCTGTAGCGGCGAATCTGGTAGAACTCACGCGGTGAGGCGTGCTGTTCTTCAGCGCTTGCGCGGCCCGCCAGGACCGCGGCTGAGGTTGCAATCGATGCAGCGAGAAACTGCCGGCGTTCCATAAAGACCCTCCCACTGGAAGGATCATTGTAACCGCCGGTCGATATTGTAACCGCCGCTCGATAACGATCTGATGCCGGTCGCGCCTTCGGGAAAACGCATTATCTCCAGACGACGAACTTGAGCCAGCCCTCCCAGATGTCGGGCCATGCGTGGGCCACGATGTTGACCCGCAGATTCCCGCGCCACGCGGCCAGCGCGCCGTAGAGAATCCCGAGAACGCTGATCACGACAACATTTCTCCAGCCCTGGTAGGCGTGAAACAGTCCGAAGACCACCCCCTGCGCCACCACGGCGACGGCGAGGTTGCCGGTCAGAGCATGAAACTGGCGCTGCAGAAATCCGCGAAAAGCCATCTCTTCGCAAATGCCCGCTGTCATCGAAACGGCAATCCAAAGCACGATTTCAGTCAGGGTTTTGGGCAGGAGACTATCAACGGTTTTTGCGGCGGCCGATGCAGCCACGTGCGCATCAATCAGCCAATGAACGCCGTAAGCAGTGCCCTCCCACAGCGCCCAAAAGGGGAGCAAGATGAAGAGGTCGACTGCAAGGTGTTTCCACGACTTCCAGCGCCCTCCCGAGAGCGCCCACAGGTTGCCGCCGTAGCGGTGAACGCCGGCCCAGCAGTAAAAGAGAAGACTCCAATCCATGGCCAACAGGCTGAGGTAGATGGGGATGGCCTGGCTGTGGCTGGCTAACTGACCTGGCGCGGCTCCTCCGCCGCCTGTGGGAGCGTGTTGGGCCAGGAAGCCCATCAGCACCACTCCGGCGCCGATTGCCAGGAATCCGGCGAGCCACCCCCACGACGCTATCTTTGCAGGTGTGTTCGGTCTGCCCTTGACGACGCTGTTACTTGCTTCCATGACGTTGTTCCTTTCGAGTTGCCGATGAAGCGCGGTGCTTCGTGTTCAGCTTGCGCAATTCAGCTAGTGTCTCCTCAGCCCAGCGCTGGTGGGCCTCCAGTTCCAGCTGGCCGAATCGCAGCGCCATCTTCCAGTAGGGCGCATCGGGGTAACGATGGAGCTTGGCAATCTCCCCTTCGAGCCCCGCGAATCGCTTGAGAACTTCGCTTTCGTTGCGGGCCATCCGTTCAACAAACCCGATGACGACCCCGGGAGCGGCCTGCGCCGCGAAGAAGAGCTTGAGCAGCAGTTCGTTGCGGGGAATCTCCGGCTGAGGCTCAACCTTGAGCCACGCGGCCAGGCGTTCGCGCCCTTTCTTCGTGATGGAGTAGATCTGTCGATCCGGTTTGCCTTTTTGCTTTTCGGTTCTGCCGGTAATGTAGCCGCCCGCGGCAAGCTTTTTCAGATTGGGATAGATCTGGCCGTAACTCTCATTCCAGAAGTGGCCGATAGAAATGCGCGCGGTTTGCCCCAGGTCGTAGCCTGACATGGGCTCGATGGTGAGGAGGCCGAGCAGGACTTCCATGCTGGAGCTGGCACGTTTCGCCATATTGCTATTAGATATATGACTAATAGAGTGTCATGTCAACTGAAATCTTCGGGGGCTGGAGGAACGTCGTTTGTCCCGCGAACTGAAACTCGACCGCGCAACGGCTGAAAGCTGGGAGCCAGTGTGGTGAATCCGAAGTTCGTTGAAGAACAACCGCAGATCCTTCGACTGCGTTTGCCGCAAAATGCGCGGCAAACTTCGCTCAGGATGACAATTCGTTTTTTATGCGAACTTTAGAGACGGGACACCAATAGCTAGAAGCCAATAGCCGGCTTACTCGATCACGCTGGCTGCCGCCGTCCACGGGCGCTGCTGGCTTTCGGCCACGCCGCGGTAGGTGAGCGTGCCCAGCCAGGTGTTCAGCCCCTCGGCAAGGCCCGCGTCCTGCTTGAGCGCCTCGCGCGCGCCGTGATTCGCCAGACGCATCACGTAAGGAAAAGTGGAGTTGGTGAGCGCCAGCGTGGAAGTGTGCGGCACCGCTCCCGGCATGTTGGTGACGCAATAGTGAACCACGCCGTCCACAATGTAGCTGGGGTTGGAGTGCGAGGTCGGCTTTGCCGTCTCCACGCATCCGCCCTGGTCGATGGCCACGTCCACAATCACCGCGCCGGGCTTCATCTTCGAGACCATCTCGCGGGTCACAAGCTTGGGAGCCGTTGCGCCGGGAATGAGCACGCCGCCGATCACCAGGTCGGCCTCTCGCGTTGCCTGCGCAATGTTGTAGCTGTTTGAGGCCAGCGTGTACAGCCGTCCTCCAAAGATGTCTTCAAGCTCGCGCAACCGGTTCAGATTTACGTCGATCAGCGTGGTCTTGGCGCCGAAACCGAGCGCGATGCGCGCCGCATTGGTGCCCACGATTCCGCCGCCCAGGATGGCGACGTGCGCAGGTGGCACGCCGGGCACTCCGCCCAGCAGAATTCCGCGGCCGCCTTTCTCCTTCTCCAGGTAGCTCGCGCCTACCTGCACGCTCATGCGGCCGGCGACTTCGCTCATGGGCGTCAGCAGCGGCAGCGTCCCGCGGCGGTCGCGCACGGTTTCATAGGCGATGCCGATCATTTTTGTTTCGAGCAGCTTGTTGGTGAGGTCAGGCACCGGCGCCAGGTGCAGATACGTAAACAGCACCAGCCCCTCGCGGAAGTACGCGTACTCGCTCTCGATGGGCTCCTTGACCTTGACCACCATGGCCGACTTGCCCCAGCAATCCCCGGCGTCGCCCACAATCTCGGCGCCGGCCCGCTGGTATTCGTCGTCAGGGAACCCCGACAGCGCGCCGGCCTGGGTTTCAACCAGCACGGTGTGGCCATCTTCAGTGAGCGACTTCACTCCGGCGGGCGTTATGCCCACGCGGGCTTCGTTGTCCTTGATCTCTTTGGGAACTCCGATGATCATGGTCCTCTCCAATCCGGAATGTAGCGCTCCAGACCCTCCGACGAAACCAGAGGCGCGCCGGTTTTTATTTCGGGGAGGGCTGACGACGGCGCGCCGGCCTCTGATTTCCGTCCAGCACAGATCGTACGTCGTCTCATGCTTCCAATGTGTGCAATCTTCGTGATAAAACGGCTCTATGGGAACAAAACGTGACAAAACTGACCAAACTGAGCACAAACCACCCGCAGATGCGGCTCCAAGCGGCAATTTGCCCGCGAGCCAAGCTCCGAGTTCGGACCGGACTTCCGTCCTGAACTCCGATTTCGACGACCTCGACACCGCCATTCTGCGCTACCTTGAGCGCCACGGGCGCGCCACCAACTTCGAGGTCGGAGAAGCGGTTGGCCTTTCGCCCTCGGCGGCGTCGCGGCGCATTCTCGCCCTCGAAGCGGCCGGGGCCATCCGCGGCTACCGCGCGCTCATCGACGACCGGCTGCTGGGCAAGAGCATGACGGTCTACATTCGCGTCACGCTCGAGCGGCAATCGGCTGCGGTGCTGGGCGCATTCGAGGCGGCGGTGCGGCGCTGCCACGGCATTGTGAGCTGCCACCTGATGGCCGGCCAGTACGATTACATGCTGGTAGCGCGCGTGGCCGGCATCGACGACTACGGCCGCCTGCACCAGAACGAGCTTTCGCGCCTTCCGGGCGTAACGCGGCTCGAAACCAGCTTCGCGCTCAGGGATGTGCTGGAAACAGGCAGATCCTAGTGTCCCGCCCCGCAAAAGCGCTGGCCACGGCGCTTTGAAAGGGCACGACTTTAGTCGTGCCGAACAGGCCGAAAAATGAACGCGGCTTTAGCCGCCGAGGGGTCGGCGCTTGCTCTCTGAAAGCCGTCGCGAAGCCGACTTCACAGTACCTTTCTCCAGAAGTTTACGACGGCGGAGGGTAGCATCCGTGTTCCGACCGTCGAGAGATCCCGGGAGGGTCCCAGTTCCAAAGACCGCCGAATCAGAACGGCTGTGGCAAGGATTCCGCAAATGACGTAGTATCGGCTGGGGCTGAAAATGGCACAACTGGAATACGGTGATTACTACAAGTTCATCGCATCTGCTGGCATCGCGCTCATCGCTGGCGCGGTCGTAGCGCCATGGATGTTCCTCCGCGAGCCGTTTGATCTCGCCATTGAGACCTCCAAAATCGCCTTACTCACTCCGGATGCCCAGAACATCATTCACGCACGACAGCATCTGATTGCGATCACTATCAATTACCTCCCTCTGACATCGGGCCTCATGGCAGCCTCAGGAATTGCCTTGACGGGGCTTGGCCTGTACCCGTGGCGCTCCCGCCAATCCGTGCGTGATAGGAATGAAGATCTCCAGAACGCAAAGCTGGACAAGGAACTTCAGGCGATGTCTCCTGAACAGATCGAGACCAAAGCCAAGAACGATCTGGAAGATGCGGAAGAACTCGAACCCGCCCCGATGGCTGTTCAATCACGACAGGCGGTGAGCTCTGTACTGGCGGTGGAACAAGCGCTCCTAGGACGAATCAGCTCATGCCTTGGTCCATCCATGAAACTAATGAGCAATCAACGTCTGGGGAACATCGAGTTCGACGCGATCATCAGGGCTAGAAGCAACAAGCGAATTATTGTGGAGATCAAATACATACAGAGAGGCTTCAATCGTGGCTGGTTGTCTGAGACTGTCAATGGCCTTGCTTCCCGGATGGCTCTCTACACGAAGACATTCGAAGAGAGCACAAGCGGTTTGGTACTTGTCGTAATTGCCACGTCGAATTCTCCCTTGTCGCGGAAGGTCATGGAAATCTCAGAAGAGCTTCGGACTTCACATCCAGCGCGCTTAGATAATATTCGCATTCAGACGATTTATGAAGCCGACATTGCCGCCATTTCCTGCCTTGAACTAAGGGAGATTGTGCTGGGCCGACTTTGAACGTGATTGGCACCTAAGATGGTCAGACCCGCCCAAGGGGCACGGCAGGCTGCCCGCCCTTTTCGCGCCAACGAATGCGGTTGCTGCATCTTTCCGCGGCTCTATCGCGGAAGAAAAGGAAGCCTAGTCGCTTGGCTTGTCGATTATTAGTTGCAAACTCTGTTTGCTACGGTAGCCCTCAGCCGGGGGAGGGGCTGCCCGATATCCATGTCGCAATGCCGACAGCGCGGTACCAATCGGATCAATTTGCGGCTTGGCGATTCGGCGTTGACCGGGATTTTGCAGACGCCTCAGTGATAGCCTTAAGCCTTGGGAGCATAGAGAAAGGAGGCAATTGCGATGAAGTTGTTCTTTCCGGACACACTTTGGAACCCCAACCAAGTGAGTGGTGCCAGTTTCCTGTACTTTTCGGGACAACCGATCGCTCTGACGCTTCACGCCTCCGTTTCCACGTTCATCACAGGAGTGGACCCATTTCAGTTTCTCCCTTATGTTCGCGAAAGAAACCCGGCATGGTTAGAACGCTTTGGAGAGTTTTTCGGAAGATGGCACGCGTTCAGTCAGTCGCGGATCGCGACAAGGAATTTGCTTGAACCCCTATCCGGGGTGGCTTTCAAAAATATTCAGATCTCATACGATCGCGGTCAACTAGGGTGGAAACACGCGCAAGAGCTTCTGGACAAATGCTCATTAGATAGGGACGAAATCAGCAAGCTCATCGACCCATTCCATGCTGCGGATGAGCTCTTTGCTCACATCTTCTTTGAAAAGGTTCTCGAGGCGCTCCACCCCAACGCATCGACAGAAGACTTCATCGAGATTGGAAGGCAGGCCGCCGCAACTTCTTACGAAGTCCGCGCTGTCGCGGATTTCGATTGGGAATACATTTACCAGTATTGTGATCAGCTTTTTGGTCGCACTTCTTTGTCCGATCTCCTAACCCAGGCCTACATGTTTCGTATGCCGATACTCGCAGGAATGGATGAAGTTCTTCTCAGCAATGGAGGCTTGCTGAAGTTCCTATCTCACCTAGAGAATGTTAGAAGTCACGCTGACCGACATTATGCCGGCGTTCCGACTGACGTGATCGCTTGGGAGTTTTTTAGGCAAATTGTCTCGCCGTATGTTGACCCACTGGATGAGAAGGCTGTTTCCAGGATTGGGGAGATCCTAACGAAGCGGCAGGGCGAAGTTGAACGGCTGAGAAATAAATGTCTCGATCTCGCCTTGGGAGTGGGCTCCCAAGATGACCTCCGCTCTTTAATCCCCAAGGTGCGCGAACATATTAAAGCGAAAATCGTGAACGAGCTAGAAGATCTCCTCAAATTGGACCAGCGTTCTTTCTCAACTTTTATGTCCGACCTCTTTTCCGACGAAAAGAGCTGGATCGCAATTTCCGCGTTCCTCGCAGGGCTTCTCAACGGTGGTGAGGTACTCACTGCCGCTGGCGCAATCTCCGCTCTTGCTCTAGTCGGCGCCGAGGCAGTGAAGCAATCGTCTGCTGAGAGGCGGGAACTGGCTGTTCACCCCCTCACGCTTATCTATCGACTAAGCAGGTGAAAAAATGGCATGAGCCGCTGTTCCCTCCGAATGCATATCCGCACCCTCGACGCATCGCGGGACCACCTTGAAATCAGAAATGACGCCAAGAGAAAATTGCGCTCATCCACTCGACATTCCGGCATTCTTTGCCACGCTTTGGCAGATTAGCCCTCATAAACGCCGCATGCCCCTGCGATTTCAACGAGCCATGGTCAATGGCCACCAACCCCGCTAGCTCCGCTAACGCCGCTAACTCCGCTGTCTTTGCATTTAATTTCCCCTTCCACGCGCACACTATTCTCATGCGAAGGGATCTGAAGATGCCCCGCCGCCGGGCTCTGTTTCATGGCGCACACCCATCGCCTCGGTTCGCCAGAATCTGCCCGCTGAACGCTGAAAAGTGAAAAAACACACCCCTCCCCCCCCTGGGGGTGCTCAGAAAGTAAATAGGGAATCACCGGTATCAAATGACAGCAAACAAAGCGAGTTAGCTCAGCAAATGTAACAAAAAATCTGTTACATTTGCATCGCGGCAAAGTGCGTTTTAAACGACTTAAGTGCAGATTCCGCCCGATTTCCGCTGAATTCCGCGTTTTCGGCGCGCCAGGCGATCCCGCCGCAATCAATTGAATTTAAGTTGGTTATATGAGCTTCAGAACGCCGGGCGGTTTTTCTTCAGCCCACACAAATGCGCGCAAGAAAGGATTGACGTCTGCCTGCTGACTCGCTGACTCGCCGACTCGTCCGCCGCGGCGGACTGACCCGCGAAGTGCTAGCTCCGCTTTCCGCTGACTTGCTGACTTGCCTTTCCTAACTCCGCCAACTCCGCTAGCTCCCCTCACTGACCACTGACCACTGATCACTGATCACTGTCTTCTCAATTCATCCATTCCCGCGCGTTCTTCCAGATGTCCAGGCCGCCTTCCTGCGCGGAGCGATCGATCTCGGCCAGCTCGGCGTCAGTGAAGGCGAGGTTCTTGAGCGCATCGAGCGAGTCGTCGAGCTGCTCCACGTTGCGCGCGCCGATGAGGGCGGAGGTTACGCCGCTCAAGCGCAGCACCCAGGCAAGCGCCATCTGCGCCAGCGACTGCCCGCGCGCTTTGGCAACCTCGTTCAGCGCCCTGACGCGCTTTACGTTCTCCTCGGTGAGCGAGTCCTTGGGCATGGAAGTGTTCGATTTGCTGGCGCGCGCATCGGCCGGCACGCCGTTCAGATACTTGTTGGTCAGAAGGCCCTGCGCCAGCGGAGAGAAGGCGATGCAGCCCGCGCCGACTTCTTCGAGCGTGTCGAGCAGGCCTTTCTCGATCCAGCGGTTCAGCATGGAGTAGGAGGGCTGGTGGATGAGCAGCGGAACGCCCAGGCTCTTGAGGATCTCCGCGGCCTTGCGCGTGCGGTCGGCGTTGTAAGAGGAGATGCCAACATAAATCGCCTTGCCCTGGTGAACCGCTGTGGCCAGCGCGTCCATGGTCTCTTCGAGCGGGCAGTTGTTCCAGGGCCGGTGCGCGTAGAAGATGTCGACGTATTCAAGGCCCATGCGCTTCAGGCTCTCGTCGAGCGAGGCCAGCATGTATTTGCGCGAGCCGCCGATGCCGTAGGGGCCCGGCCACATGTCCCAGCCGGCCTTGGTTGAGATCACGAGCTCGTTGCGCAGGCCGCGAAAATCCTTGCGCAGAATCTCGCCGAAGTTTTCTTCGGCCGACCCGTAGGGCGGCCCATAGTTATTGGCCAGGTCGAAATGGGTCACGCCGCGGTCGAAGGCGCGGCGGATGGTGGCGCGGCCGGTTTCAAAGACGTCGGCGCCGCCGAAGTTCTGCCACAGCCCCAGCGAAATTGCCGGCAGCACCAGCCCCGAGCGGCCGCAGCGGCGGAAGGTGGCGTTTTCATAGCGGTTTGGATCAGGCACGTAGGTCATAGAACTCGATCTCCATTTGGCTGGCTCAAAGCGCAATTAAAGCTGCTCTTGAGCGGCGGTTTCGTCCCCGGCCAAGTATGCCACATCAGCTCAGGCCCGCGTCTCACAGCTTATCCTGGATCGACAAATCCCGAAGCTTCACGTTACCTTCACCGGTTCAAACCGGCTTCATTTACAGTTTTTTTATCTAGTATTTGAGGAGCAGGATTGCGACAATTCTCCGGAGGTTGAACAAAAGACTGCTGATAATGTCATCGGCAGTCGTACGACACCGTCGAAACAGGTGACATGCGCAAACAGCGAAAGATCGCAGAACTGGCTCTGGTCGCCTTTTGCCTGGCTGTCTGGCTCGGCGCCAGCGCCAAACCGGTGTATGCCTACGCCGACCCCGGAACAGGCCTGATGGCCATTCAGATTCTGGGCTCGACGCTTGCAGGTTTTCTGTTCCTCACCCGCAAGCGGGTTTTCGAATGGTTTGCGCGCATCCGCAAGATGACTGGAAAGGGAAATCACTAACCGGAATCGGTTTCAGCCCTCCCGGAAGCGCCGATACCGGGCAGCATGTCGAGCGGTCTCACTACGATTCGGTCTTCTTGATGAGTGAGGCAATACGCATGAAAGCACGGTTCGTCCTTGAAGGTCTCGGCGCATCGCTGCTGCTTTTCTCCGTCTTTCCGGTTCTGGTCAGCGACTACCCCGTATACATTCACCCCCTGCCAGTCACCAACCTGATAGGCGGCCTTCTGGTCGGGATGGTGATTGTCGCGGCCCTGATTGCAGCCGCACTCTACGCCGTCGAACGGCTTAATCCAACCGCGCGGCGCTTTCTTCTCGCATGGTTTGCCGGTTTGATGCTGTGGCGTTTTCTCGACAGCGTTGTGACGTTTGTGAACGCCTGGGCCAGCCAGTTGAGTCACAAGATCTACTTCTGGGATCCGATCCGCAACCCGGTCTGCATCGCGATTCTGGCAGTCTCGCTCTTGTGCGCCTGGTTTGTCCCCCGCTTTGCTGACCGCATGATCGGCTATGTACGGCTGCTGGTGGCCGCCAGCGCGTTCGCGATCATGCCCATTCTTCCGCACCTGGTCCGGGATATGTCGTTACGCCCCACACCACAGGGAACCATCGCCGTAAACCAGGACCCATCGCTGCCGGGCGCTGCGGGCAATCGCATTATCTGGATCATGTTCGACGAGCTCTCCTACGACCAGGCCTTCGATCATCCCCAGCCCGGCATCGTCCTGCCAGCCTTCGACCGCCTACGCGACCAGAGTTTCAGCTTCAGCAACGTCAAGCCCGCCGGATATTACACCGAGAACATCATTCCCACGATCCTGCTGGGTCAGCAGGTTGATATAATTCGCCGCACCTCGGAGGACCGTTTCTCTTACAAGACGAAGGACCAGAAGCAGTTCAGGGAATTCGACCCGCGCGATACGATCTTCAACACCGCACGCGCCGAAGGCTGGACTACAGGCCTGGTCGGCTGGCTGGTCCCCTATTGCCGCTTCATGGGCCCGGTGCTGGACTCGTGCTTCTGGAGCAGGAACGACGGCAGCCTGCTTGAACCCTTCGGCGCGTCGGAAGACAAATCGATGCTGGCCAATGCGGCGGCCATTCCCGTTTGGACCTGGGCAAACATCACCGGAGACACGCGCGAATACAATGCCGAACACCTGGCCAACTACCAGGAGAACATGCGCCACGCCAGGCTCCTGATCGACGACGGCCGCATTCGTTTCCTTTACATACATCTGCCCATACCGCACCCTCCGGGCATCTACGACCGGCGGACGAATCGGTTACGAACGGGCGGGTCGTACCTCGACAACCTTATGCTTGCCGACCAGGCCGCGGCGACACTGCTGAGTGAGATTGACGCGACGCCGGCCGCAGACAGGACAACGCTTATCGTCTCGTCGGACCATTCGTTCCGCATTGCCTTGTGGAAAGCCACCGCAGGCGGATGGACCGATGAGGACGAGGCCGCAACCGGCGGCCGCTTCGACGACCGGCCGGTGCTGATGATTCGATTTCCCGGTCAGACCTCGGGCCCCGGCATCTCGGCAAGTTTCGATGAGATTCTGGAGCATGACATTCTCGACGCCATGCTGCGCGGGCAGATGAAGACGGCGGAAGACTTCAAGAGCTTTCTGTCCGCGAAAGGGATTGACGTTGGGGCAGCAGCGCAGGGTGATTCGCAACACCACTGAATCGGGGGAATTCGCGGTCGGCACTTTGCAAAGGGGTAGAATATTTGCGTCGCATCCAGCAGTCGATTTTTTCCCGACTTGTATTTGGAGCTGAGCAGGTGTTCCGAATTACTGCCCGGCAAGGCAAAGAGGGACTTTCATGAGACATGCTTCCAGGCATTTTCGTAGGGTGTGCTGTGTTGTATGCACGATTGCGATCACACTGTTCGGTGCGGGGGCCTGCGTAGACGCGCAACAAGCATCCACTGCTCCG
>Ga0326727_10022771_pt1 | contig 12050 bp, 9 predicted proteins | sample MB2enrmetagenome_FD_207643 | JGI IMG/M metagenome (GOLD analysis project Ga0326727, IMG submission 207643) | Lab enriched peat soil microbial communities from McLean, Ithaca, NY, United States - MB29MY | ecosystem: Environmental > Terrestrial > Soil > Wetlands > Peat | place: USA: New York... | reverse complement strand
ATAGGGAACGGGGCCAGCGACCGTCAAACCAGTGAGCGTGGTGCCACTCTGATAAAATCACTTTTTCTTCAATAGGTTAGGGGAATCCTTGTACCGTTATCTCGAACGCCGTTTGACCGACGCCGTGAGCGAGTTTTTGCGCCGCACGCATCAGATCGAAGTTGCGAATATCGTTATCGAGCAGCCGCCGAAAATCGAGTTTGGAGAATACGCGCTGCCGGTTGCCTTTGAGCTTGCACGCCAGTTGCGCAAGGCGCCGCGCAAGATCGCAGAAGAGATCGTTGCCGGTATCGGCGCGGTTGAAGGCATCGAGAAGTTTGAGGTTGCGGGCGGCGGCTACATTAACGTCCGCGTGGATCGGGGCGCTCTGGCAGCGGCGCTCGCTTGCGACAAAGTTGCGCCTGCCGCCGTGCCCGAAGGTAAAGTGCTGGTGGAGCATTCCAGCATAAATCCTAATAAGGCGGCGCACATCGGCCACCTGCGCAACGCGATCCTCGGGGACACTTTTGTCCGTCTGCTGCGCTTTGCGGGCAGGGAAGTGGACGTACAAAACTATATTGACAATACTGGTGTGCAAGTGGCCGACGTAGTAGTTGGGTTCATGCACGTCGAAAAGAAATCGCCCGCCGAAGTTGCAGCCCTGGCCGCTGCGCCGCGCTTTGATTTCTATTGCTGGGACCTCTATGCCCGCGTCTCCCGCTGGTACGAAGAAGACAAGCAGAACCTGACTTTCCGCGCTGGCACGTTGCACGCCATCGAGGAAGGGAACAACGAAACCGCCGAACTCGCCGACCTTATCTCGATTGCCGTGCTGAAACGTCACCTCGAAACCATGGATCGGATCGATATCGAATACGACTTCCTGCCGCGGGAGAGCGAGATCCTCCATCTGCATTTCTGGGACGCGGCGTTTGCCAAGCTCAAAGAGGTTGGTGTGCTGACTTTCGAGGATTCGGGCAAGAACAAGGGCTGCTGGATCATGCGGCGGGCGGGAACCTCAAAAGCTTTAACCACGGAGGGCACGGAGGCCACGGAGGAAAGCAAGAGCACCGAGGGAACTAAGAGCGCCGATCAGGGCCTGATCTCGGATGATGGCAAGATCTCAGAGGACGACCAGAAGGTGATCGTACGCTCGAATGGCACGGTCGGCTATGTGGGCAAAGACATCGCCTATCACATGTGGAAGTTCGGCCTGCTGGGGCGGGACTTCAGCTACAAGAGGTTCTTCCGCTATCCCAACGAACATGATTGTTGGATCTCAACTACCCCCGAAGACCCTACCGCCGCAAAAGACCACCCTCATTTCGGCGACGTGGCCGAAATCTACAACGTGATTGACACGCGCCAAGCTGAGGCACAGAACACCGTGATCGAGGCGCTGCGCGGCCTGGGACACGGCGAAGCAGCCGACCGTTACACGCATTTTTCGTATGAGATGGTTGCGCTTACGCCCCGCTGTGCGGCCGAACTCGGCTACAAACTGAGCGACGAAGAGAAGTCGCGGTCGTGGATTGAGGTGTCGGGTCGCAAAGGGTTCGGCGTCAAGGCCGACGATCTCATCGATGCGCTCATCGCATCGGCACGCAACGAGGTGGATGCGCGCCATCCGGAACTGAGCGATGCCGAACGCGCCTCCATTGCAACGCAGATTGCCATTGGGGCGCTGCGCTACTTCATGCTGAAGTACACCAAGCCGTCGGTGATTGCCTTCGATTTCAAAGAGGCTTTGAGTTTTGAAGGCGAGACCGGGCCTTACGCGCAATATGCGGTTGTCCGCGCCACTAACATTTTTCGCAAGGGCGGACTGGATGCTGACAAATTTCTTTCAACGGTGAAAGATCGGCTCGAGGCGCAGCATTTTCAAGATTATCTTGCGGGCGAATCGAGCAACGCGATCTGGGAACTCTGGCTGGCTGCGGCCAAAACTTCATACGTCATCGGCCAGTGCATCGCGACCACCGAACCTGCATATCTTGCGAAGCACACATTTCAGCTGGCGCAGTTGTTCAACACCTTCTACCACCAGCATCCGATCCTGGCCGAAGCGGATGAGGGCCGCAAAGTCTTTCTGCTGGCGACGGCCGCTGTCGCCCGCCGCGAATTGATCCGCGCTCTCGGAGCGATGGGGATTAGCGTGCCCGCAGTTATGTAGGCCGCGATTTCGGGTGGCTTCGTGCGACTTTTCCGGACTTCTGCGCGCCAGCCTTGGCGAATCGGACAATGACTAACCGTATAAAATTTCTATGAACCATAGCGGGATTGCCCAAACGAGTAACTGGCAGCTTCGCTGTGCTCCAGCTAACCGATTGATTTGACGATTCTTATCTTGATTCCTGTGGAAATCCAATTGGCATTCTTCGTGCTTTAATAGATAGTGAAGAGCGTTGGAGGACTTAAAGTACAGGATCCCAGGTATTGCCGTTCAGAGTAAGAGAACGCGCCACAAACCAACGCACATTTATTCAGGGGAAGGAGCCCCTCACTCCGATGAAACGAATTTGTCTCACACTGATGCTGGTGGCAGCCGCTGCGGCATCGATTGGATGTTCGAGCAAGAACTATGTTCGCCAGCAGACGACGCCGCTGATCAACAAGACTAACGAGCTCGACGACATGACGGCGAAGAACTCGAAGGACATTAAAGACGTCGATCAGCGAGCGCAGGCTGGCATCCAGTCCGCGCAAGCCAGCGCCAACGCGGCCGACCAGAAAGCTCTGGCGGCTGGTCAAAGCGCCGATAAGGCCCAAACGACTGCATCGAGTGCCAACCAGCGCGTTGACACGCTGACCAACACGGTCGTCAACCTTGACAACTACAAGTCGGTGGCGGAAACCTCTGTCCACTTCGGTTTCAATAAAGACAATCTGACCAAGGAAGCCAAGCAGGCCATCGATCAGCTCGCAGCTAGTGTTGCCACTACCAAGGGATACATCATCACGGTGGAAGGCGGCACGGACTCGGTGGGCGGCTCGGACTATAACTATGAACTGAGCCAGCGCCGCGCCGACGCGGTGATTCAGTACCTGGCTTCGGAGAAAAACGTTCCGGCTTATAAGATCTATTTGATCGGCCTGGGCAAGGATAAACCGGCTGACACGAACAAGACTTCCGCCGGCCGGGCCAAGAACCGCCGCGTCGATATCCATCTGATGACCAATACGGGCGCGTCGGAACAAAAGTCGGCGCAAACGTCCGCGAATCCGCCGTCTCTATAAGCCTTACCCCCTCCCTCGAGGGTTTGCCAAGGGCCGCCCACGAATGGGCGGCCTTTTTTTGCATCTAACGGAGAGGGGCTAGAATAGTCGCACATGAAGCGGTGTTTGCTTGGCTGTTTTCTTTTCGGTGCTGTTTGCGCATTGGCGCAACAGCAGTCTTCAAGCTCGGGCGCACCGGGCTCAGGCACAGTGAACTCGGGTACACAGGGCTCGGGCACATCCGGGCAAAATACCTCGGGAAAAACTGCTTCCGGCCAGAGTTCGACTGGTGCTGAGTCTTCCTCCGGCTCATCTTCTCCACGCTCGTCTTCTCCACGGTCGTCTTCTCCACGGTCAACCAGCCAAGACTCATCGGAGCAAAGCCCTTCGACAAGGGATTCGTCAGTGCAGGCCGGTGGCGAGGCAGAAGACTCGCAGGAGAGTTCCAGCCGCGACACCCGTACCGATATCAGTCCGCCCGCGAATGATGCCAAAGATCATCCCGATAGCAAGGAAGCGGTCTCGGATCTGGTGCCGGGTGCGCCGGGCGATACCAGCGACGTGCAGGAGATGCACCCGTGGAACCCGTATAAGGCGCAGAAAGACGTCGATATCGGCGACTACTACTTCAGGCGCAAGAACTACAAAGCCGCGCTCGACCGTTATAAGGAAGCGCTCTATTACAAGGACAATGATGCAGTTGCGACCTACCGCCTGGCAGTGTGCGAGGAAAAGCTGGGCGACAAAACCGGGGCCCGCAAGAACTTCGAGCAGTACCTGAAGATTCTGCCGGAAGGCCCGTTTGCCAAGGATGCGCGCGCGTCGGTTGAAAAGCTCGGGGATAAGGCAAGCAAGTAAGGCTTTCCACTTACCCACACAACGAACACCGCGTTGTGTAGGCCAGCGCTCAAGCCCGATGAATCCCACCCTTGCGCAAACAGCGCGCAAGGATGGGGCAGCCCGGCTTCGGAGACAATCCCTACGTTTTATTGCCTACTTTTCTACCTTGGAGAACTCTCCTGTGGAGGCGTTTACTGCGATGCGCAGGACCGGGTTGTCGCGGTCGGGGCCATAGATTACGTGCCAGAGCAGAGTACTGGTGAGGTGGTTCCATTCGAGCATGTAGAAGACATTTGTATCTGGAGTTTTTTCCAGCACCTTATCCCCGCCATGCTTTTGGGCGATGGCGAAGGCTTTGTCGGTATCGGTCTTCAGGGCCTGGAAGTTAAAGACCATGGTAGAAGAGTTGCCGGGGCTATAAGTGTCGTCGCCGCTGTGGGAGATGTCGCCGTTGGACCAGGTGTAAGACCTGGCCACGCGCTGAAGCGGGGAAGCGAAGTTGATGCGCCACTCCGCGGCCTTGCCATCGCCGGTTTTCGACGGACCGGACTCCTCGCGGAATCCCTGCACGTCGCCGTGCCACCCGCGGGCCGCGGTGTAGCACTTGAAAAAGGCGCCGTTGCCGGTGGTGGTTTCCGGGGCTTTGGGTTGGGTAGGCTGGGGAGTTGCGGGCTTGGTGGGCTCGGAGGAACAGCCGCACATCAGGGTTGCAGCCAGGATTGCTAGTAGGAAATTTTTCATTGTGGTTCTCCGCCGTTGAATATTGCGAGGCCGGTAAGGATCGCGATCATTGTACTCGAAAGAGCGGCGTTTCAAGTTACGATAGAGACCTGTGAGGGATGGCATGGGATCGCATCTGGAGAGATTGCATGCGGAGCTGGAGTGTGTGCTGGCGATCGCCTCGGGCGAGGCTTTGGAGAAGGCTCCGGCGGGGAAGTGGAACTCGGCGCTGATCCTGGAGCACCTGTATCTGACTTACAAGGTCACGAACAAAGGGATTGCCAAGTGCATGACGGAGGGCAGGCCGCAGGCAACCAAAGTGACCATGAAACACCGCGCCAAGAAGCTGGTGGTGGTGGGGATGGGGTATATGCCGGGAGGGGCGAAGGCTCCCGAGCGCGCGGTTCCCCGGGGCGAGTTGGGCGACGAAGTGCGGGGAACGATTCTGGCTGAGCTGGAGAGAATGGCTGCGGGGCTGGACGAGTGCGAGCGGCGTTTCGGCGTGCGCACCAAAATCATGGACCATCCCGTTCTGGGTCCGCTGACAGCAAACGAGTGGAGGAAGTTTCATTGGGTACACGGGAGGCATCACGTGCGGCAGATACGGGAGCGGATGGGGGCAAGTCAGAAGTCAGAATTAAGAAGTCAGAAGTAGAGGCCAGAAGCCAGATTCCAGAAGTAGATTTGAGCTCTGAGCTTCGAGCTACCGGTCCATCCGACTTGCATTAACCACTGGCGACGCCGATGCCGTGAAATAGCCTGGCTGAGGGCCGGCGCTGGAATTCCCTCCGATTCGCGCGCCCCTCCTCCTGGGGTTACTTGTTGTCGGATTTGGTGGTGTCTTTGGAGTCGTTCTTATCCGACTTGTCTTTATCGGACGAATCTTTGTCCGTCGTTTTCTGATCCATCCCGGCGTCTTTCGCTTGTTTCTGGAGTTCGTCGAGCTGCGAACGTGCCGAATCGATGGCTTTCTGCTTGTCTTCCGTGTCAGCCTGGAACTGCTTGTTCTCGTCGTCCCACTTGGTGGAATTCTGGAGACGGTTGTTGGGATCGGTATAGTACTGAGCCACGCGGAGGCGGAATTCGCGCTGCTGGATATCGAGTTCCTTGGTCAGCATGTCGACCTTCTTTTTCTGGTCGTCAATTTTCTGTTGCATTTCCGCGATGGCCTTCTGGCGCTGGGCCTTGGCGGCATCGGATTCGGCCGGCTTAGCATTCTTGGCGGCATCGGGCGGGGGCGCCTCTGGGCCGACGATGCTCAGGGTTCCGGTCTTCGGCAGGTTATCGTTGTCATAGTGATGGGTGGTCGAGCCTGCGTCCGGTTTGTTCTTGCGGACGCTGCGGGCATAGTCGCCGAGGGAGTTGTCGCCCGACTGGGACTGAGCCCGCGCGGGTGCTGCCGAGAATCCGAGAAGAAGCAGCGCACCGGCTGCCATCCATGTCGTCGCTGTCGTTTGCCTCATAACGCCATCCTCCCGCGGGCCGGATTTGCGGACCGCATTGCAAAATTCGTCAGAGTGGCCGCGTCTACGCGCCGCTCGAAAAAAACCTTCAGAGCACCCGCCAGTACCAGTGCAACAGGCGCTCGCCGAACAGGAAATCGATAATGGCCATGGCGCCGAGAAAAACGCCAAAGGGCATTTGGTAATAGCGCAACACCAGGAGCGCCGAATGCCAGGCTCGATGGTTGGCTTCGTGCGCCGAAACTCCCCGCGCGGACATGCGCTTCCGCCGCCGGAACCACACCGCCAGCATGGTGCTCAAGCCGAACAGGGAGCCGGCCAAAGAGGCGGTGAAAATTGTCATGACGGTGAGCTTGGTGCCGAGGAATGCGCCGATCATGGCCATCAGCTTGACGTCGCCGAAGCCCATGCCCTCTACACCGCGAGCGCGCAGATAGATGGCCGCTGCGCCATAGAGAAACGACGCGCCGACGGCTGCGCCGAGCAGGGAATCGGCGAGCGACCAGATTCTCCAGGAAACCTGGCTGGCAGCCGCCGTGGAAACGAAAATCGGAATGATGCGAGTGGCGAGGTCGCGGACGGGGACGAGCAGGCTGAAGGCAATGCCCAGTGCGAATCCTGGCAAGGTGAGCGCGTCGGGCAGGAGCTTGGTTTCGGCATCGGTAAAGATGAGCCCGAGCAGCAGGAAACCAAATACGGCAAATTTGACGGTGGCGAGCGTTAGTCCGAAGTGCAGATAGCAGGCAAGAAACAGGATGGCGGTAAGCAGTTCCACAACCATATAACGCGGAGAGATGGGCTGCTTGCACGAGCGGCACTTGCCGCCGAGGATCAGCCAGCTGAGCACCGGAATGTTGTGGTAGAGGGGGATCAAGTTGCCGCAATGCGGACAGGCCGAGCGCGGCGCGACTACAGACTTGCCGCGCGGCAAGCGGTAGATGCAAACGTTCAGGAAGCTGCCCCAGCACAGCCCGAACGCGAACGCGGCGATTTGAAGGATTGTGTCCAAATCAGCTAAGTGCCCGTAGAAGCGGTATTTGCATGATTATAAGGCGGGCGCGAGGAGGCGCTTCAGTTACGGAAGTGACTGTACCAGTTGGCGAGGGGATGTGGTTGGGAATGTTAAGGTTTCAAGGGAAAACTGGGGTCTTAGGGGATACCCACTTTGCGTACCAATTCGTCGAAGCGCGGGTCGGAGTGGAGAGGATCGAGCTTGAAGTCGGTTTTCAGACTCTCCATCCCATAATCGTGTTCGTGGTAGGCCGTATCCAACCACTGAAATGCCGGTTCCTTTTCGCCGAGATCGGCGTAGTAGGTGGCAATCTCAAAGGGTGAAGCGTAGCCGTGTTTGCGCTGCGCGAGGCGCACTTCCAGCGCCTGGCGGATGGCGGTTTTCCAGCCTCCGGCGTGAAAGCCCCGCTCCAGCGCGCTGGCGAAGTCGAGGTCGTCCTGGCTGGTGGAAAGTTGGGCATAGAGCTTGAACTCTTCGACGGCTTTGGCGTAATCGTGCTTACCCCAATAGGCGTAGAACAGACACCAATGCGAGCGGGCAAAGGTCGGATCGGAATGGGCCAACTTATCGCAGGCGGTGATGGCTTCGTCGTACCTCCGCAGGTAGACGCGCACAAACCCGGTGTTGGTAGCAACGATCAAAGACAACGGGTCAAGCTGTTGCGCGCGGTCAATCTCCTGCATGGCCTCCGCCTCGTGGCCACCGATGTTGGCGAGGTCCTCGGCGTACCACATGCGTGCGATGGAGTCGTTGGGGTCGAGTTCAAGCGCTCTTTTGTATTCGGCAATTCCGGCGGGAAAATCCCACTCGTATTCCATCATGTTGGCGCCCAGAACAGCGTGAGGGCGCGCGAGCGAAGGATCCAGTTCCAGTGCTTTGCGGGCCGCCGCGTTGGACCTGGGATAGGCCTCGCTGGGCGATCCGCCATAGACGGGCGATACGGAATAGGCGTCGGCCAGACCGACATAGGCGAGGGCGTAGCTCGGGTCTTTGGCAATGGCCTGATTGAAATATGAAATCGATGCCTGTACGTCCGCATTCGTGCGCCGGTTCCAGGCATAGCGGCCTTTAGTGTAAAGCTCGTAGGCCTCGGGATTCTGTGTTCCCTGTTTGGTGACTTGCTGCTTCTCGGATGAACTCATGCCGGAACGCAGTTTCGCGGCAATGTCGCCGGCGATCTGCTCCTGGAGGGCGATGATCTCGGAACTTTTGCCGCTGTAGTGCTGGCCCCAAAGCTCGTTGTTGTTGCGGGTGTCGGTGAGTTCGGCGCTGACGTCGACGGTGTCGCCGTGGGGCGTCATACGCCCGCTGACGAGCGCGGCGACGCCGAGTTCGCTGCCGACTTTCTGCGCATCAACGTCCTTGCCCTTGTAGCGGAAAACGGAATTGCGCGATTTCACTTTGAGGTCGGGAACATGGGTGAGGCTGCCGATGAGAGATTCGGTAAGGCCATCGCTCAGGTAGTCCTTGCTGGCGTCGCCGCCGACGTTGGTGAAGGGCAGCACGGCAATGGAATCGATGGCAGAGGACTTTGATGGGTAGAAGTACCATACAGCGGCGGCAATCACAGCGATGGCTGCGATGGCAGCAATGACGCCAAAGATGGGCCAGAGTCTTCGCGAAGGCGCGGCGGGCTGAGGTTGTGCGGGAGCGCTTTGTGAAGGGGCGGCCGGGACGCGGGTGGACTCGGTATCGCGTTTCAGCCGCTGCAGGTCGGTGCGCATTTCGGCGGCGCTTTGATAGCGCAGGCTGCGGTCCTTCTCCAGAGCCTTATTGATGATGTCTTCGAGCTTGGCGGGGATGGCGGGATTCAGGCGGACGGCGGGCACGGGCGATGCGTCGAGAATCGCTTTGAAGATGACGGCTGAAGTGTCTCCGGGGAAGGGCAGAAGGCCCGTGGCCATTTCATAAAGAACGGCGCCGAAGGAAAAGAGATCGGTGCGGGCATCGAGTTCCTTGCCGCGGGCCTGCTCGGGCGACATGTAGGAGACGGTGCCGAGCGCGGAACCGGGGCTGGTGAGTTGTTGCCTGTCGGCTGCGCGCGTCCGGGTGACGTCGGAGCCGGCATCCGCGGAAGAAGCACGGCCCGGTTCCACCTTCGCCAGACCGAAATCCAGAATCTTGGCGTGGCCTCGGTCGGTGACGAAGATGTTCGCGGGCTTGATATCACGATGCACGATGCCCTTCGCGTGCGCGGCATCGAGGGCGTCGGCGATTTCGATGGCGAGGGAGAGGATTTCCTCCGTATCCATGGGGCGACCGCCGATGCGGTGCTTGAGGGTGGCGCCCTCGAGGAACTCCATAGCGATGTAGGATTGGTCGCCGGTCTTTTGCCCGCCGATCTTGCCTTCGCCGGTCTTGCCTTCGCCAATCTTGCCTTCGCCAGTCTTGCCGATGTCGTAGATGGTGCAGATGTTGGGATGGTTCAGAGCCGAAGCGGCGCGCGCCTCGCGGCGAAAGCGCTCCAAAGCCTGAGGATCGCGGGCGACGTCATCGGGCAGGAATTTCAGAGCGACGAAGCGGCCGAGTTCGTTGTCCTCAGCCTTGTAAACCACACCCATGCCACCGCCGCCGAGCTTTTCGACGATCCTGTAGCGCGAGATGGTCTGGCCGATCACTGTGGGCGAATCTTACGTGTGCGGGATAGGGTAAGTCAAAAACTACGGTGTTGGTTTTGACAACATCGGCAGGGCAGCTTGTTCCGGCAGTTGCTGGTTGGGAGATTGCAGGTCCGCCGCCTGTCGGTCCGTCACAGGTTGGTCCGTAAGATGGGCCGCTTCGCACTGATAGGGCAGAAAGACCGAAAAAAGGGTGCCCTTCATGGGGCCGATGGTGCGGCTGCGGACGCGGATGGAACCGCCGTTTTCCTGTACGATACGGCTGGAAATCCACAAGCCGAGGCCGGTTCCGGCGTCGCGCTTGGTCGTATAGAAAGGTTCAAAGATGTGAGGGAGGCTCTCTGCGGGAATGCCACTGCCGTTGTCAGCGACGGTGATGCGGACGCCGGCGCGGCCATCTGGCCCTTGGCGTCTGGGGGCCACGCGGACGTGCAGAGAACCACTGCGTTCGATGGCGGCGGTGGCATTGACCACGAGGTTGGAGAACACTTGCCTCAGGTCTCCCGCACTGATGAGGATAGTAGGGGTACTGCGATAGCGCCGCACGACGTGAACCTGATGTTGCAGCAATTTATGGGAATAAAGTTCAAGAACTTCATCCATGATGGCCGAGGGCATGACGGCACTGGGCGAGCTGCCATCGCGCACGACTCCGAGCGTCTGTTGCGCGATGCGGGCCACTCGCCCAATCTCGCGTTCGGCCATGGCCAGGTGTTGGCTGGCGCGGCTGGGATCGTGGCGCGCGAGGTAGAGGAGGTTGATCACCGCTTCGAGGGGGTTGTTGATTTCGTGCGCGATCGAAGCCGCGATGCGTCCCGCCGTGGCAAGTTTTTCTCGTTGGCGTAAAGCTTCTTCCGATTTTATTTCCGCGGTGATGTCGCGGGCGATGGCTGAGGTGCCGACGATCTGGCCTTTGGCGTCGAACAAAGGCGCAACTGAGAGCAATACTGGCCATCGAGATCCATCCTGGCGGCAACGCTCAGTACGGTAAGGTTCGATTTGGCCGCCGGCATTCAGGGTGTGGAGGTTGCGCTCGACTTCATCGCGGCGTTCCGGGGGCGCGAGATTGGCGACCGGCATACCGCATGCATCTTCCGCGGTGTATCCGTACAGCAGCTCGGCGGCGTGGTTCCAACTGGTGATGGTTCCCGAGGGGCTGGTCGCGAAAATGGCATCGGGCGAGGATTCGACGATGGCGGCCATCTCGCGAGCGGCGCGGTCGGCACGCAACTCAGCGAGAGTTTTTTGGCGCGCCATGCTGCCGGCAAAGACCGAAATCGCAAGAAAAACCACCAGGCGCTCCACATCCACCTTCTGGGCAATTGCTAAAGAGAACGTTGGAGCCAGCACGAAGAAATCCAGGCATGCGGCGGAGGCGAAGGAGCTCAGAATAGCTGGTCCGAACCCGAGGTAACGGGCAGTGCAGAGCACGGCGGCGAGAAACAGAGTTGTGGGATGACGATGCAACGCGGAGGAGAAAGTCCAGAAACTGAGGGCGACCCAAACGGCTAGGAGGGCTCCGCCGTAGCGGACGAGCGGAGAATGACGATTGCGGGCGAGCCACGTGGGTTGATGGCGAGGCGGCATGGCTAGGATCGATGGTTAAGAATCAAACGCCTATGGGCCGGGGCGGTGCGGCGACTCGTACACGCTTCGGCAGCACTTTAGCAGCACGAAAGGGAACTGGGCAACAAGGATGGGCGGAAACACGCCGGAGAGTTCCGCCCCTCCCGGAGTCTGGCCGTCGAGGAAACTATTTCTTTTGCATGCCCTCAATGTACTTATTGAGATTGGAGACCCGCTGCTGGACCTCGGTTTCGTGACCTCCACTGATATTCCAGAACAGATTGCCCCAGATCGGCATATCCTTGGTGCCGTGGGCCGCAAGCTCCTGCTCGCCGCGGATGATCGCGGAGACGCGCAGCGAGGGGTACTTGCCGCCATTCTTGACGGCCAGGGCGGTCAGGTCGGTGGGGGGCACTTTGAGCGCCTCGGCGGCGGGGCCATTTCCCTTGCCTTCCAGGCCGTGACAACTGGCGCAGTACGCCTTATACATTTCCGAGCCGGAAGCGGGCGATGTCTGCTTCATTGGGACATGTTTGATTTCAGTTTTTTCCTGTTCCTGGCTTGCTGCCATGGCCACGATAGCGACGATCACCGGAATAATCCAGCCGATTCTCAGGATACGCATGGAAATTCTCC
>Ga0326727_10022770_pt1 | contig 12051 bp, 10 predicted proteins | sample MB2enrmetagenome_FD_207643 | JGI IMG/M metagenome (GOLD analysis project Ga0326727, IMG submission 207643) | Lab enriched peat soil microbial communities from McLean, Ithaca, NY, United States - MB29MY | ecosystem: Environmental > Terrestrial > Soil > Wetlands > Peat | place: USA: New York... | reverse complement strand
TATCTTTTGTACTACGGCCTGGTGGACTTCTACATGGGCTTTGTCGCCGGCATCAAGGCGTTCACCGCCGCAGTGCTCGGCGGCATCGGTTCGCTGCCGGGCGCGATGCTGGGCGGGCTTGCGATCGGACTGATCGAGACCCTGTGGTCGGCGTACTTCTCGGTCGAGTACAAGGACGTGGCGGCGTTCTCGATCCTGATCATCGTGCTGATCTTCCTTCCGACCGGCCTGTTGGGCCGGCCCGAAGTTGAAAAAGTTTGACGGGCGGCCGCGTGACAACATCCGCGCCTGAACCGACGCTCGCCACGCGCATCCCGGGCTTCGCATTCATCCTCAAGAAGGCCTTGATCAGCGCGCTGGTCGCGCTGGTGCTGTTCTCGCTGATGATCGGCATCCGCACCGAGGCAGGCCCGACCGGGCAATTGATCTACTGGACACGTTTCGGGGATCTCGCCATCATGGTCGGTGTCGTATTCGGCGGCAGCATTGCGGTGGAATTGCTGCGGCAGTGGTGGGGACCGGTCGGCACCGTCGCCACGATTCCCCCGTCGGTGCAAAGCGCGCTTGCGGTCGCGGGCCGCGCCGTCGCGCCGCTGCTGTTGATCTTCACCTTTCTGGTGCCGGTGATTTTCTATGATCAGCGCTACATCCTCGATCTCGGCATATTGGTTTTGACCTATGTGATGCTGGGATGGGGACTGAACGTGGTGGTCGGCCTCGCCGGGCTGCTCGATCTCGGCTATGTCGCATTCTACGCCGTCGGCGCCTATTCCTACGCGCTGCTCGCCACCAATTTCGGGTTGTCATTCTGGATCTGCCTGCCGCTCGCCGGCATTCTGGCAGCACTCTGGGGCGTCATGCTGGGATTCCCGGTGCTGCGGCTGCGCGGCGACTATCTCGCCATCGTGACGCTGGCCTTTGGCGAGATCATCCGGCTCGTCATCATCAACTGGCAGAGCCTCACCGGCGGTCCCAACGGGGTTTCGGGCATTCCACGCCCGACCCTGTTCGGCATTCCGCTGACGCCGGGCGACGACGGCCTTGCCGCGAGACTCGGCATCGAATTCTCGCCGACCCATCGCATCGTGTTTCTGTTTTACCTGATCCTGGCGCTGGCGTTGCTTACCAACTGGGTCACGATCCGGCTGCGGCGGTTGCCGATCGGCCGCGCCTGGGAGGCACTGCGCGAGGACGAGGTCGCCTGCCGCGCGCTCGGTATCAACACCACCACGACCAAGCTGACGGCGTTTGCGACCGGCGCCATGTTCGGCGGTTTCGCCGGCGCGTTCTTCGCAACGCGGCAAGGATTCATCAGCCCGGAATCCTTTACCTTCCAGGAATCGGCGCTGGTGCTGGCGATCGTCGTGCTCGGCGGCATGGGCTCGCAGCTCGGCGTCGCGCTGGCGGCGCTCGCCATGATCGGCGGCTTCGAGCTGTTCCGCGGCTTCGACCAGTATCGCATGCTGGTATTCGGGGTAGCGATGGTGCTGTTGATGATCTGGCGGCCGCGCGGGTTGATCGGCCACCGCGCGCCGACCGTGTTCCTGCGGCACAGTCAGGCCATCTCCTCCGACCTCGTCAAGGAGGGGCACGGATGAGCGACGACAGCATTCTCGCCGTCGATCATCTGTCGATGCGCTTCGGTGGCATCGTTGCCGTCAACGATCTGTCGTTCGCCGCCGGCCGACGCAAGATCACCGCGTTGATCGGGCCGAACGGCGCTGGCAAGACCACCGTGTTCAACTGCGTCACCGGTTTCTACAAACCAACCTCGGGCGCGATGCGGCTGACGCACGATACGGGGAAAGAAATTCAGCTCGAGCGATTGAACGATTTCCGGATCTCCAAACAGGCCAAGGTCGCGCGCACCTTCCAGAACATCCGGCTTTTCCCCGGCATGACCGCGCTCGAAAATCTGATGGTGGCGCAGCACAATGCGCTGATGCTCGCCTCGGGGCTCACCTTTCTCGGGTTGATCGGGGCGCCGTCCTGGCGCACGGCCGAGAAAAAGGCGATCGACCTGGCCAAGTTCTGGCTCAACTGCATCGGACTGATCGACCGCGCCGACGATGCCGCCGGCAATCTGCCCTACGGCGATCAACGCCGTCTCGAAATCGCGCGCGCGATGTGCACCGAGCCGGCTTTACTATGCCTCGACGAACCCGCCGCCGGCCTCAATGCGCGCGAGAGCGCCGGCTTGAGCGAATTGTTGCTCGCGATCCGCGCCGACCACGGCACCTCGATTCTTCTGATCGAGCATGACATGTCCGTGGTGATGGAAATCTCCGACCGCGTCGTGGTGATGGATTACGGCGTGAAGATCGCCGAAGGCACGCCGCAGGACGTCCGTGACGATCCCAGGGTGATTGCGGCCTATCTGGGCGTGGAGGACGATGAGGTCGCCGCCGTCGAGCAGGAGTTGGGCCTGTGAGGCGGCTGCAAACAACACCGTCATGGCCGGGCTCGTCCCGGCCATCCACGTCTTTGCTACCGATCCAACAGGAAGACGTCGATGCCCGGGACAAGCCCGGGCATGACGACGGAGAGGTCACGCGATGACTTCAACTCCGCCCCCCCTGCTCGCGATCCGGGCCTTGCGCGCGGCCTATGGCAAGATCGAGGCGCTGAAGGGCGTCGATCTCGACATCAACGCGGGCGAGATTGTCGCATTGATCGGCGCCAACGGCGCCGGCAAATCGACGCTGATGATGACGATCTTCGGCAAGCCGCGCGCCCGCGCCGGCCACATCCTGTTCGACGGCCGCGACATCACCGATGTGCCGACCCACCAGATTGCCAAGCTGCGCATCGCGCAGGCACCCGAAGGCCGCCGGATTTTTCCGCGCATGAGCGTTGCGGAAAACCTGCAGATGGGCAGCGATGCCACCGACGGCAATGAGGCCGACCGCGTCGCGGGGCTTGAGCGGGTGCTGACGCTGTTTCCGCGGCTCAAGGAGCGAATGACCCAGCGCGGCGGCACCTTGTCCGGCGGTGAGCAACAGATGCTGGCGATCGGCCGCGCCCTGATGAGCCGGCCCCGCCTGCTGCTGCTGGACGAGCCGTCGCTGGGGCTCGCGCCGCTGATCGCACGCCAGATTTTCGACGCGATCAGGACGCTGAATCGGCAGGATGGCTTGACCGTGCTGATTGTCGAGCAGAACGCCAATCACGCGCTGCGGCTCGCCCATCGCGGCTACGTCATGGTCAACGGCCTGATCACGCTTGCAGGAACCGGCGCGGAGTTGCTGCAGCGCCCGGAAATCCGCGCTGCCTACCTGGAAGGCGGAAGACGGGGATAATAGCTGTCGTCATTCCGGGATACGCGAAGCGTAGACCCGGAATCCCTGGATTTCGGCTTCGCGGAGCCTGTCATCGGGCGGCGCAAAGCGCCGACCCGTTGGCGCCCCGGAATGACACTGCAATCCGAAAATTGCCGATGACTTCACGGCGAAATTGGCCGACAATGCGCTGCATTTTCGAACCCGGCGGCCTGCCGGGCATCTCCCATAGCGATCTACCCGCGAGGACTTCACATGAAATCACTGAAATTCATCGGCCTGGCATTGGGCGCGTCGCTGGCGCTGTCGACGGCTGCGCTGGCGCAGGACATCACGGTCGCAGTGGCGGGCCCGATGACGGGCGGCGAATCCGCCTTCGGCCGGCAGATGAAGAACGGCGCCGATCAGGCGGTGGCGGACCTTAACGCCAAGGGCGGCCTGCTCGGCAAGAAGCTGGCGCTCGACGTCGAGGATGACGCCTGCGACCCGAAGCAGGCGCGCTCGGTGGCGGAAAAAATCGCCGGCGCGAAAATCCCGTTCGTCGCAGGCCACTATTGTTCGTCGTCCTCGATCCCGGCGTCGGAAGCCTATGCCGACGGCAACGTGCTGCAGATTACGCCAGCCTCGACCAATCCGCTGTTCACGGAGCGCAAGCTCTGGAACGTGGCCCGCGTTTGCGGCCGTGACGATCAGCAGGGCCTGGTCGCCGCTCAATACATCGCGAAAAATTACCAAGGCAAGAACGTCGCCATCCTCAACGACAAGACCACTTACGGCAAGGGGCTGGCCGACGAAACCAAGAAGGCGCTCAACAAGGCCGGCTTCACGGAGAAGATGTTTGAATCCTACAACAAGGGCGACAAGGATTTTAACGCGATCGTGTCGCGGCTGAAGCTGGAAAAGATCGATCTGGTCTATGTCGGCGGCTATCATCAGGAGTCCGGCCTGATCCTGCGCCAGATGCGCGACCAGGGTCTGCAGACCGTGCTGATGGCCGGCGATGCGCTGGCCGACAAGGAGTTCGCCTCCATCACCGGCCCGGCCGGCGAAGGTACACTGTTCACCTTCGGCCCCGACCCGCGCAACAAGCCGACCGCCAAGGCCATCGTCGAGAAGTTCAAGGCCAACAACATCGATCCCGAGGGCTACACGCTCTACACCTATGCAGCGATGCAGGTCTGGTCGCAGGCGGCAACCAAGGCCGGCACCACCGAACCGAAGAAGGTGATGGATACGATCAAGGCCGGCACGTGGGATACCGTGCTCGGCACGCTGGAGTTCGACGCCAAGGGCGACATCAAGCAGCTCGACTATGTCGTCTACAGGTGGGACGCCAAGGGCAATTACACCGAGGTCAATCCCAAGGGCTCCTGAGGCGAATCCGGGTGCGGCTGCTTTCTCAACCTTTCCCCGCCTCTTGCGGGGACAGGTTGAAGAAAGAGCGTCATGAAAAACCTCCTCACCGATATCTCCGGCGTCCGCGTCGGCCATGCTGACGACGCCCGGCTGGCATCCGGCGTCACGGCGGTGATTTTCGATTCTCCCGCGGTGGCGGCGATCGATGTGCGCGGCGGCGGCCCCGGCACCCGCGAGGGCTCGCTGCTCGACCTCGCCAACACCGTGGAGCGGATCGACGCCATCGCACTTTCCGGCGGTTCGGCTTTCGGGCTCGAGGCCGGCGGCGGCGTGCAGGCATGGCTCGCCGAACAGGGCCGCGGCTTTGTGGTGCGCGGCGCGGTGATTCCGATCGTGCCCGGCGCGATCATGTTCGATCTCCTGAACGGCGGCAACAAGGCCTGGGGGCGCTTTGCGCCCTATCGCGATCTCGGCTACGCGGCGGCTTCCAACGCTGCGACCAGTTTCACGCTCGGCAGCGTCGGCGCCGGGCTTGGCGCCACCACCGCGAACTTCAAGGGCGGCCTCGGCTCGGCCTCGGCGGCGACATCAGGCGGCGTCCGCGTCGCCGCGCTCGCGGTGGTCAACGCGGTCGGCACCGTCACCGTCGGCGATGGGCCGTGGTTTTGGGCGGCTCCATTCGAGGTCGAGAACGAATTTGGCGGGCGCGGATTGCCGCCGAAATTCACCGCCGACATGCTGGCGATGCGTGTCAAGGGCGGTGCCGCGGCGACCGCGGTGGAAAATACCACGCTGGCGGTGGTGGTGACCGACGCCGCGCTGACCAAGGTTCAGGCCAAGCGGCTTGCCGTCATCGCGCAGACCGGATTTGCCCGCGCGATCTATCCGGTGCACGCGCCGATGGACGGCGACGTGGTGTTCGCCGCCGCCACCGGCGAAAAGCCGATCGATCCCCTGCTCGGCCTCACCGAACTCGGCATGATCGCGGCCAATGTGGTGGCGCGCGCGATCGCGCGCGGCGTCCATGCGGCGACGGCGCTGCCGTTCGAAGGTGCCCAGCCGGCGTGGAAGGATCGCTTTGGCTGAAGCGGGATGAATTATGATTGGACCGGTTCGGCAGCGCGGTCCCTTCACCTCTCCCGCCTGCGGGGGAGGTCGGCGCGTTCGGCGGCGCACCTGCGCTGCCGGGCGCGGCGGGTGGGGGAAAGCCTATCCGCTCGATCAGCGCGCGTTTGTGGTGCACCCCCACCCCAACCCTCCCCCGCAAGCGGGAGAGGGAGCGCACTTCCCTCGACAACAAAGACTCGACCTAACCTCATCGCGCTGTTGGCGGCTTATCGGTTCAGATTAAATCAGAACCGGCCTCTTGCCTCAGGCATTCAGCGAGAGCGAAGCAGCAGAGAATGAAATCAGGCTTGCCTGACGCTGAATCAACTGCTCGAGCAAATTATAGGATGACGTCGCGCTGCTCGATGACGTGCTCGTTGTCGCTGGCGTCGTCATCGTCACCTGCGATCCGTCGGCATAGGTCACCGACGTCGTGGTCGATCCGTTGCTGTTGCTTACCGTGGAGCTGGAGGCGCCCGCCAGCGCCTGCAGCAGCGGATTGGAATTGGCGCCACCGGCGTCGACGGCGATCGGGGCAACGGCGATGGCCGTGGAACCGGCGCCACTGGCGGAATCGCTGGAGCCTGCTCCCGCGGGACTTGCACCCTGAAGGGCCGAGGACAATTCGCTGAGGCTGACCGAGCCATCGCCATTGGTATCCAGCTCATTGAACACCTTGTCGGCCTGCGCAAGGTTGGTGCCGCCAGCGCCGAGTGCGTTTTCAAATTCGGATTGGCTGATCTGGCCGTCGCCGTTGCCATCGATCTGCGAGAACAAATTTTGCAGAGCCGCCGCCGGGCTGGTTGAGGCCGATGCCGTGGCGCCGGTCGACGCCTGGCCTTGCGCCGCAATCAGCGCGCTCATCATGGCCGGCGATACCTGCGACCCCGTGTTCGACCAGGAAGGCGCCGGCCCGGCGCTTCCCGACGTCGGCGAGCTTCCCGCGATGTCGAACGGAGTAAAGCCGCCGGCGGGTTGCGACGATGACGGCGTGGATGAGCCCGATGAAGTCAGCGACTGGATGGCATCCAGCGCGGTCGACGCCGCGCCCAAGGCAAAAAACATGGCATCACTCCGAGCGTGCCGCACGGTCGCGGCAGTTTCCTTATCGGCTTTTCGATCAGCAAACCTCGTGCCAGCAGGTAGAACTCGATAAAACATGGACTTTTGAATTTCGAAAGGGCTCCGTGTCCAGGCAAATGATGCCGTTGCGGCAGATTTTTCCTCCTGGGGTGCTTGGGGCGCGCACCCCCGCATTGCCCCCGGACCTTGCGCGTGTTACGCGGAAAATCCGTTCCGCACGCTTTGAACGCCACGGGAAAGCGCCCATGTCACAACAGTTTGCGTCACGCCCCCTCGTGATCGCGCCGTCGATCCTGGCTTCCGATTTCGCCCGGCTGGGTGAAGAGGTCCGCGCGGTCGATGCGGCCGGCGCCGACTGGATCCACCTCGACGTGATGGACGGGCATTTCGTGCCCAACATTTCCTACGGCCCCGATGTCATCAAGGCGATGCGCCCGCACAGCAAGAAGATCTTTGACGCGCATCTGATGATCGCGCCGGCCGATCCCTATCTCGAGGCCTTCGCCAAGGCCGGCTGCGACCACATCACGGTGCATGCCGAGGCCGGCCCGCATCTGCACCGCTCGCTGCAGGCGATCCGCGCGCTCGGCAAGAAGGCCGGCGTCTCGCTCAATCCGGGCACGCCGATCTCGGCGATCGAATATGTGATCGACATGATCGACCTGGTGCTGGTGATGTCGGTCAACCCCGGCTTCGGCGGCCAGACCTTCATTCGTTCCGCGCTCGGCAAGGTCGGCGACCTCAGGGCGATGACCGCGGGACGGCCGATCGACATCGAGGTCGACGGCGGCGTCGGCCCGGATGTCTCCGGTCAATTGGCCGCGGCCGGTGCCAACGCCTTTGTCGCCGGCTCGGCCGTCTTCAAGGGCGGCACGATGGAAGCCTATAAGGCCAATATTTCCGCGATCCGAAATGCCGCCGCGCTAGCGCGTGGCGATGCTGTCTAAGGCGGGATGATTTGTCAGCGAGCTTGCTTCACTCTCTCATGGGGAGAGGTCGGCGAGTAGCGCCGGGTGAGAGGTAAGTCCCAAGCCGAACACGCGCACGCTACTCTAGCGCGGCTCGCAACCGCGCATCGAAACGGTCAGCCAGCGCGTCGATGGCGGCGACCGTATCCCCCGTGAAGGAAGAGCCGTGCATCAGAGCGAGCGTTTTCGGTTTGAGGCTGCCGAGCCCTCTAATAGAGGGAGCGGTTGTTGGGCCGAGACTCGTCAGCGCGAAAAAATCCTCCGCTTCCATAGCGGGCTCGACGATATCCGTTGAAGTCAATGCAGGGCCATCTCCCAGTCGGGTGAAAAGATCGCCACAGAAGAGGGTCTGGGTGGTCTCCTCGAAAATGACCCCGGCGTCCCATCCGTGGGGCACGTGGGGGGTATCGATATATCGAACCTTCCTGCCTCCGATATCGATGATCTCGCCGTTTGCAAGTACGCGCGGAGGTCGATCAGCCCAGTCATTGATCGACAGCCGGCATGCGAGCGCGCCGTGCATAAGCTCCGCTTTCGGCGCTGCTGCCAACCACTCGTTCATCGAGCCACATTCATCGGCCTCGAAATGACCGAACGCGAGCCACCGCAAACGATCAACAGAGATGACCCTGCTTACGGCCGCCGATATGGCAGGAAACATCTTCCGATGCCCGCAGTGGAAAAGAAGCGGCTCCTCACCGTCAATTAGGAACTGGTTGAATGTGAAGCCCGCGCCGTCTGCGGCCTGTGGCAGAAAGGTCGACATGCGAAAAATACGGTCGCCGATTTCGTCGGTCCGGACTTCCATTTGTGCCTCCCGTGATGGCGTCGAGCACGCACACCAGCTTGCCACTCTCTCACGCCGCTCTCGGTGATTGCTAGGATCTTTTAGCGCGGGAATCACCTCTCGCTGCGCTCGCAATGACGCTTGCCGCTCCTCTTCGCCCCTCCCCCCGCGAAGCGGTGGGAGGGGTCGGGGGTGGGAGGTGTTTCAGCTTGCTCCTCTGGCAGCGAGTTTGCTGATGCACCCCCCACCCCCGACCCGGGGAGCAAGCGACGCTTTGACCCTGAGCGGACACTAGGGCCTCTGCTGCGCCGCTATAGATTCCGGCGCAGGAAGTCGCCAATTTCAGCCTCAATCCGCCGATGGACCGCAGCACGGTCGACGTCGGGAGCATCCCCGCAGGCCTCAGGCGCGTTAGCTTCCAGTCCGGGAGGGCATGGACCGAAAAATACGAAGTGGCTACCGGGTACAGTCTCTTGCCGGGGCTGATGGGGCAATGCCGCCGCGAGCGCGAGGATGTTGCCCTCAGCCTTGAGATCGCTGCCTTCTGCACGATAGAGCAGCGTCGGCGTGTCGACCGACGCCAACCCATTCCGATCGAACAGAGCGCCCCACGGCTCCAATAGGACGAGGGCTTTGACGGCGAGCACATCCGGCGATTTTTTACCGACTACGTTGGCCAGGGAGCCATCAGTCGGCACGCCGTCGCAGGCCTTCGGATCGTCGGTATGGTCTTGGCAGTAGGCCGCAAGGTGAGCCAGGCTGGGAGCCGCCCCCGCGGCGATCAGTGCGACGGCCCCACCCCACGAGAAGCCCATCATGCCGAGGCGGATTCGATCGGCATGCGACGCAAAGCGTGGATCGGCCAACATCGCATCGAGCGCTTTGTGAACATGGCGCGGTCGATCTTCGAGAGGGCGCCGAGATCCGGGGTGAAACGGCGCGACCACGATAAATCCCTGACGCGCCAGCGACGTGGCAAGGTCGGCATAGGGCAGCGGGCTACCCCCCGCTTTGAGCGTCCCTCCGCCACCATGAGAAAAAAGGACAACGGGAAAGCGCGCCCCAGAAGCGATCGGCACATCGCGGCTGGCGGCAAGGATCCAGGGCCCATCCTGAAAGGGAATTTCGGCCACGTCTGTAGGATACGCAATCAATGCGTCGAACGGGACAACGTCCTGCACCGCCATGCGCGTAATGCCGGCGCGAAATCGCTGTGGATCTGCTTGTGCGGATGTGACGGCGAGCAGTAGTGCGAGCAGAAACAAGGCACGCATGTGCACCACGACGCAACCGGGTATCCGATCGACGCCCAGCGATCGGACGCGCTGAGACGCGTCCATGTCGCCGAAGTCGCCTACCGGGTCAGGCCAACCCAAAATGCGTTGCACCGTGCTGCCTCCATCGTCGCGAGAGGTGTATTCAGCCAAGCGCAGGCATTTTATCGGAATTGCGGACGATCCGATACCCGGTGGCATGTAACGTCTCATGTTGGCACATATCGGACATCGAGCAATGTCCGTTATAAGTCCGTTTTGCAGACACAAGCTGACATCAATCTCCACTAAGCGGCCGGGCCAAACTTGTGACTGATTTGGAGATTCAGGAATTTCCTCCCGGCGGAAGTTGAAGTGACCCTACGAACAATTGGTCCGGTCAAAAGCCATCCCGCTCAAATTTCGGGGCTCGCATCAGATCCGGCTTCCGACTGGCGCTCCCCTCCTCCTGCGTCGCCGCCAGCCGCGGCGGCCGCACCACGGTGACGGTGCAGCCCGCTTCCGCCGCTATCTTGGCCGAGACGCTGCCCAGCAGCGAGCGCACCAGCGAATTCTGCCGCGCGCCGATGACGATATGATCCACATGATTGATTTCGGCAAATTCGAGAATCGCCGATGCGGGATCGATGGCCTCCAGCACGTGGACCGTGAGTCGGCTTTCATCGAGCTTGAGCGGCGAGGCCCAGTGCCGGAGCGCGACCAGCCGATCGATGTGCTTGTTGTTGCCCTTTTCGTCGAGGGTCCGGTCGATGGTGATACGGCCAAGCCTCAATACATTCAGGCAGGCCAGCCGGGCGGACGGCAACGTCGCCAGGATTCGTTCCGTGGTCACGCGCAGCGCCTCGTTCAGCGCGCCCGCGCCCTCCTCCGTATCGAGCGCGACGGCCACGATCGGACACGACGCCAGCTGGGCGGCGAGGTCGGCCTTCGGCTTCTGCTGCGTCAGGCCGCGATTGAAGCGGCGGCGCAGCACGGTGCTCATGGGATCGCGCTTCAGCCGTTCCGACCGCGCCGTCAGCTTGACCTGCCCGGGGTTACCGAGTTCGAACGCCAGTTGCGATGCCGTGGGGTGGCGCCATACCGGCTCGATCTCGAGGCATCGCAGCACGATTTCCTGCAGCCAGGGAGGATAATCCGGCTTCAGTTTGCGCGGAGGCTGGGGATCGCGCCACAGCCGCCGCCGCATCCCGCGCATGGTCTCGGTCTCGCCAAACGGCCGCACGCCGGTGGTGAAGAAATACAGGAGCACGCCAAGCGAAAACAGGTCGCTGCGCGGATCGTCGCGAACCCCGAGCAGACGCTCCGGCGCCATGTAGGGCGCCGTGCCGTAAGGCAAACGGAATTCCTCCTGCAGCAGATCGGGCAACTGATTGTGGTGCGACAATCCGAAATCGATCAGCACCGCTTCGCCGGACGGGCGAAACATGATGCTGCTCGGCTTGATATCGTGATGAATGACGTTCTGCCGATGCAGGTCGGCCAGCGCTACCGCGATCTTTCCGCCGATGAGCCTGGCCTCTTCGTAAGGAAGCGGCAGATCGTCGAGCCGGCTGTAGAGCGTCTTGCCCGGGATCGGCTCCATCACGACGTAGGCTTGCCGGGCAAAATCGCCGGTGCCGAAACAGGCCGGCACATGCGGTCCCGACAACCGCGGCAAGATCATCTGCTCCATCTCGAAGCTGACGATCGCCGCCGGATCCTCGCCCTCCGACACCCGCGGGATCTTCATCAGCAAGGGCGTCGCAATGTCGGGCCGGGTCACGCTCCACAGCGTCGCCATGCCGCCGCGATGCACGCACTCCCCGATCGAGAAACCATCGATGACCGCGCCGGGCTGCACCGAAGCCTTCGCCATCGCTTACCTCCCGACCGACAGGCGATCGGCAAGCCAGATCGGCAGGCCATTTTCGCGAATCCGGGCCGCCGCCGTCTCGACGTCATAGGGCACGCGACAATAGGTGATTTCCCTGGTCGTGGTATCGAACATCGCAAATGCGGCGGCCGGATCGCCATCGCGCGGCTGGCCCACCGAACCGACCACGGCCAGCCAGCGCCGGCCGTGCAGCAGTTGAACCGGGACACCCGCGGTCGGCACGAAGCTCGTCATCTTCGCCGTGGAGGACATTGAATAGAGCGCGGGGCGATGGATGTGACCGCAGAAAGTGACGCGGGCGTCTGTCGCCAGCAGGCTACGCCCG
>Ga0326727_10022766_pt1 | contig 12053 bp, 10 predicted proteins | sample MB2enrmetagenome_FD_207643 | JGI IMG/M metagenome (GOLD analysis project Ga0326727, IMG submission 207643) | Lab enriched peat soil microbial communities from McLean, Ithaca, NY, United States - MB29MY | ecosystem: Environmental > Terrestrial > Soil > Wetlands > Peat | place: USA: New York... | reverse complement strand
CCAGCGCAGCCCACATTCTTCACGTGGCTCGGGGTGATTCCTTACCTGACGGAAGAAGCAATCTGGTCTACGCTCGGTTTCATCGCGAACCTGCCCAACGGGGCTCACGTTGTGTTCGACTATGCCGATCCGCCCGATTCGCTGTCGCCGGAAATGCGCGAGTTTCACGACGCGCGGGCCAGTCGCGTAGCCGACCTTGGCGAAGCCTGGCGAACTTACTTCGAACCGGAGCAGCTTCGCGCGAAGTTGATCGATCTCGGCTTTACCGAAATCGAAGACCTTGGTCCGCCGCAGTTCGCCGAGCGCTACTTCCCTCAGCACGCCGGTGCGGCTCCTGAGCACGGCGGCCACATCCTGCACGCCTCGACGGCCGCAAAAACTGCTGGACATCCCGTTCGCGCCAGCGTATAGTCACAGGACAAACACCGCACGGAACCTCGCGCGGAATGAATCACGACAGATCAAAGAAAAAGAGGAGAACTTCGAACATGACCGCACGTTTGCTTGCAGTCACGATTGTGCTTTCGTCAGCCGCCACTGTGTCCGCGCAGGGCTATAAGTATCTGAATTCGGTTGCCACGTTCAAGGTCGCGCCGGGGAAGGAAACGGCGTTCGTCGACAAGGGCAAGGCGTTTATTCCGGTGCTGGACAAGCTGCTGGACTCGGGCCTGATCCTCGGCTATGGCATCGATGTGGACATGCTCCACGTGCCCGGCAGCAACAACATCGCGTTCTGGACCGAGCCAGTCAACTATGACGCGCTCGCGAAATCGGACGATGCCATCGACGCGTTCATCAAATCGAATGCCGCGCTGATGCAGGATCTTACATCTATGGCCGACATGACCACTCACCATGATTTCATTCTTCGCACGTGGGAGGGGAGTCATAAAGGCGCTCCCACCGGCGCGCAACCCGTGGAAGATATTGACTCGGTGCGCGTTAAACCTGGGCGCGGCCACGACTTTCTGACACTGTTCCGGAACTTCGACAAGCCGGTTTATGAGAAGCTCGTCGCCGATGGCGTGATCTACGCGTACGAACTGGACAGTGAAGCCGTGCACACCATGGAGCCGGGACTCCTTTGGGTGATCGTGACTATGCCCGATCTGGGCGCCAAGGACAGGGTGAACGCCGCCTTCGACGCAGCCGAGAAAGCGCTGCCGGAAGGTGAGCGCGACATTATGGATAAGGAATACGAAGAGTTAGTCGTGCCCGGGTCGCATCGAGACAGTCTGTCCACCAGCGTCGTCTTCCGAGTGAAATAGCGATAAGCGCGAGCAACGGACCGGGCCAGCCGGTCCGTTGCTCGATTCCGCAACTTGCCGCTACCAGCGGGGCTCGCGCCGGCGATTGAACCCGCCTCCGCCACCACCGCCGCCAGGACCGCCGCGTCCCCGGCCGCCGCCGCCACCTCCGCCCGGTCCCCGTTCCGCGCGCGGGCGCGCTTCGTTTACGTTGATAGCCCTGCCGTTGATCTCGCGTCCGTTCAGCGAATTGATCGCGTTGGTGGCCTCGTTGCCATTGGTCATTTCGACGAACGCGAACCCGCGTGGCTGGCCGGTGTCGCGATCGCGCACGATACTGACACGCTCCACCGCGCCAAACTCGCCGAATGCGGACTCAAGCTCGGCTTCCGTCGTCTGATACGACAGGTTGCCTACAAAAATATTGGTCATTTGTCACTCCTGAGAACTGCTGTTCCTGAGCAGTCATTTACACCGGCGAGCTAATCCAGGCCACAAACATCGCGAAGAGTTAACTGCGGTCGGTCCCGTTCAGCATACCATTCCGTAATTAGGGGATCAATCGGAAAAAGGCGGTCACGAGCGACGGTGTTTCCTCGTCGTGAGCAGGCGTTCGGTCAGCGACTTGCGCTCGGGTGAGAATTGCTGCAGGGTGCCCGTAAGATATGGCTGGAACTCGCGCATCCAGAAGCGCCAGAAGCCGGTTTGGTGGATTTCCGAAAGGGTCAGCCAGTAGTGGCTCAGCAGCGCTTCAAAGAGCATTCCCGTGGTGCGGCGAGCCGTGACGCGGGCGGCACGTGAAAGCCAGCGTACATTGTCGGGAAGCTGACGGATGGCCGAAATCGCGGCGACCGATGAGAGGTCGAAGACCGATCTTTTCTGCAGGGCCGCCTCTTCGCGAAACTGACGCCACTGGCGCTCGAGCGATGCGATGGCGGGCAGACGCGGTTTAGGGATGGAACGCGCAGCGGTTCGAAGTTCAGACCATTCGCGGCGGAGAGCGGCGACATCCAGCGGCGGCACTCGGACCGTGTCGGCAAGCTTGCCAGTTGTCGCCTCCAGACCATCCAGCAACTGATCCACGCTTTCGAACCTGTGGCCGCACTCGAGCAACCCGGCCTCCTGCAGCGACCCGGCAATATCGGCGATCAGCTCGCGTCCCGCGCCGCTGATATCCGCCAGCGCGGCGAGAACCCACACCGGAGATGCGCTGAACGCGGCGATTCCCGCGAATTCCAGCACATTGCCGGCGGCGTGACGGACCACATAATCGGTGGGCAGACTTGCGCCGACGGGATACGTGCCTTCCACCTGCCCAACCTGCTCGATGAGAAACTGCAGCGTGTTTCCGGCCAGCGCACGATAGAGCCGGGTGCGCCGCAACCGCGCGGGGATGGTGACTTCTCCGGCCTCGCGAAGCACGCCACCAGCCAGCGCCGACAGCGACCGCACCACGCGCTCCGGCAACGACGCAATGAAAAGAGCGGACCGCAACCCTCCAGCTTGCCAGAATAGAGATATCGCTTCCACCACCACTCCCAGCTCGACGGGCCGCGGCGGCGGCGCGGCATTCCTTGTCTCCGCGGGGATCCTGCTCAGCCGCATTTCGGGTCTGGTCCGCGACAGCGTTTTCGCTCACTTCTTTGGCACATCACCGGCGGCCGACGCTTTTCGCGCGGCCATGCGCATTCCCAACGTGCTGCAGAATATCCTGGGCGAAGGCACGCTCTCGGCGTCGTTCATTCCCGTCTATGCGGGTTTACTGGCTCGGCACGAAGAGCGCGACGCGGGTCAGGTGGCGGGCGCCATTGCGTCGCTGCTTGGAGTTGTCACCACGGTGCTGGTGGCGTTAGGCGTTTTGGCAACTCCGTGGCTGATCCCGGTGATCGCGCCGGGGTTTCATGGCGAACGTCGGGAACTCTGTGTGGCGCTGGTACGGGTCTTCTTCCCGGCCACGGGGTTGTTGGTGTGGTCGGCCTGGTGTCTGGCGATTCTGAACAGCCATCGCCGATTCTTTATCGGCTACGCCGTGCCGGTACTGTGGAACGCGACGATCATCATCACGATGCTGGTCTTCGGAAGACGGTCATCGCTGGATCATCTGGCGATGATGACCGCGTGGGGCGCGGTGGCCGGCAGCCTCATTCAGTTCCTGGCGCAGTTGCCGCTGGTGCTTCGATTGGCGCCGCATCTGCGCATCGTCGTCTCATGGACCTTTGAACCGGTTCGCCGCGTGGCGCGAAACTTCCTGCCGGTGTTCACCAGCCGGGGTGTGGTGCAGCTTAGCGCGTATCTGGATTCCATAATCGCCAGCCTGTTGCCGGAGGGTTCGTTCGCGGCCCTCACCTACGCGCAGACGCTCTACGTGCTTCCTGTGAGCCTGTTTGGGATGTCCATTTCGACGACCGAGCTTACCGAGATGTCGCACGTGGTGGGAGCGACTGCGGATGCTGCGAACGAACTGCGCTCACGTCTTGAAAGCCGATTGCGGCAGATTGCGTTCTTGGTGGTCCCGTCGGCGGCGGCGTTCCTGGCATTCGGTGATGTGATCGCGGCGGGCATTTATCGGTCCGGCCGATTCACCCAGGCCGACGCGCTGTTCGTGTGGAAGATCCTGGCAGGGTCGAGCATCGGGCTGCTGGCATCCACCATGAGCCGGTTGTTTTCGTCGACGTACTATGCGCTGGGCGACACGCGCACGCCGTTTCGCTACGCCGTGGTGCGGGTGGCGCTGACCGGTGCCCTTGGATATGGATGCGCGGTGCCGTTGCCCCCATTGCTGGGCATTGACCCGAGGTGGGGCGCGGCGGCGCTGGCGGCGTCCGCGGGAGTGGCCGGATGGATAGAGTTTGCGTTGTTACGCCGATCGCTCGCGAAACGCATCGGCGCGGTCCACGTGCCGCTCGGGTTCATTCTGCAGTTGTGGGGCGCGGCGGCGGTGTCGGCGGGTTTCGGCTGGTTGCTTCGGCCTGTCATGCGCGGATTGACGCCGCAGATCAGCGCGGTGATCATTCTGGGCGTCTACGGCATTGCGTATTTTGCGATTCTGGCCGGGGCAGGGAACGCTAATGCCCGAGCCTTGATCCGGCGGGGGCGACGGTTGGTGAAGAGGGGTTAGGGGCGGTGACGGTAAACATCGACGATGGCGCAAGTGTCTGGTTGCGGATACGGTCGGTAACTTTAATCTGGAGCTTATATTGTCCCGGCCCCAGCTTATCCAACTGCAGAAGCTTCTCCACAGTCACCTGCTGAGCGGAAGCGCCAGGCAGGTTCGAGATTTCCTCCGTGTAGTCGAACGCCTTCTCGTCTGTGCCGCTTTTCATGACCGAGTATTCAATGCTGCCGTTCGGCTTCTTTGTCTTGTCGTCGGCTGCGAAATTGTAAAAGTGTTCGTAGATCCCCAGCCTCTCTGAGGTGTTGAATGTGGCGTCCAAGCGCGGTCGCACCTTGGAATCGCCAATCACGAACTGGCTGGCGACGATGCTGCGCGCTGGCACCTTTTCGATCACGTCCGCGAGAATCAGGGTGCTACCGGCGAGCTTATCGTCTCCTTCATAGCGAGGAACGTTGAGCGCCATCTCGTAGTTGTTGATGGTTCCCCCCACAATATCCTTGGCCGCCACATTGAGTCGATACGCCCCCGCTGGCAGCGGAACAATCTTCTGGTACATGGCGGTAGGGCTCATCGTTTTGGTGAGCAGTCCGGGCCAGGTCTCCACCACGGTCAACCCTTCGAATGTATACACCGCCCGTCTCGACATGGTCGTGATGCGCCCGAGGATCTCTACCGTCGCCCGGGCATACCCGCCGTTTCGCTCGTATTGCAGGTCGGCCTTGCGAATGGAGATGGTGATGGGTGTCAGAACTGTGCCATCGGTGACTCGAAAGTAATCCGCCTGCACCTGCATCGGCAACGTATGGTAGTCGACGTTTACGCTGGTGACCTCCTCCAGGTCGGTGTACTTCACGGCGGGTGGCTTGGATAAGCCCACAAGATTCTCGAGCCGCGTGGACCCATTCTGGTTCTGGCTCGGTGACTGTTGGATGACAGCGTGCCTCGGGTTCGGATCTATCGTCATGTGGTATTCGCCCGACAAAGTCGGATCGACAAACTCGATGACAATGTTGTCACCCTCTCCTTCGATGTGCCGGTACCGCCAATCCTCGGACGGGTACGGCACCTCGCCCTGGGCTGGATGCGATTCGATCTCGTCGGGCGGGCCGTACATGATATAGATTCGACCACGGTCGGTCCTCCAGCCCGGGATTGCCGAGGCGAAGTGGCCGTTGGCATAAGCGATCCGCCGGTAGTGTTCGTCTTCGAACTCGTTCTAGTGTGTCGGGCGTCGGATCGCGCCGCAGCCAGAACTGTTCGACAAAATACTGCCGCTCTTCATCGGTCTGAAGAGCCTTAAATGCGTTACGCTCTTCGTTGGTAATGATGTAAACCACATCCTCATTCAGCCAATGCTTCCACGGGGTAACTAATTCCTGCCGAAGCTTCATTTCCCTCTTCTTTTTCTCTTTTGCTGTCAGGGGCGTCACGGAATCAGGCTGGCTGGCGTTGGCGGCAGCGGGCGCGGACTGCGCACTCGCGGCCACTGCTGCCGCCCACAACAACAAGACCGCCACCATGCTCATAGGATTGTTCTGAGCACGACGGTCGCCGCTGACGGAATTGTTTGATTTCCGCCGAGAGCGATCGCGACTCAAGGGAGGGCCATGCACACCTGTGCCACAAGCGCGACACCGAATACCGAAGGCCGAGTTTCCCCGCGCCCCGTTAGTGATCGTTCTGTTTGTGCGAGAAATGCCGCATCATCCCGGGCATGAATTCATGAATGGCGTTGCTGGCCATGCGGCCGGCGAAACCCAGAGCGATCCGTTCGCCGCCATCGGTGGCGTTTGCCTGACTTGCCGGGCGCCACTCATTTGAAGTGAAATTACTGCCGGAGATCGCCGCGTAACGTGCATACGCCGGCATGGTCTGGCCGTCCCGATTCGTTGTGAGAAATGTGTACTTGATGACGTGGCCCAGCCGCGTTTGAAAGGGTTGGCCAACGTCCGGAAAATAGCGCGGATCTTCACCCCAGAACGCGCCAATTCCCGCTTCCATCGCGTTACTGGTGGCCGACTGGCTCACGTGCAAACCGTAACGTTCGCCGAATCCGTCCCAATGAGTGCCATATTCCTTTGGATCGTCGAACAAGGTTCCCCATCCCGCCACCACCGCACCCCCGGCGATCGCCGTCGGACCTAAGGTGCTTTTCAGGAAACATCGCAGACGGACCGCAGCGCTGAGCGGCGGATATTCGTAATTTTGACCGAAGGCCGTTACGCCACACGCCATCAGGCACCCCAGCATCAACAGGCGAGCGCTCCCCATTGTTACCCCTCCGGTAACTGGATTGCGGCAGCGGCTCTGGTGTTTCGCCCGGTGACACCGTTACGATGAAGTGTTTATGACACGACGCATTGGATTTGTTCTTTTTGTATGGGCCGCTTCGCTGACGGCGGCGACGGTGGAATCGGGGACCTTCCGGCTGCACAAGTTTGAACAGGCCATTGGAGAAGAGAAGTACGAGATCACTCAGGACGGCGACGCGCTCACCATCGCTTCCACATTTCACTTTCGCGATCGCGGCACACCCGTAGATCTCACTTCAACGCTGCACCTGAAGTCCGATTACACACCGTTGCGCCTCGATATCAAGGGCAGGACGTCGCGGTTCTCCACCATCGATAAGACGTTGAGCGCGCCCGTTGGGACGGCCCCGGCGTTTCCCATCGCCGACTATGCGCCGATCTCCGTCCAGATGGCGCTGGTGCGGTATTGGGTGCAACATGGACGGCCCGCCAGCATCGCGCGTGCAAACGGCGGGGCATTGACCATTGAGCCGCGCGGCAGCGATACCGTGACGATCCAAGGCCAGAGCCTCGCTGCCGACCGCTTCACCGTGCGCGGTCTCATCTGGGGACGAGAAACGCTATGGTTCGACGCCGGCATGCGTCTGGTGGCGGTGGTCACGGTGGACGACGAGATGGATCACTTCGAGGCCGTGCGTGAGAACTGGGAGGACGGCCTTGCGTTCTTCGTTCGCCGGGCCGCTGAGGACAACATGCAGGCCCTGGCGGATCTCTCCGGCTCCATCGCACAGAAGCAGACCGGCGTGCTGGCAATTACCGGTGCGACGCTGATCGATGGAACTGATCGGCCGCCGCTCCACGATTCGGTTGTTCTGGTGGATGGCGGGCGCATTTTCGCCGTTGGTTCACGGCTGAAAATCAAAATACCTGCGCATGTCACGAAATTCGATGCGACCGGCAAGTTCCTGCTGCCCGGCCTCTGGGACACGCACGCGCACTTCGAACAAGTGGAATGGGGCCCGCTGTATCTGGCCGCAGGCATTACTACGGTTCGTGATTGTGGCAATGAATTCGACTTCATCACGGCAGCGCGATCGGCCATCGATTCCGGCCGAGGCCTTGGACCCAAGCTGCTGCTCGGCGGCATCATCGATGGCGACGGTCCCTTGGCGATCGGTCTGATTCGAGCCGCCAATGCCGAACAGGGCCGGGCACTGGTGAATAAGTATCGCGAGGCGGGCTTCGATCAGATCAAAGTCTACAGCTCACTGAAGCCCACTGTGCTGAAAGCGATTACCGATGAAGCGCATAAGCACGGCCTCACCGCATACGGGCACGTACCCTTTGGCATGACTGCGTTCGAGGGCGTGGACGACGGCATGGACGGCATCGAGCATTTCGATTCGTATATTCATCCCGCGCTGTTGGGATCCGGCCCAAGGTTGCCGGGCACGCTTCCGCCCATCGATCTGCAGTCCGAAGCCGCGCGCAAAGGCATCGAGTTCTTCCGTTCGCATCATACGGTGATTGGCCCGACGATGGCGCTGGTTGAGTGGATCGGCCATGCGCGAAACACGCCGGTCTCGGATTTCGAGCCTGGCATTAACCACGTTGCGCCGGAACTTCGCGATGCGCTGGAGCACAGCGGAATGCCCGCTTCGATGGCGTCGCGGTACGCCGAGGTGCTGAAGACCGATTTGCAGGCGATCGCGATCATGCGGCACGCGGGCATTACGATCATCGCCGGCACCGACCAGGCCGTTCCCGGCTACAGCCTGTACAGGGAACTCGAACTCTACGTACAGGGCGGGATGACTCCGCTCGAAGCGATCCAGACCGCAACCACCGTGCCCGCGCGCGTGATGAAACGCGAGAATGAGATGGGATCTGTGGAGCAGGGCAAGCGAGCCGACCTGATTATCCTCGATGCGGACCCGCTCACCGACATTCACAACATACGGACAGTTCGCTATGTGGTCGCGAATGGCCGGCTGTTCGAGTCCGCTCCGCTGTGGCGCGCTGTTGGGTTCACGCCGTAATGGCTACCGCTTGCGGATGTGCACGGTGATGACGGGCGGCTCGACTCCATCCAGACGAACGCCGGGCGGAAGGCCCAGGTCCTGATCGGTTGGCTCCAGCTTCATTGTTCCTTCGTGAGCTTCGTGCATATCGAAGCGGGCCACCAGATTCTCCGGGTTCGTGGTGTCCATGAACCAGGAACGGCCGCGCAGCGAGACCTCCAGCGTCCGCGTGTAATCCGTGACATCGAGTCCGCGCGGCAGGTTGACCAGCTCAACGCCGACGGTGACCGTGCGGATAGTGTTGCCGCCGCTGAAGAGCGAGAGGGCGGAGAGCAGGATGCCCAGCCCGGCGGCCGTGAGTTTGATGTGCAGGTTGTGGGTGAAGGCGCGCCGGATGCGCTCCGTCGAGCGAACTTCCACACCGCCGTGCAGAAGCTGCAACAGCAGTACCAGCTCTGCCGCGTCGGGAACCACCCGCCAGGAGGAACCACGCATCAGACTTACCTGGCCGCGCTCTTCGGAGACAACCACCACGGCAGCGTCGGAACGCTCGGCAAGACCCATCGCAGCGCGATGACGCGTTCCAAATTCGGGCGGCACATCGATGCGATGCGACAAAGGCAGAATGACGTTCACCCGCGAAATTCGCCCGGAGTCTATCAACGCCGCTCCATCGTGAGTTGGCGCGGTCTTTTGAAAAATCGCCTCGAGCAGGGGCCGCGAGACCTCGGCGCCTACGGCGACACCATCCTCGACGAGCTCGGAGATTGTATCGTCGCAGACAATAACGATCAGCGCTCCTACGCGCTCCCGCGCCATCGAAAACGCGGCGTCCGCAATCGCCGACACGGTTAGATCGGCCGAAGAGCTGGCCTTGGGAGAAACGCGAAGAATGCGGTCCAGCCTCAGGAAGGCGCGCCGCAGCTCGGGCTGAAACATAACCAGCAGCATCACGATGAGCCCAATGCACGCTGCGTCCAGCACCCAGCTTGTGATGATCAGGTCGAACCGCCGCGTCACCAGCGAGGCAACGTACATCCCGACTATCCAGAACACCAGCCGCATGGCGCGCGCCTGACGAGCCCAACTCAGTACGCTGTATAGCGCCAGCGTGAGCACCAGAAAATCGATCAGATTAAGCCAGCGGACAGGCAGCACCAGGTCCATTCTAACGAAGAGTTTCGAGCACGGCGGATTCGCGCAACGCGACAATCATGTGACAGCAGATTAACGTGAATACCCCGAGCTCGGCGTGGGGGACACCGGCAAATCCTTACATGAATCGGGACCATGGTCCCATTGAGAATCTGCTCCGCGTCGTGCATCCTCGACTGAGTGTCATGAGCGCGCTTCCCGTATCAGAATTAACTGTCAATCAGTTGCCCGTTTGTGAAGGTCCCGCCCTTCTTCGCGATCGGGATGAAATTGTTCCGCCAGTGCCGGAAACCATCGACGACGCCGGGCTCTCCGAAAGCATTATCGAGCAATTAATCCTGAAGAACCTGTTCTTCCGCAGCGAGATTCTCGGCCGCGAACTGGCTTCCCTGATCGGCTTCAAGTACAGACGATCTGCTCGACCGCGCATTCGCAAGCTGTTTCCTCGAAGAGACGGACGACTAGCTGATGGCGCCCACGCCGTGCAAAGCCTTAATGGTTTTGTGGATTGCGGCCATCGCTTGACTTGAGAATTTCCGGCTCACGTTGGCCTCAGAACAGATACGCCGCCAGCAGCCGCTTTAGCTCGGCGATGACTGCGGCGCGCTCGGCCTCGCTCGGCTGCTCGTACGCGTAGGCGATCAGCCGGTCGCCGGTCTCGCTGACGATGCGCAGCTTCAGATCGAGATCAGGCGGAACGTCGATACCCAGCCGGTCCAGAATGAACCGCTTCACAATTGCCGCAGGGCCCACATCCGGCCTCACCTGACGCTCGCGCGTGGACGCGCTGATGTGACGTCCCAGCGCGATGGTGCGGAAATCGGGATGCGCGTCGAGGAAGGCGACATAGGCGTCGATCACCGTGTCCATAAACGCCGGCGCTTCCATGCCGTCGGAAGCCGCGAGGCACTGTTCCAGCGATGCACGAAACTCCTCCACACGCTGCACCGCGATGCCATCGATGATGGCCTGCTTGTCCGGGAAGAAGCGGTAGAGCGCGCCAACGGACACGTCCGCTTCTGCGGCAATACGACTGGTGGTGATTTGCTCCAATGGCACGCGCCCCAGCAGAGCGGAGGCGGCTTGGAAAATCTGCTGGACCGTCCCGCTGCTGCGCTCCTGCACCGGCGTCCGGCGTACCGAGGCGGCCCTCGCCGTTATCGCTGGCATTTTAGAACAGTGTAGTGTTTATCAGGTACACCGGGACCGAAGTGAAGGCTCCGGTGGGATTGAAGCGCAACGCAATCACCGAGAACGTCGGGAGCACAGTGCCAACTACCTGTGGGTGCGCGCCACCGGCCGGGGTGGAGTCGATCTGGGCCGGATAGAAGAGTTCCAGCGTGCCCTGCTGTCCGGCGCTTAGAGGAAACTGCGTGGTCAGCGCGAAAGCCGCGTGTCCGAGTGCGGGAATGCTCGGGAGCGAGCCCGACAAGGTCTGACCCGAGGCCAGCAGCAGGTTCGCGGAGAGCGTCTCGGGAGCCTCGCTGGTATTCACTATGGCGATGCTGGTGACGAAGCCGGGAGAGGAGTTGTCGAATGGGATCAGAAAATACGACCCCGGAGCGGCGGCCAACGCGGTTCCATCCTGGTTCTGCCGGCCGGGAACGCGCTGCGTGAAGATGGCATATCCCACCACGCCGGAATCTGCCACCAGTTCGCCAAATCCCTGGGTGAGGGTGGACGCGGTGCCCGGCGTGTGCACAATAATCGTTGCGTCAGCCGCCAGTTGGATGTCAGAAAGAGAGACAGATTCTACGGTGGGCAGCGTCCACGGCGACGTGTCCCCGGCGGAGTCGGTTGTCTGGAAGAACTGCAACGCTGCGTTCGCCGGTGTCGTGTTGGTGTTGGTGATTACCAGGGTAGTCTGCCAAGGACCGCCGTCCACGATCTGGGGAAGGATCAAACCGACGGCTCCGCCGCTCGCCAGCGGCTCACCCGTGACATCGAATGCGAGTCCATCCCCGTAGGTGCCGGAGAATGTTGAAGCGGGCGGATAAGCCGCATTGACGATACTGTTCGCTGTTGTAAAAGCAGGCCCGTTGAACGTGACACCCGTCGCCGTCACCGCGGGAGTCGGCAAATCTCCGTTGAGCCAACCTTCGTTTGCGGTGGTGTCGGTGGTTGCCAGAATGAGATAGTACGTCCCTGGGGGAAGAGTCAGCCCTGAGAATAGCTGTAGTTCGGGAGCTGTCCCGACCGTTCCGACGGGCAATGTCACATTGGCCTGAGCGACCAGCGTTGCCGATGTGGCGCCGGTACCTGC
>Ga0326727_10022765_pt1 | contig 12053 bp, 9 predicted proteins | sample MB2enrmetagenome_FD_207643 | JGI IMG/M metagenome (GOLD analysis project Ga0326727, IMG submission 207643) | Lab enriched peat soil microbial communities from McLean, Ithaca, NY, United States - MB29MY | ecosystem: Environmental > Terrestrial > Soil > Wetlands > Peat | place: USA: New York... | reverse complement strand
AGATCTCATGGAGGAGCAGGCTGCAAAACTCACCATCACCCTTGCTGAAATGGAAGAAAAGAATGAGATCATCCGTGCGCGGAACCAGCGGATGATCGAAGAGCTCGAGATGGCGGCCAGACTCCAGAAGAGCCTCCTACCGGATACTTTTGAAAATAAGAACGGGGTGAGCTTCACCTGCAAGTATATCCCTTCCATCCACATAGGCGGTGACCTCTATGACGTAGTAGATCTCGGGCAGGGCCAGACCGGCTTTATCATCGCCGACGTCTCGGGTCATGGTGTGGCTGCTGCCCTCATTTCATCCATGTTCAAGATGAGTTTCCACGCGTTGGCCGCTACCGTGGCAAGCCCCACCATCCTCATGCATATGCTCAATGGTGAGCTGAAACCGGTTCTTAACGAAGACTACATTACAGCGTTCTTTGTACTAACAGACAGGCATGCCAAGAGCATCACCTACTCCAACGCCGGCCACCCCACCCCTCTGCTCTTCAAGAGATCCACTGGTGAGATTCTGGAACTCGACACCAACGGTTTCTTCCTTGGCTCTTTTGAGGATGGCGGATATGAGGAGGGGTGTGAAAGCAACATTGAAATAGGCGATGCCCTTCTCATGTACACCGATTGCATATTGGAGACCGAGAACGCCAGCAGTGAGCAATACGGCAAGGAACGTCTCATTCAATGCTTCCATAATGCCATACAAACCCTGCGAGGCAACGAGGTCATTGACGCAATTGAAACGGATGTGCGTGCCTTCAACTGCAAGGACACCCTTGATGATGACTTCACGGTCATGCTCTTGGAATTTTGGGAAGAGGTGCCTGCAAACGATTCCCTGTCTGAAAAAGATGCCGGCGGGGGTTTTGTGGAGTTCTGAGCCTGCAGGGGCGGTTTGAAGCGGAGTCTTTCGTGCCTAAAGGCGCTCCTACAATCATTTGGTACCCAAGTATGGATTAAAATATCCTCTGCGGAGCGGGATGCTCTCGATGAGATGTTTGATACCGATGCCGGCAGGCAGGGTCTGACCGATCTTCTCCAAGTAGACATCAGGGTCCATATTGAGGTTGCGCCACTGGATCATATCAACCCCTGTTCGTTCTAAGAACTGTTTCAGTGCTTCCACTTCTTGAGGGGCATCAGTAAGACCAGGAAAGACAAACAGGTTCACCGACACGAACCTGTGCCTTTTCTTCATTTCAAGGGCGCTTTCCGTAAGGGACTCAATGGAATACGCCGGCCGGAAATATGCTGCATAGGTATTGTTCCTGGCAGAGTTCATGCTGATGCGCATGCTGTCAAGCCCTGCATCGGCGAGCTCGGCAATCTTGTGGGGAAGACTAGCGTTCGTGTTTAGATTGATGGTGCCTTGATCGGTCTTCTGCCTGATCAGCCTGACCGCATCCCTGATGGTGTCGCCCGCCATGAGCGGCTCGCCCTCGCAGCCCTGGCCAAAGCTCACTACCGGGTCTAAAGCCTTATTGATATGTTTCAAGGCAACCTCAGCTATTTCCTCAGGTGTAGGCACAAAGGCAATCCTCTCCTGGGGTGATGGCGGCCGGCCACAGGGCTGTTTGGAGATACATCCTATGCATGATGCATTGCATGCCGGTGATGTAGGCAGCGGAGCCTCCTCCTTTCCCTGGAACAAATTGAGTGCCGCCGGGCAGCCGTATACCGCAGCACACTGGCTTAGGTGCTCAACCAGTCTGTTGCGCGGAAAATCCCCCTTCCATTGTCTCATTCCTTCCCTGACTTTTTCCGGGTCGAACATGTCCGGGTCCTGTCTTCGGGAGGGGTCGGTGCGTAATGCCGTAGTTACAAACCCGTCCTTCCATCCCAAGGCCGTATAGGCGAACAAGGGAAGTTCAGCAATACCCTCGGCGCGTTGCCAGGCTGCAAGGTAGGTCTGGGTGTGTGCGGCAGGAAGAAAGGCTGCAACCGCATAGACAGGACATGATCCGTCATAGGGGTTTTCCATCAATACAATAATCTCTCCGGTCTCCCGGTCATAACCTATGGGATGTCTTCCTGGCAGCACATAGAGCTGCGCACCCTTGGGCAAAGGGATCGTGTCTCCCTCCGGAACAGGCAGGAAATAATCTCCACTGCGGCCCACCATGGCGAGCCCGGGGAAATCCATGATATTTCCATTGCAATCGGCAAAAACAAGGTTGGGCATGGATTCAGTCATGGGCAGGACTTAATTCATGTGATATCCGAATGCAAGAAGATCCTTCTGTTGTCAGATCATTGTCTTCGTAATTTTCTCGTCCATAGCCACTATTCACCAGCCACGAGACACTGTTCACTCTTCATCCCGGGGTATATCACCCCACCCCTGGGGAAAGATGCCCCACCATCAGGGCCTGTTACCGGCAAGTAACATAATTTAGTTAATAATCATAAATGATTAAACCTGTGGTATCGAAATTGCGTAAAGAATAACGGCTGATCTTTTCAGCTTAACATTGCATGGAGGAGGTCCATATGGGTGATCACTCGCAGAACATGTATGACCTGCAATCCGTGACGATCACAAGGGCATTGCCTCAGATAGCAGATCACCGCCTGTTTCAGCTCAAGCTCGATAACGGCAGCAGATGGGATGAGTTCGGGCATCAACCCGGCCAGTTTATTGAAGTATCAATTTTCGGCAAAGGCGAGGCACCCATCAGTATCTCATCTCCTCCTACCAGGTGCGACTCGCTGGAAATCTGCGTGCAGCGGGCAGGGAAACTGACGAACGCATTGTTTGAGCTGGGCAAGGGTTCAAAACTCCACATCCGGGGTCCCTACGGCAGGGGTTTCCCGATAGAAACGCTGAAAGGTCATAACCTCCTTCTCGTTGCAGGGGGTCTGGGGCTTGCCCCTCTTCGTTCCCTTCTGCTTTATGTGCTGGATAAGCGAAGCGACTTCGGTGATCTCATACTCATGTATGGAACCAACAGTCCGGACAACGTGCTGTTCAAGTACGAGCTCTTGAGCTTTTTCGACAGAGAAGACATTAAGTATCTCTACAGCGTGGACCGTGACGATGAAGGCATCTGGAAGCAGTATGTGGGGATGGTCACCGGGCTGTTCGACCACACGGCCCTCTCTCCTGCAGACACCTATGCCGTCTTGTGCGGTCCTCCCATTATGTACCGCTTTGTGGTGGAAAAACTCATCAGGCTCGGATTTTCCAAAAAACATATCTACATGTCGCTGGAGCGCATGATGAAATGCGGCGTGGGTAAATGCGGGCACTGCGCCATTGGAGACAAGTACTGCTGCACCGACGGCCCGGTCTTCAACCTTACCGAAGTCGAGCATATAAAGGAGGCCATATAGCCATGGCAAAGATCCCTACCATATGCCCCTTCTGCGGATGCGGATGTGGTTGCTATCTCGTGACGGATAGAGAAAAAGTTGTCGGTGTGGAGCCCAACCCGGGCAATCCTGTGAATAAGGGAATGCTCTGCGCCAAGGGGTGGAACTCCTATGAGTTCATCCACTCTCCGGAAAGACTGACAATGCCCCTGATCAGGAAAGAAGGTGAGCTTGTTGAAAGTACCTGGAAAGAGGCCCTGGATCTTATATATTCGAGGCTATCCCGCATCAGGGAAAATTTCGGCCCGAATTCTTTGGGTTTCCTTTCTTCCGCCAAAGTGAGCAATGAAGAAAACTATCTCTTCATGAAGATGGTGCGGGCAGGGTTCAAGTCAAACAATGTAGACCACTGCGCCCGGCTTTGTAACAACGCCACCGTGGCCGGTCTGGCCGCAACATTCGGATCCGGGGCCATGACGAACTCCATCGGCGAGTTCGAAGATGCAGACCTGTTCCTGGTTACCGGATCAAATACCACGGAACAGCATCCGCTCATCGGCACCCGCATGATAAACGCAGTGGAGGAGAAAGGCACAAAACTCATCCTCATCGAGCCCAGGGAGATACCCCTGTCTTCCTTTGCCAAGCTCCATCTGAAACAGAACTTCGGGACCGATGTGGCGGTATATAACGGCATCATGAACATCATCATCTCAGAAGACCTCTATGACAAGCAGTTCGTGGAGACAAGGACCGAAGGTTTTGAGGCATTAAAGTCCCTGGTAAGCAGGTATACCCCGAAGGTGGTGGAGCAGATCACGGGTATAAGGTCATCCGAACTTTATCGCGCTGCAGTGATGTACGCCCAGGCCGACAAGGCCATGATAGTCTATGCCATGGGTATAACCCAGCACATCACCGGCACTGACAATGTAAAGACTTTAGCCAACCTTGCCATGCTCACCGGACATGTAGGCCGACAATCAAACGGTGTAAACCCTCTCAGGGGACAAAACAATGTGCAGGGGGCCTGTGACATGGGTGCTCTGCCGGGTGTGTTTTCCGGATATCAAAGGGTGAACGATCCTGCCGTAATAGAAAAGTTTCAGAAGGCATGGGGTATGGACGGTCTTGATACACGCCCTGGACTGACCTTCACAGGCATGATGGAAGCCGCCCACAAGGGCGACTTGAAAGCCCTGTATATCATGGGGAAAAATCCGCTCATGAGTGACCCAGACACTGCCCATATCGAGCATTCACTCTCGAATCTCGATTTCCTTGTTGTCCAGGATATCTTCCTCACCGAAACAGCAGAACTTGCAGATATAATCCTTCCGGCAGCTTCCTTTGCGGAAAAGGATGGAACCTATACCAACACGGAGCGCCGTGTCCAGCTTTCCCGCAAGGCCGTATCACCCCCCGGACAGGCCCGTGCGGACTGGAAGATCATCGCTGATCTCCTGCTCAGGTGCGGACTGAAGGCCGATTATAAAGGACCTTCCGACATCATGCCAGAGATCAACTCTCTGACGCCGTCGTACGCAGGCATCACCTATGCTCGACTTGCAAAAGGTTACGGTCTCCAGTGGCCGTGTCCGAACGAGGATCACCCCGGCACGGTCTTCCTCCACCGAGATCGGTTTACCAAGGGTAAAGGCTCGTTCCTGCCCTGCGAGTTTAAACCTGCATCAGAGATGACCGATGAGGAGTATGATTTCACTCTCACCACCGGCCGTATCTATTACCAGTACCATACCGGTACCATGACAAGACGCATCAACATCCTTCAACGTGAGTCCCCGGAAGCGCATGTTGAGATCAATCCCGAAGACGCCAAGAAGCTGGGCATAAGAAACAACGACATGGTGGAGCTGGAGTCACGACGGGGCGCAATCCAGCTCAAGGCGGAAGTTACCCCGAGGGTGCCCAAGAAAGTCCTCTTTAGCTCGTTTCACTTCCGGGAGGCCCAGGTCAATAAGCTCACGAACCCTGCCTTTGATCCTATTTCCGAGATCCAGGAGCTCAAAGGGTGCTCGGTCAAGATCAGGAGGTGCACATGAAACTGATCGCCAAGAAAGATGTTGTTGATGTCCTGCGTTCATGGTCAAGCTCACATTCCATCTTGAGCCCAACCCTCAAGGACCAAGGTGACTGCGTCTTCGACACCTTTGATCCGGACACCTTCACCCTCGAATATCGCAAGCCATCTATGCCCTTTAAATCCTCGTTCCTGCCCCAGAGCGAGGTTATCTTCACGGTCGATAAAGGCAATTTCACACCGGTTCTCCCCCGCGAGAAAGTACTCCTTTTCGGTATCAGGGCATGTGATATGATGGGCATACTTCAGTCCAAAAGTTTTTATGGGAGAGATCAGGAAGATGATTATTTCAGGGCTCACAGTGAGAACATCATCATCGTGGTGCATGCCTGCAGCTGGCCCCAGAATGAGACATGCTTCTGCACAACAACCCATAGCGGGCCTTATGCCATGCAAGGATTCGACATTCAGCTCTTTGACATAGGAAATGATTTCCTTGTGGAGGCAGGCTCTGAGATAGGCCGCAGCCTCATATCATCAAAACCTTTCATTGATTTAGTGCCTGATGATGCAATGGAGCGTATAAGCCGCGTCAAGCACATGGCATACAATTCCATACCCCTGGTTCCTGAAATACCTGAGGCCATGGACCTCATGAATAGTGCCTGGTCGAATGAAGGCGTCTGGGAGGAGCTCGGCAGGAAGTGCATCGCCTGCGGCGGGTGTGTCTATGTATGCCCCTCATGCACCTGTTTCAATGTCACGGATCGGGCCACTTCCCTGGAAACCGGAGAGCGGATAAGAACCTGGGATACCTGTCTGTATGGCGGGTTCACCCGCGAGGCGTCCGGTCATAATCCCAGATCGACCCAGGCCTTGAGGCTCAAGAGAAGGCACGAGCACAAACTCCTCTACTTCAATAAAACAGACAATCAGGGGGCTTTGAGCGGCTGTGTGGGATGCGGTCGGTGCTCCGACTTCTGTCCTGTCCACATTGGAACACTGGAGGTTGCAAAGGCGATTGTGGAACACATCTATTGATCACGGGGAGGTATTCTATGGCTGAGGAGAAAAACAAGAAGATCCTCATCATCGATGATGACAAGGATTACGGAGATGCTCTGAGAATAGTTCTGGAAAATAATGGATATGCAGTAAAGCACTCGCTTAATATCAATGACGGAAGGGCATCGGTCGAGACCGAACCGCCCGACCTTATAATCCTCGATGTCATGATGGAGAAACATACCGACGGGTTCGATCTTTGCGTCGACCTCAAGAACGATAAGGCCTGCTCCATGATACCCATACTCATAGTTACGGCGGTCACCGAGAAGACGGGGTTCAAGTTCTCGCCCGAGACAGATGGTGAATATCTCCCTGCGAATGATTACATATCCAAACCTGTTCCTGTCTCCGTGCTCCTCTCGCGCGTCAACAAGCTCATAGCAGGGGGATGAGCATTCTGGAAAGAGACCCTCCCCTTTCCTTTTCTTCATGCCCGCCAGACCCTTAAACATGATCCGTTGATAAGGATCACCCACAGTGCTATAGTATAATTACATCGATGTACCCTTAACAAAATGGGGGATACGTTCTTGATATTATTCATATGAAATTACAGAGCCGCCTGGTTATTGGTTTTCTCATCGCCACATGCCTCACGGGTGCAGTGGCATCGGTGGTCGGGATCCAGTTGATCAACAAGACCGCTCTGGATGAGGTGCAGCGAAAAGTACAGCAGGACATCAACACAGCCAATCTCATCTACCGGCATAACCTGGAACGGCTCGAATATCAGCTCCAGTTTATAGCGCTTCGCTCACCCATCCATGAGGCCATCCTGACGGGAAATCTCCAGCCGCTTGAGGACTTGAGAGTCCTTATCAGAAGCGGGACTTATCAGTCCTCAGATCATATGGCCCTGGACATGCTCACCCTTGTGGACACGAACGGAAGGGTTATCTACCGGGCAGCAAACCCCAATGCCAAAGGGGATGTCATACTCTGGGATTCCGTAGTGAGGGCGTGCCTCAAGGAGCAGAAACCAAAGTCTTCAGCCATCATCATGCCCTATGACGTCATAATCGCACAGAACCCCAACCTTGCCGACAGGGTGAAGGTCGCCATTGTAAAGACGGAGAAATCAATAGAGATAAAGGAAAAGGTTCTTACCAACGGCATGGTGCTCAGGGCGGCCTACCCCATTATGGATAAAGACCGGCGTCTTCTCGGTGCTCTGGTGGGCGGGGTGCTGTTGAACCGTGACTACAGCATCGTGGATACCATTAAGGAGACCGTTTACCGGGATGAGCGCTACAAGGGCCGCGACATGGGCTTTGCCACGATCTTTCTCGGTGGTGTAAGGATCTCCACCAATGTGATGAATAAAAAGAACCAGAGGGCGGTCGGCACCATCGTGTCCAAAGAGGTCTATGACCAGGTCATCGGCCGGGGTATGGACTGGATCGGCAGGGCCTTTGTGGTAAATGACTGGTACATCAGCTCGTATACCCCCATCTGGGATATCGACAACAACATCATCGGCATGCTCTACACCGGCATCCTGGAGGCAAAATACCGCGACATGAGGATAAAGACCATGCTCATTTTCCTGGGCATTACCGCCCTCGGCATGGTAATCGCCTTCTTCATCTCATTTAACCTCGGGCAGAGCATCATCAAAAGGATCAGGATATTGAAGCAGGCCACTGACGCAATATCTTCAGGCAATCTTTCCTACCAACTCCCTCCGGGTCGCTCTTCAGGTTTTGATATGCTGGATGAGGCCTTCAACAATATGGCCCGTTCGCTGAAAGACCGTGATGACCGACTGCAGAAGGCGTTCCAGCGAATCACGAGCACAGAGCGGCTTGCCTCTTTGGGCCAGATGGCGGCAGGTGTGGCCCACGAGATCAACAACCCGCTGGGAGGCATCCTCCTCTACAGCAACCTTATTCTGGAGGAGATGGGCCCCGACCATACATCCCGCAAAAATATGGAAAAGATCATCTACCAGACCGAGCGCTGCAAAAAGATCGTCCAGAACCTGCTCGATTTTGCCAGGACACCTTCCGGGGATATGGAGCCCCTGGGAGTGAACAAGGTCATTCTTACCTCACTCAATCTGATAAAGGATCAGTCCATATTCCAGGGCATCGAGGTTAAGGCCGATCTCATGGATAACCTCCCTTTGGTGATAGGGGATCTATCCAGGCTCGAAGAGGTGTTCCTCAACCTCTTTATCAATGCTGTGGATGCCATGGAAGGAAGAGGAACAATAAAGATTTCAAGCAGGATCTCCAGCACCGGCATGGTGAAGATCTATATTGCGGATACCGGAAAGGGCATTGATAAGGCCTACCTGCCCCATATCTTCGAGCCCTTCTTCACGACCAAGGAGCCGGGCCAGGGAACAGGACTTGGATTATCCATTACGTACGGCATCATCCAGAAGCATGGCGGCTTCATCGATGTGGAGAGCGAGCCCGGCAAGGGGACCACATTCATCATTACGCTTCCCCCCCACAACAACGGGGATATGAAAGAATCCGGACAGGAGGAATGCAACATTGGTTAGAAAGACCAGGCGCACCCTGATTATTGACGACGAAGAGTCCATACGGGACGGATGCCAGCAGATTCTCACCCGGATGGGACATGAGGTCCAGAGCACGGGTGATCCCGAACAAGGCATTCAATTGGCCTTGCAGAACCGTTTTGATATCATCCTGCTCGATGTGCGTCTTCCAAAAATCGAGGGCCTCGATGTCCTGAAGATCCTGAAGAAAGATCACAACGTGACCTCTAAAGTGATCATCATCACCGGATACGGCACCATCCCGCTCGCTGTCGAGGCCATGCGCCTCGGCGCCATGAATTTCCTCACTAAGCCTTTCGGTTCTACAGAGCTCAGGAATTCGATTCATGACTGTCTCGATGCCGCTCCGGCTTGCAATGACAAGGAAGATACCCTGTCCATGCTTATCGGCAGCAGTGACTACATGAAGGAACTCAAAGACACCATCAGGAGAGTCGCAAAGACCGACAGCACCGTGCTCATCACCGGCGAGAGCGGCACCGGCAAAGAGCTGGTGGCACGCACCATTCACAACATGAGCAGGCGTTCCGACAAGCCATTCATCCCGGTTGACTGTTCATCTCTGGTTCAGAACCTCATGGAGAGTGAGCTCTTCGGCCATACAAAGGGCTCATTCAGCGGCGCAACAGACACACGCGACGGCCGTTTCCAGATCGCCGATACGGGGACTTTATTTCTGGATGAGATTGCAAACATCAGTCTTGACATCCAATCCAAGCTCTTACGGGTCATCCAGGAGCAGGAGATTCCCAGGGTAGGAAGCTCCATTCCGGAAAAAATTGATGTGAGGCTGATTACGGCCACGAACAAAGACTTGAGGGAGGAGATAGATTCCGGAAGATTCCGCGAAGACCTTTTCTATCGTATCTCCGTAGTGCCCATACACATCAAGCCTCTTCGCGAGCACAGATCGGACATCATCGAGATTGCCCAGCACTACCTCGAAATTTATCGCGATAAATACAATTCTGCCGCAAGCCGCTTCTCGAATGAAGCGGTAAAATCGTTGAACTCCTATACATGGCCGGGGAACATACGCGAGCTGAGAAATACTATCGAGCGTTTGTGCGTACTGTGCGACCACGAAGAGGTGAGCCTGTCTGACATCCTCTATTATGGCCAGGACACCCGTGCCAAGGCACCTGTTGTGGACCCGTTTTCGGGTAAGATGCGTCTTGTGGATGTGGAGAAAGAACACATAGAAAAGGCACTGAAGCATTTTAACTATCATATGATCAATACCTCCAAGTTTCTCGGTATCGACCGCAAGACATTGCGCACCAAGATAAGGACTTACGGTATCATTACCGATATCAAGGATGATAACGGCGACTAAGTCTTCGGGGGACATCCTCCTCATCCTTGGGGAGTTTTGCCCCTGCACCTGGGATCATGTATAACCTGCCATTTATTTGTTGACGTAATTTCAATGGGATGAAACATGGCATTCTCCTTGCTCTTTTTAGAAAAGATCCTTGAAGGAGGTGGAGGCTATGGATTCAAAGAAAAAGGTACTCTTGATTGACGACGACAAGGACTTTTTGCTTGCCACAAAACTCATCCTCGAAAAAGGCGGATATGAGGTATTCCTGGCTGAGGACGGCAAAGTCGGTGTGGATATGGCTAAATCAGTGTATCCTGACATTGCCATCATCGACATGATGATGGAGACCTGGAGCGAAGGCTTCAATGTAGTATCGAAGCTAAGGACCTCCGATACCGGCAAGAAGATCCCCCTTATCATGCTCAGCGCCGTTGATCTGCAAGGGCCTTACCAGTCATTCGAGCCGCCGGACGAGCTCCCCACCGTGGATCTCGTACTCCATAAGCCTATAAAGGCGGATGATCTCTTAAAGCATGTAGGGCAGCTCCTTAGGTAGTTTTAAGATGGATGACACGGCTGAGTATTCAGCCCGGATTCTCATCATCGACGATGAAGAGTCAATCCTCGACGGGTGCAGGCAGGCCTTGGAGAAATCCGGCTATCATGTGATATCCACATCAGACGGGCCGGACGGCATAAGGCTGGCAAGGGCCGAAAAGCCCGACCTGGCCTTTATTGATCTCAAAATGCCAAGCTGTTCGGGCATGGACATCATCGAGCTGTTATCTAAAGAAATGTCCGATATTGTGCTGATCGTGATCACCGGTTATGCCTCCATCGTATCCGCAGTAGAGGCCATGAAAAAGGGGGCATATGACTACCTGCCCAAACCATTCACGCCCGATCAAATAAGGGCGGTGACCAAGAGGGGCCTCGAACACAGATTCCTGAAGATCGAGGCAGACCGGCTCAGGGAAGAAAAAGAGCGTATGGAGAGAAGCTTCATTACGTTTGTAAGTCATGAGATGCGTTCCCCGCTGGTCACTATCATGCAATATTTCGAGACGCTGAAGGTGATTGCCGGCGAGAGTTTTGCCTCTAACGTAAAAGATATTATCGATCGCTGTGAGAAGAGGCTCCAAGGGCTTCATGATCTTGTAGAGCACTGGCTTGATCTTGCCAGGATCGAGGACGGCTCATTTTTCGAGGCCAAGGCTCCCCTTAGCCTCACACCGATCGTAGAGAGGAGTATTGAGGAACTCACTCCGCTCTGCCAGAGGAGAGAGATTGCCCTTGCGGCATGCATGAATGACTGCATGTCCAAGACCATGGGCGACCAGGAGAGTCTTCTGAGGGTATTTTCCAACATCATTGGCAATGCCACGAAATATACGCCTCCCGGCGGGAAGATCATCGTGAACATGGAGCATGATGATTATTACGTACATGTGAATATCTCGGACACGGGAATCGGTATTCCCCAGGACAAGCTGCCGTTCATCTTCGAGCCGTTCTTCAGGGTGAAAGGCAAAGAGGAGCGTCAGAAGGGATCAGGCTTGGGGCTGACATTTGTCAAGAAGATCATGGACGCCCACAACGGGAAAGTGATCGTGACCTCTCAGGAAGGTGTCGGAACCACGTTCACCTTATTATTTCCAAGGCTTTACGAGCTTTAACGTCTACTCGCTCCTTCCCTTCATGCCTTCCCACGGCCTGGTATTGTCAAGCAGGTATTCTTCGAGGTTGCTCACCATGCATTCTCCGCACATATG
>Ga0326727_10022764_pt1 | contig 12054 bp, 10 predicted proteins | sample MB2enrmetagenome_FD_207643 | JGI IMG/M metagenome (GOLD analysis project Ga0326727, IMG submission 207643) | Lab enriched peat soil microbial communities from McLean, Ithaca, NY, United States - MB29MY | ecosystem: Environmental > Terrestrial > Soil > Wetlands > Peat | place: USA: New York... | reverse complement strand
GCGCCTTCATTGGCTTTTGCTTCTACAAAGTCTTAGCCGCCGCGGTCTTCAGTATCCTTGGCCATCTTCTGGCGCAGTACTACACGCAGCTTATAGGGTTTTCAGACCCCGGCAACATGGTCAAAGAACTGCCGTTGCTGATCCTTCTTGTGTTGGTAAACATCTACGTTCTATTCAAGATCCCAACCATGACGCAATCTCTATTCAGCGGTCACGCTGGTGGTGGCAGCAGCGGGCTCGGTGTGGCAATGATGGCCTTGCGCGCCATGATTTGATCGCAACAAAGGGGGTTTGAGATGAGTTCACAAACGAAATCAACACCGGAGATTACGCGGGCTGCGGAACGCTACCTCGAACAGTATGGCGACCCCCTGGTGATGAACACCTACCTCAAGGTGACAATCGTCGTGCTTGCCGTCGTCTGCCTCACGCTGGCGGCGCTCACCTTTAAGAGCCAAAAGGCGCTTGCCGACATGCACCCGATGATCGTCCGTATCAACGACGTGGGCCGCGCCGAAGCCATTGACTATCGCAACTTCCAATACCGCCCGCAGGAGGCGGAAAACAAGTATTACCTGACACGCTGGGCGGAACTGTATTTCAGCCGGAATCGCTTCACCATTGAGCGCGACCAGACGAATGCTCTCTACTTCCTCAACAGCGATGTTCAGCGAGCGGTGATCGACCAGGAACGGAAGGACAACATCATTCCGACCTACATCAAAGACAGCTCGCTTCCGTATGTCGATGTCGAGGTGAAAGAGGTCGTCTTGGACGATCTCCGCCTGTCGCCCTATTCGGCGCGCATTGAGTTCATGAAAGTGTTCTCGAATCCGACTGACCACACTGAGTTGAAGCGCGAACGTTGGACGGCCACCATCACCTATGTCTTCCGAGAGAACGTGAAAAATAACGAACTGGCTGTCGATCCCCTTGGGTTGACCATCGTCCGCTTCCGAGCCGACCAGGCGTTCGAGTAACCCAAACCGAAGACACATCCCATACGAGGCGTTTCCCATGTCCTTTCGCGGTCACAAGTCGCGGCAGATAGGCCCTTCGTTTCTTCGCAGACGGAGAATCCAGTCACCATACGCGCAAAAACGGTATATCCGAATGCCGTTCAGGTCGCTTGAGCAGGCTGCAATGAGATGGTTCCGCAGTCATCAGCGCGGGATTGGCAAGCCGAGAATTCCTCGGTTTATGCAGATCATGAAGCGTTCGTCTTCAGTTTCCATCCCTACTCTGTCCGGTCACACGCTTCGGGCCACATCCGGCGCCCGGCGGCACGTCGCCGCTCTGCTTTCCGGACTCCTCTCCCAAATCAAGTTTGGGCCCCTGCTCCAGAATGCACGGCTTGGCACTTGGGAGCCGGGCCTCTCGCTCGGGCTTCGCCAAAGGGTGACCCGGCCAATCCGGGAATTCAAACAACGGAGACTCACCATGTATCAGAATCGCATTACGCTCATCGGCTTCCTGGGCAACGACGCCATCACCCGCACCGCCAACAATGCCAGCTTTACCGTTCTCTCGCTTGCCACCAAGTCCAGCTACAAGGACAAGAAGACCGGCGAATACAACAGCCATACCGAGTGGCATCGCTGCGTCGTCTGGGGCCGGCTGGCCGAGTACGCGAAGACGCTTACGAAGGGCGCTCATCTGTCCGTCGAAGGCGAGCTTCGTAGCCGCGAACAGACGAACAAGAAGACCAACGCCAAGCAGCGCGTATGGGAAGTGCGCGTGTCTTCGATCCTGAAGCTCGACCGGGCCGAGAAGGTCAGCCCGGAAGAGCAGGAGCCCGAGGAAATCAATCCGGAGGAAGAGGCCGCATAGGCCCTTCCTCACCCGTTTCGGAAGCCCGGCTTCGCGCTGGGCTTCCATCGTTCTGAGGTCCACGCATGAGCTTTGAGTTAATACTTCCGTTCCTTCGCCCCATCGAGCCGCTCTTGCTTGACGAGAGCGTCAGCGAGATCATGGGCAATCCCGACTCGACATGGTGGTACGAACGAGACGGCATCCTCCGGAACGACGCGAGCATTCAGTTCGACCCTGCTCGGCTGCGCACGGGTCTCGAAGTAGTTGCCAACAGGCTCGGCAAGAAGCTCGACGAAGACAATCCGCTGCTCAACGCTCAGCTTCCCGATGGGAGCCGCTTGGCAGCGGTGATTCCCCCGGTTGTTCGGCCCGCGCCAGCCATGGTCATCCGCAAGTTCACCAGCCGCCATTTCACGGTTGAAGACCTGATCGCTCGCGGGACGCTCACGCGCCCGCTTGCCGAGTTCCTGGCCGCCCAGATCGAGCGCGGCCAGACCATCCTTATCAGCGGCGGAACCGGAACCGGGAAAACTACTTTGCTCAACATCCTCGGACAGTCAATTCCCGACCACGAGCGCATCGTCGTCATCGAAGATACCGCAGAGTTGCGCATCGAAAAGCCGAACATCATGGCCGTTGAATGCCAGACCGACACGTATCGGAATGCCGTCACTTTCGACGACTTATTGAAAGCCGCGCTCCGCTGGCGACCTGACCGCATCATCCTGGGTGAAGTACGCGGAATCGAGGCGCGCACGCTGCTCGATTCCTTCAACACTGGCCACGCCGGTTCTCTCGCCACCATCCACGCCAATTCGGCCGCAAAGGCGCTACGCCGCTTTGCAAACCTCGTACTGCGCAGCCACTCCCAGGCCACGTTCGAGGACATTGAAGCCGAGATCGGAGAGGCCGTCGATTACGTCGTCCATGTCGAGCGACAGCCAGGCCGTCGAGTGATCCGCGAGGTTGTCAAATTGAATGGCTATGACCGAGCGGCACAGTCGTTCCAAATGGAGCAGGTTTTCCAGACTGGAAGCCGGGAGATTGCAGGAGGTAAGCCGTGCTGATAAATGCTCGCAGACCGCAGGGATTACGAGCCGAATCTGCCTCTCGTGGGCGCCTGATTGCCGATACGGCGTCTGTTCGCCAGTGGCTAGCCGAAGGCGTGTCGATTGCGGATGTTCTCACCATGCTTGAAGTCCGCCGTCGTTTCGAGTTTTCCCCGCACAATTGCCGCACATACACAGCTGAGATTCTCTTGGCTGTTAGGGCGGAGATTTGCACCACATGCCAACCCCGAACCAATCACCGAAAGGAGCCCAGAAATGCCGTTGCTTGAGATTGTTCAGACCCGACAGATTACCGCGACGATACGCCTCGACGAAACCACCGCCGAGCAGATCGACCAATATGCAGCCTTTCTCCACGCCTCCGCCGATGAAGTCGTGGACAAGGCGCTGGCTTACGTCTTCGCCAAGGACCGCGACTTCCAGGAATTCCTTCGGACTCCGGCAGCGGCTCGCGCGACTCAGAGCCTTCGTATTCGCCGCGCCCCGCAGAATGGCGCGGTTGCAGAGCCCGTGGTGCAGCCTGCAAAGCCCGTAAGAGTCGTGGAGACCGCCAGTGAATTGCGCTCCCGCAGTTAGAGTCGCAGCCCTGAAAAGCCCGTTCGGTGCTGCGCACCGGGTGTATCTCGACACTCCACCCCTGAAAGGTAGACGTTCGTAGACGCCCGTATACAAACGCCAACGCTCGGACGATGAAGCACTTACGGAATTCCCTGTATACGGCGTTTACGTTCGTTGACGTTTTCCAGAAGTGAGGTTGAACAATGGAAACTCCAACACTTCTCAAGCCCTTGGCGAATGGTTCCAAACGGCCGGTCGCCCGGAACCGGATACTATCGGCGCGGTTTACAGACACCGAGTTCGCGGCGCTTGAATCCTTTGCATGGTCGAAGGGAACGACGATTGCCGATTGGGCACGCGAGGCGCTCTTGCACAACCTTGGAGCCCAAGGCCCGGCAGCGATGGAGATGCACATCTTCACCGAACTTGTGGGCATCCAGATGCTTTTAATGAAAACGCTTGAACCGCTCCTGCGCGGCGACAAGATGGCCCAGGATCAGCTCAACATTCTCTTTCGCCAAGTGCAAACAACGAAGGCTGCCCAGGCTCAGGAACTCCTGGCCAAGCGGAGTCAAAACAGGGAGAAATAGCCATGCCAACCGTTCAACAATGGGGCCGCAGAGAGTCCATCATCTGGCCGCCGCGCGGCTATCTTTACACGCTCGGAGCGTTCTTTCTCGCGTGCGTTGCGACGGGATTCTTCGTCTATCTGCGCTTTCAATTTGGCCTGCAGCCCCTCCAACGCTACTACCTGCCCTACTATTTGCGCAGCGAGACGGCGGGCATTGCGCATTCAGCCAGCAAATACGAGATGCTGTATGTTTCAGACGGCGAAACACCGGGCCGGGCCGCGCTCGAAGCGGATGTGCAGCCGGGTTCTACGCCGCAGTTTGGCGGCAAGCCGTTGCCCTTGACGCTAACCCCGGAAGCCGCAATCCATGGCACCTACTTTCTCATGCGCGAGGCGCCGCGCAACTATCAGAACAAGGTGATCCACGCGTGGATTGCACACTGGATATACGGGGATGTTCCGCTCTACAACCTCTTCAGGATGCAGCTGCTGTTTGGACTCGCGGCGTTCGTCCTGCAACTTCCATTTTCGATCTACAAGGACATCGGGCGCATCAAGCAACTTCGCTATGGCCGCCGCCTCAAAGGCCCCGTACTCGTGAATGCGAAGGAGTTTACTGCGGCAGTTTCGGGCAATGGCATCGGGATCAAGACCGATGATTTCAAGCTCCCGTTACGCATCCCACGGGATGCCGAGAACAAGCATTTCCTGATCGTTGGAGACACCGGATCAGGCAAGTCGAGCATTATTCGCCAAATGCTCTACCAGGTGAATGCGCGAGGCGACAGCGCCATCGTCTATGACCCTGCCTGCGAGTTCGTGAAGCAGTTTTACGACGGACGCCGTGGAGACATTGTCCTCAATCCGCTCGATGCCCGAATGCCGTACTGGAACCCGTCGAAGGAGCTGCGCCGAAAGGCAGAAGCGAAGGCCCTTGCCGTCTCGCTCTATCAACCGGAAGGAGTGACAAATCGCTTTTTCGTAGAGGCGCCCCAGAAGATATTCGCTCATCTACTCAGCTACCTGCCCACGCCCGAGGATCTGATTAAGTGGATGTCCGACCCCGCAGAGATCGACCGCCGCGTCAAGGGAACCGAGTATTGGATGCTGATCGATCCCAAGGCCCCGCAGCAACGAACCGGCGTGCTCGGCTCTCTCAATATGAGCGCCGACAGCTTCCGATTGCTTCCCAAAGAAAGCGAGACGACCTCTGCCTGGACAGCAACCAAGTGGGCCGAGACGCGGCGCGGTTGGATATTCATCACATCGCGTCCGACAATGCGCGAGGCACTTCGTCCACTCATCAGCCTTTGGATCGACACGCTCGTTTTGCGTCTCTTGAATGAGCCGATGCCAGATCAGAAACCTGTCTGGTTCGTCATCGATGAACTGGCCAGCCTGCAACGGTTGCCACAGCTCCACACAGCGATCACTGAGAATCGAAAATCGCAGAACCCGGTCATCCTCGGCTTCCAAGGGCGCAGCCAGATGGAGGCCCGGTACGGCGAAGATTCAGAGGCTATGCTTTCCCAGCCAGCCACGAAAATCTTTCTGCGGACCACAGAGCCACGCGCAGCCAAATGGGTCAGTGAGGCAATCGGCGAGGTCGAGATCGAACGTCTCCGGGAGACCCACTATGACGGTTCGCGCGCAGGCAAGAACTTCGCGCTTGATCGTCAGACCGAGCCGCTTGTTCTGCCCTCGGAGGTCTCCGGCCTTGACGATCTGCGCGGCTTTCTCAAGTACGGCAATCACGTCGCGCGATTCTCTTTCCCGTTCATTGCGCTCGAAGAGAGAAGCCCCGGCTTCGATGAGCGACCGATGGACGACCTGATTGTTCCGAGCACTCCTCTCCCGGCAGAGCCGGAAGAGATGCAGGACAACCTTTTGTTCCCGGAACATGAAGTTCAATCTGCCGGACATCAACTGGAGTAGACGCCCATGCTAACCATCTCCAAGCCGCTTTCCGCAGGGCAGGCGCAAAGCTATCACGCGAAGGAATTCACCGCCAAGGAACAAAACTATTGGTCCGAACGCGGCGTGATTGCGGGAGAATGGCAAGGCCGGCTTGCTCCGCAATTCGGTCTTGCCGGAGCGGTCTCTGCCGAGGACTTTGCCAAACTCAGCCAGGGCCAGCATCCGGGGACTGGCGAACAACTTGTCCGCCAGCGCGCCTCCTATGAATACCAGGATGCCGATGGCAAGACCGTCAAGACAATGGAGCATCGCGCCGGTTGGGATGCGACCTTTTCCGCACCCAAATCCATCTCACTCACCGCACTTGTTGGTGGCGATGACAACGTGCGTCTGGCCCACCGCGAGAGTGTGCGCGTTGCGCTTGAGCAGCTTGAAAACTACACGCAGGCCCGTATTGGCGGCAACCATCCGCCGGAAACCACGGCCAAATTCATTGCCGCTAAGTTCGAACACGATACCGCCCGCCCGGTCGATGGTTACGTTGCTCCGCAACTCCACACCCATGCCGTCGTCTTCAATATGACCGAACGCGACAACGGCCAGCCCCGCGCCGTTCAGCCGCAGAGCCTATTCGCCTCGCAGCAGTTCGTCACCGCCGTATATCAGTCGGAATTGACTTACCGCCTTCGCCAACTCGGTTACGAGATCGCCGTTGGGCGTAGCGGCGCGCCAGAGATCAAGGGCTACACGCAAGAGTATCTTGACGCATCCAGCCCGCGCAGTCAGCAGATTCGCTCGTATTTGGAGCGAACCGGACGAACAGGTTCAGAGGCCGCGGAGATCGCAGCGCATTCCACACGCGACCGCAAGGAGATTCACTCGCCGGGCGAGGTCATGGCAGCGCATCGCAAGCTCGCTGCCGACTACGGCCACCAGGCTGAAGCAGTTGTCCGCGCCGCGCATGAACGGCTTCAGCGCCGGGAAAAGCCCGTCAACTCTGTTGACCGTGTGCGGGAATCGCTCACGTTTTCCCGTGACAAAAACTTCGAGCGCGAGGCTGTCGTCGATGAGCGCGCACTGATTCGCGACGGTCTCCGTCGCGGAATGGGCGAGGTCACTTATGCCCAGGTGCGCGGCAATCTGGATTCCCGTCTTGCATCTGGAGAATTCCAGACTGTCGAGCGTTCGCAAAGTTTACCCGCGCGCCAGTTCACCACCGCCAAGACCATCGAAGCAGAGCACGAAATCGTCCGCCGTGTCCGCGAGGGGCAAAGCCAGATTGAGCCGGTTCTGACGCGCCAGCAGGCCGTCACTTTTGCCGACCAGCATCCGCATCTCAACCGCGCCCAGATGACCGTAGTTGAGGATGTGCTCAGTTCGACAGACCGAATTCAGGGCGTCCAGGGTTTCGCCGGCGCGGGCAAAACCACCACGCTCTCTGTTGTCCGCGACGCCGCCGAATCGCACGGCTATGCGGTCGAGGGCCTCGCCCCGACCTCCCGCGCGGCCCGCCAGTTGAATGATGCTGGCGTTGAGTCAGGAACCCTGCAAGGGTTCCTTGCCCGTTCCCCGAACCATGCCACTCAGGAGCAGCGGCGTTTCTACTTCGTCGATGAGTCGAGCCTTGCCAGCACCAACCAGATGCGCGAGTTTCTTGCGCGTCTTGGCCCCAACGACCGTGTACTCCTGATCGGCGACACCCGCCAGCATCAGGGAGTCGAAGCAGGCCGCCCATTCGAGCAGTTGCAGGAGGCCGGAATGCGCACCGCCAAGCTCGACGAGATCGTTCGCCAGAAAGATCCGGCGCTCAAATCCGCCGTCGAGTTATTAGCCAGTGGCCAGGTCTCCGCAGCCCTTGAATCGCTCCAGCAACAGGGCCGCGTGAAGGAAATCCCCGACACTCAGGAGCGCATCCGCGCGATCGCCAAAAGCTATGTCGAGTCACCCGAAAAGACCCTCATCGTCTCGCCCGACAATGCCTCGCGCCGCGAATTGAATGTCGCAGTTCGGGAAGAATTGAAGGCCAATGGAACCCTCGCGTCCGAAGACCACAGCTTCCGCGTACTCGTTCAGCGCCAGGACATGACCGGCGCCGAACGCTCCTGGGCCAGCCATTACGAAATCAATGATGTGGTCCGCTACGCGCGCGGCAGCAACGCTATCGGAATCGAAGCTGGGGCCTACGGCACGGTGGTAGGCATCGACCCCGCCAATCTGCTCACCATCGAAAGGCTCTCCGGTGAACAGGCCACATACGATCCGCGCCGCTTGACTGGCGTCAGCGTCTACCGCGAGATTGACCGCGAGTTTTCCGTAGGCGACCGCATCCAGTTCACCGCGCCGGACAAGTCACTCGGCGTGGCCAATCGTGACCTAGCTGCCGTCGAGTCGATCTCGCCGGACGGCCGTATTTCAGTGCGTCTCGACAACAACCGCCAACTCGAATTCAATGCTCTGGACCATCGCCACTTTGACCACGGATACGCCGTCACCAGCCACAGTTCCCAGGGACTCACCGCCGAGCGGGTGCTCGTGAATGCCGATACCGGCGTTCACCCGGACCTGCTCAACTCTCGTTTCGGTTACGTCTCCATCTCTCGCGCCAGCCACGAGGCCACCCTTTTCACCGACGACATGACCAAACTCGGCCCGCAACTCAGTTCTGATGTTTCCAAGACCTCGGCTCTCGAACTCAACCAAGCGCCAACCATTGCACAGGGAGTAGGAATGGGAATCTGAGGGCCGCGAACAGTAGAATGGAGGCTTCGCGAACCTTCATTCCGTCCGCGTTCAATACGTGGGCAAGAAATGGAGGAATTGCGATGACCAATTTGCCAATCATGCCCGAAAATTACGACAACATCCGCACTGGAATCGTTGAGCTGCTCAAAGCGGCGCGCTCTGCTGCCGCCCGAAATGTCAATTCGATCATGACCGCGACTTATTGGGAGATTGGACGGCGCATCGTCATGCTCGAACAGGGCGGCGAGCACCGTGCCGAATACGGTGAGCAGCTTATCGAACAGCTTGCTGGGGATCTGACGCGGCAATTTGGCAGAGGGTTTGGGCGAGCGAATCTTAGGCAGATGCGGGCATTCTACCGCGCATGGCCCGACCCGCAAATTCGCCAGACGCTGTCTGGCGAATTTGCAAGCCCCAATGATTTCAATGCAATAGGTGTCGTTTCTTCAACCGATTCGATACTCGCGGCTCGCTTTGTTTTGCCCTGGTCGGCATACGTTCGCCTGCTTTCCGTCAAGCGCCCGGAAGCGCGATTCTTTTACGAAACCGAGGCGCTGCGACTGGGGTGGTCCGTCCGGCAGCTCGACCGCCAAATTGGTAGCCAATTCTACGAACGCATCGTACTTTCGCGGAGTAAAGCCGCCATGCTTCAAAGGGCTGAGACCGCTGAACCCGGCGACACAATCACGGCGGAAGAGGCCATTAAAGACCCGTTCGTTCTCGAATTCCTCGACCTCAAGGACGAATACTCTGAGTCGGATCTCGAAGAGGCGCTCATCCAGCACCTCACCGATTTTCTGCTTGAATTGGGCGATGATTTTGCGTTCGTTGGCCGTCAGCGCCGAATTCGCATCGACGACAATTGGTTCCGCGTCGATCTTGTCTTTTTCCACCGCCGCTTGAAGTCCCTGTTGATCGTGGATCTCAAGATTGATAAATTCAGCTATGCCGACGCCGGCCAAATGCATATGTACCTCAACTATGCCCGCGAACATTGGATGAAGCCCGGTGAAAACCCGCCTGTCGGCCTAATCCTATGCGCCGAGAAAGGCGCAGCAGAAGCTCACTACGCCCTCGACAACCTTCCAAATAAGGTACTCGCAGCCGAATACCAGACCGTCTTACCGGACGAAAAGCTGATCGCCGATGAACTGGACAAGTCAAGAAGGAACTTGGAAGAACGTCGTGTAAGCTCTTAAACTTCGATTCAATTGGTCGGAAGAAAGAAACGACGGCAACTTCGGAATTGACCATCCGCCATGAACCTATTCATAGACATCAGTCTCTAACGAGAGCATTATGTTTGGTCAAATAAGGAAAGTATGATCTGGAAATGGTTGCAATGCGACTGAAGCACGAAATTCCGGCCGAGGCAGGCGATTTCGAGTTGCTTTGTTGTCGCCCCTCCTGACGGGCTTGAGCGCGCCAGCGTGCAGCGCGCTTCATTCATCAAATTGGAAACTGGTAAAGTGGATCTTTGCAATTCTGGCCTTCTGCAAAGAGGCTTGGGACTCGCTCCTTCCCCCAGATTTTCTGTCCTGCCCTCTTGGGATGAGTTGAGAAGTATTCGTTCCTTTCCTTAAAATGTCGATCAATGGCCTCCGTCGCAGCATCGACAGAAGCGTAATCGCTGTTGTGAATGATTGCTCTAGCCATACCACTAAACACCGACTCGATCACATTCAGAAACTGCGCGCAGGAGGGAAGAGGCGCGGTTTTGACTATTGGGAAGCCTTCCAGCGCGGCTTTCTGATTGATCTCATCCAAATATGCGCCCAAGTCCTTCGACACGTGCCAAGAGGCGGCGTCCCATGACAAATAGATTGTGCTGCATGTGCGGTACCCGTCGCGCAGAAGATTAGCCATCTTTATCATCTCACCGGTATTCTTCTTTCGAGAATAGAAGTGGGTGACCTGGTTTCTCGATAATTCAAGAGCGGCGGTGAGGATTGTCCATCCCTTTGATTTTTGCCACTGCGGAACTACATACTGTTCGCCAGGGACAACCTGCTTCACGCCGCCTTTTTGCTTTATGGCGAAGGGGCCGTACTCGTCGATCGAGAAAAATGCCTCATCTGGCTTGAGTTCCGAAAGGATTTTCTTGATGGCATCGACTTTAACTCGGTATTCAGGATCATTGCTGGTGAGAACTACGCGCGCGTGCCGCCACTTCCAGCCGGCTTCTTTGATGATTGTGTGAATGACGTCACAGCACATCGGGTGTCCTTCCTCGGTGAGTACCTTCCGAAGGTCAGCCATTCTCCAAGTGGTGCGGTTGATGCCATAAGCAGCGGGCGGCGAATGCAACAGGGAAAACACCGCGCTTTTGTTGGAATCTATCTCAGATTTCTTGTCGCTCCGTGTCGTTTTTGCAAAAAGTCTCGTGGTTCCGCCTTTCTGAAACAAGCTCCAATAGCGGAACCAGGTTCCACTTGAGATTTGAAGAAAGGAGCAAGCTGGCGCCCAACTGATTCCGCGCAGATGGCAGAGAACCGCCAATGCTTTATTTCGCATTGGAAGCCCTTCCTTGGTGGCCGCCGATAGCAGAACCTCCAGTTGGCGCAGTGGCACTTTGTTCAGCTCCTTCGCCAGTACTTCTACAGGTATGGCTTGTCTCAGCACGCCTCTAATCCATTCAGCCACTTGTTCCTCTGTATTGCCATTCCACTGAGGACGGTCGTCGTAGGACGCCATTGCCGCAATCGTCCGATGCGTTAGCTCCTTGTTGCTTTGACGGATTGAGGGGGCGATTACCATACCGACGCTGGGTCTCGAAACCTGCAGGGCAGTTCGGGGCCTAGACAGCTCTTCTGTTCGCGGCTGGCGGCTTGGACTGGTATCCAGTCTCGACATAATGCGCGCCTGACGCGCATATGCGTCGACGGTCGAAAAGCTGCCGGTAAATCCGCGCTCCTCCCTCAGATACTGCCAAATCATTCTGGCCGACACCTGCGCGCCCTTTGCGCGCATCTCGTTCTCCTTGACGATGCGATCGACCGTTGAAATCCATGGTCCCAGAGGGAACGCCCGAGTCGGTTGCGTCCGGTTGCCTGGTGGTGATACCAAACTCAACATCTTCTGCAACGTCTTTCTGGAAATCATTAGCTGCAACGCGATTTGTCCTTGCGATCCACCCTCCTTCGAAGGCCGCTGACGGGCGATGGTCCACTGAACCGTGTCTTTATACATTTGCTACCTCCCAATGGGGCTTGATTTGAAACTAACTGCGTTTTTGATTTCGCCGCATGTAGCTTTCAGTCAAACGCGTGAACGGCCCACTACAACAATCGGCGGCTCGGGTTAAAGGGAGCGTTTTCGAGCTTTCGCCAACTTACACTGCAACAGTGTCGCGGGGTATCCTAGTTGGGACAACAACTAGCCGCA
>Ga0326727_10022763_pt1 | contig 12054 bp, 13 predicted proteins | sample MB2enrmetagenome_FD_207643 | JGI IMG/M metagenome (GOLD analysis project Ga0326727, IMG submission 207643) | Lab enriched peat soil microbial communities from McLean, Ithaca, NY, United States - MB29MY | ecosystem: Environmental > Terrestrial > Soil > Wetlands > Peat | place: USA: New York... | reverse complement strand
CTTCTATCCTCTTTGATGAGCAAGAGAAAGGTGTGATAGAATCGTTAACACCGGATACCATTAATGCAGCAGGACACTATCTTAATTTAGCCCCCTTGCTGTCCTAACAATGGGGTCCACCTCTATGGGTAACTCCCAATTTCTAATATAATTTATCCTGCGTTTATTTCATCATTTTGTCACTTACTGTTACTCCGTCTCGGTTTGCGTGTGAGAGCAACGAAATGACGTTTTGTTACTGATTTAGTCCTCATCATATGTGGTGGTATGTGTCAATCTCATCGGGTAGAAAGCCAGAAGATTAAAATCACAATAGCATAAATTAAATCGTGGATTCGTGGTACTAAAATAAACCTTCAAGCCTATCATCCTAAGGATGATAGGCTTGAAGAACCTATTCAACGTAGAAACTACATGTTATTTCCCAATATTAAGAGTAAGTGGGCTGGTTTCTTTGCCGCCTACATTTACAGATATGTTATATCGGCTTTCTGGGATACTCGGAACGATAATTGTAATAGATCCATCCTGCCATTTATCTTGAACTACTGAAGCATAATAAATATTGTTATTTTCAGTGTCAGTTAATTTAACATACCCTCCTCCTTGCCCGTCACCAAAATTCTGACCTGTCAGAGTAACTTCCTCTCCCACCTGGGCCGTGTTGCGATCTAGCTTTAGAAGGGAAGGGGTAGTAGAATTTGTAAGCTTTTTCCCTAAATATGCTCCTTGGCTAATCCCCATTAATATCAACAAAGTATCATCGACATTTGGAAGTTGATACGGACCTTTTGAATTGACCTGCTGGATGATTAGGATAAGATAAATAATTAGAGAAATAAATGTCCAAGCTATCATTTGAATTTTATCTAAAGCAGGGGTGCCATCATCATCGCATACGAGATAAATAAAATTGAAACTTGAATTACGTTTTTCCACTGGGAGTTTCTTTTTCCCGTTGTCAGATTTTGAGCTATCCGGCTTTTGAGTTGTTTTAACTGTTCCTTGTGTTGCTTGAACGCCGGTAATCGCTTTTGCACCTACCACACTGACAGTGCTAACCCCCATTAAAATTAAAAGGTTAGGTGGAATTTTACTAAAAGCACTACTATCGCCATTCATTGCTTTAACAGAATATATGGCGACGTAACCAAAAATAATCATACAGGTCCAAAGAAAAAATTGAAATTTAGAAGAACTGGCTCTCCCATCTTCTCCAATTACTAAACGTAAAGGATTCCATTTTTGTGAACATAAACCATAAAATAACCAAATAACTAGCAAAGTAAGTATTCCGTAGAAATAAGGCATGACGTTCCTCCTTCAAAACTTATATGACTAAATGATTTTAGGAGAAGAACATATTCATAGTGAATTGCCGATGGTGCTCATATAAAAATAATATTTCCAACAAAGTATTTATAAGTGCTATCAGGTAATGTTTTAAGATGGTGGAATATTTGCACAAATTAAACCTCCAGCCAAAAACAACTCCATTTTATTCTTTCATGTAATTATTTGTCAAGTAAAATATAAATTATCTTTATTTATCTTAAAGAGTACTTGTTGATTACTCCCATTTGATATTTATTAAAAATAGTGCTACAATTCGCTTCATTAAAACGATATAGCATGAAACCGCCATAGTAAAAATATGTATAGTAAAACAACTAAAATATTCCTTTTTTTAGGGTCATATGCCCCTTTATTTGCGATCCTAGGCATCCGCATAGCACCATCTGTTGCGAGTTACATACTTTGGGGAATCGCGCTATTATCTATCATTTTTACAATTGTCTTCTTTAACTGGATTGCTAAGATTCCTCCTACACAAATAAAAGTTCAGGAGCTGCACACCCAAAGTGAAGTCCTAGGATTTATAGTGACATATATAATTCCTTTCGTAACATTTAATGTTAATACTTGGCAAGATTGGACATCTCTTGCTTTATTATTAGCCGTGATAGCTATTTTATATGTTAATTCGTCATTAGTATATGTAAACCCCGTTTTAGCAATTTTTGGTTGGCATATGTATACGATCGTAGTTAAAAGCACGAAAGAAGACAAAACAAACCAGGGAGTCTTAATCACTCGAAAAGTATATGATTCAGCTCCTTTTAATGAAATTAAAGTAGTAGCTTTGGGGGAAGTATTCTCATTGGAGGTCAAATGATGACTGCAGAAGAATGTATTCAAATTCTTAAAGGAATTCAAAATAAAATAAATGAAGCTCCAATCACGAATTTAATTTTTGGGGCTAAAATGCCCGGAGATGACCCCACATTCTCTATTAAACAAGCCCAATTTCATGAACGTTTATTAGCAGACTTTAAGAAAATCACATCCAATACAACCCGAAATTTATGTGATTGTAATTTAATTCCATACGACCCATCATACAAACCCGATCCCAACGAGGTTATGTATTTCAGAATTGATGATCATCAAGCCGTAAAGGATATGATTGAATTAGCTAAGGATATCGAAGGACTTGCGCTGTTAACGGAAGATCCTGATTATCTTAAAAATATTTTATTTTATGGCATTTTCCATAAATTAGATGATAATGAATTACTTTACTTAAGTAGTATTAGCCCCCAAAATGTGCTTAAAAAATCCACCAAATTAGGTATATTTTTCAGTAATGGGTTATATGATCGTTTGGAAGAGAATTCACTTTTAATTGACAAAGATATTGATTGTTTCTCTTTTAAAGAATACGTATTTATCTTAAATGTTACAGGATTCCATCGGCTAAGCCAATATCATGATGAGATTCTAAAAACAGCTAGTCAAGTGATCGAGAAATTTGTAGCTATAATCCCGATTGATAATATAGAAAACTTTAAAAGTTTTGGGACTAATGACTACCGGATGGCAGCTAAATTAGCCGGCATTAAAAACAAACCATATATATCTACTCTTACTATGGATAGAGTAAAGCAAGTCATTGCCAATTACAATTTGTCAATTGCCCTAAAAGTGGGCGCAGATGGTATTGAAAGATTAGTTTTCGAATCAGATCCGCAGAAGCGTTTTCTTATATTAAAAGTACTTGATGATGATTACCTTCATTCAGGCATGACAGAATATAATTATGCAGTAAATTCGAAAATAGCTACAAAGTAATAATTTAAAAATAATCAAAATATTAACAATTACTCAAATTGTTGTCCTAGAATTTATATAGCAACTGCCTGCCTATTATTCTCCTTGATAATTTAGTGATCTTATGCAACAATGACTCCGAAGACGTTTTATAACAAGGCAATTAAAAAAGCTGAGTGAGGTTGACATAGACAACTCGAATCCAATTCGTGGCGGGTTATTGATACGTGATTTTCAAATAACGGAATTGATTACTGTATCTCGTCTAATAAATGATGCCTTCAAGCAATATGCGCCTTCTACTCCTTCTAAGTCCTGGCAATCATATTTAGAAGAGATTACCGATGTGCCTAGCCGTCTTGGAGATTCTGAACTGATTGTTGCGGAATTGCAAGGGCGGATAATAGGCTCAATAACTTTATATTTGGATTCCCATTCAGTAGACCAAAAATATCTAAAATTGCACCGAACAGACCAAGGATGGCCTAAAGGATGGGCGAGTATCCGTTTGTTAGCAGTTCATCCTGAATATCGACGTATGGGTGTAGGTCGTGGATTATTGGAAGAATGTGTTCGTCGCTGTCTTGTTCGCAGCGTATCTACGATTGGCTTACACACCACCGAAATAATGGAAGTCGCTCGACAGATTTACGAACGGAGAGGATTTGTACGTGCGCCCGAATTTGACTTTCATCCGGCACCCAACAGTCTTGTTATGGCATATCGTCTTGACCTTTAGAACTTTAACTCCAAACAATCTCTAACTTTTACCGGTAAACATTTTAGCGAATTGAGACTTCAGAATAGATGTGATACATTATCTTACATTGAGGTGTCTGCTTAAATTTGAATAAACTCAACACACATCCAACAGCTTATAATGATGTTAATTCGTTTCTGCAGGTATTTTTAGATAATGTTCGTTCTGCCTTAAGAAATGACTTAATTGGTATGTACCTATTCGGGTCTCTTGCACTGGGCGACTTCAATCCCAGTCGCAGTGATATCGACGTTCTCGTCGTTACCCGTGGAGTGTTACCCGATAATATAATAGAGGATCTTAAGACCATGCACAGTCGCTTGTATGAGAGTGGTTTGGAATGGGCGACAAAGTTAGAAGGAGCATATATACCAATAAGAGCAATGAGGGTTTATAACCAAACTGGTCCCGCCTGTCCACTTGTAAATAAAAAGGAATTTTTGGTTGCTCGGCCAGAAGCCCATTGGGTATTAAACCGCCATATCCTTTATACCCACGGTGTAGTAATAACGGGTCCGCCTTTGCAAACAATCATTGACCCTGTACAACCGAAACAATTACAACAGGCTGTTCTAACTTTACTCAATAACAATTGGACTCCATGGATGTACAACCCAGACCTATTCAATGGTATTGGATACCAACCTTTCGTAGTACTCACAATGTGTCGTTCATTATACACGTTGAAGAACGGTGATGTCGCATCAAAATTACGTTCAGCTGAATGGGTACTAGCAAATTCTGACAAGAGATGGGTTACTCTGATCAAACAAGCCATAGCATGGACCTATGGAGATAAGTCTGGGAACATTGAACAGACACAGGAATTTATACGTTACACTCTTAAGGAAGCCGGACTGATAAAAGAGAATTAATGAGAAATCCGAAACCATGGTTATTATACAATAGGGCGAAATGTTACCTCGGAGTCCATTTTCCAGAGTAGGATAAACCAAACCCGAATCTACATTTAAGAAGCACACACTATCGAAACATGGTGTCTGTTTAATTATTGTTTCAGAGTTTACGACATCATAGTTTGATTCATTACTTTACTTTACCAAGTTCATGTCAAATAATTTACCTGACAGTCGGGAAAGAATGATGTAAAATGATATGGTTGAATTATTCGCATGTACCTAACACTATAGTAAAATTATTTTAGGGGGTGTTGGTATGGTGACAGGGGGAAACCCAACCAGCTTGCCAATTCCGCTGCAAGGAGCTGCTTTTATTCGTTTTGCGTTAGACGTTGTTGATTTGTTACGACTAGCTGAACCACACGGTTTGGATCAAGCGAGTTTCCTACAGCAATACTTTACAGGCAATCCGCCCTTACCCCCGAACATTGGAGATCATTGGTGGAGTGAATTTAAGCGAGCTACTGACTATTCAAATCGTCATTTTGAAAACAATGAAGATGGATGGGCTTGGATAAGAGCCCGGCCAGGACTTACACGTGGGCAATATTTTTATCACGTCGTTGCAGTTCGGGATGGAACAAGAGCCGATGTGGTTGAAAGTGCAGCGTCACTTCAGAGATTAGAGCCATTTACAACGAGAAGATGGCTTACCCAAACACGCAGTCGTATGAGGGTTAGAGCTGCTGAAGGACTATCTCTTGTGGAAGCTGGTCGGCAACAAGGTGACCCATCCCTAGAAGCAAGAGGACAAGCTATATTGGATGAATTCGTAATGTTATCTCCTCGTCTTGCTGCTATTAACTTCGATACTGGCCTGGTGACACAAGATCTACGACAACTTGCACAATCAAATGACATGCGTATTCAAAGGCTGCTTGGACCGCGAATAAGCAGAGCACTTCAAAGTTCACAGAGATTAGAGAGAGACGTCAATGCCATTGCTGAGCAGGTACTTAGACTTGCCCAAGTGTATCAACTTGGGAGTCCGACAAATTTACCGTAGTCAGCGAAATTGAATCAAAGAGGATTACTATGGAGAATAAAAAAGTAGATGAAGTAATAATTGTGGATTTGGATAAAGTTAATCCAGACCCGGATAACCTACGTGAGCATTTTGACGAGCGTGATCTCAAGGCACTAGCGGACAATATTTTAGAACAAGGGCAAATGGATCCAATCCAAATATTTATGCGTGATGACGGAGTATACCAAATATTCGATGGTGAACGCCGATGGAGAGCATCAAAAATTGCTGGTTTAAAGGTTGTGAAAGCCTTGGTAATACCAAAGCCCTCTAAAGAAGAGTTTATTTCAAAGAGGGTCTCACGGGCTATGCAATCAAGAAATCTTACTCCTCAGGAAGAAGTGCGAGCTTTAGAATCTGCCATTACCTTATTGGATGTCTCTTCAAAACCTAATGAATGGTCCAAAATAGCTAGGAAACTTGGAGTATCACCACAATTACTTAGAGACAGAATGAGAATCGCCACCCTACAAAGCAATATTCGAAAACAATTTGAAGATGGTGAATTAGATTTGTCAACTGCTCAGGCTTTGGGTCGCTTAAAAGACCCTAAAAGACAGGCTGAAGCCGCTCGCTTTATAAAAGAGAATCAACTAAACGCTCGATTTGTCTCCACTAAGTTTATTGAAAAATTGATTCTCTTTCCGGATAGTCCGATATTGGAAGTTTACACGATCGCCCAAAGTGAGCTTCGGTCCCCAATTAAGATAACATCACGACAACAGAAAGACGGATCATTGGCTGACCGACTCGAAGACCTTTTGGCTGATCTTCGCCGTGCCAATACTTGGCTTGAAACTGCGGGGCGAGAGGAATTGGTCACTCAATTATCGGACCGTCAAGACAGCATCGGGTTAGTGAGGTTGTCTGAAGAAGTAGAAAGGTTGATGATGATGTGTCGATCATTCTTGAAACATTCCAAAGACAAGAGACCTTCAGATAACTTACTTCTTATTGCAGATAAGTTACATGATTCAGAACCAAAAGAAGGACAGATCCACTAAACATTACCAAGTTAAATAAGACTCTGTTCCTAAAGTGTCTTGGCATTTTTATCAAAAACCCCCACAATTTTGATCGGGGAACTTTGCCTTTAGGGTTTTCATTAGACCAATCGAAGCTTGAGTCATTTTTTCAACGATTTAGCGTATTCATCTATATCAATTGCGGGAACAGTTGCCAATTGTTGCAGACGAGCCATCAATCTCAAGAAAAAGAAAATTAAGGAATTGTTTCCTTCACAAAGCTCTATGTTATATTCACCATTGTCTATGCGCGTAACATTAAAAGAACCATAACATAACGAACACCCTAATTGAATTTTCTGGTCTAATTTCAGGCCATTAATGGCATCTTGGAAACCATTACTAAATGGAGGGTTCCATCCGCAACCCAAAGCAAGTATTCCGCCCAATATTTCAAAATGTGGTTTGGGTGGATACTTTCCCCCGGCATGCGTGATCGATATACTTGTTCTTTTTAGCCGTCGGACGGATGCTATTTTCTTCCCTGCGTATGTTATTGACTTTTTATTAATATCTTGTTTTACTTCAATGGCAACATAAACACTTTCTGCTGGAACATATAATGCGCCATCTTGGTTAAATAAAAACGGCGAATATTGCCGATCGAATATTACAATGTCAATCTGCTCACTAAGTTTTCCGTTAGCGTCTAACACAAAGGCTTTCGCAACTGAATAGGGATGAGGGAGGTATTTCTGAAGCATTTCGATCCAACAATATTCACTGGCATCCCCTTTCGTTCCAGGATGAGAAATGATTTTCCGATTAGTGTTTAATTGAGCAATCATCTGTGTTTGTAGATTCCCAAATAACGAATTTAGATCAATAGTTCCGGCCATATTAATTCTCCTTATTATTTAAAGAGGTGAATGAGGAGCTTCTTTAGCTAACCATTCACCAGTATCCAACCAAAGTTCATAATAATAAAGCCATAAAGCAGTCCACGGAAGAATAGTATTCGCAATCTCTTTGTCAGAAGACCATTCCCATTCTTTGTTCCAATAAAGACATAGCGATTTGTCACTAAAACGATGGGGAACATTTGATTTAGGTTCCGGTTTTAAAACCCACACTTTAGGTCTATAGCCAATTTTATATTTTACTGAGATACTATATATGGGGGATATTTCACTAGGTTGCAATGTACCTCGCCAAGTTCCGGACCCATTCTGCCAAGAAAATTTAAAATTCGGAAACCTATGTTGCACGAGCATATTTTGCTGGGCAAGTGACATTGGATGATTTAAAGGTTTCAAGCTAATAATCACCATAAAAAGTGGTAGGTTGGCTTCTTACTGTTCTGACTGAAGGTGATGGCCGCGGATTTATTAACCCGCTACTACCCACAAACGCCACTCCGGGAGCAAAATCAGATAATTTAGAAGAAGTTTTGCTTACCGCTTTTGGAAATTTCTCATCTCCAAACACGGACTGCCATAATTTTATCGCCTCTTCCTGATTACCAGTTTCGAGCGCTTTTGCTGCAACTTCTTTCGCTTCTTTTACTCTATTCATAAAAGTTTCAAAATGTGTGCGATCCCAGTTCCACGAAATATCATTCCCCAACATAGGATCCGGTATATGTGGGGTTGCTTCATCATCGCGGCCAAGTAAAGGGGCAAATTTATTATATATCGCAGACATTAAATCTCTAAATATTTCGGCTATCGGTTGACTCATGTCGATAGACCCGCTTTTAACATGATAAACTACTAGAGACTCGAGCCAATAACTTTTCGGCTTCATTATTTTCATATTATAATCTCGAAAATGCTTGACTAACTTGATTAATGGCACTACTTTTCCATTGTATTTATCGTTGAGTTCACTCAAATGTCGGCAATAACCGATCGGATTTGATTCGATCCATTTTCCCCAAGATTTATCGGGTACATATAATTTTTGGTCTATTTCTTTTGGAACAATTGCGGGAACAACATCCAGGTGAAAGTCCTTATCTTCAAAATATACATGAACTGATCTACGAGATTGTTTAATTTCACTGTGCCCTTTTAGGCCCAAAGCATCGGGAAGGCTGTTCAGCGTGTTTTTCAAATTCCGAATTACCAAGCCAGGACTTTCTTCTAAACTGGCATCAACCTTAACTATAATGTCCACATCCTTAATATCACCAACAGCAGTATGCCTTCTGTACGAACCTGACAATCTCGAGTATGGATCCGAAGTGGGGAAATCCTCATGGTTTTTAAGAAATTCTCTCACTCTTTCTGAGACTTCTACAGCGGCATACTGTCTATTTTGCGGTGGTTCGATATTCTTTAATAATTCGCCAAAATAACTCGTTAGGGCATAGGTCATGACGTGCCTCCATTATTTTTATCAAAATTGATTGTTGATGCTAGTTTACGAATTGGCCCAATGTTTAAATTGAGCAATCAATACAATTATTCCCATGGAACCTAAAAATAAAGCTATTAACCACACCCAGTTATATCCATTTTGTCCAACCATTGCTTTATTTAACGCCCAGATTCCCACAGGGATGCCTATTCCTGCCATTGCCAAACCAATGATTGCTTTCATTGTAAAAACCTCCTAATATATTATTAATAGTTTGATTAGCGATTGTCCGGAATTAACATAAAATATTATTTTGTTACATTCTTGTAAATCGTTTTCATATCTGCTATAGTTATGATAACAAAGACTGTTTCATATGTCAATACCATTTTCACAGTTGCAACAACAGGAGGGGTACCGTGGCAAAGTTAAGCCTTACTAGCATCGGGCCATTAGTAAGGGACAAAAGGGGAGCAAGAGGGATTAGAGAAGTGGCTGAGGAGATAGGAATTAGTTATGCCACGCTCTCTAGGATTGAAAACGGGAAACTGCCAGATTTGGAAACATTCTCAAAACTCTGTAGATGGTTGGAAATCGATCCGAGCGAAATATTAGGTTGTGCAATTAAAACAAAAATGGCGAATCCTAAAGAGGGTGGCACACTTTTAGCTCATTTTCGTGCTGATAAAAATTTACAACCGGAAACGCTTAAAGCTTTAACCGAACTTGTAATACAGGGCCAGAAAATGATTGAAGCTAATAGTTAATTATTTTATGTTGGTTCGAGGCTTCAAGTCAAAGTGCGAAAACATATCAGAAGAAGTTCGCAAGAATTTAGGATTGGGAAATACGGACCCATTGTCACCCAATGATCTCGCAAAATACTTGGGTGTGTCTTTGATTAATCCTTCCGAAATTGAGAATTTATCGAAACAATCTCTAATTCAACTTCTTCAGACAGACAAGCATTCATGGTCGGCTGTTACTATATCATATTTGGGAATTGATCTTATTATTTATAACCCATCACACACACAAGCCCGCTACTCTAGCGATATCATGCATGAATTATCCCACATTATTCTAGGACACAAGCCATCTCAGATCGTTATTCTTGGTACCGATTCTCAAATAGCACTTAGAGACTACAATAAAGACGCAGAAGAGGAAGCCACATGGTTAGCTGGTTGCTTGCTTTTACCAAGACAAGCTCTCCTTTTTATCCGGCGCACCAGAATGAGTAATGGGATTGCGTGTGATAAATATTGTGTCAGTGCCGACCTTCTTACTTTTCGGGTAAATAAAACTGGCATAAACTATCAATTTTCCACTTCTAGATAAATTTATTAAATTTATTTAGGTCGAAGTTAAATTTGAAGAAGATTGCCCACGTTTAAATATTATTCTTTTAGGGTTTAATGCCCCGCCGCTTGCGGCGCGTATCTTAAGTTTTTGTTGCGATACCAAAATGCTCGCGTCGGGGGAGAACGTCATTTTATAAAATAGGCTAAATCGACGACAATCATCGGAAACAAAGCCTTCGCGACTAGGTCATAGGGTCAGGCTGAATTCAAACTCAAAAGTTCTGCCTATTATCACCCCAGCTCCACCAACAATTCGCAGTTAAAGAGACTATTTTGGAAACCGGAAAAATGGTCTCTTTTTGTTTTAGACCGTTTAACGAAAAGTTATTGTTGTTGCATTTAATAATTGTCAGGCAGTTACTTTGATTTACTCAGGAGCTGTTTCCGATACCTCTCCGTGGCATTCTTTCTGGCTTTGGCGTAGTTATCTTTGGCCATTTTGATCAGGTTATTCCGGGCAATAAGGGCCGTTTTTAGTGCTTCTCGGTATTCACCCAGCGGCGATAGTTTGCTTTGCTTGGTCACTTCCTGAATCTCCTTAATATTTTCTATTATTCTATTACATTATATAGCTGCGTAATTTTAGTTTAGCAAACGCCACAAATTTTGTCAGTTTTTTCACCGGTTCAAATGGAAATTTAGAGACATTGTGCTATATTAAAATAAGTTATTTATTAGGATTGTATTTTTCAAAGGTATACTGATTAAACAGGTGATGCGCCATCACAAATGAGATAAATCCCCAATACAAGCACCGTGAAGCGCCCTCCGGTTTGAACAAAGAGCAGGTCAGAAAAGGCCTTAAAAACTTGATATTTGATGGGATGGCAGCCTCTGCCGCCGGCGGGTTAACTACGAACTACATCACGCCTTATGCACTGACGATGCAGGCCACCACGCAGCAAATCGGCTATCTGACCAGCATTCCGAACTTTGCGACGATGCTGGCGTTGTTGTGGACGCCGCTACTGGCAGAGCGCGCCCGCAGCCGTAAAGCGTTCATCATTCCGATTGATTTAGTTCTTTCCTTATTGTGGCTGCCGATTCTGCTAGTTCCTTTTCTGTTCCACTCCGGTCAGGTCTGGTGGCTGATAATCCTGGTGACATTATCCACCGTGGCCGGCAACATCATCGGGACGCCGTGGAGCGCGATGATGGCGGACCTGGTGCCGCCGGAAATCCGCGGCAGCTATTTCGGATTGCGCAACGGCATCGGGAACCTGGTCACGCTTATCTTCTCATTTGTCGCCGGCGGTCTGCTGCAAATATTAACCGGTAATACCCGGTTGGCTTTTGCGATTATTTTTGCCGGCGCGTTAATCGGCCGGTTGATATCGCTTTACTATCTGTCTTTGACGCCGGACCCGCACCCGTTCCTGCCCCAAAATACGTCCCGCGAGAGCATCCCGCAAATTACCAGGGGCTTATTTTCAACCAATATCGGACGATTTATCGTTTTCACCGTTTTTCTCAACTTATCCCAGAATATCGCTTCTCCTTTTTTCTCGGTTTACCTGCTCAGCACACTGAAAGTCAGTTACATCAA
>Ga0326727_10022762_pt1 | contig 12054 bp, 9 predicted proteins | sample MB2enrmetagenome_FD_207643 | JGI IMG/M metagenome (GOLD analysis project Ga0326727, IMG submission 207643) | Lab enriched peat soil microbial communities from McLean, Ithaca, NY, United States - MB29MY | ecosystem: Environmental > Terrestrial > Soil > Wetlands > Peat | place: USA: New York... | reverse complement strand
GTCCGAGAGGCCTTCGTCCTTACCGTAGGCCGTCAAGGGGGCTCGCCGCAGACGAATCAGCCCCATTCCGACGGTTCCAACCCAAATGTCACCTTCGCGATCCACGATGAGGCTGCGTACTTTCAGCAATTCGCCGGCATTCGCTGGCAATGGTAGTGCTTCGGGAGGACTGAGCCTGCCACCTGCAATGCGGCTGAGGCCGGCTGGCGTGCGCAACAGCAATTCCCCGGCCGCGTCCTCCGTCATGGCAAAGGAATACAAAAGAAGCTCTTCCGTCAACTTGCGGCGCCCAAGCGACGGCAGCGGAACATCCGAGAATACGCCCTGGTAATAGCGCACCAGCCGATACTGGTCACGAAAAGCAATCCAGATGCTGCCGTCGCGAGCTTCGTGAACGAGAAAAACGCTCGGCTTGGTGGAATGCAGGGTCGAAATGGAACCATCGGCTGCAAAACGCACAACATCTTGTCCGCAACGGAACCACATGCTTCCATCCCGCGCCTGCAGAAAGAATTCTCTGACCGCTTTCCCGCGGTGAGTGGGATAGGCTTGCAGCTTTGTCCCGGCAAAATGCGCTACACCCCCCGCCGCAGTGTTGATCCAGACCTTCCCTTCGAGATCGCCGCGGATCGAAGTGACCCACCTGTTTGGCAAGCCGTCGCGCTCGGTGTAGGTGGTGGCGACTCCATCCTGCAGCCGGATGAGACCGCCATCCACGCTGCCGATCCACAATGCCCCGGAGCGACTTTCGTATAGAGAGTAAATCTCATCGCTGCCGAAACCCGGCGTATTCGCCGAATCGAAAACCGTGAACCGCTCGCCATCGAAGCGCGCGAGCCCGCCGAATGTGCCGATCCAGAGATAGCCCTGGTGGTCCTGCAGCATCGCATTCACCGAGTTTTGCGGCAGACCCTCTTCCGTGTGCCAAACCCTCGTGGCGTACTGTGGAGGCTGTGATTGTGCGAGTGCGGGAACGATTAAGAGACACGTAAGCAAAGAAACCGCGCTTGCCACCAACAATATGCAGGCGAAACCGGCGCTCCACGCGCCCGCAATCGCAGTGCGGCGCCAGTCAAAGCGAATCAAAAGCGGTCGGCGAAAGGTCATGCTTTGCCAACTTCACGGCCGAAAAAGCGTCAGACACAACGGCATCCGGTCGGATCGGACCCCGAACGGGGGTGTAACTCAACATCGCACGATGGACCGTGATCCAGATCACTTGCCGGTACTGGGATATTCGCAGGGAAACGAACTGGTTAAGCAAATACGCTTGCCCTGCTCTCAGTACGAACAACTTAATTTGCGATCATTTTACGCTCACGAGTCAATCGACTTCAGGGGTGAGGCGGGCGCCGGAAACGGCCGCGGTAAGTCCGAGGGTCAGGAGCATGACGCAGCCTGGGGAAGTGCTTACAAACGAGCATAGGTCGGACCGAAAATGGTGCGGAAGCAAGTAGCCGGCGGTAAGGTAGAGGTCGGCCCACAGCGCAGGTGCGCTGGCAATCGGGATACCCGCCTGCCCCATGATGATCGTGACAGCCAGCACCGTGAAGGGATGGCTAATCAAGAAGTGTTCCGCACGAGCCGTCAAACTCTCTCTCTCTGCAACTGCCGGCCCCACACACGCTGGCGCTTCCCACCAGATGATTCCATCCTTCGGCTTCAATAACCTGATTGGTGGCGCGCACGCGCGCATCGTTCACTTCTTTCGGAGATTTGCTCATGAGCAGAGCACAATCCAGGATGGAATAGCGCTCCAGAACGCAGATCACAAATACCAGGCGATCCAAATCGGGCAGTTCGAGAATTGCGAGAGATTCCTGCAGCTCTTCGATCCGATATTCGCTGGGCTGCAAAGGGAATTCAGACCCTATATCACGGAAGATACCGTCGTACAAAGTGTTCTCTTTATCCAGGACCTGGCGTATCGCGTTGCGGATCACTGCGCGGCGCACCCATTTGCGAACCCATTTCTTTGAAACATTACAGCTGCTGTCAAAACACTCCCTCATGGCCAGGATGAGACAACTTTCCGCCTTCTCGGCATCGGCGGTAAGTCGAAACGAAAGACCAAATAGATCGGTCATTTCCATCGCGAACAACTGCTGGAAATCTTCAGGTGTCGCGTGGGTTTCGTTCACTCTTGAATGGCGCACTCGATGTGCAGTGAGGGCACGCTCCGTAACGGGACCTTGCGAGGTACGACGATCAACGTCAGAGATATTCAACATCTTGGTTTCACCTGCGCTAATCAGTGAAAGCACTTGTAGTGCCAGATCCTCGGCCATGCAAGTTGTTGATTCCACGAGGAAACCAGGTACAGCCTGCGTGGATTGTCGAAAATGGCGATGACATGCTCGCCAAACGTATTCTCGAATGCTGTCGATAACCGGGGGAATCCCTTCACCGAGATTCATGCATCAAGAGCCGTGGGGAACTGCGCGCCGGAGCGAGAGGCGCTTGTGCACCATTTTGGTTGGAACAATGCCGCTGCGAGAGGCCACGCGATCAAATTGGGTCAGGGGGCCCGGCCGCCCGTTGCCGTGCGAGAACCTGGCCGATTACGGGCGCGCCAGCCGTAAGGCGCCCTGGCGACCGATCCGCTCAACATGACAGACCCTCAACACCATCACCCCCATAAAGGCGAAGAGTGCTGCCAGAAGGACCTGCGTGATTTCAAAGCTAGGGTAGGGTGACATCGCCGCCGATGCCAGGAGAGGAGATTGCTTGAACAGCTGAATCGAAAGGGAAACAATATTCAGATAGAGAACAACTGTCATAAGAAAGGCGAAAACGGTGCGCCATATGCCGGCAAGGTCGAACCGAAGCCAGGCAAGGACGGCGACTCCCGAACAATAGACCGACAGCATGCAGAGGGCCTGGATCGGCGACAGCTGATGACCAGGAGGCAGGAGGCCTGCAATACTCGCAATAAGGCTGCATTTCAAAAAAAGCACCGGCCATTTGTAGCTGAGCTTAACCCGCAGAATTCCACGCAACACAGCCGCGCCGAAACCGATTGCAAGAAGACCAAATACAACCTGGATCCACTCGAGGGTCTTCATGTTCTTCCTCCTGCACGCGTCCGTTCCCGTGCTTCAACCGTAATCACGTCTTTCCCTTTCCGCCGGCTTCCCTCGTTTGCCGCGATCGTCGAGACAGGTTCTTCAGGACCTGTCTCATGAAGACGCCACAAGCACGGAATTTGACGCCTTGATCCATCAGAGCCAACAAGACGTTTTCTCCATCGGCACTAATGGCGGTCACACTTCGCAGATCAATAATGAGTTCACGATGGTCGCCGTCAACTACAGCCTTTTGGCCGATGATCTTCAGTTCGTTGGTCCATGGCTCGACAAGCTTGCCCTCCAGGACCAATTGGCGCTTCGTTCCGTTCTCGGAGATGGAGATCCTTAACATTCCAATTGCCCGCCGCTATGGCAGCAATCGTCGTGCCAAAAGCCGGATTCGCTATGCATCCTTGTTTCAGTAACTTGCAGAGAGGGGGGTGTCGAAAGTCGAAAGTGTTGACGACAGGACGGGGGGAATGGGCGGCTCGAATTGGGCCTCATCACCACTTGATTAGGCCAGAGATTGGCAATTCGTTCGGGTTGCGCTGAAGAAATAGGGCCTCAAGCGTAATCGAAAGGATTGATTCCAAGCCGCTTCATTCGGGAGATGAGGGTTGTGCGGCTCAGACCCATGCGTGCCGCGGCCCCCTCGGCGCCTCCGACCCGGCCTTTGCATTCGGTCAGAACGCGCACGATCTCGTCATGTTGCCTTCTGGCAAACTCGGAATCGGCATGCTTGCTATTCATCGAAGCGATCGTCGCCCTGACGATTCGCGTAATGTCTTCTTCCGATCCTGGAGCCAGGGCCGGGGCCGGCGCCAGCGCCGGTACGTCCTTCTTGGACTTGCGAAGCTCGGCAAGCGGAGCCTCAAGCGACTTGCCGCGCGTCAGTATGACAGCACGCTCGACAAAGTTTTCGAGTTCGCGGATGTTGCCGGGCCAGTCCCAGGCGATGAGCCCTTTCATCACGGATACCGGAACCGCGTCGATGCGCTTTTGCATCTGCTTCGCGCACTTCTGCACAAAGTAGCCGACCAGTATCGGAATATCCTCCTTGCGCTCTCTGAGGGGCGGGATGCGGATGGGAAACACATTTAATCGGTAATAGAGATCGTTGCGGAACTCGCGTTCGGCAACCATCTTTTCGAGGTCGCGGTTGGTCGCCGCCACCATGCGAATATTCACTTTGCGGGTGTGCGTACTGCCCAGGCGTTCAAATTCCCGCTCTTGCAGGGCTCGGAGCAGCTTGGGCTGGATTTCGGTGGGAATGTCTCCTACTTCGTCCAGGAACAAAGTCCCCTGATCGGCGAGTTCCATTCGGCCGACTTTTTGACTGATCGCTCCGGTGAACGCTCCCTTTTCATGCCCGAAAAGTTCGCTCTCCAGCAGGCCGGTGGGGATGGCTGCGCAATTGAGCTTCACAAAGGTGCGTTCCTTGCGCCGGCTGCGCTCGTGGATGGCGCGGGCAATCAGTTCCTTGCCGGTTCCGGTTTCGCCAAGCAGCAATACGGTGGAATCGCTCGGCGCAACCGTATCGACCAGTTGCAAAACATGCTTGATTGCCGCACTGTTCCCGATAATTCGCTCGAATCCCATCTCGCTGCGAATTTGTTCTTCGAGGTAAACCTTCTCCTCGGCGAGCTTGTCTCTTAGCTTGGAAATCTCCTCGTAGGCCAGGGCATTTTCAATTGCGATGGCAATCTGGCCGGCTACCAGGCGGAGGAAGTCGACCTCGTCGGCATCGTATGGACTTTCTGCTGTTCGTCCGACTCTCAGGATACCGAGAGCGCGGCCGCGGCTTACAAGCGGAATATTGCAAACGGTCTTCTGTTCCGTGAGGAGCGAATTGTGCGGCTGTTCTTCGGGGGAAAAGTCGTCAGGATTTGAGGTGCTTGCGATTGTAGGCTTGAGAGTCTCAAACGCAGTTCTTCCTGCCCCTGTGAAACTGATCAGCATTCCCTCTCTTATGATTCCTGGGCTCTCTGGAAGATCAAGCGCGTATATTCTGAATTTCCCCGACGCCTCGTCGGGCAATGCTATCCCGGCTATATCGCTCACCATCCGTTCCCGGGCATTGGCGGAGATAGCGCGGAGGACCTCCCGGAGGTCCAGGTTTGACGTGATCTTGTTGGTCAGGTCCAGGAGCAGACGAAGCCGCTCGTTCTGACGTTGTAGCTCCGCTTCCGCGCTCATTTCTCTCATTCAGGTCCGTTTTGGGTCAAATTTCGCTAAGCCTACGATAGCGCATCGGCGGCCTCGGTCGAAGTGCATGAACCATTCCGTGCGTAGATTTCGAGAGAACCACACGAGGTCCTCTGAACTTAGACGCATTCCCTTGCCGGCCGCTTCCGGCTGCCTGATACGGCAAGGAGCGTAAGAGCTAATTCCGCTGGCGTCCATGTGCAAAATCCGCGTTCGTACGGATGTCGAATTTGTATCGACAATCGCGACTCTCGACAACTCCCACCTCAGATCGTTGGTTGCACTTCCCTCATTCTACTGCAATTAGCGGCCGCCTCCGCTTTGGCATCTCCCCTGCGAATGAGAGAGTGCCGGCCGCAGTCTGTCGAAAGCGCTTTGGCACACAGCTGGGCAGAGTCACAGCCCTGATCCAGATGGCAAAGCGCAAAAGACGCTTGCGAAATTGGAGTGCTTCGCATTCACGGCCGGACCAAGGTCGGATCACTCCTTTATGAAAGGTCCTGAGATGAATGTTTTCTGCTGCTCGGGCGAGACTGTGTCTCCGCACTTTATGCGGGTTCTAGCGGCTCTCTGCGCATCGGTTTTTCTCCTTGCCGGATGTCAACGCAAGCTGGAGAACGCTGCAGATCAGCCCGTGCCCGTGCGCGTGAAAGCTCCACGCCATGTCCAGCAGCCTGTGTCTGTTGAGGTCAGTGGAACCGTTGAGGCTAATATCACGGCGCTCACCGCCTTCCAGGTGGGCGGCCGCGTAGCGCACGTCTATATCGAGGAGGGCCAACGGGTGACCAAGGGCCAGATCCTGGCGGATCTGGACGCGACGGACTACAGGAATGCGTTCAACGCCGCGACCGGCGAAGCAGACGCAGCGAATGCCGAGAACGAGAAGGCAAAAGCGGGACTGAGGCAACAGGAACTGGAGCAGGCGCGGATCGATTTCGAGCGCATCCAGGACGAATACCAGCGCCTCAAGTATCTCTACGACCATCAAAGTCTGCCGGCCAACGACTTCCACAAGATCGAAGCGGCGTATCTCGCCTCGCAGCAGCGCTACGACATGGCGAAGAGCGGAACGCGGGTGGAAGACAAGCACGCCGCCTCAGCGCAGTTGAGTGTCGCAACCGCGCAAAGAGAAGAAGCGAAAAAGCGATTGGCCGATTGCCAGTTGCGCGCCCCCATTTCGGGCTTTATCGGAATGCGCCAACTCGAGGTCGGAGATACGGTCGCTCCCGGGGTTCCGGTTATTTCTGTGGTCGATCTGGATCCTGTCAAAGTGCGAGTCGGAATTCCTGAGGCCGAGGTCGGAAAAGTGCGCGTAGGGGATCACGCCGTGGTTTCCATTCCCTCTCTCGACGGGCAGCAGTTCGAAGGGCGCATCGAAGCCATCGCAGCGGCATCCGACCCTGCGTCGCGCACCTACGTATCGAAGATCGTTGTTGCCAATCCGGCGCACGTATTGCTGGCCGGCATGGTGAGCGAAGCCCGTCTCATCGGAGATACCCGGGTGAATGCCATCACGGTTCCTGGTTCGGCAATCGTCCGCGACGAACGGGGCGTCACTCAGGTCTTCGTGCTGGCTCCGGGCCAGAACCGCGTCTACGGCTCGCGTGTCGAAGTCGGCTCCATGTTGGGAAACGAAGTGGAGATTCGCAGCGGGCTGAATGGAAATGAGCAGGTGGTAGTGGACGGCGAGCACAATGTGCGCGAGGGTTCAATCGTCAAGATTGAAGGGGGCGTCCAATGAACCCGGTTCGCGCTGCTTTGCGCTATCCCCAGGTAACGCTGTTCCTTGCCGCCCTGGTTTTTCTCATCGGCGTCTATTCCATAGCCAGAATGCCGCGCCGTGAGGATCCGAAGATTACGATTCGAACCGGCATCGTTGCCGCCATGTATCCGGGCGCAACCAGCCAGGAGGTTGAAGACCAGGTAACGCGCAAAATCGAAGAGCACCTGTTTCACTTTGCCGAGGTCCGCCGCGAAAAGACCTACTCAACCACTCGCAACGGAATGGTGGTTGTCAACGTCGAGCTGAATGACTGGGTCACGAATGCAGACGAGTTCTGGTCCAGGTTGCGTCTTGACATGGCCCTGCTCAAAGCTGCCGAGTTACCTGCCGGCGTTCTGGGGCCGATGGTGGATTCAGACTTCGGCGATACCGTCGCCGTTCTGATTGCCGTGCATGGGGATCATTATGGCTACCGTGAGCTCAAGGACTATGCGCGGACTCTTGAAGACGGCATTCGCACCATTCCCGCCGTATCGAAGATTCATCGCATTGGCGACCAACCGGAAGCCATTGAGGTCGACGCCTCCAGTGCCCAGCTTTCGCAATACGGGGTCACTCCGTTCCAGGTGATGCAGGCCTTGCAGGGCCAGAACACCATCCAATACGCGGGCCGTGTCCCCGACGAGCACAACAAAGTTCCCATCCAGCAAGGCGGACGGCTTCACACCGAGGACGATATTCGCCAGCTCATGGTCGATGTGTCGCGCACGACAGGCCAGCCTGTTTACGTCCGGGACCTGGCCACCGTTCAACGGACTTACAAGGACCCGGAGTTGTACGTGCGCATGAATGGCGAGCCGGCCATTCTGCTCGCGGTGGAGATGAATGAAGGCAATAATATCGAAGATCTCGGCAATGCTCTGCACGCCAGGCTGGCCGCCATTCAGGCTGGATTTCCGCCCGATATCAAGCTCGACCTCGTTGCCAACCAGCCGGAAATGGTAACCGAACGTGTACACGACTTCATGAGAGAGTTCGGGATTGCCATTATTGCCGTGATCTTGGTGACAGTGATCCTCTTGCCTCTCAGGGTGGCTCTGGTAGCTGCCATATCCATCCCCACCTCCATTGCCATGACCTTTGGCACGCTTCAGCTTTGTCATGTGGAGATTCAACAGGTTTCGATCGCGGCATTGATCATCGTGCTCGGAATGGTCGTCGACAACGCCATTGTGATTGTCGATAACTACATCGAATTACTCGACCACAAGGTTCCCATCGAGGAAGCCGCTGAGCGCTCCGCCAGCGAAATGGCGGTTCCGGTCTTCACCGCAACTCTGGCGATCATTGTTGCATTCTTGCCGCTTCTTTTCCTTACCGGAAGCATAGGCGAGTTTATCAAGGCCCTCCCGATCACCGTTGCGCTTTCGCTCTCGATCTCGTACCTGGTTGCGATGTTCCTGACGCCGATGATGTCGAAATTCCTCATCCGCACGGGACTGGTAACGGAGGGTCACCACGATGCAGGCAAGGCCGGCAAGAAGTCTGTGCTTGACGACATGCAGGGGGACTATAACCGGCTCATCGTCAAAGCGATGCAGCACAAGAAGGGCGTTCTCATTTCCACTGTCATCGCTTGCGTGGCGGGTTTTGCCCTTTTGGCGGCCGTGCCACAACGCCTTTTCCCCACCGCGGAACGAAATCAGTTCGTCATCGACGTCTGGATGCCCGAAGGAACGAAGATCGAAACCACGGACGCAACCGTGCGCCGCATTGAGGCGGCTCTTGCGCAGGAGCCCCTCATCAAGGAGTACGCCAGCACTCTCGGCTCAAGCTTTCCGCGCTTCTACTACAACGTCAATCCGCAGATTCCTGCGCCCAACTACGCTCAGATTCTGGTGAACACGAAGAGCGTGAGAAAGACGCCTGAATTGGTCGAGGATTTACGCCACAAGTTGCGGGACGTGGCTCCCGAAGCAACCGTGATTGTTAAGGAGTGCCAGCAGGGGTCCATTATGGAGTCTCCGATTGAGATTCGCATCGTTGGCAACGACGCTGCCACACTCGAGGCGATCGGAAACCAGGTGCAGGACATTCTGCGCCACACGCCGGGCGCCACCTACATCAACACCGACTGGCACGAACAGGTTCTTGAGGCCGGCGTGCAGGTGCATGATGAAGTGGCAAATCGCCTGGGCCTCACCAATCAACTGATTGCCCAGGAACTTGCAGTGGGCTTTGACGGGTTGCCCGCAACCACCGCCTGGGAAGGAGATCGCGATCTCGATGTCTTGCTGCGGCTCGATCCGGCGGATAGAAAAGACTTTCGATCTGTCGCAGACATGTACGTCACATCGCCAATAACAGGAACCAGGGTCCCGCTGGATGCCGTCGCATCCGTGACTCCGGAATGGCAGCCGGGAAGAATCGTGCGCAGAAATGGCGTACGCACTCTTACCGTGCGCGCCTTTCCCACAGACGGGCAACTGGCCAGCGAGATTCTGAATCACGCGCGCAAGCAAGTAGAGGCGATCCAGCTCCCGCCGGGTTACCGCATCGATTACGGCGGTGAATACGACAATCAGCAGGAAACGTTCGGCCAGATGAAGTTCGTGCTCGCAGCGGCCATCATGCTGATCTTTCTCATTCTTCTCTTCCAGTTTCGGACGCTGGTGGATCCGCTCATTGTCATGACCGCGCTCCCGCTTGCCGTCCCGGGAGCGGCTCTCGGACTGTTCCTGACGCATAATACGTTTGGATTTACCGCATTTATCGGCGTTGTCAGTGTAGGCGGACTCGTCGTCCGCAACGCCATCATACTGATCGATTACATCCACCAGCGCATGAAGGAGGGGGTCCCTCTTGAAGAGGCCGCGCTGGAGGCCGGCGAGCGCCGGCTGCGCCCCATCTTTCTGACCACGATGGCAGCCGCGGTGGGAGTTGTCCCCATGATCATTTCCGGATCGACCCTCTGGGCTCCGATGGCCAGCGTCATCGCCTTCGGCCTTGTCGGCTCTATGGTCTCTACTCTTTTTGCAATTCCGATTCTTTTCGTCGTCATCCACGACAAGCGCGCGCGGAACGCAGCGATCGCCGCGCCAGTTCTTCTCTTCCTCCTACTTGCTACGTCTTCGCAGGCACAAACCAGGTCGATCACGCTCGACGAGGCCGTTCAGCTTGCCGCCAGGCAGAACTCGATAGTGAAGATGGCAGGCGATAAGGCCAAAGAAGCGGATGCGCGCGTGACCCAGGCGCGGGCGAACTATTTCCCGGTGATCACCAACCAAACCCTGGCAACGCGTCTTGACCAGACTGAATTCCTTACAATCTCCAAGGGAGCCCTCGGTTCGTACCCGGCCACGGGGCCAATCCCCAATGCGAACGTTAACATCGAGATCGGCAAGCAGGAGGCTTACCTCACGACGACAGGCGCGGCGCAGCCGATAACCCAGATGTTCAAGATCCACGCGGGAGTGTCCCTCGCCCGCGCGGATGCGGCCGGCGCGCATAGCGATTACCAACAGGCTCGAGACGAAATCTCATTGAATGTGAAAACGCTCTTTTACGAACTGCTCTCGGCCGAGCGGCGTAAGCACGCCCTGGAACTGCGCATCCAGGCTGGTGAGCAAGGTCTGGATGAGGCCAAAAGAGGTGTCGAGTCCGGAGTCGTTCTCGAAGCGAAAGTTCTGGAAGTTGAAGCGCAACTCGCAGAAGCGCGACATGCGCTGGGCTCAGTGGAAGATGCAATTGCAGATATGAGCGACCAGTTCAACGACCTGCTTGGTCTGCCGCTGGATACCAAGTTTGACCTGGTCGAACCCACTGAGGACCAGGGAGCGTCACTTACCGGAATGTCTTCTGGAACTTCCAGTTCGGTTGACAGCCTTGAAGCCGAGGCATTGGTACACAACCCTACCCTCGAGTCGGCGCGCCACACCCTTGAAAAATCCCGTGCCGGACTAAACGCCGCTCGTGCGCAATACATTCCAGACGTCACTGGGTTCGTGCAGAACGTCCATCAGAATGGAACTCCGCTCTTGCCAGACAACACGGAAATCGTCGGCTTCCGATCGGAGTGGACGATCTCGGAGTTCGGCCAGCGTATTGGCCTTGTCAAAGAACGTCATGCGCAGGTCTCTGAGGCACAGGAAAACGTCCACCACACTGAAAGCCAGGTGCGCATCGACATCGAGAAGGAGCTTCGCAAACTGAATCGCACCCGTGACGAGCTGGACGCGGCGCGGCGTACCGTCAAAGCTCAGACCGAAAACCTTCGCATCACCGGCGATCAGGTCCATGCAAGCATGGCGAATCTGTCAGCGCTCCGGGAAGCGGAAGCTCAATTGGCCGAGGCGCAAGCACAACTGTTCGATGCCGAGAAGGACCAGGCGATCGCCCAGGCTCAACTTGACCGCACACTCGGCCGCCAGTGATAGGCGAGAGGATCGGAAGTCCATTCAAGCCCTGCGCAACTACGATAGGCGCTTCGACCTTATTTCACTCCATGCCCGCGGGCAGGTTGCAATGCGAGCAACCACCTGCGGCTGATCGCGATAGATCGTTGCGTTACGCCACTTGCCGGTCGAATGAGCGCTGGTCCAGCTCTTCATTTGCAATTGGCGTCGAAACGTGCGCCGGCCGCTTCGACTTCTTCTTCGTTATGAGTTGCTGAAGAACGTGCTTGGTCGGTAACTCTCCCGACGGGAATCTGACTCCCCGATTCATTAGTTCCCAAAGAGCCGCTTCTCCCTCTGCGCTGATCTGAGTGACATTTCTGAATACGAGAACGATCCTCCGTCCCTGCCTTCCGGCGCAGGCTTTCAACCAGGCAGTTCTCAGGTCCATGACCGTAGGAGGAACCAGCGCACCTTCAAGAATAAGGCGCCTCTCCGCGCCGCTATCGACGATAGATATCTTCAACATGTCTTCCTGCCTCTTTTATGAATTACTCAGCAACTGGGATGCCAAAGATTCCAGCAGGCTAAGGTGCTGAAAAATCATCGCTTGTCCTGGGGGCAGACGAGTCGAGGGCGAAAATGCCGTCGTCAGTGTCGACAA
>Ga0326727_10022761_pt1 | contig 12055 bp, 14 predicted proteins | sample MB2enrmetagenome_FD_207643 | JGI IMG/M metagenome (GOLD analysis project Ga0326727, IMG submission 207643) | Lab enriched peat soil microbial communities from McLean, Ithaca, NY, United States - MB29MY | ecosystem: Environmental > Terrestrial > Soil > Wetlands > Peat | place: USA: New York... | reverse complement strand
GGACCAAGAACACGGCCATCGCCACAAGGGCTGCGGTCAAGGCCATGGGCCTCACCCTCTTCCCGGAGGAGAAGTACGCCTCCAACACCGTCACTGCCATACGCTACCCTGCGGGGGTCGAGGACGGTGCATTCAGAAAGGCCCTCCGCGACCACCACAACGTGGTGGTCTCAGGCGGCCAGGGCCAGGTCAAGGGCAAGATATTTCGATTCGGGCACATGGGGATCGCGAGCTACACGGACCTCCTCGTCGGGATCGCGGCGGTGGAGCGCGAGCTCTTCCGCATGGGCAAGATCCCGAAGATCGGCGAGGGCGTGAGCACCTTCGTAGGCAAGATTCCCTGATTGACCCGTTGTTCTGACGAAAAGTGTCCCTACCCCGGAGTCAGTCTAGATGTCGACTATGACCCGGGCCCTTCCCTTCCTGAGGTCGACCTCCAGCCGGTGAAGCGTGATCGCCTTCACCATCATGTGACGGGCGTGGCGCTTCTCGTCCCAGGGCTCTCCCCACGCCCTGGCCAAGAGGGCATCGGGCGGGTTCCCCTTCAAATCCACCGAGATCCTTCGAAAGACCAGTCCCTCGGTCTCATGAATGTACAGTAGCTCGTTCAGGAACCCTACAACAAGCCCCTGAGGGGAATCCGCATGGACATCAAAGGTCCTTTCCTCCCTGGGCCTCACATCCCTCAGGTTCGTCATGAGACTGAAGAGGCCTTCCCCCAGCTGGGAGAACAGTTCCTGAGGCGTGCTGGCGGCCGCTCCTATTCCCACGTCCGCGGTGGTGCCGAACCTCCAGTGTCGCGGTTTGACCCGTATAACCATTTATGTTCAAGTGATGCTGTGGCGTATATCTACTCATGCGCGCGACCCTGGTCATCCCTGCACTGAATGAAAAGGACGGGATAGGGGTCACGCTCGATGCCTTCAAGATTGCGGAGAAGGAGGCTAACGCCACCCTGTTCTCGAAGGACCCCGTCGAGTGGGATGTCATAGTTGTCGACGGCAATTCGACCGATGGCACGCAGGACATCGCCAGGGGGATGGGGGCAAAGGTCATCGTCGAGCCACGGAAGGGTTACGGGCGGGCCTACAGGACAGGGTTCGAGGCCGCCACTGGAGATTTCATAGCGACCATGGACGCCGATGGCACGTACCCGGCGCGCGAACTGCCCTGGATGCTTCTGAGGCTCGTGCACACCAGGCGGGATTTCGTCACCGGTAACCGTCTCTCCTTCATAGAGGCAAGGGCAATGACGAAGGAGCACCGCATTGGGAACTACATGCTCAACACGGTGCTGCAGGTCCTCTTCCATACCTGTATGAAGGGGGTGCCGGAACAGGTCCTTGCAGATTCCCAGAGCGGGATGTGGGTCTTCCGCCGCTCGATGCTGCCCTCTCTTCACCTGACCCAGGACGGCATGGCCTTCTCAGAGGAATTGAAGCTCGAGGTCATGCTGCGCGGCTTCAAGCTCGAGGAGGTCCCGATACACTATACCGAGAGGTGGGGCCCCCCGAAGCTCTCCAGCTGGAGGGACGGGATCAGGAACCTGACCTGGCTCATCCACAAGCGCATCGAGGTCTCCCACGAGACTCACCGGGCCGAGCGGCACGCTGTGGCGAGCCGGACGACACATTCCCCGTAATGAATCCCTGGGTAAGGATTGTGCGTAGCGGCCATTGCGACATCTCTCCAAGGGCAATGTTTAAGTATGAACCCTGAGATTTCCCGTCTTGGTCGCGTGGTGATGCAATATGCCAGAAGTAGTGATAACCGCTGATTGGACCATGATGAGCGATCATCATGCGAAGTCCTTCCTCGGCTTCGGCACCACTACCCCTGCATTCATCCTTCCAGAGACGGCCTATCGTTTCATGTTCTACCCCACCATGAAATGTGACGAGGAGGGGCACCCTCTCCAGGCCCCGTACGGCCTGCGCAAGATCGAGGCCTCCCTCATGGACGCCGGGTTCGACGCGGCGATCATCCACCCGAGCTACCTGAAGAGGTACATGCCCGGGAAGGCGAAGCTCATGCTGGTGTCGGGGCACGATTACCTTGGCCTCAATCCTCCCTCGACCACCTTTGCGGGCATCATGCACAAGGACCCGCTCAACCGTGTCAATTTCATGCGCATGATGCGCCTGCCAGAGGTGCAGGAGGCACACCGCAACGGGATGAAGATTATCGCCGGCGGGCCCAGCGTTTGGCAGCTCGCGCCTTCGACCAGGGAGAAGATCAAGTGGATCGACGACTTCATCAAGGAGATAGGCGGGTTAGATTGCATAGTCGAGGGAGAGGCGGACCTCTATGTCAGGGAGGTCGTGAAGAAGGCCCTCAGTGGCGAGAAGCTTCCAGAACACATCGTGCTTACCCCGAAGGATGCCCCTACCGTGGAGCAGATGTGCACCATGCACGGCGCATCCGTGAACGGACTGACCGAGATCGGCCGGGGCTGCCCGCGCGGTTGCTCTTTCTGCTCCGTGACCCAGAGGCCGATGCGCTGGTACCCGCTCGAGAAGATCGAGGCCGAGATCAAGGAGAACGTCAAGCACGGCATCACCTCCGGTCTCCTCCACTCTGACGACGTGTACTTCTACGGTTCCACCAACATAACGCCGAGGGAGGACAAGCTCGTCCCGCTCATGAAGCTGGGAAAGAAGTACTACAAGCACCTCGGCTGGAGCCACGTCGCCATCGCATCGCTCATGACCAAGCCCGACCTGCTTCCCAAGCTCAGCGAGATAATCATAGACGACAATCAGAGCTGGTGGGGGGTCGAGATAGGCATGGAGACGGGCAGCCCCCGGCTCATAATGGAGGCAATGCCGGGCAAGGTCGCTCCGTTCAAGGCGAGCCAGTGGCCCGAGCTCGTGGTCCAATGCGCCGGGATGCTGAACGACAACAAGGTCTACCCGGCCTGCACCTTCATAGTCGGGCTGCCGCAGGAGACCGAGGAGGACATCATAGCGACCCTTGACATGTTCGATGACCTCTGGGATTTCAAGGCCATCCTTGTGCCCATGTTCTTCGTGCCTCTCGGGCGGCAGTCAGAGAGGGAATGGTATGGCCGGAAGATGGTCACGGAGCGGCAGAAGGAGCTCATGTGCATGGCACTCGCCCACGGCGTCCGCCAGTCCCACGCGCTGATGGACGCGTTCTTCGAGGAGAAGAAGGGTTTCAAGAACATGGCCTACAAGGCAGCTTTCTCGAGGTTCATAGATTTCGTTGCCTTCATTGGCAAGTCGAAAGGCCTCATCCCGGAGCACAAGAGGGGGGACAAGGTATCCAGCAAGAGCCCCCCCGAGGACCTCAAGAACGTCCGAACTCCAGCGACCTCGGGGAGGTAGTTGGGCCTTGGCAAAGGAGATCCCCCCAGTCCCTCTCAAGGATTACCTCACGGGACTTCCAAGGCTCAAGGTCGTGAAGGAGCCGGTCGATCCGAAGCTGGAGGTCAGCGCAGCCCTTCTTTCCGACCCTTACCACACACTCTGGTTCCAGGGGACCGGTAGCCACTCCCTGGTCGGCAACCTGTGGCCGAACAGGTCCGCGATCGCGGAATACTTCAGGGTGGCCGCCTCCGAGCTCCCCGACCTCCTCCTGCACGCGCTCGAGAATCCCACCCCGCCGAAGCTCGTGAAGGACAAGATAGCCTGGCGCGCGAGGGAAGAGCCCGACCTTTCCAAGCTGCCCGTACCCCAGTTCTATCCAAAGGATGCGGGGAACTACCTCACGGCCTCCATCTTCTCATCCTTCTGGAAGGGGAAGAGGAACCTGTCCTACCACAGGTTCTGGGTCAAGGGACCCGGCGGCGGACCGATCAGGCTCGTCCCCAGGCACCTCGACCGAATGTATCGCGAGGCGAAGAAGGAGAGCATAGAGCTACCTGTCGAGATAATCGTGGGAGCTCCCCCAGAAGTTCTACTTGCCGCCGCCTGCTCCATCGATTATGCAACTGACGAGATGGACGTGGCGTCTGCGTTGCACCAGCGCCGGACCGGAAAGCCGCTCCAGGTGGTGGAGCTCGAGAACGGTACCCGGGTGCCCGCCGAGGCAGAGATAGTGATCGATGCGGTCATCACCCACAAGGAGGAGCGAGAGGGGCCCTTCCTTGATGTGCTGGGGACCTACGATGCCGAGCGTGTCCAGCCGGTGGTACGGGTGGAGAAGGTCCACACCGTTGAGGACCCTGTCCTATACAACATCGTCCCCGGGTCCGAGGAGCACTTCCTTCTCATGGGCCTTCCCAAGGAGCCCTTCATCATGCATTCGGTGCGCTCAGTCGTGCCTGGCGTGAAGGCGGTCAGGCTGACCGAGGGCGGTTGTGGCTGGCTTAACGGTGTCGTCTCGATCCAGAAGCGCCGCGATGGAGATGGTAAGAACGCGATAACTGCAGCATTTGCCGGCCATGCCTCCCTGAAGCACGTGACGGTCGTCGATTCCGACGTGGACATCTTCAATGACAGGGATGTGGAGTGGGCAGTGGCAACCCGGTTCCAGGCAGACAAGGGCCTTGTCGTGGTGACGGGGGCAACCGGTTCCACCCTTGACCCGAGCGCGACCAAGGACGGGATCACTACCAAGTGGGGGATCGATGCGACACTTCCCATCGGCGCTCCCAGGGATCCTTACATCAAGGAGAACTTTCCCAAGGAACGTAGCGCCTAGTCAACGACCGCGAGCTTGACCTCGTCACCAGAGTTGTTGTATGCCTTCCAGCACCAGGGCCTGAACGGGTTCCCGAGTATGATGTGGATCCTCCCCCAGTGGCGGAACAGGGTCAGGTCTTCGTCGGATGGGTGAAGGGCGCCCGACGGGTGGGAGTGGGCGGTCCCGACCACCGTCAGGTCCACGGGGAGCATGTAGAGCTGGAAGTTGGCGTGCCGGTGTCCTGCCGTCGTTCCCGGTATGAGGAGCATGTCGGTGATGATGCCGGGGTCCTCCGAGCGCAGGATACCCCCGAACTCGTTGGGATAGGTGGAGGCGCCCGATGTGAGGAGACTGTGAAGCACACCCTTCTTGATACCCTTGATCGTATGGGTCCGGAACGTCTTGGGCTCCTCGCCCGCCTTCCGCTTTCTGCCGGGGCGAAACACGGACCCCCCTACGCTCTCTCCCAGGGAATGATCGCCTTGGCGCGGAGCGTCTGGAAGAACTGGGATGTGAAGCGGATCAGTGTCGTCCGCTGCGGCGACCGGTAGCAGTGGATCTCTGACGACGGCGGCAGCACCTCCTCGTAGAGTCCGTCCACGATTAGCATGGTCTCCTTCTCCTGCCCGACCAGCCTCACGGAAACCTCCTTGCTCGGGCTCACCACGAGCGGCCTTCCAGAGGAGGCAAAGGGGGCAATCCCGGTGACTATTATCGCGTCCATGGAGGGATCGAGGCATGGACCCCCCGTGCTGAGGGAGTAGGAGGTGGAGCCAGTAGGGGTGGAGATGACTATCCCGTCAGCCCGAAGCTGCCCTACGGACTTGCGGTCCACCAGTAGCTCGAAGGAGCGCATCTTGGCCACGTCCTTCACGTGCACAACTATGTCGTTCAGGGCATCCGGAGGATAGTGGCCCCCGTGCTCGGATGTCAGCATCATGCGCGACTCGACGTAGTAGGCCCCCGAGAGGAGCCTCTCCATGGCCCCATCGAGCGGTCCCTCGGTGGGATCGACCTCGGCAAGGAAGCCCACTCCTCCTACCTTCACTCCCAGGATCGGGACGTTCACCTCGTGGGCGGCCCAGAGGAGCGTTCCGTCTCCCCCTACCGCGACAAGGGCGTCTCCCCTGAAATCCTTGAGGGGCTTCCCATCTACACCGATCTGCTTCGATATGTTATCGGCGACGAAGAGGTCGCACCTGTCCTTGAGCATCTTCTGGACCCCGAGCGCTATCTCGACTGCCTTGTCGTTGGTTGGATTGGCAGTGAGACCTATGGATACCATGTCCAGTGTCACCAGAGGCCCTTGCTGCGCCCGTCGTCGAACAGTGCCTGGCTTCCCCATGCCAGCACAGACGTGCGCTCATCGATGTTCAGCTTGAGATCCAGTGGCGTTCCGTCTCCCCTGGCGACCCCTCCTCCAGCCTCCGTGAGTATGAGCCTCGCCGCCGCGATGTCAGTGACCCTCAGGTTCGATTTCGCCTGGGCGCTCTCCGAATAGTAGAGGTCCCCGCACCCGCTAGCCACCATAGCCATCTCCAACGACGCACACCCCAGTGAGCGAACGCGCATAGCCCTTGCTGCTAGGGCCCTGGTGCGCTCCGTAGAATGGGTGTTGAGGTTGAGGAAGTAGAGGTCCCGCCCGGGCCGCCAGGGACGCGGCGTGATCCTGTGGCCGTTGAGGTATGCCCCTCCGCCCTTGACGGCCCAGAAGGTCTTTCCCCCGTAGAGGTCGTGCACCACCCCGATGTCGATGCCGGACAGGTTCCCGTTGCCCAGCGCCAGGGAGACTGAGGCGATAGGTATGTCGTTCAGGAAGTTGGAGCTCCCGTCGATGGGGTCCACAACGAGTATCTTCTTGCCTCCCCTGCGAACGTAACCGAGCTCCTCGGAGAGCACGTCCCAGTCCAGCCCCTCCTGCTCGAGGTACGAGAGAACCTGCGCCTCTGCCACCCTGTCTGCCTCCTCGGTGGGAGTTCCGCCGGCGCTCATCGCCACCACTTTGAAGGGGTGAGGCGACATCCTTTCCTGGGCGACGCGGCTTTCCACAACGTGGGCGATCCTAACCAGAATGTCCAGTTCTGGCACACGTTCTCGCGGCACGATTAGTAGTAGTTTTCGAAACGTTTAAATACTTTTCGAAAGCTTTCTAAGGGTGTTGACGCGTGTCACACCCCCCTCCAGAGGTCATGCCCGGAGTGGGACAGAGGCAGGGGTGGTAGTGGCGGTTGCTGCCGATGGCGGTCTAACCCTGCGCGGCAAGGAAATTCCGATAGGTACGATCATCCGCGACGCGAACGGGCGCTTCACCGGGCGAGTGGTCAAGATATTCGGTCCTGTTTCCAATCCATATCTGTCCGTGCGCCCGAGGCGCTCCCCGTCACCAGAGAACCTGCTCGCCATGGTCGGGGAGACCATGATGATAAGGGAGGACTGAAGTGACTGGAGGGAACGGCGGAGGCAACGGCGGAGGAAACACAGGGTCGCAAGCCGGGCCCTCCATTCGTTGCAAGAACTGTGGATCAATGCACCTCACCAGAAACTACGAGCAGGCAGAGCTCATCTGCGAGGATTGTGGGCTGGTCATCGAGGAATCGATAATCGACCAGGGTCCCGAGTGGCGCACGTTCGACGGCGAAAGCTCCTCGAAGCGCGCCAGGGCGGGGGCTCCCAGTTCCGCCATGCTCCACGACAAGGGCCTCTCCACCGAGATAGGCTGGAAGAACAGGGACACCTATGGGAAGGCCATCCCGACCAGGAACCGGGCCCAGCTCTACCGGCTGAGGAAATGGCAGCGCAGGATACGGGTCTCCAATGCCACCGAGCGCAACCTCTCACTCGCCCTTGGGGCAATGGACCACCTGTCAGGCGCCATGGAGCTTCCCAAGAGCGTCCGCGACACTGCGGCCATGCTCTACAGGCGGGCGGTCAACCGTAACCTTGTCCGCGGCAGGTCGATCGAGGGTGTGGTGGCGGCCAGCATCTACAGTGCGTGCAGGCAGTGCAACATCCCGAGGACGCTAGACGAGATCTCGGAGAAGAGCGGTGTTGGGAGGAAGGACATAGGAAGGATATACCGGTTCATCTCCCGCGAGCTGTCGGTGCGTCTCCTCCCTGCTCACCCGCAGGACTACATTCAGCGTTTTGCAACGGAGCTGAAGCTCAAGAGCACAACACTTGCACGGGCCAACGAGATACTGAAGGAGGCCGTGAAGCTCGAGCTCACCAGCGGACGGGGCCCCACCGGGGTCGCCGCGGCTGCGATATACGTGGCGAGCCTCATGACCGGGGAGAAGAGGACCCAGCGGGAGGTCGCCGAGGTCGCCGGCGTCACGGAGGTCACGATCAGGAACAGGTACAAGGAGTTCACGAAGAAGATGAACCTGGTCGTGCCGGTATAGGTCTCGAGACTTCCTTGCTTCCCCTGGCCGCGAACCTCAGAGGGTAGTCCTTTCCCAGGCGGATGCCGATCCTCCTGGCCGTATCGATGCGGAGCGGCTCATCAGAGGATGGAAGTATGCGTACCCGGGCATCGGTCGTCAGGTCGAGCCCGTCCTCCTCCTTCGTCAGCGAGAAGGCACGGCAGAGAAGACCGGGACCTCGCATGCTCCCCAGCCCGGGTGTCAGCGGCTCCGCGGCCCTGAGGAGCACCGCCTCTGCGGGAATCGTGGTTGCGTTCGCGCAGTGGACCTGGTGGATGCGATACACGTAGAGGTGCCCGGGCCCGGTGAACATAGTCCAGTTCCTGCGGGTCGGTCCTTTCCACGCATGGTTGGCCGGGTCCCCGGCAATGTAAGCCTCGGTCTCGACGATCCTTGCCGCAAGGAGACCGCCCTGGGAATCCTGGCGCGCCAGGATCGCTCCGACAAGGTCCTTAGCCACGTCTGTTGTGGGCCGATCAAAGAACTTCCTTGGGTAGGGGTTCGAGAATGCGATCCGGGTAGGGGCCACGAACCTTTCATAAATTCAGATGTATTGAAGTGTGCGATGGCCGTAGTCACAATCGAGGAGATGTCCGAGGCGATCAGACGCACCCTGGTCGTCCATGGCAAGCTCGGGTCAGAAGCCGTGGAGAAGGTCGCGCTGCAGGTGCTGAGCTATTTCGGCGCCGAGGAATCCATACTCGACAACGGCATATCTCCCGAGGACAGGGATATCTTCTACCAGCTCGAGGATGAGGGTCTCCTCTCAAGCGAGGAGGAGGACACCACGGTGGAGAAGGGGAAGAGCTGGCGCATACACTACTGGGTGCTCAACAAGACCGCGATCGAGACCGCCGCAGGCAAGGTCGAGGGAAAGAGCAGGAGCGATGCACTCTACGAGCATCTGCCCGCCGAGGACTGGGTCCGCGCGAACAAGGAAGAGACATCGGAGAAGTCGAAGCACCAGGGCGCTCATTGAACAGTCGCCTTCCGCGGCAATATCGCTCGAGCTGGGCGGACCCACTACCTTCTTCGTGAATCCAACAACGCCTTCGAAAGTACCGGTGTGGGCGAGGCGACGGGCTGGAACTGCAGCTCCGCGATGCGCTCTCTGATGTGGTGGAAGGCCGCGATCGCGTAGGTCATCGCAAGGATGAACGAGAAGACCGTGAGCAGGTTGGTGCCGACCATGCTGACCCATACGCTGGGCAGCAGGTAGGGCAGGAGCAGCAGCAGGTTGAAGGATGCGTGCATGAGGACAGCCAGGAAGTAGTATGCCACGAGGATGTGCCCGCGACCCTCGTGAAGCCGGTTCTCCGCAACACCGTAGCCCGTCATCGCGGTCGCGCTCCCGTGCAGGAGTATGCTTGAGAGCGCCCTGACGAACAGGGTCTCTATCGCGACGGCGAATCCGGCTCCGTAGTATGCGCTGAGCCCGTAGAGCGAGTTCTCCACGAACCCGAAGCCGAATCCCACCGCAGCGCCGAAGACCAGCCCGTCCGCCACGTACCTCAGCTCGTCTCTCGTCCCCCACACGCCCAGCCCTTTCATTCCCTCTTCGATGACCGGGGCGATGACGCAGGTCAGGATGAACAGGTCGAAGACGCTGCTATTGGGGAGAATGCCGATGTCTGGCTGCAGAACGCTCGAGTAAAGGCTGAAGAAGACTGTCTCGAGGATCGCGGAGACCACCGTGCTCACCACGGCCCCCACGGCGAAGGCCTTCAGGAGCGGCCACCATGCCTCCTCGTTGTACCTCTCGCTCCTGCGGACCCAGGCCAGATAGACGATCGCAGGCAGGAAGGAGAGGAGTATGAGGATGAGAACGGTGGTTAGTTCGTTCATCTGGTGTACTTGTAGAATCCCTCACCTGTCTTTCTTCCCAGCCTTCCCGCCTCGACCATCTGGACCAGTAGCGGGCAGGGGCGATACTTCGAGTCGTGGAATCCGGTGTAGAGCCGCTCCACTATGGCGAGCACCGTGTCGAGGCCGATCAGGTCGCCCAGTTCCAGGGGGCCCATCGGGTGGTTGAAACCGAGCTTGTGAGCGAGGTCGATGTCCTCCCGGTTTGCAACTCCCTCGTAGAGCATGAACGCGGCCTCGTTCACCAGGATACCTACGGTTCTCGTGGTCACGAACCCGGGGGAATCACGGCTCGAGGTGACCTTCTTACCCAGGAATTCCGCGAACAGGCGCGCCTTTGCGAGGACCTCCGGACGGGTGTGGTAGCCGGAGATGAGCTCGACCAGTTCCATCGCGGGCACTGGGTTGAAGAAGTGCGTGCCGACCACTCGCCCCGGATCCTTGACGACCGAAGCTATGGCAGTCACGGAAAGCGAGGAGGTGTTCGTGCCGAGAATGGCGGTCTCGGGAACAGTGCTGTCCAGTTCCCTGAAGATATCTCTCTTGGTGGAGAGGCTCTCAGGCGCGGCCTCTATGACCATGTCCACCTCGCTTGCCGACTCGTAGCTGAGCGTTGGGTGCAGCAGGTCGGAGGCCTTCTGCTTCGCGTCCGGCGTGAGAGTACCCTTGTCGACCATCCGCTTGAGGCTCTTCTCCACCGACGCAACACCCTTGTCTAGGAAGGTGTCCTTGACATCGTACAGGTTGACGGTCACTCCGCGTACGATCGCCACGGTCGCGATCCCGGCGCCCATTATCCCGGAGCCCACTACGAACAGTCGCTGCACAGGCGAGGAGGTTTGCGCGTTCATGCCCACGCCATACCGGGTCCTGCATAAGAAGGTATTCGGAACCGAGGACCGGTGACTATGGCTGGTCGACCGCAGTGGTCGCCTGTGCGCTCTTCAGGAACGCGCAGGAGCGGCAGAAGGACCCCGCAGCAGGCTCTCCGCAAAGCGTGCACCTTCCGACCTGTGCCGGGGGCAGGGCCTCGGTCAGCACGTCCAGGAGCTTCTCCCTGGTCCTCATTATCGAGTGGCGTGTGCCCGGTAGGGCATCCTCCAGGCGCCACAGGGTCTCCCTGAACACGTTGCGCCCGGCGAGGGGGGCGTAGGGGCATTCAGAGTGATCGAATGGGATGTCATGGAGCGTGGCGTAGAGGTAGACCTCCCTCTCCGGGAGGGATGCGAGCGGCGCGATCCTGGGAACGAGGTCGCTCTCCTTCTTCGCGTGCGGGGCCATCTGCATCAGGCGGTGAGGCTCCCCGCGAAGGAGGTTCATGAGCACGGTCTGGGCGAGGTCGTCAAGGTTGAAGCCGACGGCCAGGCGAACAGCCCCTAGCTCTCTCGCCGTCTTGTTCAGCACAGTCCTTCGCCAGACCCCGCAGGAGGAACATGGTGCCAGGTCCTTGATGGCCTCGGCCGCGCGGTCGGTGGAGGTCCCAAGCTCGTCCTTGAACGTGCGGATGACATGTTCGACGCCCAGGCTCTGCGTGAGCTTGACCGCCTGTGCAATGGTCTGGCTCCGGTATCCCAGGATTCCCTCGTCCACAGTGATCGCGACTATCTTGACGTTACGTCGCATCCCGAGGAACTTGACGAGGAGGGTGAGCATCACCGAGGAGTCCTTCCCTCCCGAAAGGGCTACCGCGAGGGTGCCCCCGTTGAGCCCTGGCGCCTGGCGGTGCAGGTCGCGTCTTACCCTCTTCTCGACGAACAGGCCGAAATGGGTCCGGCAGAGATGCGAACCAGCGTACGGGAGATCAATGACAGCAGGGTGACGGCAACCCTCGTGCGAGCATTCCACGTGTCGTCAAAGGGAATCATGGGGTATAAAATCCACCATCTGGTCAGCGTGGTTCGTGTCCGCCCAGCTCGTGGGGGTCGGCCCCTCCGCTGCCCTGGCCGGCCCCCCTTTCCTTGCTGGGTTACGCGCTCTTCTCTTCGTCCTGCTCGGACCAGTCCCCTTTCCCCTCGGGCCCAGCCCCCTTCTCCTCAGGCTCAGCGTCCTTGGGCGCGGGCTCGTCGTCGGTCTTGGGTGCCGGTTTCTCCTCCATGTCGTCCTCGGAGGAATCCTCCTTCGAC
>Ga0326727_10022759_pt1 | contig 12055 bp, 11 predicted proteins | sample MB2enrmetagenome_FD_207643 | JGI IMG/M metagenome (GOLD analysis project Ga0326727, IMG submission 207643) | Lab enriched peat soil microbial communities from McLean, Ithaca, NY, United States - MB29MY | ecosystem: Environmental > Terrestrial > Soil > Wetlands > Peat | place: USA: New York... | reverse complement strand
CAGCGCAGAAGACAGGCGGACATCGGCCATAATAATTTCTTGCTGGCAACAGGAAATTGTTACTGCAGGTTCTTCGCTGGCAGGCAGGACAGCAAACGATCGGCATAGCGGGGGCGGTCGCCCGCTCACTCTGCAAATTCACACTGACGAAACGAGGAGAACGAAGGGTTCGGACAAATGCAAGTCACGCGGATGTTTCAGCCGAGCAAGCTGGAAACGGTGAACGAAGCTGTTGCCAAGCTGTGGGAGTTTTGACTTTCATTTGCGGTTCCGGTGGGCTAGCACTTCCTGGGAAACGCGCTTTCGAATCCTGCAGGGGAAGCACTAGCACGTGCCTGCCGGGTGGGTGTATATTTCCCCGCTTGGCTTGAAGAAAGGAGCCGTGATTGAAAGGGACCATATCCCACAACTGGCCGCTTTACGCATCGGTCCTCGTCCTAATGCTGCTGGTGTGGCTGATCGTGAGTGTTTCCATTCGCCAAAACCAAGGACATCTGGTGTATGCGCTTGACGATGCTTACATCCACATGGCGATGGCCAAGAATTTCTCCCAGTCCGGCGTTTGGGGTGTGACGCGCTACGGATTCACCCCCACTTCCTCCTCGCTTTTGTGGACCCTTCTTTTGAGTCTCACTTTTTACCTGGGAGGAGTGAATGCGCTTGCGCCCCTCTTGTGGAATCTCGTCTTTGCTGTCCTCGTTTTAGCGGTCGCCAACGCCATCCTTTCCTGGTACAAGGCCCTGGCGGCGGTCAAGTTTGTAACGCTCCTGGGCATCATCCTCCTCGTGCCGTTGCCAGCGCTCATTCTCTCCGGCATGGAACAACCCCTCCAAACATTGGTTTCAATCCTCGCGGTTTTTCTTGCCGCGCGACTGCTCTCCGGCGAGTCACCCGGCTCCGCCCGGCGTGACGCGGTGGGGCTCCTTATTCTGGCGCCACTTGTCACCGCGACGCGGTTCGAAGGCATGTTCTTGGTCGTTATCATCTCCGGTCTTTTCCTCCTGCTCAGGCGTTGGCTTTACGCTTTGGCCTTCGCGGTCTGCGGATTTCTCCCGGTGTTCATCAATGGGATCATTTCGGTGTCAAAAGGATGGTTTTGGTTTCCCACTTCGGTCCTTCTAAAAGCCTCGTTGCCGCACGGCCGTTCCCCCGAAGGGCTCATCCTTTCTCTGCTGAATCCCATCTTTATTACCCTTCATGAGAGCCTGCACTTTCTGGTCCTCCTGGTTTCCGTCCTCCTGTTTTATATCGTGGCCTGTGGAAAGGGCAGCGGGGCACGCGAGAGCCGGCAAATCATGGGTACGATCCTGTTTCTGACGGCAATCGTCCACCTGGAATTTGTAGGAGCCGGTCCCTTGTACCGCTACGATGCCTATTGGTGCGCGATGGCCATTCTCTTCCTGGCCCTGCAACTCCCCGTGGTCGTGCCCCATTGGCCATCGCCGCTTTCCTTGTCCACATGGACGGCGCCCAAGAATCTCGCCTGCGGCACCCTGGCTCTTCTGTTTTTCTTTCTGCTGGCGGTGAAGGGAGGGCGGCTCCTTTGGTTTCTCCCCCAGTGCACTACGAATGTCTACGAGCAGCAGTACCAAATGGGGTTGTTTGTTCGCCGGTACTATCAGAATTCCACCGTAGCGCTGAACGACATCGGCGCAGTCAATTTCCTCAGTGATATTCATTGCCTGGATTTGTGGGGATTGGCAAACGCTGAGATCGCGACAGCGAGACATAAGCGGGCCTATCAGGTCGGCGACATTGAGCGCCTTTCGAAACAGACTGGGACTCGAATCGCCATCCTTTACGATAATTGGTTTCCCGGCGGATTACCGCGGGATTGGGTTCGGGTCGGCAGGTGGACCATCCCAAACAACGTTATCCTCGGCGGAAACACGGTTTCATTCTATGCCGTGACCCCCAGCGAGATTGCATACCTGAGTGAAAGCCTCGGGGACTTCTCCCCGCGACTTCCTAGCGAGGTGGGACAACGGGGACCGTGACTCGGAACGTAGGGATGAGCCAGCCATGCAAGCTCCCTGAAAACCACGGCAAAATTCTAGGTGCAGGATGTATTTGTCTGTTGTATTTCTAGATAGTCCCCGTTGTGATGTGCAACGGCCGAGTATCCGACAGAAAACACAGCTCCTTACGTGGTCATCTGTTGATTTTATCAAAGACCACCGTTGAGAAATGCAACAAAGACCCGAAATTGTGCCTATATGTCCCCTTCTACAGAATTCCTATAATCTTGTCTAACTATAAGAATCCACATGCGTTGTAACATCCAAATACGCCTTATTCATGGATATTAAGGGATTGTCAGTGGCCATTGGCGTGCGGTAAGCAAAGGTGAGATTCGAGTGCTTCGCCTCGTAGCAAGGTGGCTGAGCACTGCGGGGTGGCAGATGGTTCTCACATTTGTTCTGGTAACATTCGTTCTTTTGGTTGCGCACGACTTCTACTTGCAGAAGCGGCAAGCGCGCCGTATGGAGGTGAAAGGCGCGGCGCCGGAAACACGGGAAGAAGCGCTGGCCTTTCCGATGAACGTTGTGGGAGGGTTCAAGGCGCCCGCCCATCTTGCTTACCACCCTGGGCACACTTGGGCGATGAAAGAATCCCGCCAGTTGGTACGCATCGGCCTGGATGATTTCGCCGCGCGGGTGGTGGGCCAGATCGATCAGATCGATCTGCCGGCACGAGGTCGTTGGCTGCGGCAAGGTGAGCGCGGCTGGACGATCGGTCGCGGCAGCCATCGCTTCGAGATGCTCTCGCCAATCGAGGGTGAGGTCGTCGAGGTCAATCCCGAGGTCCTCCGCGATCCTTCCCTCGCTCATCAGGATCCTTACGGCGTGGGCTGGCTGGTGGCCGTGAATGCCCCGGCGGTGGACGGCAACATGAAAAACCTGCTGCACGGACGGTTGGCACAACGGTGGATGGAAGAATCCGTCGGCGCGCTTCACACGCGCATTAGCCCGGGTTCGGAGGCTCGTCTGCAAGACGGCGGTCACGCCATTGGGGACGTGTTGAGCCTGGTCCCTGAATTCCAGTGGGAAAAGTTCGTCCAAGAAATGCTGCTCGGTTAAGGCCACGCTCGTAAGGTGGCACGGAGGGGCAAAGTTCGGAGTGTGTCTGGAGGCTAATCATGGTCGCAATTTTTGTGGCGTTCTTGTTCGTAAGCCTAGTTTTGATGGACCTGGGAATTGAGAAGTGGAAGGCGTGGCGAGTGGCGCACCCCGCGCTGGCCAAGTATCCCACAGCCGAGGCCATGGCGTACGGGTTTGGCGCGTTGTGCCAAGTGCCGGAAGGTATTCACCTCGCCAACCAACACACCTGGGTCAAACCCGATCCTAGGGGTGGATTGGAAATTGGCGCCGACGCTTTGATCGTGCGCGCGGTCGGTGCCGTCCGCCGGATCATCCTGCCCAAAGTTGGCGACCAGGTAACCGCCGGGCAGCCGCTCTTCCGCCTGGAGCACAATGGGTGCGCCGTCACAATTCCCTCGGCCATGACCGGCCGGGTGATGGCCGTGAACAACCGCCTCGTCGATCAACCGGAGCTATTAAGCTCCGACCCCTATGGAAGCGGCTGGATCTGTTATCTTAATCCCACCCGCGTGGAGGAGCCCGCACCGAGCGTTCGCTTCGGCGAGCAGGCTGCGATGTGGCTCGAAAACGAATTTGTGCGCTTCCGCGAGTTCATTTTCGCGCAAGTCTCGCCCGATTTGGCCCTGGGCGTCACCAGTCAGGACGGAGGACTTCCCGCCGTCGGCTGCCTTGGTGAACTCGGGCCGACGGCCTGGAGCGCGTTCGAGGCGGACTTCCTTCAGCGGCTTTAGTTCCCAAAGAGAAGCGCGTCATTTCGGGAATTGCAGGAGGGATCCCGCCGAGGGGGAATTGTGGATAGCCCACTAATTCCCACACAGCGCCGACATAGAGCGACATGAGACATTTGGTCAACTGCGTAATTTCTCGCCCGATCCGAAATCCTTTCCCCCCAAGCGCGCCAAAACAAAGATGATCTGCACGATCTGCCGCGCCCCACTTGGAGTTTTCCAACCTCCAGGATAGATTGATTGCGTGATTTCACAGAGGCCAAGACAGATTTTAAAAAAACTGCGTATATTTCTGACTATAAGTCCCACCGTAAGCCTCAACTGATGAATTTCTCGGCACATGGCGTGCTTATAGATTTAACGGGTCGGCCTTAGCATGGACAGTATGTCCGCCCTGTCACCCGTCGGAGATGTTTAAAAAATGAGCAAATCCATTCTCGTCGACACAACGAAATGCATCGGGTGTGGAGCCTGCGCTACAGCCTGTAAGATTGTGAACAATCTTCCCCTCGACGAGCCCAGCGCTGCCAAGGATCTGCCAGCAATGCCTTTGAGCGAAGATGATCTCGTCACCTTCGCCCAAAGCCACGGCGAAGTCGGCGGCAAATTGTCCGCCGACATGCTGAATGTGGTCCAGACCCACGGCAGCATTTTCGTGCGGCGATTCTGTATGCACTGCCAGGAGCCCACCTGCGCGTCGGTTTGTCCCGTGGGGGCGCTGCGGAAGACTGCGGCGGGGCCGGTAGTTTACGATGCCGACAAATGCATGGGCTGCCGGTATTGCATGATGGCCTGCCCGTTCAGCGTTCCGCGCTATGAATGGAAAGCCCTCCTGCCCAAGGTGAAGAAGTGCACCATGTGTGCGCCACGGCAGGCCAAAGGCCAGCAGCCCGCCTGCACGGAAGTCTGCCCGGTGCAGGCCGGCATTTTCGGCGAGCGCAACGATCTGCTGAGTCAGGCCGAAAGGCGGCTGCGCGAGGAGCCTTCGAAATACTTTCAGCACATTTACGGCAAGGAAGAGGTGGGTGGCACGTCGGTGCTGTATCTCTCGGCGGTGCCTTTTGAGCAACTGGGCTTGCCTGCCAACCTGCCCGGGGATCCCCTGCCGTTGTTGACCTATCGGGTGCTTTCCAAGATCCCCTACGTTGTCACCCTGGGTGGAATGCTTCTCGGTGGGATCTGGTGGATTACCAACCGCCGCGAAGAGGTGGCGGAAAAAGAATCGGGTCATTGAATCATCGGATCATTGAGTCATTGACCCATTGAGTCATCGAGTCATTGGATCATTGGAAAGCCAGCAAGAGAAGCGGGAAGGAAACTCCACGTGGCGACGCAACCTGAGCAGTTGAAAGCCCGGACGAAGCAGTTTGCCATTCGCATTGTGCGCGACTTGCTTGCCGAAGCCAATGAACTGCTGGCAATCTTCGCCGCATCCCTCTGGACAGCCAAGCAAAAGAGGAGAAGTCAATCGCCCAATGTCTCAATGGCCCAATGATCCGATGATTCAATGACTCGATGACTAGATGGAGTAATCCTAATGACTTTGGCAAAACTCCCTAAACTGACCTTCTGGCGCGTGGTGCTGGTGCTGATTCTGGCCGCGGGTTTCTATTCCACGGTGCTGCGCTTCGCCAAAGGGTTGGGAGCGGCCACGAACCTATCGGACCAATTCCCGTGGGGCCTCTGGATTGGTTTCGACGTGCTCTGCGGTGTGGGCTTGGCGGCGGGCGGTTTCACGCTGGCGGCGATTGTATACGTCTTCCATATCGAGCGGTTCCACGCCGTGCTTCGCCCCTCCATCCTCACCGCCTTCCTGGGTTACGCGCTGGTGGCCGTGGCGCTGCTTTACGACCTGGGAAAGCCCTACAACATTTGGCACCCTCTGGTGATGTGGAATCCGCACTCCGTGATGTTCGAAGTTGCCTGGTGCGTGATGCTTTACCTCACGGTGCTGGCGCTGGAATTCTCCCCCGCGGTCTTGGAACGCTTCCACCTGCATAAACCGCTGCGCGTTATTAAAGCGGCGACGATTCCGCTGGTGATCGTGGGCGTATTGCTCTCGACTCTGCACCAGTCGTCGTTGGGCAGCCTGTTCCTGATCGTACCCTCGAAGCTGCACCCCTATTGGTATTCGCCCCTACTGCCCGTGTTCTTTTTTATTTCCGCCGTGAGCGTGGGATTGGCGATGGTGATTTTTGAATCCAATCTGAGTTCGCGCGCCTTTGGCCGAGAGATTGAGATGTCCTTGCTGGAAGTGTTGGGCCGGGCGATGGCCGTGGTGCTGGCGATTTACGGCCTGCTGAAATTTCAGGACCTGTGGGGGCGTGGGGCGCTTGTTCACCTGCGCGAACCTTCCACGGAGACGGTCCTGTTCCTGCTGGAGATCACGCTGGGCTTGCTGATTCCTTTTCTGCTGCTTCTCTTCCGTAAGGTTCGGGAAGATCGTGAAGGCCTTTTCGCTGTCGCCGTGCTGGTGATCACGGGCTTCCTGCTGAACCGCTTGAACGTCTCGATCACCGGAATGGAGGCTTATTCCGGGGTGCATTACTTCCCCCGCTGGACGGAGGTGGCCGTAACCCTGTCGATTGTGGGTGTGGGCTTCCTGCTTTTCAGTCTGGCAGTTCGATACTTGAATGTGATGGGACACGGGATACGGGATACGGGACACGGCATACGGGATACGGGTCTTGCTACTCGGCCTTAGACGGGTTACGGTGTACGGGAAACGGGACACGCGATTCGGGCCTAGACGGGACACGGGACTCGCAGCCTGGGGATGAGGGGAATTGTGGTTAAAGACTACAGAGGGCTGGATGTTCGCAAGAAGTCAGTTGGCCTTACTACGGAGCTTTACAGACTGACTTCCCGAAACCCGCGTCCCGTATCCCATGTCCCATGTCCCGTGTCCCGTATCCCGTGTCCCGTATCCCGTACCCCGTGTCCCGTATCCCGAGGGTTTTAGATGCCACGGTTAACACACAGTCTGGCGATCAAGCTGACGGCCTGCGTGGTGGGAGGCATGGCGCTCCTCTTCTCGATCTATGGGTATTGGAACCTGCGCCTATGGCGGCAATCGCAGCAGGAAATCATCTTTCAGAGCGCCGACCGTATCAGCGACACGATTCGCCGCAGCATCCGCTATTCAATGCTGCGCAACCAGCGCGAGGAAGTATTTCATATCATCAACACCATCGGGCACGAAAATGGCATCAGCCGCATCCGCATTTTTAATAAGGAAGGGCAAATCAGTTTTTCCACGGACGATAAAGAAGTAGGCCAGTTTGTGGACAAAAAAGCGGAGGCGTGCTACGCGTGTCACGCCCAGGCCCAACCTCTGGCGCGGCTCGACCGGCCGGACCGCATGCGCATTTACAACGCGCGCGACGGCACGCGCGTGCTGGGGCTGATCCGGCCCATTGAAAACGAGGCGGATTGTTCCAACGCCGCCTGCCACGCGCACACCGGCAGCAGCCAAGTGCTGGGCGTGCTTGACACGAATGTCTCGCTGGCGGCCATGGACCTTGCCGTGGCGCAGCACGAGCGCCGGGCGATCATCTTCACCGCCGCCTCGCTTCTGGTGGTGAGCCTGTTTACCGTCTGGCTGATCTGGCTGACCGTGCACAAGCCGGTGCGCCAGCTCACCGAAGGCACGCGCGCCGTGGCCCAGGGCGACCTGGATTATTTGCTGCCCGAGACCAGCCGGGACGAGATTGGCAGCCTGGCTGTTTCCTTCAATCAAATGACCCAGGAACTCAAGAAGGCGCGAGCAGAAAACCGCGAGTGGACCGAAACCCTGGAAGACCGCGTGCGGCAGAAGACCGGAGAACTCGAAAGCGCCTATCGCAGCCTGACGCAATCGGAGAAGATGGCCTCCCTGGGCAAGTTGGCGGCGGTGGTGGCGCATGAAATCAACAATCCCCTGGCCGGCATCCTGACGTACAGCAAGCTGATTTCGCGCATGGCCGACAAGGGTTTCAACGAGAACCGGCGTCTGGCCGAGGCCAAAAGCTACTTGCAGATCATCGAAGGGGAAAGCCGGCGCTGCGGCGGCATCGTCCAAAACCTCCTCACCTTCGCGCGCCAGACGCCCATCAATCCGCAGAAAAACGATTTGAATGCCATCATTGAACGCTGTTTGTTGCTGGTTGGGCATCAGATGGACCTTCAGGGCATCGAGATGCAGAAAAAGTTGGAGCCGAAGCTCCCGCCCCTCTATTGTGACGCGGGGCAGGTGCAACAGGCGCTGCTGGTGATTCTGATGAACGCGGTGGAAGCGATGCCGCAGGGCGGCCGGCTGGGCATCGAGAGCGCTTACGACCCGGCGCTCCGCCTCGGTCGCGTGGTGGTGAGCGACGAAGGCCCCGGCATTCCGCCGGAGGTTCTTACCCACATTTTCGAACCTTTCTTCACCACCAAGGAAGAGGGTAAAGGAACCGGGTTGGGCTTGGCCATTGCCCTCGGCATCGTGCAGCAACACGGAGGAAACATCGAGGTGGCGTCCACCGCGCAGAAAGGGACGGCGTTCACGGTTTTGCTGCCGGAGGAACCGCCCGTGAGTATCGGCACGGCAGCGTAAGAAATTGTCGATTGCCGATTGTCGATTGAAAGGCGACCAAGAAATTGACGATTGACCCGAAAATTGATGATTGTCGATTTACGACGGAAGAAATGATAGCCGGTCGAAAGGATAACAGATTGACGATCGATGCTTGACGATTGACAACAGAGGTGGGCGTCGTTGTTTTCAATCGGCAATCGACAATCGTCAATCGACAATTCTGTGACGCCAAAAGAAATGCAGGCTCGGACTAAGGCGTTCGCTGTGCGGGTGATCAAATTGGTTGGTGCGCTACCTCGAGGTTTGGCCCCGCAGGTTATCGGCCGGCAGCTCATTCGTTCGGCCACTTCGGTAGGCGCCAACTACGGGGCCGCTTGCCGAGCTCAATCGCGCGCCGAGTTTGCGGCCAAACTTTCGATTGTTGTCGAAGAATCGGACGAATCGCTCTACTGGCTTGAGTTGTTGCGAGAGACAGAGCTTATTAAACCTGAGCTTTTGTCCGCCATCATCAAAGAGGCCAACGAACTTGTAGCCATCGCGCTGACGTCGAGAAAAACTGCGAAAACGCATGGTCACGCAGCCAATCGACAATCGACAATCGACAATCGGCAATTGTGAGGAGCTCGTTATGAACCCTAAAGCTAGTTTGTTGATCGTGGACGACGAAAACGTCGTTCGAGACTCGCTAGGAAAATGGTTCGAGGAAGAAGGCTATAGCGTGGAAACCGCCAACAGCGCGCGCGAGGCGCTGCTGAAGCTTCCGCGCCAGCGTTGGGACCTGGCCCTGGTGGACATCAAGATGCCCGGCATGGACGGCCTCGAACTGCACCGCAAGATCCGCGAGGTCGATCCTGACATCATCGTCATCATCATGACCGGCTACGCTTCCGTGGATACTGCGGTGCAGGCGCTCAAGGATGGCGCCTATGATTACATCATGAAGCCCTTCGACCCCGATGACCTGGCCCACGCCGTCGCCAAGGCCCTCGAGCATCGCCGCACGCGGGAGGAAAACCTGCGCTTACGGGAAACCCTGGAGGAAGCTCAGGCGGTCGATTTGGTGGGCCAGAGCCAGCCCATGCAACGGGTGCTGGAAAGCATCCGCACCGTGGCGCCCAATGACACCACGGTGCTCATCCACGGTGAGAGCGGCACGGGCAAAGAGTTGGTGGCCCGCGCCATCCACAATTTGAGCCCCCGCCGCTTTATGCCCATGGTCACCATCCACTGTGGGGCGCTGACGGAAACACTGCTGGAAAGCGAGCTCTTCGGGCACGAGAAGGGCGCCTTCACCGGCGCCCAATACCGCAAAAAGGGCAAGTTCGAAGTCGCTGAGGGGGGAACGGTTTTTCTCGACGAGATTTCCGATATCAGCCTGAAGACCCAAACCGATCTGCTGCGCGTCCTCCAGGAAAAGGAGATCACGCGCGTGGGCGGCAACCAGACGATTAAGGTGGATTTCCGGGCCATCGCCGCCACCAACAAGGATTTGCCGACGCTTGTCAAAGAGGGGACCTTCCGCCCCGACCTGTATTACCGCCTGGACGTTTTCGGCATCACGCTGCCGCCGCTGCGCGAGCGCAAGGAGGACATTCCGCTGCTCGTCGATCATTTTCTGCGCAAGTATTCGCGCGCCATGAACAAGCATTTCACGGACATCAGCCGCCCGGCCCTCGAGGTTCTGATGAATTACCAGTGGCCCGGCAATGTCCGTGAGTTGGAGAACGCCATCGAACGCGCCATGGTGATCGGGCGCGAGCCGGAAATCCAAGCCTCGGATTTTCCTCTCCAGGTCTCGACGCCGCCCCCGGTGGAGGGCGGCATGGCGCTTGAGGACGTGGAGCGCGGGCACATCCTGCACGTGCTCGAAGCTTGTGAGTGGAACCAGACGCGCGCCGCCAAGGCCCTCGGCATCGATCGCGTCACGCTTTACAATAAGATCAAGAAATACGGGTTCCGGAAAGCGAACGCGACCGCGGTATGAGAATCATTTCCCTGATGCCGGTTGGACAAGTCGACCGCGCCCTGCTGGAACCTCTCGCCGAGGGGCTGACGCAGCGGCTGCGCGTGGCTTGCTCCATTCAACCCGACGGCTTGGAGGCGGAATTCGCCCTCAATCCTCTGCGACGGCAGTATCACTCCACCGAAATCCTGAAGAAGATTCTCCAGAAACCCCCGAGCCAATCTTGGAAGGTCTTAGGGGTGACGGAAATGGACCTCTACATTCCCGTGCTCACCTTCGTGTTCGGGGAAGCGCAACTGTTTGATGGCGGGGCGGTCGTCTCCACCCATCGCCTGCGCCAGGAGTTCTATGGCTTGCCCACCGACCCCGAACTCCTCCACGAACGCCTGCTCAAGGAAGCCCTCCACGAACTGGGCCACACCTACGGCCTGCGCCATTGCCCGGATTACACCTGCGTGATGAGCGCCTCCAACGGCGTCGAACGCATTGACCTGAAACGCGCCGATTTTTGCCCCACGTGCGTGCAACTCCTGCCCTCCGACGAGCCTTGAGCATCGAAGAGAAGACTCACCACAGACCGCACCGAGACCAGCGAGAGCTGATGGTTGATAAATCGATAACCCCTCGTACCCCTCTCGCCGGGCACCGCGGAGGTAAGTGCGAAGCTTCGTCAAGCTCATGGGGCACGGGCGATCATGCCCTTCGAACGCCGGGGTGCGGTCCGCCTGGCTCCCGCGCGGGTTGGCGCCTCGCCAGCCTCGTGTGCCCACAAACCTCATCCTCTCACTGTAGACTCTCATCTGATCGGAAGGGAAATCATATCCGCAGTCGCTCCGCTGGGCGGAGGGTGGATTTATCAGCTTGCAATTAGGACTTTCCACTTTTTCTCCCTTTGGCAAAGCTCGCTTTGAAGCGAACTTTCAATGTCCGCCCTCGAGAAGGGAAAGGATTTCGCCGCGACTCACATCTTCCGAGCGTCGGCCTTCCTCGATGGCGCGGACAAGGGCGATATCCTCCAGTGTCTCCTCGATCGCGTCGCCCGGGAGGTCCCTGCGTTCCTCCAGCACTTCCACCAGAGCGGTCTTGCAGAGCGCCTTCAGCTTCGCGTCATCTATGGGGACCTGAGTCATCGTGGCGTCCTTCGTTATTCAGTATTATAACGGACCGCACACGGCCCAGCAAAGACCTGTGGGAGCAGGTGTAGCGCCTGTTCTGTAGTTCCGCGGCTTTTCCTTGCCTATAGGGGACTGCCCTAACTACGACAGCCACAACGACACGGCATAAAAGGCCGCCATTCAATGAAGTGTGGCTATACCGGCGATATCGGGTGCGGGATTACCGCATTATCGCGGTTCATCCAGGAGCAATTGCACTTCACGGCGCAGGGTCGGCAGATTGGTTTCGAGGACTCCCCAAACCACCGCATCGGAGACGAAAGCGTACCCATGGATCAGCCGGTTGCGGAAGGCGACGATCCGGCGGCAGTCGCTAATACGGTTGGCAAGGTCAGGGTATTGGTGGAGGGCCTGATTAAGGGCCTCCCCCACGACTTCGAACTGTCGCTCAACCGCCGACCGCAGGAGAGCGTCAGCGGAGTAATCAGTGAAGGTTTTTCCCCCGGTGAACTGGGTGAGCAGATCACACGCCTGGGCGATATCGAACAGGTACTTGCGTACTTCAAGCGGCAACATAAATCTGTACTTGG
>Ga0326727_10022755_pt1 | contig 12057 bp, 14 predicted proteins | sample MB2enrmetagenome_FD_207643 | JGI IMG/M metagenome (GOLD analysis project Ga0326727, IMG submission 207643) | Lab enriched peat soil microbial communities from McLean, Ithaca, NY, United States - MB29MY | ecosystem: Environmental > Terrestrial > Soil > Wetlands > Peat | place: USA: New York... | reverse complement strand
AGAAATGCGAATATTACTCCAAATGGTATTTTAAAAGATATATGATTGACAGCCACATTGCTGCCATACTTCTTGACGAGTCCATCGATTTCGATTGCCCAGCCTGCTTGATCGTTCATCAGATATCCCTTGCCTGAGACGAGTTTCTTCGTGGACTCTCACCTCCACCCCCTGTTCTGCGCCGGAAGCCACGTGAGTGGCCTTGGCAAGGGCGTCTTGGAATCGCCTCGTTATCGTGGATGATGGGGGCTCTCACAGCCCTGCAAACAAATCGATTATCTAGTTTATCTTTTATGTGTGTGAAACTAGTTCCCAACTCGGTTCGCGCCAATTTTGGCTTTAGTTGAGGCTCTTTTTTGTGATCTCAATCCGTCGCTGAGCAAGCGCGGCAAATGCCACGGCAGGTCCTCTTCTTCACCAGCCCGCTTCAAAAGGGATTACACGCACAAGGGACGGCTTACACAAAAGGAGTTTGCGCTAGAAAATCGGGGTTCTTTCCGTGACTACGCCATATGGACGCAGAACTGCAACAGCATAAACCAGGAGATTAACACGCACGTGCCCACACTGTTGCGTGAGGGCGCCCTTTTCAGGTTACGAGACCCGGGCGGGTTTAAGGTCAAAGACGCCGTAACCCCACTGAACCCGCTTCTGCCAGTCCATCCACAGGTCCGCTTCGAAACTCGGTATTTAGCGTAGTTTATCGGGCGGCAGAAGTCGAACCTGTTGCCATGATCTGCGAAGGAACGCGTGTGAAATCAACGCAAGCAGACAGCGAAGAGCGGGTCAAGGAAGTCGCAAAAGAACGCGTTGACAAAACTAAAGGTCTGGCCGTAGTCAATTTCCCGGTGAGGGATACCGACCGGATGCAAAGCTTCTATCAGGTCGCACAACAAACTGACAGGGCGTTGGTCATCAACCTAAAGGAGGCATATCTGCTTGAACGCTTCAAGGATTCTGGCATCAGAACGCCCAGAGTCAACGATGACCATATCCGAATATACGTCCCCCGAAAAACGTGGGGCGTGTACAAGGATGACCAGTTCTCAGAGAAGATTCAACGAGAGGATTACGACTATTGGGAGCGTGAGCTCCTCGATCACGTCAATGCAGTGACAGCAAAAGATATCCAAGAGAATCAGGACGATTATATCTTCCGCTGTGATTTTTTCGGACTCAAAGAGCTGATTGACGTTTGCCTTGACATGGCGGAGGTCGCCGGTTCAAATCCGGCGGAGCCCATCTGTTTTTATGGTGCTTTGACGAAATAACGGGCTCTGGGGGGCTTTTTGGCCGTGAATTGATTTGGCCGTCGCTCTCGAAAAATTTGTCTAATTGGAGTGCAATAAAAAACCCTTGAACTCCGTCAATCTCTGTTTGATAGACATTAGCAATTCGGCCTGCCAGTCTTTTTAGCTCTCTTGGCAAGCGAATGATTGGATAAGAAAACGTGGGATTAGATGATTGAAGTGATATTTTCGTAGTGAATATTTTCTTCATAAATGTCATTTCCTTAAGCAATATCCTATTTGTTTGCACTTTCAGCCTTAGAACGCACGACCATATCGAAAACTTGACGGAGTTGGTTAACAGTACCGTCAACAAAGTCGCAAACGCTGCGTGATAACATCAACATGATTAAGGAATTTACTGTTCAAGGTACATGGTCTTATGCGGGATACTCAGATGACGATTTTTGCGGCACGTTAACGTAGGTTGCGAGGATAGCGCATCCAGTTTTTTTATTTTTCCCAGCTGGTTAGATGTCCGAAGCGTCCCACATCTTTATAATGGCTATTTTGTCGATTCTGACTTTCATAGTAGCATAAATTTTGGAGACGTAGTTTTGGAAAGTCTTTTGCACGATATGTTCATCGCTCACCGCGCGGTTAAACGCCGGTCGGGAGGTGGCACGCGAAAATAAGGGAGATACTCTAGCAGCGTGCGGCTGAACATTGTCGGCCTGTCCAGTGATTTGCCCTGCCGGAGATACTCCACCAAAAGTGGTTCAAAATCGCAACTTTTATTGCCGATCACTCCACTTTTCAGGCGGATGAAGAACATCTGGATGCTGGCGGTACTAAGTGCTGTAGCAGTTATTCTTTCGGCTGGATGCATTTGTTCTGTAAACGCACAGTCTAATAGTAATCAACCCCAAGGGTTGGCGTATGACGGGACATATTACTACTATATAACAGACACAGGAATCTACAAATATGATTCTAATTGGAACCTTGTCACAGCGAATCCCAATGCCGCCGCGCAATGTGGGTCGAGCGTTGACCACATCTCTGAATTGGGAGATGGGAAGGTATATAACGGGGTGCTCTATGCTATAGCTGTTGGTGGTAGCACGAATGATGCGTATTTAGGAATGTGGGAAACAAGCAACCTGAACTTTATTCGCTCTGTTAATTTAGCTCAGGTATCTGGTAATCCCCCCACCGGAGCGCAATCTTCTGCAGCTGGTGTCACTGTTAACCCCAGTGCTAATGTTTTTGCCGTTGTATCGTATGGTGAGTCGCCACCGCCCCAATCAAATGGTATACAAGGGGCAATTTATCTGTATGATTTAACGACATTTGCATATAAGGGCGTAATTTCACCAAGTCAGACAATGTGGAACGGTCAAGGTATCGACTATTATCACGGACACTATTACGTCTCTGCCGACTCCGATTCACAAGCCCATCAAGACAACTTTTCTACGGGCGGCGTCTTCATGGAGCGTACTGACGGGGGCGGTGTTACAAGGATAATCCCTTATTCGCGATTCACTTATGGTGGCGAACTACAAGGACTTGACGTAAAAAGCACCGGCATCCGCGTGGTGTGCGGTGCGTATGTCTATACATTCAATGCTGCTTCGCCGTATAACTTGATACAGACAGTAGAACTACCTACACAGTAAAACAACCTTGACGCAGATGTCCCGCACCGCGTCCAACACCACTCTCTCCTTTACAAACAAATCGTTTGAGTGCATAGAATTCAGTCTCGGCTCATATAACGATCCCATTCCGCCTCAAATTCCGGTGGTTGTTCCTCCTGACGTTCCATTTCAACTCGTCGCTCTAGCTCTTGCGATTGCCTCAATTCGATCTCTTTATATGTCGGTTTGCATCCTCGACTAAGTCAGCCACCATCTTCCAGCATACGCCGTCGAATAGATTGCAGTGCCCCCAAGAAAAGCAGCGCCCCGCCGAATTGTTGTCTATTCATCTTAGCCTATTCCCATACCTTATAACCGGCTCCAGCTCCATCATGGCAGCTCCGAGCGCAACCAACCAGAAGATAATCGGATAAATCGTCAACCGCTCAACACCTCCGCGTCCTAGTGCACCACCGTTAATTAGCATAGAACCCCCTCCGGCGAGCATTATGACTCCCAATCCTGCGGAAACATAACTGAACGGAGAATTGAACCGCCGGTACGTCGTAAGCGTTACGATGGCAGCAGAAACTACGGTTATCATGGCAAACGCGTCATGGTAAATCCCCGTCGCTGCCGAGAATATCCCTATACCCATCAGGCCGATGCTGACGATAATGAGCAGAGCTGTAAAATACGCTCCAAAAAACCTACGTGATAGTATCGCCCCGCTTGCTACGCATAGACCGGCGAATGCTAGAGTAGCGGTGAACATATACGCCGTCGGCGCGACTGTGCCGAGATAGCTGATTGTATCTAGATGTACTGAATATCCTGGGGCTAACGCTTCCATGACGGCAATCATAAAGATCCCTTGAAGTGCGCCTATGAGGATAAGGGTGCCGCTTAATTGTTGTTGTCTATTCATTTTTCACCCCAGTTGGAAGTCACTTTCAAGTCAAGCCCTCGTAATTTATTGGATAAAGCCTTTGATATGTCTGTCTTATGTGGACGAACGCCTCGAACTCCTCCTTGAGTTCCTCCTTCGTCATCCGCAGTTCGCGCGATATTTTCCCCTTCTCCGCGTTGGCGTGCAACCCGAACCCAGCGTCGGGATATCGGCCAGTCATCTCTGCAAATGCATGGGCGTACGCGGCTAATTGTAGCTTGTGTGAATCATAAATGCCTCGTCCGCTTTTCATATTTGTGTCCCGCACGCAATGCAAATTGACTGCAAGCGCCATTTGACTTCAAATGGAGACTGTGTTGCGTAGCGCTTTTGCCGCGGCCCAAGAATCAAAGGAAATCCCGATTTGAATTGCGCTCCTGTAAGCTGTCGGTGACTCAAAAGCGGCACGTGTTGCGGTATCTTTTTGTTACTGTTTGCATTGGCGTTTATGTGTTCAGGGTGCATATCAGCCATCGATCGTAACGCTCGGCTGACCTAACCCGTGTGCGTTACATCTCCTAATATCACCTTCTGACCAGCGCGCGCACTCGTAACGGCTCGAACGGCACGCTTACACAAAAGACGCCTTCATCTTTGAGCTGTAAGTATACCGCCGTCGAGGTCAGGTTTCACGCTTCGAGCGGCCGAGCTGCGGCAAGCGTTCCACAAAATGGGTTACCTGTGCGTCGTATCTTGTGGCAATATGTGTAATAACGAGGCTTACGACGATGCCCACCGCCGCACCGCCGAGCAAATCGGTGAAGTAGTGGAAGCCGAGAAAGACCCTGCTAAAGGCAATAAGAAGCGCCCACGCAACCAGGAAGGGTGCTGCTTTTCTATGGTAATAGGAGATCGTGGTCGCAAAGGCGAAGGCGTTCGACGTGTGGCCGCTCGGAAACGCCGGTTCGCTCTCTGGTGCGATGCCTAAGTCATTCGGTCGCGGTCGAGCGATGAGATATTTCAGACCGTAGCTTACGACGTTTGTGACGAGGAAGACAACCGCAAAGATGAGCGCCTCCTTCCTGTAGCCGCTGAGATAGAGCGCCGCGATGATGAACACCATAAAGAGCGTGTCAGCGGTAAACGTGAACCACGTAAAGAATGTGTTCAAGACGGGGTTGTCGTCAAGCCCTCGAATGAAGTGGGTGAAGCTGTAGTCGTAGCCGCCGAGATAAACTGACGCCGCGTGGAGATGCGGCAGGAGTGCAGGGAGAAGCATCAGCTTTACCATACCACATCGTGGTTATATATGTTTGGAGCTGATGGGGTCGACGACCGTCTCGCATGGGGGAAAGACGCCTAAAACGGGCGTCGATACGTATTTAAGCCAGTCTTGCATGGCAGATGTAGATGCTCGCACTATCGATCAACTTTGTAGAGACCGTCAGTAACCTCATTATAGCTGCTATTGAACAGCTCGGCTACGCAGGCGTCGCTGTTGCAATGGCCTTAGGAAGCGCGTGCATGCCGCTTCCGAGCGAGGTGATCATGCCCTTCGCCGGCTATGTTGCGTGGGAGGGTAAGCTCTCGCTTCTCGGTGTCGCCATTGCCGGTACGATCGGTTGTCTGGTCGGTTCTCTCGTTATCTACTACATCGGCGCGTACGGCGGGAGACCGCTTCTTGAGCGGTACGGCGGGCACATCCTCGTCCGCAAAAGTGAACTTGGTCGTGCGGATACGTGGTTTGCGAAGCACGGCGAAATCACCGTGTTCATAAGCAGGGTTCTGCCACTCATCCATTCGTTAATCTCACTCCCTGCAGGTATCGCACGCATGGACATCAAAAAGTTCTCGCTGTACACCATGCTTGGATCCTTTCTATGGTGCTTGGCCCTAGCGTATGTTGGTTTTTTCTTAGGCCCTCAGTGGTCGAACATCGAACCGCTCTTCCAGTACCTCAACATCGTCGTAATCGTTGGGTTCGTTGCGTTGGTCGGGTACCTCATCTACCACAGAAAACGTATTACCGCGCGTATGCGCGGACGGTAAAAAGAGCCAAGTAGCGCGTCATGCAGTCTTCAAGCAGATCTTGCCTTCGCTATCTCTAGAGGTATTCGTGGATGCAACCGGTGCAGCGTGCTGCTTTTGAGTCACGGACAGCGCACAAGAGAGCAATTCAAATCGAGATCCTTTGATTGTTGAGCCGCTACGAAAGTGCGACGTGTTATCGGTAGCATTTCGCACAAATCGGAAGCTTTAACGTTCCGCATAGCAGAATTAACGTTCCGTATCAATCAAACGGAATCAAGAATGATGCGGTATGAACAAATTAAAGCCGCTATACTAAAAGAACTAGAAAACGGGCCATTATGGGATGATGAGCTTAGAACAAAAATAGATGCCCCCTATATATGTATCCGGTTCGCTTTATGGAATCTGCGTCGTAGTGGCGCCCTCAGAGCGGCTGGAGTGAGATATGAAGAATGAACAACGATAAAGAATCCGAAAAAGTAGAGCGAATGTGTTAAAAAAGGGTTTCGTAATCGGACAACGCATAGCTAATTTCGAGTCCATAAAAGGCGGTAAGTGATATGCGAGATGATGAAACGGAAGGGGAACCGGAACTGTGCCTATATTGTGGTAAACCGGCGGTATGTGTAGTATTTGAGCATTTTTCCGTTTGTGCGGCGTGTTCTGATGAGATAGAAGAGGATCGCATATTTGAGAACGCGCAGCGAGAATATGACGCTATGGTGGTTAGATGGCGATCGGAATGTTAGCCCTTTTAAAGAACGTAGATAACGAGAGTGAAAAAAAGGAGGGAACAACCTAAAAGTCAATACGCAGAAGATCGCCTCATTAAACGGCTGAGAATCTACATTATTGTGACGCTCGCCTTATTTGCCGCTATAGTAGTTGAAGTGTTAGAAGGCAGATTTGGCAGTGCATTGGCTTTAACAGGTGTCTGTATTGGCCTAATGATAGGTATTATCATAGTCAGTCGTAGGAACCGCCTTAGAGTGGATAGATTCGAAGTTCGCTTGCGGCTAAGACTCCTGCCGACTTTCCCCCGCGCCGCCTTGCCTACCGATAATCGTGCCCAACACAAGGTGCTTACGTAAGGGACTAAGATACGGGCGATGTCCTTCGTTCTGCTGCCCTTCCATCTCAGCAGTTCTGAAACACGAAATGAGTGCATCGAGTGCTTGGGTATCATCTAAACTAGCCTCGGACTCCTCATAGACTTTTGTCTTGACCTCTGAAAGCGCACGCCTAAGCAAGTCTGCGTCGTTGCCGGTTAAAATTAGTCCGCTTTCAATCATTTTTTCCCTCTCTATCGGTACTTTTTGCATGCACCACATTGCATAATGCATGATTGGCTTTTTCTGACGGCAATATTAGCGTCAAAATGGCCGTTGTTCCTAGAGGCGAGCCGTGCTTCAATAGCTAGAAGGTCGCCGTAACTAGTCTCTGATATAGCGCGGGCGGCGGTACTCTTCGCAATACGGAACGTGCTCCCTATCGCCGCGCAGCCTGCAATGGGCGTACTTCTCGCACCGCTGACAATTCATTATATTTACACTTCATGAAAAGCACTGTAAAGCGGCTTATCTGCCTGGTGGGAAACTAACCGCCGAAGGTGGGGCAGTTTTCGAAGGCACTTTTCACGACCTTCACTCTGGTTTGGTTTGCGTCAGCTCGTGAACGGGGCCCAAAAATCAAAGCAAATCGAAAAAAGAACGGGGGAGTTTTGAGCTAAGGAAAAGGCAAAAGAAATGCGTAATCGGCCCTATTCATAACCCCGTAGCTGGCTTGTATTACCGAATGATGCGACAGCATGAGTTTCGCATAGCCCTATTACAAACGACTGGACAATAGTAAAAGAAAATTGTTGCAAAAGAAAACTACGCCCCCATCACACTGCGGGGGCGTTCCTGACCTTTCGTTGCTCTATACGGTCCCCATATCGGTATCAACAACCCCTGAGAATGTTAGCTGGGGCTACCCGCGGAAGACCAATTGGTAAAGTTGCCGGAAACATCATGTGTGCTCGACCAGACGTTCCCGCTAGTCGTGGTGACAACCACTACGGTGTGGTCCTCGACGTTGAGGGTGGCGGCCGGTGAAGCGGTGGCCAGCGCCTCAGGAGGCGAACCCGGGGTTCTCCAGGCGGCCCCGTAGTTCCCTGCAACCTTTTGCCAAAGCTGATGGTCCGTGCCTTGTACAATGACCCAAAGGTCTTGGCTCACGGCGGGTCCTGTACCGGCAGCAACCTGGCCGCCGAGGGATTTCCAGCTAGACCACCCGTTGTTATAGGTCTTTTGCCAAACGGCACCGTCGGTGCTGCGCGCAAAGACCTGGATGTTATTAGTGGTGTTTGACGTCGCAGCGGGTGATGACGTCAGCTTCCCGCCGAGGGATTCCCAGCCAGACCACGATGTGCCGTTATATGACTTGTGCCACATGGCGCCGTCGGTGCCTTGTACAAAGACGTCGAGACGACCTGCGCCCCAGGAGCAGGCCGCTGGTCCTGTGCCGGCAGCAATTTGCCCGCCAATAGAGGTCCATTTCCCCCAGGTCCATTTGCCCCAAGAGCCTCGCACGTAATCCCTATACCAGACCGCGCTATCATTGCCGCGGACAAAGACCGTCATCCCGCCATTATTCTGTGATGCCGCAGCGGGTGACGAGGTCCACACGCCACCGAGGGATTTCCAGGTACCGCTACCGCTTGGCATGACCGACGTGTTCCAGAGAACGCCATTAGCGTCGACCGCAAAGATGTTGAGGTTCCCAGCCTGAGTGCTGGTCACGGCGGGGCCGGTGCCGGCCATCGTTGTGCCACTCACGCTCGCCGCACTGCTTACCACAGCAAAAAGTGAGACGAGCATAAGAGTCGCTAGGAAGATGCTCGTCGTAATATGTTTATTGTCCATTCGTTACGCCTTCCTTGATGTCCTTCGCTTGCAAAGAAAGAATCAAAACCCAATCCGAAGGAAATGGAAGCGGAAGAACTACGTCAATCTATCCCTCTTTCACTATATAGAAGTTCCGTCAGGGCTTATAGGGCTGCCGACGCGCATCTACCAAACGGTTTATAACGGGGCACTGGCGTTTCTTGTAGTGGTATTACCAAGTCCAGATAAACATGAAAACGCCGTCTCAACTGCCAAAACCGTCGCTTTGACGTGGCGGAGGTCGCCGGTCAAAATAAGGCCGAGCCCATCGTTATTCTGCCAATTAGACGTTCAAGAGACGTCCGACAATGCTAAAGGCTCTGCTTATCCAGACACCTGTGAGTCCCCCTACGCTTTGCATAAGAAGATTTAAGGGACACCTTGACACCTTAGCAGAGGCTCTTTCCTCTGCACTCCCTTATCGTCTGTGCGAACAGCGCAGCGACGCGGCAATAACGGTTACTTCGCAGGCTGTTTTGCTGCATGACCGCCGGCGCGACGTCCTGCGAAAACGCAGTCCGCAATAGACGAGCCGCTGGCGAAATAGCTGTTGGAGCAGAGGCCTACAGCGTTACGCCCTGCAGCGTACAAGCCATCGATTGACGTACCGTTTGCTCGCTTAACCTGTCCAGTCTGCTCATTCACAACAAGCCCACCGAGCGTCATAGCTGCGGTAGGGATGCCGAACTTGGTTAGTGACAACCCCTGAAGAGAGCAGTCCAGTGCATAGAATGGCGGCGTGTCCTGGGGTACGAAACGTTTCTGCAGCTTGCCCAGCGGATCGGGCTGGCCATCGCTTGCGATCTCGTTGTACTGCTTCATCGTCGCTTCGAGTCCTTCGGGGGAAACCTTGATCTTCTGTGCCAGTTTGGAAAATGATGAAGCCTTCTTACGGCTGATAAGCACCATTGGTATCACGGTCAGCTTCTGGAAAAAGGCGCACTGGTCTCCAAAATGGCTCTTCGCTTCTTTATAGGTTTTGCTGTCGAAGATGAGATAGGCGTTGCCGCCACCCTTGGACATGATATAATCGTCCTGCTTGCCGCCGTACAGGTCCTCGCTGCATATGCGCTTCCCGTCTCTACTTACCAGGACGCCCTGCATCAGCGCCTCGGGCGGAACGTAGAAGAGCCACGCCGACATCTTGTCCATGTTGGATGTGACCCCGCCCATGCTCTCCCCCAGGGCGATCCCTGAGCCATCGTCGGCATAGGTTCCTAAAGGAAGGCACTTTTCATAGGCGCAATTATATTGCTTAACCATCCTCTTATTGAAAATAAAGCCGCCGGCCGCCAGTATGACGCCCTTGTGCGCACGGGCGCGGTAGGGGTGGGCGCGTACTTTCATGATAGCGGTAGCTAGCGTATCGAGCAGTTTTCCTACGCGAGGCAAGTAGGTGTTGACCTTGGTGCCGATCCGTGTGATGCCGCCGTGGAACCGCCTGAGGAAAATTGAACTCGGAGGGATGGAGCGTCCTTCCACGCCGATCACCCGTTCATCCTCCGCCTTGATGAGCTTTAGCACCTGGGTCTGGCAGCGCACCTGGACGTTTTTGCTTTTACGCACCGTTCTCTCAAGATTATGGAACAGTGCGAGACCTGAGATGCCTTTGCCCTTGGCGCGGTGTCCGCGAGGCGCAGCCTTGGCTTTAGCCTTATAGGCGCCGTTATCTTCGCTTCCGGAGTAGTAGATATAATAATCATCTGTGGGATATGAGGTCTTGAACGGGCACAGCGAACCCTCGAAGGGGACGCCCGCCTCTGCCAGCCAGCGGATGTCCTCTGCTGACCCTTCGCAGAGGCGGCGTAATGTCTCGTCCGACATGACACCTTCGCCAACCTCTTGCTTAAGATATTTATACATTTCCTCCACCGTGTCTTCGTATCCCGCCGCTTTCTGGTATGGCGTGCCGCCGCCGGCATAAATGATGCCGCCACTGGCAGATGTGGCCCCGCCTCCGTGGAAGCGGTCCAGCACCAGCACCGATGCACCCTGCTGGGCGGCCTCCAATGCAGCGCATGCGCCCGCCCCACCAAAGCCGACTACGATTACGTCTACTTCAGCGTTCCACCGTTGATTTTCTCGCTTTGCGGCCATCTAATCCTCCTCTGGAAGGGCGAGCCCCAACACGCAGTCGAAAGGGCAGGGCCGGCTTCTATCTTACGCAAGGTGTTCTCTCCACTATCGCTCACGTTAGCAAGCATTACAGAAAGCCAAATGGTATATGACCCAATGGAGTGTGAATCTCGCCAATTAACTACAGATGATCCTCTGTGCCCATGCTCAAGTTGCCATATATATATTCCGGAGCACTCCCGGTGCGCGCCCCGCTCTTGTCGACTCATCAAATAAATGGGGTCTAGTTTGCCATTAATAGAGTCTCCCTTGCCACTGATATATACTGCTGGAGGTACCGACGGCATCTCGGTCAAAAATGTGGCGGCGCGGCGCTTTCATCGGATCTTGTCAGCGCCGGCGGTAGAACCTTTTCAATATCTTCTGAGGTCGAAATACCCCCGCCCATTGTCAAAGGGACGTCAATTACCGCGGAGGCATTTTTAACCCACTCAAGTTTTGTTTTTCTGTTTTCCACGGTTGCTATATCAAGCATAGCCAGCTTATCAGCGCCCTCCTGTTGATAATAGGTAACATTTTTAACAGGGCCCGCATCTTTGAGATCGACGAAATGGACTCTTTTCACCATCCGGCCATCTTTCATATCCAGGCAAGGAATGATTTTTATAATACGCATAATCTCTCCTTTCCATAGCCGCAATGAGGGCCTTTATACCTCTAAGTAATCTATCGATATTAAATGACCTCGATCGTTGAGGGAGGCTTGAGGCAATATTATGCGTGACGCTGACAACCAGGCACTGCGCGGATAATCTCCCGCGACCTTTTCGAGGATTTTAAAGGAAAGTCGGGTTGGTGTCGCGGTTCGCGCGTCGATGCTATCCCAGCAGCGGCAAAGGGGGGGTTATTATCGGGTGACATAGCAACCTCAACTAAAAACAAGCACTGCACCCTATCTCTCACGCCATAACTCATAGGCACGTTAAGCGGCCAGCAGAAGGAGCGCTGCACACTCTCATTTGCTCTAACCGTGTCACGGTGGAAGAAGACTCGCTCCCCAACCTTCGGTGCCTTTGAGCGCTCTGATTCAGTGATTATCATTCAGCGCAGTGGTCAAAACTGAGGAAACTACAGAAGGCTTAAGCGTTCAAGTTCCTTAACGATTTGATCGACTGCATTGACCATATCTTCGGGCTTTCGGCCACCGGTTACAACCAGTTTGCCGGAACCAAACAAAAGAATCACCACTTTAGGATCCGATA
>Ga0326727_10022753_pt1 | contig 12058 bp, 17 predicted proteins | sample MB2enrmetagenome_FD_207643 | JGI IMG/M metagenome (GOLD analysis project Ga0326727, IMG submission 207643) | Lab enriched peat soil microbial communities from McLean, Ithaca, NY, United States - MB29MY | ecosystem: Environmental > Terrestrial > Soil > Wetlands > Peat | place: USA: New York... | reverse complement strand
GCCGCCGCCCCGGCGCCCGGGCGCCCCCCGCCCCCCCCCCCCCCCCCCCCCCCCCCCCCCCCCCCCCCCCCCCCCCCCCCCCCGACCCTCCCTCAGCCAAACCAAAAGAGGAGTCCAGAGGCTCCGCCTCTGGTGGGGGTCCAGGGGGCAAAGCCCCTGGTGGGGTCCGGGGCGAAGCCCCGGCTTGCTTCGCTCAGACGCGGGTGGATTGGCCGATCAGTTGGCGCAGGCGTGTGGCGCCGGCCGGGCCTTTGACGGCGTCGCGCCAGCAGGCTTCGGCGACGCGCTGATGTGCGGCGATGGCCTCATCGGCGCCGGTGATCATCGCGACGCCGGTATGGGCGCTGGGGTGGGCGTCGGGGCGGAACGGGTTGACCGCCAGGCTGACGCGGTCGCGCGAGCGCAGGATCTTGAACGCCGAGGTTGGTTCTTCGCCGATCAGGACGCCGAATTGCAGCCCCATGGGCTCGGTTTCCATCAGCCCGGCGATATTCTCGACCTCGGCCTCCGCGACCTGGCGGCACATGCGCCGGACCCGGTCCGACACGTGCAGCGAACCGGCAACGCCTTGCTCCAGCAGGCGTTGTATCGAGCCGAGCGACACCATTGTGATGATGCCGGGCCGGCGCAGCCCATACATGCGCTTGCGGGCGTTGAGGATGCCCAACACCTGCTCGGTCATGCTGCGCATAGCGGCGCGCTCGCCGCCCGCCTGGTCCGCGGTTTCGTCGAACGCTTCGACCAGGGCTTCGTCGTAACCGTCCGAGGTGGTCAGATAGCAGACCGGTCCGTGCAATTGCAGGATCTGGTCGGCGGTTTCCTCGATCTGTCGGATCCGCTCATAGTAGCCGACCGGCCGGCTGTAATACTCGACGCCGATGCCCAGCAGCGACAGCGGCGAGATCTTCAGCAGCTCCGCCAGGCGTTTGATGGTGTCGAGTTTGATCACTTCGCCTTTTTCGTAGCGATAAAGCGCGGCGCGCGACACACCCAGCCGCGCGGCGATTTCCTCGGCACGCAAGCCGGATTCAAGCCTGTATGCCCGCAATTGCTGGCCGATTTCGGTAAAGCGCATAGACATTTTGGACTTCTTCCATATCTTCGCCGATTGCCCCTGGACTGTCTCAGAATCGGCGAAGGTCCAATATCTTAGGCGACGGTATCCGAAATTTCAACTGCGATCATGGCGAGCGACGGATTGTGGCTATTTGTGTATCTTCCGGTTTACAAACGTCGCCTTCCGCGACGCGATTCGCCTCAGCGTCAGACGCGCCTCGCCACGAGGTGTTTTTACCTGCCCACTTTGCGACCCGTAAGGACTTATTTGTCTCGAATCGAATGCGCGCTGAGCTCCTCAATCGCCATGATCAGCGACGAATGGTCCAAATCGGCGCCGCCATGCGCCGCGCGGGACGAAAACATCTGCTGCGCGATCGCGGTGTTCGGCAGCGCCACCCCAAGTTCGCGCGCCGCGGACAACGCCAGGTTGAGATCCTTCTGGTGCAGCCGCACCCGGAACCCAGGGTTGAACGTGCCCTTCAGCATGCGCTCGCCATGCAACTCCAGGATGCGCGACGAGGCGAACCCGCCCATCAGCGCCGCCCGCACCTTCGCCGGGTCGGCGCCCGCGCGCGAGGCGAACACCAGCGCCTCCGCCACCGCCTGGATGTTCAGCGCGACGATGATCTGGTTCGCCACCTTGCAGGTCTGGCCGTCGCCGTTGGCCTCGCCGACATGGGTGATGTTCTTGCCCATCTTCTCGAACAGCGGCTTGGCCCGCTCGAACGCCTTGGCCGGGCCGCCCACCATGATGGTGAGCGTCGCCTGCTGCGCGCCGACCTCGCCCCCCGAAACCGGGGCGTCCAGGTAGTCGCAGCCCAGCGCGTTGATCTTCTTGGCGAATTCCTTGGTGCCGATCGGGCTGATCGAGGACATGTCGATCACCAAGGTGCCGGGCTTCAGCCCCTCGGCGACGCCACCCGGGGCGAACAGCACCGCCTCCACGTCCGGCGTGTCGGGCACCATGACAATCACCACCTCGGAGTTCGCCGCGACCGTCTTGCCGTCCGGTGCGATCTCGGCGGCGGCCTTGATGTCGTCGGCCGGCGGCGCGCGGTCAAACACCAGCAGGCTGTGCTGCGCGGCGTGCAGGTTGAGCGCCATGGGGCGCCCCATGATGCCGAGGCCGATGAACCCGATTTTCATTGCTCGTCTCCTGTGTGTGCAGAGCTTCCTGTGCGTGCCGCGCTTTGTGCGCCGCTCAAACCCCGAACGTCCGCCGCCAGGCCAGGCCGGCAACGGTGTCGCCCGCCGGGCGATACTCCAGCCCGACCCATCCCGCATAGCCCAGCTCGTCCATCCGCTTGAACACGAAGGGCCAGCCGATCTCGCCGGTGCCCGGCTCGTTGCGCGCCGGCACGTCGGCGATCTGCATGTGCACGATCAGCGGCAGATGCCGCTCCATGCGCTTGGTCAGGTCGCCCTCGGTCGTCTGGCAGTGATACAGGTCAAACTGCAGCCCGACGCGGTCAAACCCGATCGCCTCGACGACGGCCGCGCCCTGTGCCTCGGTGTTCAGGTAGTAGCCCGGCATGTCGCGATGATTGATCGGCTCGATCGCCAGCTTCACCCCGGCGGCCAGCGCCTGCTCCCCCGCCCAGGCCAGGTTCGCGGCATATGTGGCCGCCGCGGTGACCGGGGAGACCCCGGGCGGCACGATCCCCGCCATGCAATGCGCCAGCTTGCAGCCGAGCGCCGTCGCATAGTCCAGCGCCAGCTTCACCCCGTCGCGGAATTGCGCCTGACGGCCGGGAATGGCGGCCAAGCCGCGCTCGCCGGCGGCCCAATCGCCGGGCGGCATGTTGAACAGCACCTGGGTCAGCCCGTTGGCGTCCAGCCGGCGTTTCAGCTCGTGTGGCGGGTGCTCGTAGGGGAACAGGAACTCGACCGCCGTAAATCCGGCCTTGGCCGCGGCATCGAAACGGTCGAGGAAAGGATGCTCGTTGAACATCATCGACAGGTTGGCGGCAAAGCGTGGCACATTGACCTCCCTGGAAGCGGCGGCGGAAGCTACGCCCGGCCCCCGCGCTTGACCAGCCACCGCTAATCGGGCCACCGCTAATCGGGCCACCGCTAATCGGGCCATCGCCTGGCAGGGGGCCATCGCTTGGCAGGGGGCCATCGCCTGACAGGGGGCCTTCGCTGACAGGGGCCTTCGCCTGACAGGGGGCCTTCGCCTGACAGGGGGCCTTCGCCTGACAGGGGGCCTTCGCCTGACAGGGGGCCTTCGCCTGACAGGGGCCATCATCTTGGCCGCCATCGCGTGACCGGCGGCGGCTTGTGCGTTGGCAGACGAGCCTGGAAGGATGGCCATTGGGGGGACCGCGATGACCGCCGAACGCGTGCTGATGGCCCTGTTGCTAGGCGGCATCTTCATCGGCTGCGTGCTGGTGCTGTATCCGTTCATGTCGTCGCTGCTCTGGGCGGCGATCCTCGCCTTCACCACCTGGCCGGTGTTCGAGTGGCTGCGCCTGCGCCTGCATCTGCGCCGCACCCCGGCCGCCGGCATCATGGTGGCGCTCACCGCAGTGATGGTCGTGCTGCCGCTGGTGATCGCCACACCCAGCGCCGAGGACGTCAGCTTCATGCGCCGCATGATCGAGACGGCGGTGCACGCGGGCCTGCCGACCGCGCCGGACTGGGTCGACGCCATTCCCTTCGTCGGCCCCACCTTCAGCGACATCTGGAACAGTTGGGCCGCCGACATCTCCGAGATGCTGCAGGCGTTCAAGCCCTATGTCGGCCTGATCCTGGAGGGCGGCTTCGACCTGCTGCTGGGGATCACCCGCGGCGTCCTGCTGTTCGTCCTCGCGCTGTTCATCGCCTTCTTCTTCTATATCTACGGCGAGCCGATCGCCGAGCGGCTGACCGACCTGTTGCGGCGCATCGCGGCCGAGCGCGCCGACCGGCTGATCGCGGTCACCGGGGCGACGGTGCGCGGCGTGGTCTACGGCATCCTCGGCACCGCGGTGATCCAGGGCATCCTGACCGCATTCGGCCTGTGGGTGTCGGGCGTGCCGCGGCCGGTGCTGCTGGGCGCGGTGGCGGGGTTCCTCGCCGTGCTGCCGGTCGGCGCGCCGCTGGTGTGGATCCCGGCTGCGCTGTGGCTGATGGCGAGCGGCCATCTCGGCTGGGGCATCTTCCTCGCCATCTATGGCGGCGTGGCGGTGTCCGGCGCCGACAGCCTGATCCGCCCCTGGTTCATCTCCCGCGGCGCGCAGTTGCCGTTCGTGCTGACGGTGCTCGGCGTGCTGGGGGGCGCGCTGACGTTCGGTTTGCTGGGGATATTTCTTGGTCCGGTGTTGCTGGGGGTGGGCTATACGCTGGTCAACGAATGGGCAACGCCGGTTACGCCCGTGCCCGTCCCGCCCTCGCCCGTCCCGCCCGTGCTGGAGGTTCCCGATGCGTGACACATCGCAGACGCTGCCGTTGGAATTGTTGCTGGTGCAGTTCCTGGAGTGGCTGGCGGCGCGGCCGCGCTGTTACGCCGACGTGCAGGAGGCATGGCGCACCTCGTGCCCGCGCCTGCCGGTGTGGGAGGCGGCGATGGATGGCAACCTGGTCCGCATCGATCACGCCTCGGGCCGCACGATGGGGGCGTGCGCGGTGGCGCTGACCGACGCGGGGCGGGCGGTGCTGTCGGAGGGATCGGCGGGCGGGGAGTAAGAGTACACCTCTCCCGCTCTTCGCGGGAGAGAGCGGTAAAATCGGCGGCGAGGGGTCAAAAAGCACCTAAACCCAGTCCCCACCGACGTAATTCGGCGGCTTGTAGCCCCGCTCCAGCTTGACACCACCGCCAAAAAGGACCACGGAACGACCACGACTCGCCAGTCAAGGTCACCCGCATGTCCACCACCACGACGAAGAAAGCCGCCGCCCGCATCCGCTACCTCACGACCCAGCGCGGCATATACTATTACAAGAGGGACGTGCCGAGCGACATCCGACACCTTGTCGCCGGGCAGCCGCACCAATGGTGGCAGTCCCTCCGCACGAAGGACGCAGCCGAAGCGCAGGCGAAGGTGCCACGCATCGCTGCCACGCACGACAAACTGATCCGGGACCTTCGCCGCCTCATCGCGCATGGCGCCGCACCAGACCGGCTCCTGACCGCAGCAAAGGCGATGCAGATCGATCTGCCTACCACGCTTGCGGCGATCACCAGCGACCACAGCACCGCAGCCGATCACCAGTTGCGCGAGGTGGTCGAGGTGATCCGCGCCACCCTACCCGCCAGCATCCGCGCTGCACTGTCCGATCTAGACGTGCCTGCGATGGTCCGAGCACGCGCCCACCTCGACCGTGAGCGCGAGGAAGACGCCACCCACCGGGCTGCACTCGCAGGGATGCCGGCTGCGGTGGTGGCAGCCTACGATGCCTCGCAGGACAAGAGCCGCATCCTTTCCAGCGTCCTGGACGGGCTGACCGGTGGCGACCGGCGCAACTCCATCCTGGACACGATCGGCCTTCCTGCCACCACTGCACCGGGCTGCGACGTGCTCACAGTGTGCCGAGCCTACTTGGACGACACAGCAACGAAACGAACCTCCGCATCCCGCGCCAAGATCGAGGCGAGGGTCCAGCAATTCGTCCGGTCTGGTGCCTGTCCGTCCTTCGCCGATTGGAAAGCACTCCGCGCCTTCGCGGTCGCATACCTCAATAACCGCCTCACCACCGGGCGCGCGTTAAGTGTGGTTCGCATGGAAGCTGGCGATCTGATCGCAATCGGCAAGTATGCCGTGAAGAACGACCTAACGATGCGCGACCCGTTCGCGGGGCTGAAAGATCATTTCGACGTGGATAAGACAACTAAGGATTCCACGTTCATGCCGAGTGAAGTCCACAAGATACTCGCGCGAGCGAAAGCCTCTTGGCCTATCGATCACTGGCAGGCACTACACTGCCTCGCCGGCACGGGAATGCGCGCTAACGAAGTCCTGCAACTACGACCCTGCGACGTGCGACAGGTAACGGCCCTCGACCGACACCAGAAGCCGGGATGCGGCGAAATCGGGGATTGGATTATCGATGTTAATCTTGATCCAGACACGCATCCCGCAACGATCGGCTGGCCAGCGCGGCACCTGAAAGAGAAGGAAAACACGATCCGGCTGGCACCAATTCACAAGGACCTTCTGCCGATCCTGCTGGACGCGAAATCCCGCAACGCCGATGCACCGCGCCTCTTTCATCGTGCATCGCTCCCCAACGTCAAGAACGCGGTGGACGCCTTGGGCGACCGCGTGACGACACTCATCAAGCGAGCGGGGATCGAGGCAGGATCGCGTAAATTCATGCCCTGCCATGGCTGGCGTCATACCGTGTCGCACCTTGCGGAAGCGAGGTATGGGAACCTGTTCGCGTTGTCTCTGCTGGGGAAAGCGCCGGGCGAGTATGGCAGGGCGCTGGCAGCCGGGGAGTTGAAGAAGGGGCTGGACGAATTAGAGGTGTTCGGGGTGCCGTAGGTGGCGCGTAGGCGCACTATCACCCGTCAATTCAACTTTATGTCCCTATCCGGTTAAAACAGACAATCAACCTATGGTTGTATATCTGAGTGGTGGCGACTCTGCTCCTGGTCGAGTATACAGTTGATGAAGGATTCGGCGGCAGCAGGGTAGTGGAATGGGTCAGGAGCGACCGATGATGATTGCACCGGACAAATGGTATAAAGATTTTGCGATCCAGATTCAGATGTCTGTGACCGGCCCCGTGACTGCGACCATACGCCGAAAAGGTAGCGCAAGCCGTGAGGACGGCCTAATCGAAGCCTCTTCGGTTGATGAGGCATATAGCCTCGCAAAGCAGAGAATAGACAGCATTGTTGCCGCAAGCGCGCCATAACTCGCATCTGTGTCAGCGCAATCACGAACCACGTGCAACGTCCCGTCGTCGTGTAATCCGTGAGTGTATTCTGTAGTCATATCAGCTCGATGACTTTACGAACCTTCCGGTTTTCCGGTCGGTGTGCACATGGTGACCATCTTTTGGCCTGCGCCGCATGATAGGCTTTATGCGTGGTGGCGTCGTGTTCTCCGCCGCACCCGGTGGTACCTGCGCGAGCCTTGTAAACAGGCTGGGACCTTGCACTCTCAATCGCATGACTCGTCCTCCGCAATGACCGGATACAGCTTCAACCGCACCACTTCTAACGACTGCTCTAACTCTACGATCTGCGTCGCGATCCGATCCGCGCAGGCATCGTCACCGCACGTTCGTTGCAGACGCCACGCAACGCGACAATCGATTAGCTGGCAGGCGAGCGCAGTTAGATCGTCCTCGACCACAATCAGGCTGCGCCATCGAGGACCGAATTAGGCTGATTGGCCAACGTTTTGGCCATCTTTCGCCCATCCCGCACGTTACGCACACCCGGCATTCGCGCGTCAACCCGCTTTGCCATTATGCCAGTGCCCGTAAGGCCGGGCGACGGCGCCAAGGGCGCAAACGGATCGAGATGCGCCCGCCCGCGACCATTCACATTTCGACCGACCGTGTTGTTGTTGTTTGCCATGTCCGTATTCCTTCTGTTTTCGATTCGTTATGCTGCCAATCTCAAATCGACGCCAGCAGCCCGCGCCAACTTCGCCAACTCTATTTCGAGCGCGTCCAGATCGTCTTCTATACTGTCCAAAATCGCAGCGGCTTGGACCCTTGCATCTTCTGTGTCCGACCTTAATGCGGCCTCTTGGATGCGCTTCGCTCGATTAAGATCAGCCCACCGGTTGTGCTGTGCTTCCAGTGTCTCGGCTGAGGTCCGATCGCGCTCGTAGCCACGCGGTGCAATCGTTATCTCTGTATCACTCATTTTCTTTCACTCCTGTTTTCAATAGATTCGGGTCGGTGTCACAATGTGTTCACCAGTGAGATCAAACCATCGGCGTGCCAGTTTCTCATACGTGCGTCGTATCTCTGTAAGCTTCGCGTCCATCTCGACCAGAAGATACGTGCTCCCCTGCGCCGTCTTCGCCACGTCATGCAGCCGATCTAGGTCAGTGCGCAGGCTCCCGACCTTGACCCGGAGGTCGATTATATCTCGCAGCACGACACCGAGGGGAGCGGTCTTGTTCACCGCAGCGACACCCACATCCACGACAGATAAGGCGGAATGCTCAGTGGCAAACGATCCTCTTCCTCAGCGGGAATTGCTAATAGACTTTCGCGCTGTCTGATTTGCTCGGCGAGGTATTCCTGATTGTTCAGCATCCTCTGGCGTACTTTTATGGGTGCGCTGAGTTGGTGTTGAACCCGCGCAATCCTCTTTTCGCATGCTTTAACTAGTTCAGCCTTCTGCCGCGCGTTCATCCCTGTTTCCTCACGTAACGGTCCAGCAACTCACCATACCGCTGATCCTCTCTCAGCTTCCTCGCAACCGCGCTGTCCAACTCCCTCGCTGCGCTGTGCAGGCCGCGCGCCTTCGCTTCGTTCGAGCAACGGACAATCGCAACGAGCACACGGTTGCTGCGATGCCAGCGCCGCAGGACAGTGCGGCGGATGAGGGATGCGATGGACATCAGAAAGCCTCACCGGGCGGGATGTATCCTAATTCGCGTATACGATTAGCTGCTTGCTGGCGGTTCAACTTCGCGGTCTCATACAAATTCGACCCCTCACGCAGACTGGCCATCGCTTTGCTGAATTGGTTGTGGAGTCGGATCGCAGTGCTGATGCTGCTGTCAGGGCGCAGCGCATTGGCTAGGCGCAGTTTGTCCACGCTGCCGGGCTTCACTGGCAGAATAGGACGCACCAGCGCGGGATCAACCGGCTGTGCAGCGGGCGTTGCCTCGGCTCGGTTCGCCATGCGCAGCTTCTCGGTCGGATCAAGCTTGGCACCCTGCGCCAGTTTGAACTCCTCGGCGCTTTGTTTCGGACTCGACTCGGGTGGAGGAAACAGTTTCGCCTCGGTCGAGGGCCAAAAGCGCTGAATGTCAGTCGCGCTAAGACGTTTCCCGGGTGCGGAGAATACGCGTTCAATCTCCGCTCGAATTGCGGCGTTCCTCTGGGCCTCAGACAAGGGCTGTGCAGCTTGCTGTGCGGTAGGCTGTTGTGGTGCGGTCAAGCGCGCCAACGCCTTCTGCGCCCGCTCTAGCTCAAGCTGCACGTGGGTGCCCGCATCGTCGTGGTGAAGATGCCCGCCATTGCTTTCGATCAGCGCCTTGAACACGCCGCGTTGCGATTCCGGCACCGCATCGATCGCGGCCTGGACTTCGGGTCGGTTATAGAACTCGGTCATTCGCCGTACTCCTTTTTCTCAATAACGTGCTGCGCTGCACGAAACTCGGCGCGCTCTTGCAACAATTCCTCGATCCTCGCCTCATCGGGCGCGATCTTCGCGGCGTTACCCTGTTTTTTCGCGAACCAGAGGCGTCTCTGAACACGGGCCATTTCTTTCTCATGGGTCAAGATCGATGCAACGTGTGTCTCGATCTCGGTTAGTTGCGTTCGCAACTTTGCAGCGATTGCTGGACGGTTTTCTTGCATTGCGAACTCTATCGCTGCGCGGTGCTGTCGTAATGCCGTCGTCCAGGCGAGGCGAGGGGCTTCTGGATCGGGCACCACCACCGCGTTCAGATATACCGCCGGCACATCGTCGTCGGGCGCGGTGGTGGTGTCTTCTTCTTCTTCGATCTCAGGCTCAGGCTCGGGTTCAGGTGGTGGTGCAGGACGCAGGGCTTCCGCCCGAACGATCGAGCGCACATCCTCGACGGTGGCGTGTCCTCCGTCATACAGCGCGCGCTCGCGCTCACTGATCGGTAAGTTCCACCACCCTGCGCGAAAGCCGGTGGCATCGACTGTGCTAGGGTCTGGTGCAGCGTCCATCACGCGAGCCTTTCTCTGATCCAGCGCTCCAAGCACGCGCGTGCAAGCCTCGCTCTCGTTGTATGCAGTCGTTTCGCGGTTACACAGAACGCTTTGAATACGACGGGGGAGATATCACTAAACCGGACATTGACGCGCGGCTCGATCAAGCGCCGCCGTCCGCGCTGGTGTGGCGGGTGCGGGTGTCGGGCTTCACGTAGTAGACCGACTTCCTCGATCTCGCGGAGGGCCTTTATATTTATCGAATCACCTGCGGCCTTGCAGGATGACCACGCGTTCGCTGCGCAGATTTCTGCTAGTGCTTTCTGAGAGGCGGCTGATACTGCAAATGCTCGGGAGACTGTCATCGGATGTACTCTGTCGTTTCTTATGAGCGATGTATAAAGAGCAGAAATTGGAATCGTCAACAAAAAAGTAAACAGTGGCTCAAATAAGAGGGCTTTGTGAGCCACACGGCGCGGGCACAACCGTTTGTATAGCGATCCGTAAGTTATTGATATTCAATGAATGGCACGAAGGGTTATTTTGCACCATGCAAAATTGGGGGTTGAGCGAAAAATTCTTTACTTGACTTGTGGTTGTATAAATGGCACTTAAGGATCGCACAGGGCTATCCTGTGTAACCGCCAGCAACACGTAAACCCCAGCGATCCTGGGTTGTGTAGAGGAGAAACGCTATGCTGCACCTAATCGAGCCTGAGAGGCTCGACCTTCACTTGACGTTCGCGCAACTTGAAGAGTTGCAGTCGGACCTTACGAACGCGGCTCGGTATATAGAACTCGCGAAGCGCACAGTGGATAAGCACCTGCACGCGCGTGTGTCTGTGCCAGCCAAAACACCTGCACATGACACGAAGACGCTAAACAAAGAACTCCGAGCCGAGTGCGCGCGTCTGGGGCTTGGTGTGCGCGTGTCTGTGAAATACGATCGGCACCGCGACGAACACATTCAACTGTGGAACGTGGCACACCCCGATGGCACGAAATTCAGTTACGAACTTTGCGAACTAGATAGGCTGATTCGCAAATTGAAGAAGACGAAGATCGAGGATTTCGGCTGGCAGATGGTGCCGCGTCGAGACTCGTTAGCAGCTTAACAACTTAACACAAAACGAGCACGTAAGACCGGGCGATGAGCCGGGCGGTGCGTAGGAGAAGAGAAGATGACAAAAGAACTAAGCGACCGCTTTAATAGCCTTGCATGGCACCTATGCGGAGAGAGTGGCGACTGGCCCGAACTTTTCGGCGACCAAGGGCTTCCACCAAATTCCATACCACCATGGGCAAAAAGTAAGGCCAGGAACGCGTATATTGAGGTGGTAGGTGAGGTGCTCAGTTATTACTGTGTTGATTTTCCACCTAATGAATGCAGACCAGACGCAGAATTCACTCGCACCCGCTCGGGCGACCTTGTGCTCTATACATTCAACATCCGTGGTGAATTTCACTGCGAGATAACAGCGGTTGTCACGGAGAACAGCAGGAAAACCCTTTCATGCGAGGCGAGAGTTGATAGTGCTTTGCGGGATCGGGCGCGGAGAAGTCGCGAATACAACTCCAGAATAACCAACCGGCCTGCTGACATAAGTCATGCAAATTTGGTCAGCCTTATTAAGAGTAAACCTCACGGCATGATGGTCACGCACTAATCGACGCCGCAAAACGAAAACCCCTCGGACTGGCAAGGTCCGAGGGGGCTAAAAGTCCAGGTTCGAGCCTGGATGACGAAATCTCCAACACCCAACACAGGAGGGTTCCGCCATGGAAACCCAAGACATAACTAACGATTCCCACGAAGTCAACACAAATCTGCAAAAAGTATCAAGTGGTATACTTGAATCCGGCAGCAGCCCGATCGCGAAGTTTATAGCGAAGATGAACACTGATCCGCTGACCGCTGTGCAGGATTACGACGCACCGCCGATCCTGGTGGACGAAGATTGGTACGCTCGATGCGGTGCCGTTACCGATAAGCAGCAGACAATTGCAAAGTCACTGCATGGCACGCTCGCTAGGGCTGGTGCGCCACTCGATCCTGACGGGTTGCGAGTTTACGTTGCGGGCCTCGATGCGAAGGCGATGGCCAAGCTGCTGATGCACTATGACACGGTTGCGCCGCAATATGAGAAGATGATGCGTCGGCTAGCAGGTGTTGGCAGCCCTAAGAAAACCGCACCGGCAT
>Ga0326727_10022750_pt1 | contig 12060 bp, 11 predicted proteins | sample MB2enrmetagenome_FD_207643 | JGI IMG/M metagenome (GOLD analysis project Ga0326727, IMG submission 207643) | Lab enriched peat soil microbial communities from McLean, Ithaca, NY, United States - MB29MY | ecosystem: Environmental > Terrestrial > Soil > Wetlands > Peat | place: USA: New York... | reverse complement strand
TATGGGGTCACCGGCATGTCCCTTTTCGACGTGCACAGGGACATGCCGTGTGTAACAAGATTGCGAATTGCCCACTCAACAAAAATACCAAGAAGAGCTCGACGCAAATGAAACGTCAGCACGCTAATCCAGGCAATTCGATAGATGCCCTATCAATTGCTACTGCTCTAATTTGATAGTTACACCGCCTGTTCCTAATGTAAAATGGACTCCTTGAGTGGCAGTGTTTAGATCGATTACTACCCCATTTTGGTTCTTCATTGTCATTATAGATGCGCCTCCCCCTACCGTCATACCTGTACCAACCGCGGTGTATGTTCCACTGATATCTGTAAGGTGTTTTAAATTGTAAACTTTGCCCCACGCAGATGCTTTACTAATGCCTACACTCCCCACAGACAGGCCGTCAACCTTGAGTGGATATTGCTTGCCGGCAACGGTGAGTTTTCCTTCTCCCCAAGCAAAACCTATACCTGCCGCGACATGGCCGCTTGAGAGCTCGATAAGCCCGTCCCAGGGAAGCCCTTGATTTACTTCACTCTGAGCAGCGGCAAGGCCGCCGGACATCAGGAAAAGGCCCAAAATAACTACACTCGCCATCTTTGCGAATTCCGAACTCTTCATTTCAACTCCTCCTTTTTTTGTAGATAATCCAATTATTTGTAGTATTTTCACACTAGCCTGAAGCTGGTCAAATCCTTCAGGTTTTTTTCCAACCTATGGCTTTACGACCTCCAGGGCCAAAGCCTGTGTGACGTCCAAGACCACCTGGTCTCCTTTCTTAATTTCCCTCAGACGCTTCACCTCCTTGCTAACCTTGTAGGTTCGGATTTCACCCGCGGGGTTTTTGAGGGTTATGTTCCTTTTTTGGTAGTCGACCCCCACCACATCTGCCTGGATTTGTACTGTTTCGGTAATTACGCCTCCGGGCATGGTTCCCTTAGGGGCCAGTGCGACCGTCCGGACGGCTCCGGCATTTGCGGGGGCTTCAGACTTCCTGACGAAAATCGCCAACTGCTCGATGTACTTCACATTGACCTTGTCCCCTGCCAGGACCTGGTCCAGATTTCTTGCATTTTTCGCATCTATTTCTACCGTTCTGCCTTTCTCATCCTCCAAGACCGCCGTTTTCTTGACGTAATCCACCGCCTTAACAGTGGCTGACCATTTGGTCACCTGCACTGCTATGGCTCCAGGTTGCCCTGCTTTTGAACCCTGCGCATCATCCTTGGCTGTTGCCCCGGAGCTGAACACTACAGCCAGAAATGCGGCCAGAATAACTGCATGCAGCTTCTTCATGATTTTCCTCCTGATCTCGCAACCCAATTTCGCAGACGTGTTTCACCTCCGCCCTACTGCATAATGCATCAGGCCCTCGTCAGACCGCTTCATGTGGCAGTGACTTGACTGCAGCCGCAATTTCGCGGCTCAGTGTTTCGATCGCTCGGCTCTCGGCAGATGCCATTCCCTCGAATCCAGCTGATTCGACCGGCAGAATTAGTCTTGTCCGCTTCGTCACGAGCGATTTCCCTCCATCGTCTCCCAGGATTTCCCAGCTCGATTCCAGTATCGCTTTTCCATCCGCCGTCTTTTCCAGATGTATGATCTCCAGAGTGACCTGGTACTGAACCGGCTTTGATTTCGGCCAGGGGAAAACACAAACGCGTTCAGAAGGAAGCAGGATGGAGAGGTTATCGGCAAGAACACGTGTCAGGTTTTTTTCCAGAGGCTCAGCCCACCTGTCGAATTCGGCGAATTGAAGACCGCTGCCGGAGGACCTGGTGACCATTTGCGGACGATCAAGGTATTCAGCAATTTTGACCGGTCCTACTCCAATTACCGGGTCCTGTCCCGGGCCGGGGGATTGGGTTCCCGGTCCCGGGTCTTGAATAGGGCGCAGAGTATAATAGTTTGCGGGTTGCGAGCGGGCGCACCCCCCCAGCACCATCAGGACGATACAGATCGATGCAAGCCTGGAGCCCGGAGCTATAATCATTTGTTTTCCTTCCTTCCAAGTATCGAAGATACCCAATATCTTTTTCGCAGTGCTATTTGCCTTTACCTCGTACCAGGGCTTCGGGGTTCCTCTCGATGTAATCAGCAAGGTTGCGGAACGAACGTGCAGCGGATGCAAACTCATTCAGAGTCTTTATCAATTCGATGCGAACCGGAGAGTTATCCCCGACAAATCCGTCAATGGCCTTATTTGCACCTCGCATCGTTGCGCCTGTCGTTTTGAGGGTTTCATCCAGCCCGGCCACAATTTGAGGAATGCGGGAATCAATGTCGGTCACTAACCTGGAGGCATTCGCGAACATCTTCTTAGCTTCACCCAGGGTGAGGTCGGTGCCGGTTGAAAGAGGTTTTACCTGGCTGTCCAAATTCTGCATGAGCGCGTGAGCGGCTTTTACGGCAGGGCCAAGAGAGGCGAGCGTCTCTTTGATATCCGGCGAGGTAACCAGCTTTTCAATTCCGTCCAGGGCTTTGGAAATCTTATTGGCAATCTCCGCTAATGGTAGATTGGATACGGTTTTCATAAACTCAGACAGGTCCGATTCCGTCGTAGGGATTTCCGTGTATCCGGGTTCAGTACCTACCAGCCTGACGGGTTCGTTCGGGTAAAAATCGAGGTGAATGCCGAGCTGGCCGGTTACGAGGCTCTGCATTTCAAGTTGGGCCTTCAGACCATTTTCTATCAGGTGTTCAATGAACTTTTGCTGCCCCTTTAATCTTGTTTCAACCATCTTCATCATTTCGCTCTTGGAGCCGCCATAGGTGATTTCCTTCGGGTCGAGTTCAATGAAAACCGGAATCCCAAGGGCGAGGTCCTGTCTGTTGAGGACAATCTTAATGCCGGTTACCGTGCCTACCTTGACCCCTTTGAAGTCCACGGGCGAGCCAACACCGAGGCCCTTGACCGAACCCTCGAAAAAGAGAACGAACTTCTTTTGCTCGCTAAACCATTTTCCGGATCCGAAGAGCAGTACTCCAGCCACAACCAGCGCTATTGCCCCCACGACAAACCCACCGATAATTTTAGTATTCGCCTGTTTGCTCATTTCTTGGAGCCTGTTCTAAAGTTAGAGTTAACTCAATTGCCGCGCTCAGCTGACCGGACCACAGCAAAGCAGCTCCTTTCAGGATTCGCCCCGAGTCAGAAAGCTTCGGATCTTGGGGTCGTTGCTTTCCTTGAGGAGTCTATTGGGATCTCCTACTGCTGTCATTGTCCTGGTTTCCGCATCGAGGAAGACCGAGTTGTTTCCGATGGCAAAGATACTTGCCAGTTCGTGCGTGACGACCACGATTGTGGCCCCCAGGCTGTCTCGGAGTTCGAGGATCAGTTCATCCAGGCGCCGTGCGCTAATAGGGTCCAGTCCGGCCGAGGGTTCGTCGAAAAACAGGATATCGGGATCAAGGGCCATTGCGCGAGCGAGGGCGGCTCGTTTCCGCATCCCGCCGCTGATCTCCGAAGGGTAGAATTCTTCGAACCCGGCAAGGCCGACAAGCGAGAGTTTGAGAGAGACCAGTTCCCTTATTTCGGCCGGGCTCAGGCTGGTGTATTCGCCCAGAGGAAGGGCCACATTTTCAGCCAGGGTCATGGAACTCCACAATGCCCCGCTCTGGTAGAGTATTCCAAAACGCCTCATAATCGTTTTACGGCTGGGGGGATCGGAATCCCAGAAGCTGGTGCCGCCGTAGAAAACCCGTCCATTTGCCGGTTCTTTCAGTCCCACGAGGTGTCTTAAAAGCGTGCTTTTGCCGCACCCGCTCCCTCCCATGATAATGAAGATATCTCCGCGGCTAACAGCGAAGCTGAGATCGCGCTGAATCACAAAGCTTCCGTACGCCATGGTAAGGTCCTGGACCTCGATGCATGCCTCTTTCTGCGAAATCTGATGTTCCATAAGACGCTTAAATGCCTATCCTGTCGTAGATTACGGTCAGCAGGGCATCCGAAACTATGATGGACACTATGGCCGTCACAACCGCGGAAGTTGCTGCCTCGCCGACCGCGGACGCGCTTCGACCGCACTGCATTCCTCGAAGACATCCCGAAAGTGCCACGAGAACTCCGAAAACCCCGGCTTTGATCAGGCCGGCAAGAAACTGCATGAGGTTCAGGGCTGCCAGGGTTTCATTGAAATATTGCATGGGAGAAATACCGAGAAGACCGATGCCGATTATTCCGCCTCCCAGAATTCCCATCAAGTCAGCATAAAGGCACAGGAGCGGCAGCATGAGGACGAGCGCCAGCATCCGGGGGAGGACGAGAAACTCCATGGGTGAAATACCGAGCGTTTTCAGCGCGTCGATTTCCTCGTTCACCTCCATGGTTCCGAGCTGTGCCGCAAAAGCTGCCCCCGTGCGCCCGGCCATCACTATCGCGGTCATCATCGCGCCCATCTCTCGCGCCATTCCTATTCCCACAAGATCTGCGACATATATCTGGGCGCCGAACAACCTCAGCTGTACTGCTCCGACAAAGGCCAGGATCAAGCCTACGAGAACGCTTATAAGAGACACGATCGGCAATGCCTGAGCACCGCATTCCTGGAGCAGCAAAAACAGGTCCGAGCGCCTGAATCTTGCCTTGCCCAGTGTTAGTTTCAAGAGTGCTACACAGGCCTCGCCAATAAATGCGAGCATTTCACCCGCAGATTTGCCCGCGTTCAGAGTGGCTTCCCCCACCCTGGACAAGAATGGCGTGCGACCGCTCTCTTTGCGGGCGTCTTTTTTCTCTGGAACAGCTGAAGCAAGGTCGAGCAATCTTGCCACTCCATCCGGAAGGCCTTGCCTGGCAGTGAAAATGGATTTTTGCGTGCAGTAATCCGTAAGCTTCGCCAAAAAAGTAAGGAGACTGCTGTCCCAGTCGCCAAGCTCCCGAGTATCAAAGGCAACTCGCACGGGCGCGGGTTTTGACCCAATCTGCTTCTTGAGTTCATCTGCCGAAGGCAGCCCGTCCGCGATGCTCCAAGTGCCGCCGATCCGGACTACAAGAGTATTATCTGGTTCCCAATTGAAGCCGATGTTCATTTTCTCTGCTGCTTGTCCGGAAATACTCATCGTCTTAATCCGAGTGTCAGATTCATGCTCGTACCCAGGACTCTGCTTCTTGCAAACGATGCGAAGGAAAGAATTCGATTTCAATAGGAAGATCTAGTCTCCATCCTTCGTAACGGGAAGCTCCACGTACTTGCTCTCCACTGTGCGCCAACTGTTGTCGGGATTGAAGCTTACCATCCTGTGGGCAATGGATGCCGTGTCTTTCCCCAGGTCCTTTTCGTATACGACGCCATCGTGGCTGATGATGAAAGTCTTGATTCCCGATGATCCGTACCCCGCAGGATAGGCAACCATCGCAAATCCGCCGACCATTCTGCCGTTGATAACGTAATCGTATGCGCCTCGGGGTGCACTCCTGCCCTGAGCCTTCAGGATCTTGTACAAGTAGCCGTGATAAGGAGTGGGTTGATTTCCGGATTTTTTCTTATATCCTTCTTTTTTGGCCTCTCCGATCAAAGGCCCCAGGGGGCTCTGCTCTTCGCCTTCTTTGGACTCCCAGTAAAGACCGTCTTTCGTACCCGGATCGCTTATGAACTTCTGCGCGTATTCCAGCACCCCGTCACCGTTTCTGTCCTTCGAGGCATATTCTCTCTGGGCGTCAGCATATGCCAGGCAGACCTGAATGGCGCTAAGTTCATTTTTGCCGATCCGGCGGTTAAGTATCTCCTGTTGGCCTTCCTTTGTTGAAAAACGCCAGTCTTTGCCAGCCTTTTCTAACGGAATTGGAAAAGGCCAGTCTTCGTTCCCTATCTCGAGAACAACCTTCTTACTGTTGACCTCTACTATCCGGTTCTTTTCCTGGTAAGCTTTGAGAAAGCGCTCGCGACCGGTTTTGTCGGCAACTTCGTCGCCTGAGCTTATGAGTTGTTTTCCGCCTGAACCCAAAATGGCTATCAGCTTCTTTTCGTCATTTGCGCTCAGCGCATCAACCAGTGCTTTGACAGCATTTTCCGGGTCCGAATAAGCTTCCTGCTGATATTTGGACCTGTGGGCTCCCTGATCCTTTTTATACACGTCGCTTGGCACCTCATAGGGCTGTAGAGTCATGCTCCGTCCGCCTATGAATGCTGATGCGTTGTGACAAAACCAAACCAGCGAAAGAGAAGTCATTAGAAAAATGGCTAACGCCAAGAGGGACACATAAAGCCTTTCGTTGTTCTTTTCGTATAGAGACATTTTCTAATCCTCCCTAAGATCGGGATGAGTTAAAACGCATTGTGTATATCGACATGAGGATAATGGACATCGCTGTCGTCATGGAAAGTCACACTCTACCTCCGGCCACCTCCACCACCACGACCGCCACCTCCACCACCACGACCGCCACCTCCACCACCACGACCGCCACCACCACCGCCACGGCCTCCACCGCCGCCGCCACGGCCTCCACCGCCAAAACTTCCTCCGCCACGACCTCCGCCACCGCCAGAGAAACCACCATGGCGTCCGCCACCGCCGGACCTTTGACCGCCAAATCCTCCCGGGGAACCCTGGCGGCTGGAGAAACCTCGGCTGGAATTCGTCCTGGCATCCCTGCCGCTGCCGACACCCTGGAACGCTCCGCCACCCCCGCGCTGCTGAAGACCCTGTTGCACGCTGGTCGCGGTGGGCCTGGCCGAAGCTCCCCCTCTAGCACCCCCTCCGGGCCTGTTAGCCGGGAGTTGCGAAGCACGCGCTCCGCCGGCCCCTGCGGATGGCCGCTGCGACAAACCGGTGCCGCGTGAACCTCCGGCCGGCAGCTGACTGGGGCCTTTGCCGCGAAAATCGCCCCTGCCCCCTGCGCCTGCCCCTCCGGCGGGCCGGGTCGCAACACTTCCGTTCCTGGCCCCCTGGTTCCATTTCCCGGTCTGATAATGCGAAACGCGATTGCCATTGATGTTTGTGTTGCGGTTTACATTGACGTTCATGGACCCGCCGCCCCAGTTCCAGTTGCCCCAACCATTGTTCCAGGCGGCCCCTACAGCGACGCCGGCGGCGAAGCCGATTACTCCCGCAGCAACGGCCCCTCCGTAAGGATAGTAAGGATAAGGAGGATAAGCCGGGTAAGGCCAGGCTCCGTAGACCACCGCCGGGTTATAGGTGGGCACATAGATCGTTGTGGGGCTGGCAGGTTCGATCACAATCGCTTCCCCTTTGACTTCCACCTTCTGCTCGTTCGTGGTTTTCAGATTACCCTCAGCCTGAGCCTTGGCGCGCAGCTTCTGGACAGTGTCCATGACATCGGACTGCTGAGCCAGGAAAGCATTACCCAGCGTCTGGGTCCATTCCAACTGTTCGCTCATCATGGCAAGAACTTCTGGGAAGGGCACCAGCGCTTTCACGCTGAGGTCCCATTTCATCTTGTCCAGGGCGGAGTTCAATTGGTCTCCCTTGAGGTCCTTGTTTTGCTTCACCCAACGGTCCGCCGCTACGACTTCGAGCGGAAAGGTCGCCGCTACCAATACGTTAGCGAGCAGGGAGTCAGGGTAGAGAGCAATTGGAGCAAGCATCTGATTGAGCGCTTCAGGCCCAAATGCCGTGGAAGCTCCTGTCTCTTGCCCAAACACTCCTGATGGCGCCGCAAGAAGACAAACCAGCAACGCAGTCAATGCAGTCTTGAAAATTTTCAATTCCATTTCTTCTCTCCTTGGGGGCGCTGAAAAGGTCCCATTTGGTTCACATTCTGTCCCGAAAATGCGATTGGAAGATTCCGGGTCCCGTCCCCTCCACCTGACAACACGTTTAGAATATCGTCCTCCCAGCTGATTTTAGGATGTTCGACGATTCTGCCTAACTCCCTGCCATGAGAAAGGATTATAACGGTCGGAATCCTGCTTATATGCCAACGCTTCGCTGTCCCCGAAGGCTCCCTTTTATGCCTGTCGACTCCGTAAAGATGGACGTCTCCGGATGAAACCGAGGCCAAACGAAGAATCTTCATGATCCGGGGGAGATTGATCTTTGTGTCCTGACACCAGGAGCCTCCAATAATGAGGAATGTTGCCGAGTTCTGCTTTTCAAGCCTCGATATGTCTTCGATCTTGGCGGCAGGGGGCTGAAAACTATCTGCTGAATAGGATGGCCAACCCGCTTCGGCCTTCCATTCTTCCCAGGTTCTTTCCCCAAGCGGCATTCCGGAATCCGAAGCGGCAGAAGAAGGGTACCCCGCACCCGTGCATATAAAGATTATCGCAAGGAGTTGAATGCCCCACATTCTTATGTTCGGTTCTGAAGTAGACATCTTCATTTTCCACTTCCATTCCGTTTGGTTTATGATTCGCATAAAATCGTTCGGGCTATCACTCGATTTGCAGTTCATGCTTCCCCCCATGTTTCTGAATTTCGTAGCCGCCGCAGATTGTTAGTACAGGGTCATTGATTTAACGGACACCCAGAAACAAGCTCGGTTTCCTTCCATCCCCCACCTAAGGCCTTGTAGAGTTGGACGACTACCAGGAGCCGATTGAATTCCGTTTGTGCCAGTGTGGTTTCTGCGGGGAATAATTGCTGCTGGTTTTGCAGCACCTCATAGTAGCTGGATTTGCCCTGGACATAGCGTTTCATAGCGACCTGGACTGCCTCATTGTACGCAGCAACGGACCGAGACTGCTGTTCGCGTTCAAGTTCATATTTCTCCCTGGAAATAAGGGCGTTGGACACCTCTTGAAAAGCACTGAGAGCAGTCTGTTCATAGACAAGTTTTGCTTCCTCGCAGGCTGCCACGCTCTGACGATACTGAGCGACAAGTGCACCTCCCTGAAAAACCGGGCCGATAAGAGATCCCCCTACCGCCCACATATTTCCAGTGCCCAAAGTCACAGCTGAAAGTTCCGGGCTAACCTTGCCAAAAAGTGTGGTGAGACCGATCTTGGGGAAGAAGTTAGTAACGGCTACTCCAACCTGTGCATTGGCAGAGCGCAGGTTCTGTTCAGCTTGTCGTATATCGGGGCGGCGCTCCAGCAATGCAGATGGCAGTCCCGCGGGGATTTCCGGCGGATAACTCTGCTGGAGCAGTGACGCGTTCCGCTCGACAGGGCCGGGATTTCGCCCGAGAAGAACGTTTATCTGGTTTTCTTTCAGCACGATTTGGCGTTCGAACTCAGGAACGTTGGCTGCAACCGATGCCAGTAAACCTTCGATGCTGGTTGTCTCGAGCAGGCTGGCGGTGCCACCCTCATAGCGTTGGGTAAAAATCTTGCGCGTATCCTCGAATGTCTTTGTAAGCCGTTTGGCGATCTCCAACTGAAGGTCCAGTTCCAGCAATTCAAAATAGGCTTGGGCCACGGAGGCCACGAGAGATATGGTGACCCCCCGGCGGGCTTCTTCGGAAGCCAGGAACTGCGCGAGGGCAGCCTCGTTCAGGCGGCGGATTCGCCCCCAAAAATCGATTTCCCAAAACACGGTAAGGTCGATAAGGGCTGAATCGGTAGTCGCTCCGCCATTAGGGGTTGGAGTTGCAAGGAAGGAATTCTTCCCTTTTGCAACGGAACCGTCGTAGCTGATCGCCGGGAAAAAGAGTGCTCGTGCCTGTGCCGCTATTTGGCGGGACTGCTCCACCCGGCTGATTGCTATCAGCAAATCGTAGTTATTGATTAGTGCCTCATGTATGAGCTTCTGAAGTCTTTCGTCATTGAATATTTTCCACCAGGGCAGATCACCTAAGGAAGTTAGCTCTGCAGGGCTTGTTGCGCTTCGGAAATTCTCAGGTGCATTGATTTTCGGTCTTAAGTAATTTGGACCCAAAGCGCAGCCTGATAGAAGAACAGCGATGAAAAGTATCCCCGTCAGCTTTTTCATCAGTGAAGCTCCCCCTCTAACTTCTCGGATACCGAGACCTGTGCTTTCGGCGACTCATGTTTGACCTTTCTGTGAGACAGCTTTTCAACGACATAAAAGGTCACCGGAATCAGGAAGATGGCAATGAAACTCGCTGCGAGCATACCGCCGATGACGGTGAATCCCATCACCTGGCGGGAGAGTCCGCCGGCGCCGCTTGCCTTGGCCAATGGCACGCAGCCCAGGATGAAGGCAAAGGAGGTCATAAGAATCGGCCGCAGGCGCAATCGAGCGCCTTCAAGAGTGGCATCTATCAGCGGTTTGCCCTGGTCGTATCCCATCTTGGCAAACTCCACGATGAGAATGGCGTTCTTGGCAGCAAGGCCGATGAGCATGACAAGGCCGATCTGCGCGTAAATGTTGTTCTCGAAGTGTCCGAGCCACAGGCCGCAAAAGGCACCCGCAACGGCAATAGGAGTTCCGAGAAGGACACTGAACGGCAGGCCCCAGCTCTCATATTGCGCAGCGAGGATGAGGAAGACGCAAAGAAGCGAGAACCCAAAAATGACCGCAGGTGGAACACCTTCCTGCGCCTGTTTCTCCTGGAAACTCATCCCGAGATAGTCGAAGCCCATCTCTTGGGGCATGGTTTGCGTGAAGACATCCTCAAGCGCTTTCATCGCCTGGGCCGAACTGAAGCCTGGTTTCGCGGAAGCGTTGATCTGAGCCGCACGGTAGAGATTAAAGCGCATCGTGAATTCGGGACCAACAGCACCGCCTGTGCTGGTGAGGGCGGAGAGCGGCACCATGTTGCCATCATTGTTGCGAACGTAAAATTGGCCGAGCTCCTCAGCGCGAGTACGGTAGTCCCCTTCGGCCTGCACATAGACCTGCCACTGCCTGCCGAAGCGGTTGAAGTAATTTACAAACGCGCCCCCCATGAAACATTGGAGTGTCTGGTAAACGTCTGAAAGCGGCACGCCCTGTTTGAGCACCTTGTCACGGTCCACATCCACGGACAGTTGGGGTACGGTCGGAAGAAAAGTCGTGCTGACTCGCGCAAGCTCAGTACGCTGGCGCGCTGCAGCGATGAACTTGTTAGTGTTTTCGGTAAGAAAGCTCAGTTCCCTGCCGGCTCTGTCTTCAAGAACAAAGGTCACCCCACCTGAGGTGCCGATTCCCGGGATCGCAGGCGGCGAGAATGCAAACCCGATCGCGCCTGGAATTTCTCTCAATTCCCTGTTCACATGAGCAAGGATCGCCTCATATTTCTCGTCGGGTTTTTTGCGATGTCCCCATTCCTCCAAGGTGACGAAGAAGAACCCGCTGTAGGTGTTTTGCACGCTGCTCAGCATGTTGTAGCCGATAATCGAAGAGTAATACTTAATGCCGGCGGTCTTGCTCAGGATCTCCTCGGTTCGCTTCACTACATCATCGGTTCGCTGCAGTGATGCGGCATTTGGTAGCTGCACCCCCGCATAGAAATAGCCCTGGTCTTCCTCCGGTAAAAAGCTGGTTGGGATTGCCTTACCCAAGAAACCCGTGAAAACCGTAACTCCGACCAGGAGCAGCAAGGACACTCCACTTTTGCGAATCAGGTGGCCGCATGCGCTCACATAGCCTCCCGTGGCACGGTCAAACACTTTGTTAAACCAGCGGAAGAAAGCGCCAAGAGGCCCTCGAGTCTGCTTTTTCGGCCGCAGCAAAAGTGCAGACAATGCAGGGCTTAGCGTGAGAGCGTTAAAGGCGGAGATGATAACCGATACCGCAATCGTTACCGCGAACTGCTGATAAAGCCGTCCAGTGATGCCCGGGATGAACGCGGTCGGGACGAACACCGCAGAGAGAATTATAGCGATGGCTATAACGGGGCCGGAGACTTCTTCCATAGCCTTTAGTGTTGCTTCTTTCGGTGACAGGCCATGTTCTATATGATGCTCGACAGCCTCGACCACCACGATGGCATCGTCCACTACCAGACCAATGGCTAGCACGAGTCCAAAGAGCGACAGCGTGTTGATAGAAAAACCAAACAGGGGGAACAATGCAAAAGTGCTAATCAGAGAAACCGGCACAGCTAGCAGTGGAATCAGAGTCGCCCGCCACCCCTGGAGGAAGAGAAAAACGACAATAATGACCAGTATCAGCGCTTCCTCTAGGGTCTTTACGATTTCCCTGATGCCCTCGGTGACGGCGAGAGTCGTGTCAAGGGCCCCCACATAATCCATGTCGGGCGGGAAT
>Ga0326727_10022749_pt1 | contig 12060 bp, 12 predicted proteins | sample MB2enrmetagenome_FD_207643 | JGI IMG/M metagenome (GOLD analysis project Ga0326727, IMG submission 207643) | Lab enriched peat soil microbial communities from McLean, Ithaca, NY, United States - MB29MY | ecosystem: Environmental > Terrestrial > Soil > Wetlands > Peat | place: USA: New York... | reverse complement strand
CGCTGCGCGTCTGCATCCTCGTCCTCATTCTCGTCGTCTTCGTCCATTTCCGATTCGGCGTAGCTGCGGGCTGCCTCCTGTAGCGGGGCGGAAAGTGTGTCGAGATGGGCGCGGGCTTCATCGTCCGTCGCAAAATCGGAAAGCCCCGTGGCGCGCTGGAGAAAATGCCGGAGCCCGCGGACATACTTCGTGATTTTGGAACCGCCCCCGCGGTCGCCCCCGCGGTCGGCGTCTTTCTCGTTGCCCTCGTTCTCCGCAAACTCGCGGCACGTTTTCTGCATGTCGGGATGGAGTCGGCTGAAATGGTTCGCCGCTTCTTCGTCGTCGGCCAGAGGGTCGAGGCCACAATTCTTGACGAGAAACTCCCGCGCGGCCGGTGTGGCCTTGAACGTTGTGCCGGACCCATTCACGGCAAACGTGCGCCCGGCGCTCCTCGTCACCCAATCGCCCCGCGGGTCCATTGCCGCCCGGCTGCCCTGGCCGTTGCCGGCGCCGGCCTGGTCGTCGGCCTCTTCTTCGTCGTCGGGCTGCGGGCGGTGCTGCCGCAAGAAGTCGAGGTCCTCCGGCGTGCATAGCCCGTAAAGTGGGCGGCTCGCGTGAATGACGAGGGCGCGCCGGACGGGCTCGGCTGTCAACAGGGCCCCCGCGCATACTGCGGAATGGTTGATCGTTCTCACTTCAATTCTCCTGTTCGATGATGGTTTGCCGCGCCCGCATCGGGCCGGCGGGGTTATGTTTCCAGGTCGGCGGGCACCATGCCCGGCATCTCGCCGTTGTCGATCTCCCACGGCATGGGCCTCGGCCAGCCGTCGCCGGCCGGCTGGGCGCCGTCGAGGTCCCCCGCGGCCAGCAACGCCACCAGGCGGCGGACAAGGCGATGGTAGGCCGATCTGTCGATGGGCTCGGCCTGGGCCACCTGGGCGGCCACGGTGGGCCAGAATGTCGCCCACGGCTCGCCGGCGGCATGGGCCCGGATCGCTTCGCGTTCAAGGTGTTTGGCGGTGCTCATGGCCTCTTTCGTCCGTGGAAGGGTTGGAAGGGTTGGACCCCATTTTCCATAAACTTCCAGCTTTGTTTCTCGTGGGGGGGAGTTTATGGAAAATGGCTTCCATTGGTTCCGGTGGTTCCATTACAGGTCCGTCTCTAACCCGACGCCCTTGTACCAAGTGCCGTTGCTGGTGAATCGCTGGAAACCCCTCTCGGTGAGAGCCTGGCCGAAGTCCAGTTGCCTGATATGCTTGTCGCCGGACCATTCCCGGTAGGCGGCCAGCAAGTCGCTGGCCTTGGCCCGCGCGCTGCCGTCGATGATGCACGATTCTTCGAGGAACCGGCTTAGGGTGTCCTGCTCAATCTGGTAATCGCTGGTCGCTGCCGCTACCTCTTCCGGCGCCCCCAGGCCGTCCCGCTGCCAGTCGAGGCACCCGCGCACACACCATGCCAAGATGCCCGGCAATTCCTCCCGTAGTTTGGCCTGTAGGCTGCGGTCCCGCTCGGCCGGCGGGATGATTACATTGAACGGGACGAGCTTTACGCGCCTCCAGATGGCATGATCGGTGCCGGTGATGGTCGGTTTGTGGTTGACGGCCAGAATGAGCTTGTGAGTAGGGCGAAACTCAAAGTTGTCCTGGTACATTTTCCGGGCCCGCTGGCGGTCCCCGCCGGTGAGGTCCTTGACGAGCGATTCCGCCAGCCGGCGGCGCTCTTCCGTTTCGATACACACCACCAGCCGTTTGCCGAACAGGTCCGCGCGGTCGGTCGAATGTCCCTCCTGCTTCTTTGCCATGAGCAAGTCGCGCACGCCCTTCATGGCGTAGTCGGTGCCCAACATCTCCATAAGGATGCCCAACAGCGTGCTTTTGCCGTTTGCCCCCACGCCGTAGAAGATGGCCAACAACTGCTCCAATACGTCGCCGGTGAGACAGTAACCGAACAGGCGTTGTAGAAAGGTAATGAGCGATTGGCGGCGGTAGAAAATGCGCTGCAGACAGGCCAGCCACAAGGAACACTCCGCGGCGGGCTCGTATGGCGTAGGGCAGAGCTTGGTAATCAGGTCTTCGCGCCGGTGGGTGTGTAGCTCGTTCGTCCGAAGGTTAAGGGTTCCGTTCGGACAATTCAGCAGATAGTCGTCCTGGTCGAGGGCATCCGGCAGGATGGGGATTCCCGGCTCACTGCGGGCAAGCTGTACCATCGCGGCGCGCTTCGCTGCGGATTCACTCTGGCGGGCAAACTTTGCAAGAGCCCCGCGCCGATCGCTGTCCGGCTCGTCTGCCGCCTCCTGATAGATGGCCCGGGCGGTCTGCTTGGCCTTTTGCTCGATGGCGGCGGCCGCGTCGGGGCTCCATCGGGTATCATCCCACGCCAGCCACTTTTGCCACGGATAGCAGTATCGCACGTCGGCGCCGTGCTGCTTGGCGAACCGCTCCGCAAGGCCGGTGTCGGTCAAGGTGAATTGTTCGCCGGTCGGTGTCGCTGCTGAACTCGGCGCTGGGGCCGGCGGTGGCGTCCACTCCGGCGCCGTGCTCACCATGTGGAGCAGTTCCTCCGCCGTGTGTCCCTGGTCCAGGTAGTCGGAAACGTCGCCCTTCTCAGGCAGTCCCGGCAGTTCCACCACCTTGATCGACGCGGCCTTGCCGACGAGCGAGCGCGCCACGTCTAGCGCGTGCTTGCGACCGGGGTCGTCATTGTCGGGAAGGATCACCACCCGGCGGCCGCGCAGGTCTTGGGCATACTCGGCGCGCCACTTGCCGGCGCCCATTGCGTTCGTCGTGCCCACCAGCTCCAGCTTGGCCAGCCGATCACAGTCTTTTTCGCCTTCCGATATGAAGACTACGGCCGATGGATCGGCGGCCAGCAACTCCGGCAGGCGATAGAGAACAAGGCGCACGCCCTCAAGGTTCCACTGCCAGCCCTCTTTTCCATCCGGCTTCGGTTGCCGCTGCCGGAAGTCCTTGGGGTCATATCGCACGGATTGGAAAAGCAGGGTCCCCAATTCATTGCAGTAATTGTAGTGGGCCACGATCCTGCGCATGGGCTTGTGACCGTTGCCGTTGACGGAGAACAGGTCCCGCATGGTCAAGCCGATGGCCTTGACGATGGCCTCGGGCTTGCACCCGGCATGACAATGGAGCAGGGCGCGGCCGTCTTCGCCTTCGCTGATACTGAGGCTGGCTTGAACATCGTCGTGCGCTCGGCAACGCGCCTGCCAGCCCGATGGTGTCTGCCGGGCATCGTCGAAACGCGAGACTACCAATTCAACTGGGGTCACGCTCGGCCCTCCTTGATCTGGCGGACGGCCTCGGCCACGGTCCGGCCCTCGCCTACAAGCAGCCGGCCGGCGGCACGGTCGTAGAGCTGTACCCGATGCCGGCCGTCCTCAAGCCGTTGGTACTGGGCGGCCTGCCCTAATGCTTCGCGGACGATGGCGGCGGAGCTGATCGCGGTGGTGGTGGTGCTGGCGGTGCTCATGCGGCATCCTCCGTAGCACCGACCAATTCCAAGCCGCCGCCGTCAATCTCTTTCTGCCGTTTTTCAATGCTCTTGGTGACAGACTGTAGCGCGAGGAGGGTCAAGCCGAATGATGTATCCGGGCGCGATCGCCAAAAGCTCATGATCGTTTGCTCGATTTCCCGTTGTAGTTGCCAGCATACTTTTTCAGGCGGCTCTAACTCCTCTATCGCATCGTCTTGTTGGGCAGGCTTTGGTGTTGGCACCTGTGGCGCTTCATGCGTTGTGCGAATTACTTCTGCCCGTGCTGCCGCCCGCCGCGCGTTCTGACAATTCTCTTTCTCCCAAACCTTGATTACCTCGGCCGGATGATCGGACTTGGCGACGATCTGCGTATCGTTGGCCACGTTGACGATGGCCTGCCGCATACTCAAAAGCGCAACGCGCGGCGCTTTTGCTTTGAGTCTCGGGTACTCGCGCGACAACCGCATGTATGCCTGTGCGGTTCTCTTGGAACCCTGGAACTCACGTTTCAGCCACGGTAGCCAAGTACCATGCGTGCAGAGGGTCTTAGCCTGTAAGAGCAGGTGGCCGGCCTCCAAGGCGTGTTTTAGGCCGCTGTTCAAGGCGGCCTCCGCGAGGCAATGCGCGTGATTGATTCGCTGGGCGAGGTCGGCCAGCCTGGCATCCCCACTGGTGGTCAATGGCAAGGCGACGGTGTTGGTGGCCTGTGCATCCTGTTCAAGTAGTGCTGTGCTCATTCCATCCATCCTTTTTTTCGGTCTGGTCCTGGTCCCCGGCGCCCTCTGCCTCGGATCGCTCGGCAATCGCCAACAACAGCCCGGCCACCAGCCGGGCGGCGTCGTCGGGAATCCGGCCGGTGGGAAGCCGGCTTTCCGCAAAAGACGATTCAATAACCCGGGCGGGGGCTATCATCGGGTGCCCCCCTGCTCGTTTGCCGCCTGCTCCAATTCTTGCCGGGCATTTCGCGCCACTTCGGCCGCGTGTAGGGCTTCATCGACGGCGGCGAGGTATCGACGTAGGGCCACCCGGGCGCGCTGATCGGCTGCGGGCGTCCGCCCTCGGGCCGGGCCGGCAAGATCGGGGTTGGCATGTTTTTCTTGCGACATGCCAACATCATACGAAACCGAAGGCGCCGGTCTTTTGCGCGCACGAAAAGCCCCCGGAAAAGACAGGGTTTTCGGGGGCAAGAGGGGAAGTAGTGGGGAAGTGCTAGGCGGGCGGGCGCTTGAACATGGCGAGGGCCTCGGCTTCCAGTTGTTGCGTCAACTGGGCCGCTTTCAGGCGGGCTTCCATGCGAGCCCTTCGGCGCGAGTCGCCCATAATGGCGGTGTCGGTGCTGATGGCGCGAACCATTCCGAGAACATCAATCATTCTGCGGCGTTGGTTCTCTGTACCCCCCCTCGTCAGTGGTCGCATCTGCTTGACTTCGGCGTGTCGCTCAAGGAAACAGTCCAGTTGTTTTTGCGTCTTGAACCCGAACACGTCCCGGACTTCCTTGGCGGGTCGGAAGGTGGGTTGCGGCACCGTAGGCCGTGATAGACCGGGCAGGAATCGGGCAAGCCGGGTTCCATCATCATCGGCCACCTTCAAGAGCAGTCGCCGCAACAGCGGTTCCGATCTGCGGATAATGGCCCGCTCGTGCCGTTCAAGGTGGGAAATGTCCCTGCCGAGACAGACCGGCCAGCAACGTGATACCTTGGCCGGGTTGACCGTAAAGCAATCGCCACAATCCGGCCCATAAATGCGGCGCGCGATCTCTGCCGAAACGAATAGCGGGGTCGAGGGGATTCTAAACCCTTCCGCCACCCGCGCCAGCAGTTCCACAGCGGTCTTGTGGAGGGTGTCAAGGCGGCTCTTGGCGACGATTGCCGCTCCGCTCACCCGGACTTGCCCCGCGCCTCCGTCCTGGAGAGAGCGCTCGGCAATGCTGATTATGCTGACGCCCCGCGGATACTCGCGCCACAAGTGGGCGGCTAGGTCGATGTCGTCTTTCGTCTGGGGGCGGGTGATGCGCGGCTCCCATTCGGCCAGCGTATCGAGAAGCTGCTGCAGCGCGGCGGCGTGCGGTGGTGCGGTGGGCGGCTGCTTGGCCTGGCGCGGCCGTTGCCGTTTGTGAGAAGTCTTTGCACTGGGCATGATCCATCCTTTCGCGCCAGCCCGGCCGCTGGGCGCCGTCGTGGGGATGGTGGACCACGGGACGCCCGGCGGCCGCAAGGCCCCTGCCGTTGCAACAGCGGGGCCAGCCGGCTATTTGTGTTATACCGTCTTCGCGTTCTCCGTCAACTTGATCGGCTCCCACCCTTTTTGTCGGATCGGCCGCGCCAGTCCTTGCCGCTGGGCATCGGCCAGAATGAACCATATCCGGCGGTCGCTCACTCCCAACTGCTGGCCGATGATCCTTGCCGGAATCGGCCGGCGCTCGGCCTGGTGCAACACCCCCAGCAATTCCAGGGTTTTTTCCCGGGTGCTCTGGCCCAACACGTCCCGGCGCGTGAAGTGGACAACATTTTGCAGGTTGCGCCATGCTGTGGGAGAACCGCATTTCCTACATCGTGGGCAGCGGCCACTCCTACCAGGCGGTGCCGCGGCGGACCGGCTCCGCGGCGGAACCCTTGCTCGGCCAGGTGCAGGCGGTGTTGGACGACTTCGTCCAGATCAACAAGTGGCACCAGCGCCAGCAGGAGATCGTGCGGCGGAAAGACCGCGACGGCGAGTGTTTCCTGCGGCTGTTCATCGCCGCGGACGGCACCGCGCGGGTGCGGTTCGTCGAGCCGGGCCAGGTCGCCACCCCGCCGCAGGCCGCCGCCGATCCGGCCGCCGCCATGGGCATCCAAACCGAGCCCGACGACGTGGAGACCGTGCTGGGCTACTGGATCGACGGCCAGTGGGTCGACGCCCAGAGCATCCAGCACCGCAAGGCCAACGTCGATGCGAACGTGCGGCGCGGGCTGCCGCTCTTCTACCCGGTGCGGAAGAATCTCCGCCGGGCCGAGAAACTGCTGCGGAACATGAGCGCGATGGCGCAGATCCAATCGGCGATCGCGCTGATTCGCAAACACCAGTCGGCAGCCGGCGCGGCGCTGGAGCAGTTCGTCCGCAACGGGGCCGACCGCGAGATTCCGCCACCCGCAAGCGGGTACCCGGGCGGCGCCAGCTCCTTCCGCCGCTACGCGCCCGGCACGATCCTCGACGTCACGGCGGGCACGGACTACGAGTTCCCGGCCGCGGCGATCGACGCCGCCCGCTACGTCGGCGTGTTGCAGGCCGAGCTGCGGGCGATCGCCAGCCGGCTGGTGATGCCCGAGTTCATGCTCAGCAGCGACGCCAGCAACGCCAACTACAGCTCGACGATGGTCGCCGAGGGCCCGGCCGTGAAGATGTTCGATCGCCTGCAGAGCGACATGATGCAGGACGACGTGGAGCTGCTCTGGCGGGTGGTGACGGCCGCGGTCCGCGCGGGGCGTTTGCCTGCGGAGACGCTCTCCGCCGTGGACCTCCGCGCCACGGCGCCGACGCTGGCCGTGCGCGACCGGCTCCGCGACGCCCAGGCCGACCAGATCCTCGTCCGCGCCGGGGCCATGTCGGTCCAGACCATGGCCATGCGGCACGGGTTGGACCCGACCCGGGAGCACGCCGATCGCGCGGCGGCTGTGGCCGCCGAAATCCCCGGCGGACCGTTGGCCGCCGACGCAAATCCGCGCGTGGCGGGAAATTGACTCTTGAAATCGGGCCAGCCAAGGTGCTACGTTGAAAACCATGCTGACATGCGACGCACTTCCGGCGAATGCGAAGAAGACGGCCCAAGTGCAGGCGGCCCTGGCCGAGATCCTGGCCGAGGCCACGCGGCGCGGCTTCTTCGGCACGGCCGGCGTCGAACTCTCGGTCCAGGACGGAACCATCCAACACATCCGCCGCAGAGTCGACCGCATGGAGAAATGATCCTCGTGCCGCTGAAGAGCAGCCGGCCGCAGGCAAGATAGATCACACGGTATCCCAGGGAGCTTGCCGCGCGGCGGCAGGTATCTCGAAGAGCCCACTCGGAACCGCTTCGGTTCCCGGTGGGCTTTTTTTGTCAGAAAGGAAAGCACATGACGGAAATCCTGCAAGAGTTCTGCGATTGGCGCGGGTTGTCGATGCGGGTGGACCGGACGGCGGGCGTGATCCGGGGGGTGAAGATCCTCGGGTCGGAGTCCCGCAACGGCCGGACCTACCTGCCCGAGGCCCTGGCGCAGGCCGCCCCGCTCTACGAGAACGCCAAGGTCAACGTGAACCACGCCAAGACGGGGCCCGGCGCGGGGCGCGATTACCAGGATCGCATCGGCGTGATTCGCAACGTGGCGCCGCAGGCCGGCGGCCTGCTGGCCGATTTCCACTTCAATCCGAAACACGTCCTGGCGGAGCAGCTCCTCTGGGACGCCGAGCACGCGCCGGAGAACGTCGGGTTCTCGCACAACGTCGAGGCCCAGACCGTTCGCCGCAACGACCGCGTGGTGGTCGAGGCGATTCTGCGGGTCCAGAGCGTGGACCTGGTGGCCGATCCGGCGACGACGCGGGGGCTGTTCGAGTCGCGGAGCGGATCGGCGGAGCCCGCCGCGGCCGGCGCGGCAGCCGCCACAGGCGAGTCGCCCGCGCCGGCCGCCGCCGCCGGGGTACCCGCCGGCGGGTCATTGCTGGAGGCCCTCCGCCGCCAGCACGCGGCCGAGGTCGCGCGGCTGGAGGCCGAGATCGAGCGCCTGACGCTCTTGGAGACGGCCCACCAGAAACAGCAGACCGTGCGGCGGCTGCTCTGCGAGTTCCGCCTGCCGGAGCCGGACGCGGCCGATCCACTGGCGCGGGCCGTCACCAGCCGCCGCTTCGTCGAGGCCCTGCTGGGCGCCCCCGATGAGGCGACCATGCGGACAATGGTCGAGGAGCGTTCCGCGCTGCTCCGGGCGCTGGGGGCCGAGGGGCTCTCACCCGCAAGCGGCAGGCCCGTCTCGCGCGACCAGCATCGCGTCGACGGCCCGGCCCGGCTCGATGCCAAGGCCTTCCTCGCGGCCATTACCTGAACGCAGTGCGAAGCCGCAAGCGGCTTTTCCCCAATCCCTAATCCCCAATCCCTTGGTAAGGAAGAACCCATGAGCGACAGAATGCGTTGGCGCTACGGCGACACCAACCCGGTCGTGGCCGCCGTGCAGGCAGCCACCGTCATCGAGATCGGCGACCTCGTCTGGCAGGACACGGACAACGCGAAGCCGGCCGCGGCGCTGGCAAACTGCGGCGGCAAGGCCGCCAACCAGCAGGCCTTCGTCCGCGAGTTCCTCGGCGTGGCCATGCAGCGGAGCCGCATGGGCGACGCCGCCCCGGTCCGCGTGGCCACCACCGGCGTGTTCGAGATGGACTGCACCGGCAGCACGTTCGAGCTGGGCGACCTCATCGGTCCCGACACGGACGCCGCCGGCGACGCCCTGTTGAACCAGCAGGTGGCCAAGGTGGGCTCGGTGCTGCAGGCGATCGGGCGTGCGGCCCGCCGCGCCGCCAGCACCACTGCCAGCGTGCTGGTGGACATCCGCTCGACCATCATGACCGGCGGAGTGCACGGCGGCAGTTCCAGCGGCATGTGAGAGTGCAGCATGTGGTCAGTGGTCCGTTGTCCGTGGTAGTCCGCCACAACTGGCAACGGACAACGGACCACTTACGCCTAACCCCAAATCCGAAACAACCGTTCAAGGAGAATCAAACCGTGCGCGCGATCAAGTACCGTGAATTGAAGCGGATGTACGAGTTGTGCGGGCCGGAGCGCTCCGCCGAGCACCTCCGCGAGGCGCTGGCCGGAGGTCAGCTTCGCGCCGAGGACTTCAGCCTCCGCGAGCTGGCCGAGGCGACCGTCGGCCCCGAATGGCTCAAGCAGATCGATCCCCGCAGCGGCGGCGTCCGCCTGCTGGAAGCCGGCGAAGCGGTCGACGTGACTGCGTTCGCGAACATCACCGGCCAGATCATCTACTCGAAGATCCTCGAAGCTTACACGCAAGAGGGCTTCGTGCTCTCGCGGCTGGTCGAGACCGTGCCCACGCGCTTCGACGGCGAGAAGATTCCCGGCATCGGCCGGATCGCCGACCACGTGGCGGAAGTCCGGCCGGGGATGCCGTACCCCAGTGCCGGCTTCGGCGAAGACTACATCGAGACGCCCTCGACCACCAAGCGGGGTTTCATCGTCCCCGTGACCCGCGAAGCCATCTTCTTCGATCGTACGCACCTCGTGCTGCAACGGGCCGCCGAAGTGGGCGAGGTGCTGGGCTTGAATAAGGAGAAGCGGCTGCTGGACCTGGTGATCGGCGCCACGAACAACTACAAGTGGAAAGGCACGTCCTACAACACCTATTACGGCCCCAGCGACGGCGGCCCGTGGGTCAACCTCCTGCAGCAGGAGCTGATCGACTGGACCAGCCTCGATGCGGCCGAGCAGGTGTTCGCCGACATCCTCGACCCCAACACGGGCGAGCCGGTGTTGATCGAGGCCAACACGTTGCTGGTCACGCCGGCCTACCGCCACGCGGCGGCGCGGATCCTCGGCGCCGCGGACCTCATCTACGGCGCGATGACCGACCAGGTCCGCACCACCTATCCCAACCCCTACAACCGCACGTACCGCTTCTACGAGAGCCGCTTGATGTACCGGCGGATCATGGCGTCCGGCCAGGCCGCGGCCGAGGCCAAGAAGTGGTGGTTCCTGGGCGATTTCCGCCGGGCCTTCGCCTACATGGAGAACTGGCCGATCACGGTCACCCAGTCCCCGGCCAACAGCGAAGCCGAATTCAACCAGGACATTTTGATCCGTTTCAAGGCGAGCGAGCGCGGGGCGGCGGCCGTCATCGATCCGCGCTACGTTGTCCGCAGCACTCCCTGAGGCGAGACCATGTCCCAGCAAATCCTCTACGTCGCCATCGGCCCGCAGTATCTGGCAATGGCCCTCCGCGCGGCCGCCGGCGCGCAGGCCGCGGGTTTTGCGGGCTCCGTCATGATCGTGACCGACCAGCCCAATCCGGGGGCTAACGCCGCCGGCTCATTGCCCAACACCACGTTTGCCGCGGTGGCCACGCCGGCGGCCCCGCCCTTCGGCGCGCTGGACTACAAGACCCGTTTTTTGGACTTCGCTACGGCCGACCAGGTGTTGTTTCTGGACGCCGATATCCTGGTTAAGGCCGACGTGACGCCGATCTTCCTGGCGACGGGGATCGCGATGGTGCCGGAGATTTACCCCTCGCCGGCGGCCAGTGGTTTTGCCGGCGATGCGGATTTCCCCATCACGCAGCAGGCCGGCCTGGACCAGGTGCCCTTCTGGAATACGGGCGTATTGGCGCTGGGCAACGACGCCACCGGCAAAGCCCTCATGGCGGCTTGGCACGCGGAGTGGCAGAAGTTCTCCGGCTGGGATGAACTCTCCATGCTGCGGGCCCTGAAATCGCAGGGCGTGACCCCGGTGGCGCTCGATCCGAAATGGAACGATCTCAGCCTGCCGCCGAAAACGGGCTCGATCCAGCACTGGTTCGGCGGGCAGAAGCTGTTGCCGGAATTCCAGGCCGGCCTCTGAGGCAAAATCCCAAGCATCCAGCAGCAACGACCCGGAATACCGGGTGCCCCGAAACAAAGCAAAAGGACCAAAACACCAAGCCCCAAACCCACACGTTTCGAGCATTGCTGTTTTTGCCGCTTGGAACTGGTTTGGGATTTGCGGCTTGAGATTTGGAGCTTTCTATGGCTAGTTGGACCTGGCAAGGCAACCAATCCGGTCACGTCGGCGACATCGGCTACGCGGCCAATTACAGTCCCAGCGGTACGCCCGCCTCCGGCGATAGCGTGGTGGACGTCTACGGTTCCGCGAACCCGGTCACCGGCACCAGCGCCGCCAACTGGAGCCTGAGCAACTGCGGCATCACCGGCGGCACGTTCAACGGCTCGGTCGCCCTCAACAATCATTACGTCGGCGGCGGCACGTTCAACGGGGCCCTGAGTTTTTCGGGGTCTGGCTGCTATCTCTACAACAGCGCCGTCCTGACGAACTGCCCGTCGCTGACAATCGGCGGCATGACCTTCCAGGCCAGTGCCGCGGGCTTCGGGCTGACCGCCGGCATGTTGCTCTACGGCAACACGATCGGCGGCGTCGCCGGCAACCTGACGCTGCCCAACACCGACGGGCACACGCCCAACGCCGGGCTGGTCAGCAACACGGCACACTTCGGCGCGAGCAACGGCACGGCCGGGACGCTGGTCTTGCCCGCAGCCGGCACCGTGCTCTCCGGCACGACCTACGGCGTGGGCGGCAACGGCTCGACCGGCACGCTTACCGAGGCCCCCGTGGCCGACGTGCTCTCCGGCACGCAGTACGGCGCCGGCGGCACGGCCCACGCGGGTACGTTGGTTTCCCCGGCGGCGAGCACCGTGCTCTCCGGCACGACCTACGGCGTGGGCGGCAACGGCTCGACCGGCACGGTCACCGAGGCCCCCGTGGCCGACGTGCTCTCCGGCACGCAGTACGGCGCCGGCGGCACGGCCCACGCGGGTACGTTGGTTTCCCCGGCGGCGAGCACCGTGCTCTCCGGCACGACCTACGGC
>Ga0326727_10022748_pt1 | contig 12061 bp, 12 predicted proteins | sample MB2enrmetagenome_FD_207643 | JGI IMG/M metagenome (GOLD analysis project Ga0326727, IMG submission 207643) | Lab enriched peat soil microbial communities from McLean, Ithaca, NY, United States - MB29MY | ecosystem: Environmental > Terrestrial > Soil > Wetlands > Peat | place: USA: New York... | reverse complement strand
CTTTCGAGTGGAAGTTTACCCGCGCAGACCTCCGTGAACTGATGCAAAAAACATCCCAACCGACACCGATCGCCCTGGCCGCTTAACGGCAAAATACGTCACCGTACTTACGCCCCAGAGTACTAAGGATCGTGAGACATATTTGTCTCACGCTGAAAACAGCGACCGTCAGAGACTTGCGAAATCACTTTCCTCGTGTGGCCGCATGGATTGAGGAGGGCGAGTCCGTGGATATTACCAAATCAGGAAAGGTGATTGCCAGACTAATGCCGGCGACTCGCCCAACACCGCGTAAATTCAAAATGCCGGATGTCATGGCGCGTTTGCAACAAACTTTCGGTGATTCGTGCTACGATTCATCGGACATTGCGCGAGGTCTTGAACTCAGTCGCGGAGACCTTTCTTGACAGCTTACCCGGACACAAGTTTTCTGTGCGCCTTTTACGTGAAGCAGTCAAATTCCCCTTCTGCCGCTGCGCATGCGGCAACAATGCGCGAACCGCTTCATGTTGCGGCTTTTCTGGCCTATGAGTTTCGCCAGTTGCTTCGTTTTCAGACTTGGAGGCACTCCACCAATCCGCGCGAGGGGATCGCCCCGGCGGATGCGCAAGCGGCTCTTCTTCAGTTTGAGACTGACTTGGCAAATGGTGTTGCTGTTTCAACACCATGCAACTTTCAGGAGGTGCTTCGCCGGGCGGAGTACCTCTCCAAACAGCACACCTCTGCGAGTGGGCATCGGAGTTTTGATGTTCTTCATGTGGCGACCGCATTACACTTGGGGGTGAAGGAATTTCTAACGTTTGATGTGAATCAGCGCAAATTGGCTGCCGCTGAAAGGCTTACGCCGAAGCCCTGACCATGCGTGAGCGTCTGGAAAGACCGGTTCAATGAACCGCAAAACAGCAAAATACAAGGACTGACCCGAATGGCGGTCGCTTTCCCACACCCGGGATTACTTGCGCGATTTGTCCGGGTACGGCGGCGGCGGCGGGACCGTCACGGGTTCCTGTCGGATTTGCTCCTGCAAGTATTCGATGGCCTTTTTCAATTGCGCATCCTCGCCGCCAAAGGTTGCGTGCGGCAGGTTGTCCACCACAATGTCCGGTTCCACTCCGTGGCCTTCGACAAGCCATTTGCCTTCCGGCCCGTAAACGCCATATTCGGCGGCGGAGGCGATGCCTTTGTCCACGAGCCAATTGTCAAACGAAAGCCAGATTTCCCCGCCCCACGTGCGCATGCCGATCAATTTGCCCAACCCAAGCCGTTTGAAGCCTTCACTGATGGCCTCGCCATCGGAGGCGGTCCGCTGGTCGCACAAGACCACCACGTGCCCGCGAAAGGCGTATTGCATGTTCCAATACGGCATGCCGACTCGGCCTTGCCAGTAAAACCACGCTTTGCGCATCAGCTTCTCAAGAACCCAACTGTCGATATTGCCTCCGTTGTTGTGCCGCACGTCCAGGATCAATCCTTTGCGCTGGAAGACGGGATAAAAATCGCGCGCCCATTGGGCAATATCCGCCGACCCCATCGCCCGCAAATGCACGTAGCCGATGTCGCCTTGGCCCAATTCTTCCACCTGCCGACGGCGCGTGTATTCCCACTCGTCGTATCGCAGATCCGCCTCCTGCCCGACGGTGATGGGACTGACCACCACGTCACGGGACACCGGCTCGGCGGGTGTCTTGACGCGCAGCAGGACCTGGCGCCCCGCCTGGTTGCGCAGCAATTCAGCGAGGTTGGGAACGGAAAGAGCCGCCACGCCATTGATCATTTCAATGACATCTCCCTCGAGGACATTCACTCCCGGTCGGACCAGCGGCGAAGAACGATCCGGATAATCCGGATCGGTCTCATAAATGTGGGCGACGCGGTAGCCGCCCCCGGCCGGATCGCGGACCATGCGCGCGCCCAAGGCCCCGATTTGAATCTGGTCCGGCCCCTCGCGATAATCGCCCCCGACCACAAAGATGTGCAGCGCGGACAATTCGCCGACCATCTCGGAAATCAGATCGCTCAACTCGCCCCGGTCGGTGACGCGATTGGCGTCCGGCAGGTATCTGTTGAGAATGGCCGGCCAGTCCACGCCGTTCATATTCCGGTCGTAAAAGAAATCGCGCTCCAATCGCCAGGCCTCCACAAACATCTGGCGCCACTCCTGGCGCGGTTCGACGATGAACGTCCAGCCTTTGAGGTCCACGCTTTTGTCCAGCTTGACCGGCGGCGCCGCATCGGCCGCCACAACATAGAAATTGTCGTCCTTGTGAATCAGGATTTTCTTCCGGTCCTGGGACAGCTCATAACCCTTGATCTCTTCGGCCAGCGCCTTGAGCTTCGGCTCGACATTGGTGATCTCCAAGGTCATCAGCGTGAGATTGGTTGCCCCTTCGAGTCCCGAACCGCGCGCGATGAGGAATAAATGCTTGGCCTCGGCGGACAAGTCGCTGTAATTGCCCGGCGGCGCGGGAACGGGCTGAACGCGAGACTCGATGCCGGGCAAATCGATCGTGACGACCGGCGTCGCGTTGGTGTCGCCGCTTTTGTCATCTTTCTTCTTTACCTTCTCCGCGGGATGCAGTTCGTCCGCGGGCTCGAAGGGCGAACGCTCATCGCGATTAAGCGAAACGCAGTAAATTTTAACTGGTTTGTCGAAGAACGGTTCGGGTTCGCGCAAGCCCCAGGGTGAACTGACCGCCGATTCCAGATGACGCTCGGACAGGAAATAGATCCACTTGCCATCGGGGCTCCACTCGGGACTGTAACTGCTCACGCGGTCGCTGGTCAGCGCCGTCGTGCCTCCGTCTTTCACTCCGTAGAGCCAGATTTGCGGGTATGTGTTGTCGGCAACGCGCCCGTAGGCGAGCCACCGGCTGTCGGGCGACCATGTCAAGCCGAAAAAACCGCCGTAACGCGCCGTTGCGATGCGCCGGCTCTTCTTCTCCTCGATATTGTAAAGCCACAGTTCCATGTTCTTGTCGTCGTATGCTATCCATTTTCCGTCCGGCGAGGGAATGCCCGAAAACCGGAACACGTGGCCGTCTGTGGTGAGTTGTTCCGGTTTGCCGACGCCATTGGCGGGAACGCGGTAAAACTCCAGTTCGCCAGTGGCGTCGGAGAGCGCCAGCAGCGATTTGCCATCCGGCATGAAGCAAGCGGCCCGATAGCGCAAGTTGGGTTCGTGCGTGGCTTCCACGAACCTTCCTTGTTCGGCTGGCGCCACAAACACCTGCCCGCGCGCCGTGAACACCAACCGGTCGCCATCCGGCGACAAATGCGCCGTCGTCAGATAATCCATCGGCTTCTTCACCCATTTCGCCCGTTCCTGATCGAAATCGGACGCCAGCGTGATCGGAATCACCCGGTCGCTCTCGGACGCAATGTCATAGAGATGCAGGTCCGGTCCCAGTTGATACACGATGCGGCCCTCGGACAGCGCCGGCGATTTCACGTCCCAATCCCTGTGCCGCGTTAGTTGGCGCAAGTCACCGCCGCTTTCATTCATGGACCACAGGTTCATCGAGCCATCGCGGTCGCTGACGAAGTAAATGCGGCCCTTCCACCACATTGGCTCTTTGCTGGTGCCGTCAAAATCGGCGGTCAGCGGCACGGCTTCCGCCTGGCCTTGGGTGTATTTCCAGAGTTGTTGGATGAATCCGCCCTTGTAGCGCTTGGTGCTGCTGCCTTGAAAGGGCAGTCGCGTGAAATAAAGTGTCTTTCCCGTCGGCTCGAACACACCCTCACTGGCCTGGCTCAAAGAGAGAACGGTTTGCTCGCCGGTCTGAATATTCAGAGTCGCCAATTGCGCATCCGGCAAAGTCGAGAATTGAAGGGTTGAATATAGGATTTTGCCATCCGGCGTCCAGCCGACGACTTGTGCCAATCGCCCTTCAAAGGTCCGCCGGGTCGGCAAACCGCCCTGGGCGGGCATCGTATAGACCTCCGATGGACCTTCGTATTGCGCGGAAAAAGCGAGCGTCTGTCCATCCGGTGAAAACGCAGCGTGCGATTCCGTGCCGGGATGTGAAGTCAGCCGTTGGGCCCCGCCGCCCTGGACGCTGACTCGCCACAGGTCGCCTTCGGCGGTGAACACGACCGTGTCGCCGTGAATTGCCGGGAAACGGTAATAGCCCTGGAAACCGGAGCCGGCGGCCTCTTGCGCGTGAAGCCGGGGCGCCAGCAGGAGCGGTAGAATTGTGAGCAGGCAGGCAGCGCGGAGATTGAGGATCCAAGTTGGCGGCATCATAACGCTTTATTGACACCATGAATGCGGGTTTTGTATCTGAATGGCAAACCATTTTTGATTCATCGGTGACGATAATTCCATGAATCCGTGTTCAAGTCTTTTCCCCGCGCCCGCGTCTCTGTCAAGTCTTACGTTCACGCCTGGCATCGGGGCATCTAAGGGAAACACCCCATAGCGCGCGTGGCGCCTCCCGGCCAGCATATCCCCGGAATATGTGGCCGCCGGCTGCATAGGAAAGCAGAAGGAATAGCAGAAGGAATATGAAAATGAAAAATAGCGCAGTCATGAGTTTGTTCGCGGTCACAGCCGCGCTTGTAACCGGTTGCACAGTGTCATTCACACCCGCAACCGTTTATGTGCCCCCGCCTCAGGCGGTGGTGACGGTCGGCGTGCCTGACTCCTACGTTTGGGACGGCGTCGAATTCGTAGGGTTCGTAGGCGGTCAGTACATGTACTTGGGTTCCGGAGGAGGTTGGCTGGTCTGCGACTCCTTCCGACTCGAGCGCTTTCATGGGTGGGAGCGGGGCCATCCAGATTGGCGCAGAACCGCTGTTCGCAATAGCGGACCGAACTCGCGCGGCAGAGCACCGGCGCGGAAGGAACAGAAAAGGGACGGCCGGAGCTAGCCCAAAGAACAAGGGCATCTCAGCGATTTCACCACCTCACGACCCGCCCTTGGCTGTGTGGGTCTCCTCCATCTCGTGCCATTGGAAATCCAATCGCCGGTTCTGGATGCGTTCGCGCTGGTCTGCCTGATCGGGCGCCTTTGGGTCAACTTGACTTAACTCCAGATCGAGTTTCTTTAGAGTTGTTTCCGCGATGGCCTCTTCGATGACGGGATTCTTGCCGCCCATGATTTCCAGGGCGCGCTGGTAAAGGGAGAGAGCTTTGTCAAACATCGTTTTCCGCGCGTAGGCCTGGGCCAAGGTTTCGAGGACTTTTATGTTTTTTGGGCCATGAACCAGGAGCGGCTCAAAGCGTTTGATAATCGCTTCCGGCGTGCCGGCCTCAAGCGCGGTTTGGAGCGGCGGGAGAATGGGGGCATGGGCCGAGGCAGTAAATTGGGCAGGAGCATGGCCGTTTACAACCGAGGGCGCTTCGTCCGCGACACGCCGGGCGAAAATGCTCTTCAGGGAGCGCAACACAGTTTCATTTCCTGGATCATTTTTCAACATACGTCATAAACGATGACTTGTCGTCCCGAAGATTCGCACCGAGGCATCCATTGGCAAAGCTGCCGCCTTTGGCTGAGAGTGATTCGGCAACTCTGTAATGGGGACAACACCCCATAGCGGACACACCATTGCCCAGGTCAAATTTCAATATGGTCAATCTGGTTGCACCACCCATTGCTGTTCCCGCCGCGGTTCATGCTCCGGCCAACAAGCCGGCTGATGGTCTGACGAGCGAAGAGGCCCACCGTCGGCGCAGCCAATTCGGTCCCAATTCCATGCCCGATATCTCATCGCATCCGGGTCGAAGCGCCATGGAAAAACTGTGGGCGCCAATTCCTTGGATGCTGGAAGCGGCAATTGTGCTGGAAATAGTGCTCGGCAAGTATGTCGAAGGCGGAATCATCGCCGTGCTCCTTGTGTTCAACGCCGCGCTTGGCTTCTTTCAGGAGGCGCGTGCCCAAGCAACGCTGACCGCTCTAAAAAAGAGACTGGCGTTGACCGCCTCGGTCCGCCGCGACGGCGTCTGGAAGAACCTTCCTTCCGCCGACTTGGTGCCGGACGACATCGTGAAGCTGTCCCTTGGCGGGGTCGTTGCCGCGGACGTGCAGTTAATCGATGGGCAAGTCCTGCTTGATCAATCCATGCTTACCGGCGAGTCAATCGGCACCGAAGCGGGTCCGGGGTTCCAAACTTTTGCCGGAGCCTTGGTGCGCCGCGGCGAGGCAGTCGCAAAAGTTACGGCGACGGGAATCCGCACCAAGTTCGGTCGCACGGCCGAGTTGGTTCGCACTGCCCATGTTGTCAGTTCACAGCAAAAGGCCGTGTTGCGCGTGGTGCGCAATCTGGCGGTTTTCAATGGCACTCTGATTGTCATTCTGGTTGCGTATGCCCTCGCCCATGCGATGCCGGTGAGCGAGATCATCCCTCTGGTGTTAACGGCGGTTCTGGCGTCGATCCCTGTGGCGCTCCCGGCCACTTTTACCCTGGCAAGCGCTCTGGGGGCGCGAGCCTTGGCACACCAGGGCGTCTTGCCAACACGGCTTTCGGCCGTCGATGAGGCGGCCTCGATCGATGTATTGTGCGCGGACAAAACTGGGACGCTGACATGCAACCAGCTTGCCGTCACGGCGGTCCGCCCGATGCCGGGCTGCGACGAGTCACACGTCCTGACGATGGCGGCGCTCGCCAGCTCCGACGGCGGAGAGGACCCCGTGGACGGGGCCATTCGTTCCGCCGCTTCGCGGAAAGGCGCGTCTAAGCCGGCCAAACTACTTCGCTTCGTGCCTTTCGATCCTGCAACCAAGATGTCCGAAGCGACAGTGGCGGATCCGAGTCTTGGAACGCTGCGTATCATCAAGGGCGCTTTCACCACCGTCGGCGTTCTCGCGGCGCCGTCACCGACCGCGTCTGAGGCGGCGCACGAATTGGAAGCGAAAGGATTTCGGGTGCTGGCGGTCGCGGCCGGACCACCCGCGGCGATACAACTCCTGGGATTGATCGCACTCAGCGATCCAGCCCGCGAAGATTCCGCGGGTCTGGTCACGGAACTCAAAAAGCTGGGCGTCCGCACGGTGATGGTGACAGGCGACGCCCCGGAGACGGCGGTGATTGTCGCCCAGGCCGTCGGTCTGGATGGAGCGTTGTGCCCGCCGGGCCCCATCCCGAGCGAGGTTCAACCCGAGCGTTTCGCGGTCTTTGCCAATGTTCTTCCCGAGGACAAATACAACCTGGTCAAGGCGTTCCAGAAAGCCGGTCACATCGTCGGCATGTGCGGCGACGGCGCCAATGACGCCCCTGCGTTGCGTCAGGCACAAATCGGGATCGCTGTATCGACCGCAACCGATGTCGCCAAGTCAGCCGCCGGAATGGTGCTGACCGATCCGGGACTGGCCGGCATTGTCGCCTCAGTCAAAGAAGGGCGCCTGACGTTCCAGCGAATCCTGACCTACACGCTCAATTCGGTGACCAAGAAGATCGTGCAGGTGCTGTTCCTGGGTATCGGCCTCATTATGACGGGGCACGCGATCCTTACCCCCCTGCTGATGATCATCGTGATGATGGCAGGCGACTTCCTGGGCATGTCGTTGACAACCGATAACGTGCGGCCCTCCTTGATGCCAAACAGTTGGCGCATCGGCAACCTGACAATTGCGGGTATTTTTATGGGCATCTCCGAACTGGCGTTCTGCGTCGGCGTATTGGCGATTGGACACTTTTGCCTGGGGCTGGGTCAAACGACATTGCAAACACTGGCGTTCGTTGTTCTGGTGTGCGGAAACCAGGCAACCATGTACTCGGTGCGCGCCCGTGCGCGAATTTGGTCGTGTCCCGGTCCCAGCCGCTGGCTCGTCCTCTCATCGGTCGCCGATCTGGTGATTGCGTTGGCGCTGGCTGGATTCGGCCTGCTCATGGCGCCCCTGCCGCTCTCGATTTTGAGCGGTGTGCTTGTCGGCGCCATCGCATCCGCCTTCGTCCTGGATTTGGTGAAAGTTTCTGTATTTGACCGCCTGAAGATCACATAATTGGATTTCCTCCGACAACGGCGTTTGGAAACCGGCGCCGGTCATTAAGTCGGAGCTGACATCCGGCGCTGTTTACCAAACCTCGATGACCGTAGAACACCCCATAGCGCCAAAAACTCTTTCAAGGTCATTCTATGAGGCATGAATATGAACAAGACCAAAGGTCCGGCTGACCGAATCAAAATTGGGCTGGGGATTGCGCTGTTGGCGGTCCTCACGGGATGTGTGGGAGGTTACGTGGGCGTGGATGGAGGTTATTACGGCGGCACGGTGGTGGTTGATCCGCTCTTTGGCGGCGGCATCTATGACAGGGGGCGCGACGCGCATGATTATAGTCATCGCGGAGCGGTAAGCCGCGCGGTGGCGCACCCGAGCGGCGGGGGAGCGAGAGGCGGCGGAGACAGAAAGAGGTGAACCCAACAACTCGTTGGATAAAAACAGGCCTGATGAATTTATGAAACAGTCAACTATAGTTACATGGTTTTCGAAACTCTCCACCCCCGTGCTTTTGGCGGGCGCCTGGGTTTTTGGGGCGGCGGATGTTCCCGCGGCGGAACCGAACGAAGCGCCACAGAAACCAGTTGTCACGCAACGGTTATTCGCATCGCCGGATGACGCCGTAAAGGCCTTGCAGTCGGCCGCCGAAGCCAAAGATAAAGCGGCATTGCTCGACATTTTCGGCCCGGAGTATCAGGAACTTGCAACCGGCGACGAAGTGCAGGACGCTGACAATGCGCGGAAGTTCGCCGCGGCGATGTCGCAGGGATGCCATCCTGTGCAAGAGGGGGAAGACAAAATCACTCTTGAGATTGGCACGAATAATTGGCCAATGCCGATTCCACTGGTGAAAGCCGGCGGGCAATGGCATTTCGACACGGCGGCAGGCAAGGAGGAGATCATCAACCGCCATATCGGGAAGGACGAACTCCACGCCATCGGCGTGTGCCGGGCTTATGTGACAGCGCAGCGGCAGTACGCCAGCGCGAACCCTGGCGAAGGAACGAAGTACGCGTTGAAATTCAAGAGCACGCCCGGCAAGAAAGATGGACTTTACTGGATGTCGGCCGAGAATGAGCCGGCCAGCCCCTTTGGGCCTTTGGTGGCGGAAGCGCATGCCGAGGGTTACGGGAACAATAAGGGCGCGGGTCCGCATTCGTTTCACGGTTATTATTTCCGAATTCTGACCCGGCAAGGAAAGGCCGCGCCTGGCGGGAAAATGACTTACCTGAACGGCGATAACTTGACGGGTGGATTCGCGTTGGTGGCTTATCCGGAGCACTGGGACCAGTCGGGCATCATGACATTTATCGTTAATCAGGACGGCAAGGTCTTTGAGCGCAATTTGGGCGAGAAGACTTCCCGAATCGCGGGGGCAATGAAAGAATACAATCCAGACAGCAAATGGACTCCGGTGCAGGATGAGGGAGTAATGAACGCAGTGTCGGAACGATAGATCCTAACCACACGCGAAATCAAAGGCGACTGGAAGGACATGTTCATAGGCCCCTGCCGTTATTTTTCTTGGTTTCAGGCGAAGGTCCTTGGCGCCGCCGATAAATCGATTTGACACACGAGTCGCCTCAAAACCCTTTTGGCCCCTCCGACAATTCAAACCCTTGCCTCCCGTTCGCGACGAAATCACCAAAACCCGCCCACTGCGGGTTTGTTCAACTCGTTTGGCCTCGGAGCATCAGGCTTGCCTGGGTTTAACCAGGAGCAAGACGATCCCGCCGACGAGCGCGAATGCGCCGACAACCGGCGGGATGAAATGGCTGTGTGTGGTCTCAATGTGCATGCCAAGAAAGTCAATCGGCTTTCCCGGTGTTGAAAAGCTGATGCCTGAATAGGCGAGCACTACGATGCCTGAAGTGATCAGGAGGGCGGCAACTATTGTTTTTGTATTCATATTGATCTTCTGTTCTTTTGCTTCGGCTGAAGGCTTCTTAAAGCAATCGCCTGCGGCCGGAAATGAGGTTGACAAGGATCATAATGGCGGCCACGACCAGCAGGACATTAATAAACCCGCCGATCACATAACCGGAGACAAGCCCCAGCAGCCATAAAACTATTAAAACTACCGCGATTGTGTATAACATATGATTCTTGCTTTTTCGCTTTTACATTCTTGGTGTTATCGTCTGGAGACACATTAGACTGTTGGACGGGCTGCCGCTATCAGGTGTAACCAGACTTCGGGTTTCACCTGATTTACAAATCGAAGCGGCTGGACGATGGTGCGGCCAGATTGGTGGTTTGTCGGCGAACCGTGTCTCACAAATGAAACGAAAATTGATGCTCATGGCCGGACGGTATCGGGCGGCGCCGCGGAAACACCTCAAGCAGGAGGCGAGGATCAACACCATGAAAAAGGCCTTTCAACTGCTGGCGCTTCTCGTGGCCGGTTTGTTCGGCGCCCAGGCGGCCCAGGGATCGACTAATTCCGCCGCGACGAATCGTATTCTCTTGATCGATTCCAGTTCCATGCCGGTGGCCAAGGGCAAAGCCACTCTGACCATCGGCGCGCTCCAGTGGACGAATGGCGTTTACTCGGGCGATTACAAAATCAACGTGACTCCCTACTTCTTTAAAAACGAAAAAGGAAGGCTGTCCATCAATGTTTCGGACGAGTCGCTTGCCAAAATCACGCAAGGCAAGGTCGCGGCAATCATCGGAACCGCCACCACCAACGGCAAGGGCGGAAAGAGCAGGCACATTGACGCCACGGCCGCGCCGTTCGATGTTAGTAATGGAACTCTCAAGCTCTGGTTCACAGCGGGCAGCCGGAAAATGATCTTTGAGCCGGCCTATCACTTTGCCGAGAAACGGGACGTTGCGACGGCGGGGCAGCCAGCCGCGGAGAACGTCGCCGCCAAGTAACCGTGAGAATAATCACTAATTGAATCATGAAAAAGATCACTGTTTTGCTTGCGGAAGATCATATGATTGTGCGGGAGGGTTTCCGCAAAATGCTCGAGTTGGAAACGGATATCGACGTGGTTGGCGAAGCGCAAGACGGCCGCCAGGCCGTTGCCCTAGCCAACAAGCTTCGCCCCGATGCGGTGTTGATGGACATTGCGATGCCCTTGCTCAACGGCTTGGAAGCCACCCGCCAGGTGCTCAAGGCCCTGCCCGCCACCAGAGTGCTCATGCTCTCCGCGCACAGCGATGACGCGTACGTCAAAACCGCCGCCGAGTCCGGCGCGGCGGGGTTTTTGCTCAAGCAAACTTCCGCCCACGACGTGTGCCGCGCCATTCGTGAGGTCCACAAGGGTAAGACATTTTTCAGCCCCTCCATCTCCAGACGCCAGGATCGGCTCCGTCCGGCCTCGCTGGACCGCGCGGGATCGCTCACCAGGAAGGGAGTTCAACTGACTTCGCGCGAGATGGAAGTGCTCCAGTTGATCGCCGAAGGCAAGGCCAACAAAGAGACCGCCGCGGAACTCGGCATTGGCATTAAGACAGTCGAAAAACATCGCGAGCATCTTATGCAGAAGCTCGACATCCACGACACCGCCGGTCTGACCCGCTACGCCATCGCCGCGGGCATCATCGAGAGCAGCGTGCAGTTGACGATCGTATGATGGATGAATAGAAATAATCTCTCCTTTTGGATGACCGTGGCCGGGACCGTTTGCTGGGGCTTCTGTTTCTGGTGGATGCGGCGGCTTTCCATCAAACAGAACTTTCTCCTGGATCAACAGCGGGACCAGGGCAAGCGCATCGAAAAGCTGTCACGAATCGAGCATGATCTCATCAATATGGGGTGAACACCCCATAGCCCCGAAAGCCCGGGGCGGTTATGATGAATTTTGTGAATCAACGCACGCTCTTGCTCAAGTCTCCGGTTGTCCGAACGGAGAAAACTCGCGGCGCCAGGCACGCTGGGATGTTCAAACTTCAATTAAAAAGGGCTAACCCATGATTTTAAAGGATCTTCCAACAACTCCATCCGAGCCTGCATGGAACGAGGACAAAGAAAGAACCGCGGCTCAGGGCGAAGGCGAGATGAAGAAGAATCAGATCGCGCACGTGCCCGGCCACGACACCACGCGGGTTGAGCGGGCGGAGGCGCGCACGGAGCGGGCGGAGGCGCGGACGGAACAGGCCAAGACGCGGATTGA
>Ga0326727_10022747_pt1 | contig 12062 bp, 9 predicted proteins | sample MB2enrmetagenome_FD_207643 | JGI IMG/M metagenome (GOLD analysis project Ga0326727, IMG submission 207643) | Lab enriched peat soil microbial communities from McLean, Ithaca, NY, United States - MB29MY | ecosystem: Environmental > Terrestrial > Soil > Wetlands > Peat | place: USA: New York... | reverse complement strand
TTTTATTTGAAGAGCCTTCTCCCCGTGGAGGTTCCGGCGCCGCCGCCTTTTTCGGTGATGGTCATCGAGACCGATCCCGCGCCCGCCTGGCTGGCCGTTCCGGGGCTGCTCGCGGTGGCCGCCATCCTCCTGGTGTATGCGGCCGTCTCCGCGCGGCAGACGGAGATCAGCTACGGGGAATAGTACTTTGCCTATCGTTTGTTAGCGGCGTACTATACTCCAAATCTAATCTTGCGGCCCTGCGGCGGACGCCTTAAATTCGGGTTACATGCTGCGTTCTTTCGCTCTGCCGGCGTTCGCGGCAGGTCTCTTTGTGGTCGCCGCCGGTGCCCAGCCGGCAGCCCGGAAGGAGCCTGCCTACTATTCCGGCACGGAACGTGCCTCACGCGTCGAGGCACGCCCGCCGGGGATCCGGCTCGGACTAAGCAGGCCGCGCGAGTTCGCTTTAGCGCCACTAAGCGCCTCGGAGGCCGAGCGTCTGTCCGTGCCGGGCACCCGGCTGCGAATCGGCATCCATAGGGAATTGCCGCCGGTGGCTCTCTCGACTGGCGCATGGGAAACCACCACCGATGGCACGCGCGTCTGGCGCATGGCGATCCGTTCTCCGGGCGCGCAGGGAGTGCGCCTCGAGTTCCGCCATTTCGACGTGGGCGGCGGCAGAGTCTGGCTGCACGATGGCTTGCATTTTGCCGGGCCGTACACCGGCCGCGGCATCTTCGGCAACGGCCGCTTCTGGAGCGCCACGATCTTCTCGGAAGCGCCGATCCTCGAGTACGAACCCGCGCCGCAAGCCGCCGCGGAACCGACACTGCCATTTGAGATTCTCACCATCGCGCATCGTGCCGTGCGCGTTCCACGCGCTTCGTCGCAGGATGACAGCACCCCGGACACCGCCGACTATTGCCATCTGGATCCCAATTGCTATCGCGATTGGATACCCGCCATGAGCATGGTGGCCCGCCTGGATTTTGAAGACGCCGGCGGCGAGTATTTGTGCTCGGGGTCGGCGATCTCGACCCGCGACGACAGCTTCAAACCCTACCTGCTCACGGCTGGCCACTGCATCAACAATGAAGCCGCCGCCCGCACGCTCGAGACCTTCTGGACGTACCAGACAAGGTCTTGCGGCGGGCCGCCTCCGGACCTGAGCAGCAGCACGCAATCGACTCCGGGAGCGCACCTGATCGACTGGGGCACCATCGAGCAGGGCGATTACAGTCTGGTGCTGCTGCAGGACGTTCCGGGCGGCGTCACGTTCACCGGATGGGACACCGCCGACCCGCCGCTCGGCACGGCGCTAACGGGAATTCATCATCCGGTGGGCTCGTGGAAGCGCATCTCGTTCGGGGAGCGGGTCGCGGATGAAACGGTGGACGTGGAGGGCAACACCGCGCCGGGCAATCTGTACTTGCAGATCCTCTGGGACGAGGGCCGCACCGAGCCCGGCTCCTCCGGTTCGCCGCTATTCTCCTCGCCCGGCGTGATTGTGGGAAGCCTGACGTACGGCCCGGCCTCTCCCACGCTCTCGGCCTGCCAGATCAATCCGAGCATCGACGGGTATTACCGGTTTTCGAACGCTTACACGCCGCTGAAGGACTATCTGGAAGACCTGCCCTCCGCCGCGGTGCTGCCCTCCACTTCGAGCCTGAGCTTCGCCGTCACGAACCACGCCGCGGCGCCGTCCCAAACCGTGCAACTGACCACCGGCTCCGCGGATCAGGCCGCTTACAAGCTGCGCGCCGATGCGCCTTGGATCCTCCTCCCCAGCCCCACCGGCACGTTATCCGCGAATGCCCCCGCGACGGTGACGGTGTCGGTGGATGCCTCGCAGTTCACCCAGCCGGGCGAGTATGACAGCACCGTCACGATCCTCTCCGGAGCGGCCCCGCCGCAGTTCATCGACGTAACGGTCCAGGCGCAGAGCATTCAATCCAACGTGGGCATCGCGATTTCGCCGAACCCCGTACACCAATCCGGCGGCCAATGGAGCTTCACCATCGGCATGACGGAATCGGGCGGCGCGGGCACGCGCATCACCGCGCTGAAGATAAACGGCGTGGATTATTCTTCGGCCATCGCGAGCTGGTTCGGAACGAATTACCTCCCGGCCAACGGCTCGCTCGCAGCGCCGTTATCAGCCGGCGCGTTCGTGCCCGGCACGCAGTATTTCGAGTTCTGGGGCCAGGACGATATCGGGAAAACCTGGTATCGGGAGGCGACTGTCAGCTTCCAGTAGCGCGACGCCTCGGCCATCCGATACAGTTTGTGCTTATTGGCGGCGGCCGACAGAAAACCCCGTCACCGGAGCATCGCAGAACGTCCCGAAAGGGGTAGCATTTGCGCCAACTGCCGGACCGTGGTATCTCTTGAGCGTCATGGCCGAACTCGTAACCTCCATCGCCGCGAAGAAGGCGCGGCTCGATCAATTGCGTCCGCTGTCGCCGGAGGCGCTCGTCAACCTTGAGCATTACTACGACATCGAGCTAACCTACACGTCGAACGCCATCGAGGGCAACACCCTCAGCCCGGTTGAAACGACGCTCGTCATTGAAAAGGGGATTACAGTCGGCGGCAAGCCCCTCAAAGATCATCTGGAGGCGCTCGACCATTACGATGCCATCCGCTACGTCCGGGAATTGGCCCGCTACGAAACCCCGCTCACCGAAAGCGACGTGCGCAATTTACACAAACTCGTAGTGCAGCGTTCGGCCCCCGAGATTGCCGGACAATATGCTGCCCTGCCTCGCCACGTGCGCACGGAAACGGGCCGCTACACTTTTCCATCACCCGCCGAGGTGCCGGCGCTCATGGGTGATTTTGCCGCCTGGCTAAGAACCACGCCTTACACTCCTGACGCGGCCTTCACGGCTCACCGGCGTTTAGTCGGTATCCATCCCTTTAGCGACGGCAACGGACGGACGGCGCGGCTTCTGATGAACTTAATTCTCATTCGCGGCGGTTATCCTCCGGTTGCCGTGCGCCCGGAAGACCGGCTTACATACATCCGCAGTTTGCAGGATGAACAGGCCGGGCAGGGTAGCGAACGCTTTAACCGGCTTCTCTATGAGCGTCTGGACGCGACCTTGGGGGAATACTTGGGCGCCTTGCAAGAGACGCCGACCCCGCAATCCCGACACGATAAATCAGGCGGTTTTGAACCGAAGCCCTGATAGACTCTGCCTCAAGGAACAGTCTCGCGATTTTCCCTAGTTCCGGGACGACCGTGGGGTATACTCTACAGGAGTTGGAGCCTGTTCGTCGAAGGGCCGTACTACGGCGCTACCGGGCCGGGTTCCGGCTCGTCTTCCGGAAAGGGATCCGGGTCGGGATCGGGGTACGTAGGGACAGGCTCGGGATCGGGGTCCGGTATGGGACCCGGATTTCCCACCGCCGAGCTCAGCGCCGCGCGGGCCGAGCCGGGCGGGGCGCCGTGCACCACCTCATCCAGAGCCAACTGGCATTCGCAGCAATCGCTGCAGCGCAGGCACTTCTCGCAAAGATGGTTGCCGCACGTGTCCTTGGTGCATCGCACGCAGATCCGCGTGGATTCTTCTCCGCAAATGCTGCACAGGAAGGGCATACCGGAAGCCTATTTCTTCTTTCCCGAAGTCTTCATCGGCTGGGCCGAAAGCACCATGCCCCGGCACCGCTGCGCTTCGCGATCCATCACGTTATATTCCTGTTCGCGCTGGGCGGCCAGATCGACGATGTAGCGCTCGAGGCGGCCGCGATTGACGCCGTCTTCCGCCTCCAGGCCGGCCAACTCCTGGGCCAGGGCCGGAGTCTGATACTTGCGGATCCCCTCTTCGAGGGACCCCAGCATGGCATCCAGCCCTTCGATCCGGAAAAACAGCTCGAGCCCGCCCGAAAGCCGCTCGGGGTTTTGAGACAGAGCCTTGGCGCCATCGGCTATGGCCCTGGCTTGGTCTTTGCTCGATTGCCACTGAGCCTGGTAGGTGTCCGGCGCGCCCTTCTCGATCCAGGATTTCACGTCGATTTTGTCCAGCATCGGCCCCAGGCGGGAGGCGTGCGCGCTCATTTCCCCCAGCACGGCGCCGATATCCCAGTCGGTTTCGACGCCAGCCGGGGACCCCGAAGCGGCCGGCGGCGCGGGCGATTGCGGCCGTACCGTCGCGGCACAGACCAATAGCAGAACTCCTCCCAAGCCAGGACGCATGTTCCTTTCCAATCTATCACGTGGAGAGTGCCGGCGACCCGCGTGGCTAATTGCCGGTGCCCGGAGGCGGACCGGGCGCGCCGGGAGCTCCGGGCGCGCCGGGCGCGCTCGTTCCGGTGCCGGTTCCAGGCTTGGGCTTGTCGCCGCTGGTGCTGGTGGTCGTGCCGCCGGGCAGCGTCCCGCCCATGCCGCCCGGCTGGCGGCGCAGCATCACATCGTACACGGCTTCACGGGCGGCATTGAGCATCGCGCGTATGGCGGGCGTCTTATCCACCGCGCGCGCCAGAGGCTGGTCGCGGAAGACGCGGATCGATTCGCCCGGATGCAGGCGCACGGCCGACCCGGCTTGCAGCAGGTGCTGCACATCCACCAAGCCCTCTTCCACGCTCACCAGCGTGGTATCGTCCTCATCCTCCACCACCACATCGAAAATCGTGCCGCGCACCGAGATGAGGGCCGTGGGACTGGCCACGCTCTTGTAGTTCGGCCCGTTGCGGTGCTCGACCTGCACGCGGATGCGGCCGAGCCAGACCTCTACCAGTTCCGTCCAGCTAAAGCTTGCGCGGAACGTGACGCGCGCCTTGGGGAAGACCTCGAAGGTGCTGCCGTCGGCGATCTGGAATTTGGCGTAGCCATCCGGTCCGGTGATAATGATCTGCTTGGGCGAGACCACGTTGCCCACGAAGAGCGCTACCGGAGTGCTGTCATGCAGCACCGATACCTGCCCGCTCAGCTCGACAACTTTAGCGCCGTCCTGCGCCGCCAGCGGCGCCAGGGACACGACCAGCACGGCCCACAAGGACACCAACCACGTCGCCAGCCGGAGCTGCACGTACCGGAGCATAGCACCTTTTCCAGACTCCCGCATCCGAATCGGCGGGGCCTGTCGCGCCAGACCTAGAGTCTAGCACTAAACCTGCTAAGGCAAATGGGGGGCCGAGACCGAAATTTGTGACAACCTCCATTATTTCAGTAATTTGTTGGTCTCAATCGGCCGATGAAATAGGGTAGAATGGAACTCGGCTGTGTGTCATAAGGGAACACTTAGGGGAACAGGGCGGCTGATTACGCTGGCGATGGTTAGCGTACTGGTTTCCTATTCCCAAGGCGTTCCGGATTGGCGGAAGATCGGCGGTCCGGCGTTCGACGTAATGCTGGCCTCCCCGGCCAGCGGTCCCGTCGAGCGAGTCTGGTACTCGGCGGGGGGCGCGCTGCTTTATGCCCGCACGGCCTCGGGCCGCACCTTCCAGACCGCCGATTTCGAGAACTGGTCGGCGGTGGCGGGCCCGCTAGATCCTCCGCCCCTGCCCCTGGCGGTTTCCACGCCGCGCCTGCCCGAAGCCGGGGCGCGGGTGGTTCCCTCGGCATTGCAGATGTATGCGTTCGCGCGCAACCTGTGGCGCTCCTCGGATGGAGGCTCGACCTGGGAAAACCTGACCGCTTATCAATCGCAATCCGTGGTGGGCGATGGCTTGCATTCGCTGGCCATCTCGCCGGTGAACCCGGACGAGCTGGTGGTGGCCAACGATTACGGGGTGTGGCGATCGCTCGATGGGGGAATGAGCTGGACCGGGCTGAATCAGAGTCTCCCCAACCTGCCGGTCAATCGGATTCTTTCGACCCCCGCCGGGCGCGTGGGCACGCGCATTCAGGCCGGCCCGCTGGGCGTCCTGGAGTTGCCTCCAGGCGGCTCCGTCTGGCGTCCGGCCGCCGCCGCCGAGGTGCAATCGGAAGCGGTTTTGAAATCGCAGTATACAGCCCTGGTGGGCGCTCCGGTTTCGGCTGTGGCCTCCGCGGGCGACACCGTCTACATCGGGTCCGATGACGGGCGCATCTGGGTTTCCATCGATGGCGGCCGAAGCTTCCGCCAAAGCCCGTTGCCCGACGGGACGAGCGGCAAAGTGGAGCGCATTTTCGCGGATTCCACCGAGCCGCGAGTGGCTCTGGCGGCTTTGAGCGGTGCCGGGGCGCACATTCTGCGCACCACCAACACGGGGACTTTCTGGGACCCGCTGGATGGCAACCTGCCGGACGCTCCGGCCCGCGGGGTGACCGCCGAGCGCGCGGCTGGAGCCATCTATCTGGCAACGGATAAAGGCGTTTTCTACGCGCAGGCGGACCTGGAGAATCCCAGCGCGGGGCCGGTCGTGTGGACCGCCTTGACGGAGAACCTGCCCGCCGCTCCGGCCACTGACGCGCGCCTGGATCCGGCCGGAGTGCAGTTGTATATCGCCCTGGATGGGTACGGTGTTTTCGCAGCCGCAGCGCCGCACCGCGCGCGCACCCTGAAGATCGTGAATGCGGCGGATTTCAGCACGCGGCCGGCCGCCCCGGGCTCGCTGCTGAGCGTGGTGGGCGCGCGCGTGAGCCAAGCGCGGGGCGGTAACCTCGATTTCCCCGTGCTGGCCGTGCTGGGCGGCGATTCGCAGATCCAGGTTCCGTTTGAGGCGGTGGGGCCGAACGTGGCGCTGGCACTTACGACCGCCGCCGGCACGATCACCCAGGGGATCTCCGTACAGCCCGTTTCGCCGGCCATACTGGTGGGCCGCGATGGGCTTCCCACGGTTTACGACGCCGATAGCGGCGAACCTATCGACCTGCGCAATGCGGCCCGTTCGGGCGGCCGGATTCAGATTATGGCGACCGGCCTGGGGCGGGTCCAGCCGGATTGGCCCAGCGGCCTTGCCGCGCCTTTGGAGAACCCTCCGGCGGTGGCGGCGGCGATCGGCGTGTTTCTGGACGGAGATCCCCTGCGGGTGACCCGCGCCGTGCTGGCACCCGGATACGTGGGGTTTTACATCGTCGAGGCGGAGTTGCCGGCGATCAATAATGCCGGCCCGTCGGAGTTGTATATCAGTGCCGCCGGGCAAGCCAGCAACCGCGTTCAAATCAATCTCGAACCATAAGGCGCTCCGGCCTGGCAGTCCGCGCGAACAACTGAACTTCCTTGATATCCTGAAAACCTTATGGCTGACCAAACTGAACCCGCCCGCCAGATGGGCTTTTCCACGCGCTGCCTGCATGCCGGCCACACTCCCGATAAGGCCAGCCTGGCTCGCGCCGTGCCGATCTACCAGACCACCTCTTTCGTTTTCGAGGACTCCTCCCACGCGGCCGCTCTGTTCGCGCTCGAGAAGTTCGGCAACATCTATACGCGCATCATGAACCCCACCACGGCCGTTTTCGAGGAACGCGTGGCGGCTCTGGAAGGGGGCATCGCCGGCCTCGCCACCTCGAGCGGGCAGGCCGCGCAGTTCCTGGCCATCGCGAGCCTGATGGGCGCCGGAGGCCACGTGGTCTCCTCCAGCACGTTGTATGGCGGCACCTACACGCAGTTCGACGTCAGCTTCCGCAGGATCGGCATCGATGTCACGTTCGTGGAACCGGACGATCCGGAGAATTTCCGCAAAGCCATCACGCCCCAGACTCGCGCCGTCTACGGGGAGACCATCGCCAATCCGCGCATGAACGTCTTCGATGTCGAAAAGGTCGCGGCCATCGCGCACGAAGCCGGGCTGCCGCTGGTGATCGATAACACCATGGCGTCGCCGTATCTGTGCCGCCCCATCGAGCATGGCGCCGACATCGTGCTGCACTCGGCCACCAAGTTTCTGGGCGGCCACGGAACCTCGATCGGCGGCATCATCGTTGACAGCGGCCGGTTCAAGTGGAACGAGAAGTTCCCGGCGCTCACCGAGCCCAGCCCGGGATATCACGGCATGAAGTTCACGGAGGTGTTTGGCGACCTGGCTTTCATCATTAAGGCGCGCGTGGAAGGCCTGCGGGATTTCGGCCCCTGCATCAGCCCTTTCAATTCCTTCCTGTTCCTGCAGGGCATCGAAACGCTCAAGTTTCGCATGGAGCAGCACAGCCGCAATGCTCTCGAAGTGGCCGCATGGCTGGAGAAGCATCCGGCGGTGAGCTGGGTGAAGTATCCCGGGCTCAAGTCCAGCCCCTATTACGGCCTGGCACAGAAGTATCTGCCGCAAGGGCAGGGTGCCATTTTGACGTTCGGCATCAAGGGCGGCCTGGCGGCCGGGCGGAAACTCATCGATGCGGTGAAGCTCTTCTCGCACCTGGCCAACCTGGGAGACGCCAAGAGCCTGATCATCCACCCGGCATCCACTACGCACCAGCAATTGTCCGACGAGCAGCAGCTCGAAGCCGGCGTCACCAAGGACCTGGTGCGCCTCTCGGTGGGCATCGAAGACCTGGAAGATATTCTCTGGGACCTGGAGCAGGCCATCGCCGCTTCGCAGGCCTGACGGGCGCTAACCCACGGCCTCCCGAACTGCGGAGACCACGGTATCGATCTGCGCGGAGGTCAGCTCCGGATAGACCGGCAGGCTGAGCGCCTCGCGCGCGATCCGTTCGGACACGGGAAAATCGCCGGCGTGGTAGTCGAGCTCCTTCCACGCCTCCTGAAGGTGAATCGGCAACGGGTAGTGAACGCCATGTCCGATCTGGCGGGCGCTCAGCACCTCCTGCAAGCGGTCGCGGGACGTGGTGCGAATGGCGTACACACAGAAGACGTGGGTGCCGTAGGGAGCGATGGTAGGCGTGCACACGCCCGTCCCCGCCAGCCGCTCCCCGTAAGCCCGCGCGTGCGCCTGCCGCAGTTCGGTCCAGCGATCCAGGTGGGGGAGCTTTACACGCAGGATGGCGCCCTGAATCCCTTCCATTCGGTAGTTGTAGCCCTTGAGCAAATGGTGGTAGCCCTTTTCCTGGCCCCAATTGCGCAGCATGCGAATCGTGCGGGCGTATTCGGGATGGGAGGTGGTGACGGCGCCGCCTTCGCCATAAGCGCCCAGGTTCTTGCCTGGATAGAAGCTGAAGCAGGCCAGGTCGCCGATGCCGCCCACGCGCCGTCCTTTGTAGCGGGCGCCGTGGGCCTGGGCGGCGTCCTCGATGACGATCAGCCCGTGGCGGCGAGCGATCTCCAGGATGGGATCCATATCGGCCGGCTGCCCGAAGAGGTGCACTGGCAGGATCGCCCGAGTACGCGGGGTGATGGCGGCCTCGATTCCGGCCGGGTCCATCGTGTAAGTGAGCGGGTCGATATCGACCAGTACCGGCTTGGCGCCGGTGTAGCCGATGGCCGCCACCGTGGCCACGAAGGTGAACGGGACGGTGATCACTTCGTCGCCCGGCCCGATTCCAGCGGCCACGAGCGCCAGGTGCAGGGCGCTGGTCCCGCTGTTCACGCCGATGGCCTGCGCGGTTTCGCAGTATGCGGCGAACTGCTCTTCAAAAGCCGCGACCTCCGGGCCAAGAATGAACGAGCTGTTTTCCAGGACGTTGAGAACGGCTGCGTCGATTTCGGCTCGCAGGCCGTGGTACTGCGCCTTCAGATCGACAAATGGAATCATGCCACGCTCGCGAAAGTACTACTGTAACGAATCGGGCAACGTTGTGCCGCAGCCGGCTTCAAATAAAAAGGGCGCCGCAGTCCCCGGAGGAACTCCGACGCCCCGTTGAAGCCACCCGCTGGCTTACTATTTGCCCTGCTGCTTGAGCTTCTCGCGCTGTTCGCGCAGCACGGCCTTGCGGCTGAGCTTGATCTTGTTGCCTTCGAGCGCCAGCACCTTGACCAGGATCTGGTCGCCTTCCTTGAGTTCGTCGCGCACTTCGCGAATGCGGTTTTCGGCGATCTCGCTGATGTGCAGCAAGCCGTCGGTGCCGGGGAAAATCTCGACAAATGCCCCGAAATCCACCAGCCGGACTACCTTGCCAAGGTACGTCTTGCCCACCTCGGCCACCGCCGTGATATCGGCAATGATTTGCAGAGCCTTGTTGGCCGACGCTTCATCCGCCGAAGCCACGTGGATCGTGCCGTCGTCTTCTACGTCGATCTTCACGCCGGTCTGCTCGATGATCCCGCGGATGATCTTGCCGCCCGGTCCAATGACGTCGCGGATTTTGTCCTGCGGAATCGTCACGGTGTAAATACGCGGCGCGTATTGCGAAATGCTGGTGCTGGGCTTGGGGACCGCCTCGTACATCTTGTCGAGGATGAAGAGCCGCCCGCGGCGCGCCTGCTCCAGGGCTTCCTTCATGATGACGGTGGTCACGTTGGGCACCTTGATATCCATCTGGAGGCCGGTGATGCCCTGGCGGGTGCCCGCCACCTTGAAATCCATGTCGCCGTAGTGATCTTCGGCGCCGGCGATGTCGGTCAGGATGGCATACCGGTCGCCTTCCTTCACCAGGCCCATGGCAATGCCGCCTACGTGGGCGGGCAGGGGCACGCCGGCGTCCATCAGCGCCAGCGAGGCGCCGCACACGGTGGCTTGCGAACTCGATCCGTTGGATTCGAGGATGTCGCTGACCACGCGCATGGTGTACGGGAAGACCGTTTCATCGGGAATCAGGGCGGTGAGCGAGCGCTCGGCCAACGCGCCGTGGCCGATCTCTCGCCGGCCCGGACCGCGCATGAAACCCACCTCGCCCACGCTGAAGGGCGGGAAATTGTAGTGCAGCATGAATCGCTTGGTGGCCTCGCCGGGCTCGAGCAGCTCGATGCGCTGTTCGTCCTCTTTAGTGCCCAGCGTGATGGTCACCAGCGCCTGCGTTTCGCCGCGGGTAAAGAGCGCCGAGCCGTGCACGCGCGGCAACACTCCAGTTTCGATGGTGATGGTGCGGATCTCGTCGAAGGCGCGGCCGTCCGGACGGCGATGCTGGTCCAGCGTCTCGTCCCGGAAGATGCGCTCCTTGAGGGCGTCGTAGCATTTGCCGGCCGCCTCGCGCTTCTCCTCGGGCTGCGCCTCGACGATGCGCCTGCGCAGCGCCGCCACGCGGTGGTAGCTCTCGAGTTTCGGATATTTCCGGGTGTCCAGCGTGTCGGTGAGCTCCTCGCGGACCTCGTGAGCGATCTCGGCGTAGAGTGCTTCGTCGAGCGACGGCGGGGTGAAGACGTGCTTGGGCTTGCCGGCCAGTTTGACCAGCTCGCGAATAGCGGCGGCGATCTTCTTGCAGCAGGCATGCCCGAATTCGATGGCGCCCAGCACTTCCTCTTCGGAAACCTGCTTGGCGCCGGCTTCCACCATCACGATGCCGTCTTCGGTGCCCGCCACCACGATATTCAGTTTCGATTCGCGGCCTTCCGTGTAGCTCGGATTGGCGACGTACTGCCCATTGAGCAAGCCCACGCGAACTCCGCCCAGCACGTGGTGAAAGGGAAGATCCGAGATGGCCAGCGCGGCGGCCGCGCCGGCGATCGCCAGCGAGTTGGGATCCTGCTCGGGATCCGCCGAAAGCACCATGGCGATGACCTGCGTTTCGTGCAGGAAGCCTTCGGGAAACAGCGGCCGGATCGGACGATCGATCAGGCGGCTGGTGAGCACTTCTTTTTCCGAGGGTCGCCCCTCGCGTTTGATAAAGCCGCCCGGAATCTTTCCGGCGGCATAGGTGTATTCGCGATAATCTACCGTGAGCGGGAAAAAGCCGGCTCCCGGCCGCGGTTCTTCAGCCATGCAAGCGGTGACGAGGACGGCCGCGTCCCCGGAGCGAACGACTACGGCGCCGTTCGCCTGTTTGGCCATCCGGCCCGTTTCCAGGCTGATCTTGCGTCCGCCCAGGTCAATTTCAACTGTGTGAGTCATGTTCTCCAAAAACCTCCAAACTCGGCCGGAAGGCCATCGGCCCCGGCCAGCCACGCACCGGCGCGGCCCCCATGGGCCGGCCGTCTTGAGAGTGGAGTTGACAGGATGAGCGGCCATGGACGTTCCTGGATCGTATCCCAGCGTGCCCAAGGCCGAATTGGCATGAATTCGTAAGCGCCCCGCTACTTCCGTTTCGCGGGCCGCCGCCGAAGAATGGACTACCGGCGGATACCCAGCCGCTGCAGAACCGACTTATAACGCTCTGGATCCGTATCGCGCAGGTA
>Ga0326727_10022744_pt1 | contig 12063 bp, 8 predicted proteins | sample MB2enrmetagenome_FD_207643 | JGI IMG/M metagenome (GOLD analysis project Ga0326727, IMG submission 207643) | Lab enriched peat soil microbial communities from McLean, Ithaca, NY, United States - MB29MY | ecosystem: Environmental > Terrestrial > Soil > Wetlands > Peat | place: USA: New York... | reverse complement strand
TCGTCGAGTTCAAGGGCGGCAAGAAGGTCACCGTCCAACGAAAGGTCTTCCCCGGCTACCTGCTCTGCCGGTGCGAGCTCGACGACGACTCCTGGTCGGTCATCCGCCAGACGCCGGGCGTGACGAGTTTCGTCGGTCCCGGGACGAAGCCGACGCCCCTGTCGCGGTCCGAGGTCGATGGCATCCTCCAGGTCCGGGAGGAGGGCTCCGAGGCTCCGCGGGCGCGCCGCCCCCGCCTCGAGCACGAGGTCGGCGAGACGGTGCGCGTGAAGGAGGGGCCGTTCGCCGACTTCACGGGCGAGGTCGCCGAGATCAACGAGGACCAGCTGAAGCTGAAGGTCCTCGTCAACATCTTCGGGCGTGAGACGCCCGTCGAACTCGAATTCAGTCAAGTCGCGAAGCTCTAGATTCGCAGCGAGAGGAAAGATCGTCCCATGGCCCGCAGGCGTGTCACCGCCGTCGTCAAGATCCAGCTCCCCGCGGGGGCGGCGACACCCGCGCCCCCGGTCGGGACGGCGCTCGGCCCGCACGGCGTCCAGACGATGGAATTCTGCAAGCAGTACAACGCGGCGACCGAGCCGATGCGGGGGACGATCATCCCCGTCGAGATCACGATCTACGAGGACCGCACGTTCAGTTTCATCCTGAAGACCCCGCCGACGGCGGTGCTGCTGCGCGAAGCGGCCGGGCTCGAGAAGGGGACCGGCCTCGCCGGCCGGGAGCAGGTCGGGAAGATCACCGACGAGCAGCTCGCCGCCATCGCCAAGACGAAGCTCCCCGACCTCAACGCGAACGACCTCGAGGCCGCCAAGCGGCAGGTCGAGGGCACGGCGCGATCGATGGGCATCAGCGTCGCGCGTTGAGCGGGCGCGCACGACACAGACAGATAGAGGACGAACCATGTCGAACAAGGGCAAGCGGTATCTCGACGCACTGAAGCGGCTGAACCGCGAGCGGCTCTACTCGCCCGCGGAGGCGGTCGATCTCGTGAAGAGCCTCGCGAAGGCGAAGTTCGACGAGACGATCGAGCTCGCCGTGCGGCTCGGCGTCGACCCGCGCCGTGCCGAGCAGATCGTGCGCGGCTCGCTGACCCTGCCCGCGGGGACCGGTCGCAAGGTCCGGGTCGCCGTCTTCGCCGCCGGCGAGGCCGCCGCGGCGGCGCGGACGGCGGGCGCCGACTTCGTCGGCGCCGACGACCTGATCGCCCGGGTCGAAAAGGAGGGCTTCCTCGACTTCGACGTCGCGATCGCGACACCCGATCTCATGTCGCAGGTCGGGCGGCTCGGGCGCGTGCTCGGGCCTCGGGGCCTCATGCCGAACCCGAAGACCGGGACCGTGACGACCGAGGTCGCCGCGGCGGTCGCCGAGTTCCGCTCCGGACGCGTCGAGTATCGGACCGACCGGACCGGGAACGTCAACCTCCGGGTGGGCAAGGCGTCATTCGACCGAACCCAGCTGCTCGAGAACGTGCGGGCGGTGCTTGACGAGCTGCAGCGCGTGAAGCCGGCGACCGCGAAGGGGAAGTACGTGCGCTCCGTGACGCTCGCCTCCACGATGGGCCCCGGGGTGCCGATCGACACGAGCCGGATTCGGATCACCGACGAGGATCTCGTCGCCACGGCGTAGTGGGGCCACCCCCCGGCGTGTAACGTGTCTGCCGACAAGCGGGCGTGAGCCCGTACGAGCCTGAGAAATCCGGTGCGCCGAGGCGCGTAAAGGGTGAGAGCCCGCCTGACGAGGCAAGCGTTCCACCGCTTCCCCGTCTCGCCGCCCGGTGCCGCGCCGATGGACCGGCTGATGAGAGGGAGCGAACGTGGAGACCGAGCTGCGCACGCCACGGCCGGAGAAGGTCGCGGTCGTCGACGACGTCCGAAGCCGTCTGAACAGCGCTGCCGCGACGATCATCACCGAGTACCGCGGCCTGTCCGTCGCCCAGATTCAGGTCCTTAGGCGGGCGCTCGTCGCCGCCGGGGGAGAGTACAAGGTCTACAAGAACACCCTCGTCCGCCGGGCCGCGCACGATAACGGGCTCGAATCGCTCGACGACCTTTTGGACGGCCCGACGGCCCTCGCCTTCGTGACCGGCGACGTTTCGTCGGTCGCCAAGGCGCTGAAGGATTTCGCCCGCACGAACCCGAAGCTCGTCGTCAAGGGGGCGCTCGTCGGGGGCGGGCTCTTCGACGCGGCCCAGACCTCGGCGCTCGCCGACCTGCCCTCCCGTGATGTTCTGCTTGCTCAGATCGCCGCCGCGTTCGCCGCGCCGCTGCAGGCGTTCGCCGGTCTGCTCGAGGCGCTCCCCCGGAAGTTCGCCTATGGGCTCGCCGCGCTGATCGAGCAGCGTGGCGGTGTCGAGCCGGCCGCCTCGCCCGTCCCGGCGGAAGCCGAGGTCAGCGAGCCGGAGGCCGTGGCCGACGCGCCCGCGTCCGTCGGCGAACCGGTCGTGGCCGACGCCGCGGCCCCCGAGGAGGGGTCCGCCGGCGAACCGGCCGAGCCGGAGGCCTCCGACACCGCCGGCGAGTGAGGCCGGTCTAACCAGGTCGTGCAAGTTCGTATAGGGAAGGGAATCACGATGGCAACGAAACAGAGCATCCTCGACGAGATCTCGAAGATGACGGTCCTCGAGCTCGCTGACCTGCTGAAGGAGTTCGAAGAGCGGTTCGGCGTGACCGCGGCGGCACCGGTGGCGGTGGCGGCCGCGCCCGCAGCTGGCGGCGGGTCGGCCGGCGGCGAGCCCGAAGTCGAGGAGCAGGACGAGTTCGACGTGATCCTCGCCGCGGCAGGCGAGAAGAAGATCCAGGTCATCAAGGAGGTGCGCGCCCTTACGAGCCTCGGCCTCAAAGAGGCGAAGGACCTCGTCGACGCGGCCCCGAAGTCGGTCCTCGAGAAGGTCTCGAAAGAGGACGCCGAGAAGGCAAAGGCGCAGCTCGAGGGCGCTGGTGCGACGGTCCAGCTGAAGTAAGCGCTGGTGGGGAGGGCCGGGGGCTTCGCCGCCGGCCGTCCCTGGCGGGGACACCTTGACCCCGCGCCTCGCGTCCCGTACCCTGCCGCGTGGACACGCGCGCGAGCGTTGTCCTTTTTGTCGGCGCGCGCCTATGCTGTGTCCTGTCGTGCTCGTCTGTCGCGCTTCAGATTCAGCCGTCCGGTGAAGCGCGCCCCCGGCGCAGTCACCGTGAGTTGCCCAGCTTGACCCGCTCTCGCGAGGAGTAGTCCGTTGCCGTCACGTTTCCGCACCCCGGAGCGTTTTTCTTTCGCGAATCTCGATGAAGTCCTGCCCCTGCCCGATCTCGTCGCCGTCCAGCGCGATTCGTTCGAGTGGTTCCTGCACCGGGGCCTCGCCGAGACCTTCGCCGACATCAGCCCGATCGAGGACTTCACCGGGCAGCTCCAGCTGAAGCTGGAGTTCGACCCCGAGGACATCGACCTGCGGCCGGAGCCGAAGTTCGAGATCGACGAGTGCAAGTCGAAGGACATGACGTACGCCGCGCCGATCTTCGTCCGGGCGCAGTTCATGAACGCTTCGACCGGCGAGATCAAAGAGCAGACGGTCTTCATGGGCGACTTCCCGATGATGACCCCGAAGGGCACGTTCATCATCAACGGGACCGAGCGGGTCGTCGTCAGCCAGCTCGTGCGGTCGCCCGGGGTCATCTTCCAGCCGGGCCGCGACGCGAAGACGATCGTCACCGGGACCGTCCACCCCTACCGGGGCGAGTGGATCGAGTTCGACGTCGAGGCGAAGCCGGGGCGCGACGTGACCGCCGGCACCCGGGTCGCCCGCAAGCGCCGCCTGTCACTTTTCGTCCTTTTGCGCGCCCTCGGCTACGAAGACGGCGAGTTCCTGGAGCGCTTCGTCCGCCACTTCGACTTCCTCACCAGCCAGTGGGACAAAGAGCGTGAGCTCCTCCCGACCCGCGACGACGCGCTGCTGGAGATCTACAAGCGGGCGCGCCCGGGCGAGCCGCTCTCGCTCGAGTCGGCGCGGGCGTACTTCGAGAACGCCTTTTTCAACCCGCGCCGCTACGACCTCACCCGGGTCGGCCGCTACAAGCTCAACCGCAAGCTCGGTCCCGAGATCGAGAAGATCTCCCAGATCCTCGAGATCGACCTCGAGCGCCCCGCGCCCGGCCAGGGCGTGCTCAGCCCGAGCGAGATCCTCGCCGCCTCGACCTACATGCTCCACCTCGCCAACGGCGAGCCCGGCTACCGGCTCGACGACCAGGACCACTTCGCCAACCGGCGCATCCGGTCGGTCGGCGAGCTGATCCAGAACCAGGTTCGGATCGGGCTTTCCAGGATGGAACGGGTCGTGCGCGAACGGATGACGACCCAGGACGTCGAGGCGATCACGCCCCAGACGCTCATCAACATCCGCCCGGTCGTCGCGGCGATCAAGGAGTTCTTCGGGACGAGCCAGCTGTCGCAGTTCATGGACCAGCACAACCCGCTGTCGGGCCTCGCCCACAAGCGCCGCCTCTCTGCCCTCGGGCCGGGCGGGCTGTCGCGCGAGCGCGCCGGCTTCGAGGTGCGCGACGTGCACACCTCCCACTACGGACGGATGTGCCCGATCGAGACGCCCGAGGGGCCGAACATCGGCCTCATCGGCCACCTCGCGACGTACGCGCGGGTGAACGAGCACGGGTTCATCGAGACGCCCTACCGGAAGGTCTCCAACGGACGGGTGACCGAGGAGATCGTCTACCTCGCCGCCGACGAGGAAGAGGAGTACGTCATCGCCCAGGCTTCGGCGACCCTCGACCGCCACGGCCGGTTCACCGGCGAGCGCGTGCTCGTCCGGCGCGGGCCGCAGGGAGCCGGGGTGCGCGTCGGTGCCACGACGACCTCGTACGGCACGACGAGCGAGGTCGACTACGTCCCGCCGGCCGAGGTCGGCCTGATGGACGTCTCGCCGAAGCAGATCGTCTCGGTGTCGACGGCGCTCATCCCCTTCGTCGAGCACGACGACGCCAACCGGGCGCTCATGGGCGCCAACATGCAGAAGCAGGCCGTGCCGCTGCTCGTCTCGGAGGCGCCGTTCATCGGCACCGGCGTCGAGGCCCGCGCCGCCCAGGACGCCGGCGAGGTCATCATCGCCGCGGGGGCGGGGCGCGTCACCGAGATCTCCGGGAACCAGGTCGTCGTCGAGTACAAGTCGGGGCAAAAGGACCGCTTCGGCGCCGAGCTCGGCAAGAAGACCTACCCGCTCGCCAAGTTCCGCCGCTCGAACCAGAACACCTGCATCAACCAGAAGGTGCTCGTCGACGAGGGAGACGCGGTGGTCCCCGGCGACGTGATCGCCGACGGCCCCTCGACGCACAACGGCGAGCTCGCCCTCGGCAAGAACCTGCTCGTCGCGTTCATGCCGTGGGAGGGGTACAACTACGAGGACGCGATCGTCCTATCCGAGCGCGTCGTGCGCGACGACGTGCTCACCTCGATCCACATCGAGGAGCACGAGGTCGACGCCCGCGACACGAAGCTCGGCCCCGAGGAGATCACGCGGGACATCCCGAACCTGTCCGAGGAGATCCTCGCTGACCTCGACGAGCGCGGCATCATCCGGATCGGCGCCGAGGTCGGCCCCGGCGACGTGCTCGTCGGCAAGGTGACCCCCAAAGGCGAGACCGAGCTCACCCCGGAGGAGCGGCTGTTGCGCGCGATCTTCGGCGAGAAGGCCCGCGACGTGCGCGACACGAGCCTCAAGGTCCCCCACGGCGAGTCGGGCAAGGTGATCGACGTCCGCGTGTTCTCCCGCGACGACTCCCATGAGCTCCCGCCCGGGGTGAACCAGCTCGTCCGGGTCTACGTCGCCCAGAAGCGCAAGATCACCGAGGGCGACAAACTCGCCGGGCGCCACGGGAACAAGGGCGTCGTCTCGAAGATCCTGCCGATCGAGGACATGCCGTACGCCGCCGACGGCACCCCGGTCGACATCATCTTGAACCCGCTCGGCGTTCCGTCCCGGATGAACGTCGGCCAGGTCCTCGAGGCGCACCTCGGCTACGCGGCGCGCTGGGGCTGGGACGCGGCCTCGGGAAGCACGACGACGACCTCGCCGGCGCGGGGCAACGAGCAGAAGACGCGCCCGAAGACCGACCCCGCGGTCTGGATCTCGACGCCCGTCTTCGATGGGGCGCACTGGGACGAGAAGTCCGAGGCGGGCAGGCACCCGACGATCAAGTCGATCTTCGAGCACCTCCACAAGGACGCCGCCGACGGCTCGAAGCGCCTCATCCAGCCCGACGGCAAGCTGACGCTCTACAACGGCCGGACCGGCGATCCCTACGACAACCCGATCAGTGTGGGCTACATGTACATCCTGAAGCTCGCCCACCTCGTCGACGACAAGATCCACGCCCGGTCGACGGGCCCGTACTCGATGATCACCCAGCAGCCCCTCGGCGGGAAGGCGCAGTTCGGCGGGCAGCGCTTCGGCGAGATGGAGGTCTGGGCCCTCGAGGCCTACGGCGCCGCCTATGCGCTCCAGGAGCTGCTCACGATCAAGTCCGACGACGTCCTCGGGCGCGTGAAGGTCTACGAGGCGATCGTGAAGGGCGAGAACATCCCCGAGCCCGGCATCCCCGAGAGCTTCAAGGTGCTCATCAAGGAGATGCAGTCGCTCTGCCTCGACGTCGAGGTGCTCGGAGTCTCCGGCGAGGAGATCGAGATGCGCGAGATCGACGAGGACGTGTACCGCACGGCCGAGGAGCTGGGGATCGATATCAGCCGGCCCGAGCGGGGCTCGGACGAGGAAGACGCCCGCCGCGCGGCCGAGAGGAGCTTCTAGGTGATCGACGTCAACGATTTCGACCAGCTGCGCATCGGCCTCGCCACGGCCGAGGACATCCGGACGTGGTCGAAAGGCGAGGTGAAAAAGCCGGAGACGATCAACTACCGCACCCTGCGCCCCGAGAAGGACGGGCTGTTCTGCGAGCGCATCTTCGGCCCGACCAAGGACTGGGAGTGCTACTGCGGCAAGTACAAGCGGGTCCGGTTCAAGGGGATTATCTGCGAGCGCTGCGGCGTCGAGGTGACGCGCTCGAAGGTCCGCCGCGAGCGGATGGGCCACATCGAGCTCGCCGCGCCGGTCGTCCATATCTGGTACCTGCGCGGCACGCGGTCGTGGCTCGCCTACCTGCTTATGGGCACCGAGGCCCGCGAGGAACTGAAGGCGAAGCAGCTCGAGAAGGTCATCTACTTCGCGGCGTACCTCGTGACCCACGTCGACGAGGAGAAGCGCCACACCGACCTGCCGAACCTCGAGGCCGAGCTCGCATCCGAGATCGGTGAGATCGAGCGGGGGCGCGACCTCGAGGCGGAACGGCGGCTCGCGGCCCTCGAGGTCGAGCTCGCCGCCCTCGAGGCCGAGGGCGCGAAGGAGTCCGAGGTCCGCGCCCGCCAGCGCGCCGTCGAGAAGGAGATCACCGGGATCCGCGACCGCGCGACCGGCGAGATCGTGATGGCGAGGCGCGCCCTCGACGAGCTGCGCGACCTCCACGCCCGGAAGATCATCGACGACGAGCTCCTGTGGCGACAGCTCCACTCCCGTTACGGCGAGTACTTCGAGGGTGGCATGGGCGCCGAGACGATCGCGCAGCTCATCAGCCGCATCGACCTCGACGAGGAGGAGATCAAGCTGCGCGAGGCGATCGACCCGACCGACGGTCGGCGCCCGCTCTCGGCTCAGCGCAAGCAGAAGGCCATCAAGCGGCTGAAGATCGTCTCGGCGTTCAACCGCCGCGACGACGACGGTCGGCGGGCGAACGACCCGCGGGCGATGATCCTGCAGGCGATCCCGGTCATCCCGCCGGACCTGCGCCCGATGGTCCAGCTCGACGGCGGTCGTTTCGCGACCTCGGACCTCAACGACCTGTACCGCCGAGTGATCAACCGGAACAACCGGCTGAAGCGCCTGCTCGACCTCGGCGCGCCCGAGATCATCATCAACAACGAGAAGCGGATGCTCCAGGAGGCCGTCGACGCGCTGTTCGACAACGGCCGCCGCGGGCGCCCGGTCACCGGTCCGGGGAACCGTCCCCTAAAAAGCCTCTCGGACATGCTGAAGGGCAAGCAGGGACGCTTCCGCCAGAACCTGCTCGGCAAGCGCGTCGACTACTCGGGCCGTTCGGTGATCGTCGTCGGTCCGACGTTGAATCTCCACCAGTGCGGACTGCCCAAACAGATGGCGCTCGAGCTGTTCAAGCCCTTCGTCATGAAGCGTCTCGTCGACATCGAGATCGCCCCGAACATCAAGTCCGCCAAGCGCATGGTGGAACGGCGCCGTGCCCAGGTCTGGGACGTGCTCGACGAGGTCATCAAGGAGCACCCGGTGCTGCTGAACCGGGCGCCGACGCTCCACCGCCTCGGCATCCAGGCGTTCGAGCCCGTGCTCATCGAGGGCAAGGCGATCCAGATCCACCCGCTCGTGTGCGCGGCGTTCAACGCCGACTTCGACGGTGACCAGATGGCGGTGCACCTGCCGCTCTCAGCCGAGGCCCAGGCCGAGGCGCGGATCCTCATGCTCTCGGAGAACAACATCTTGTCGCCGGCCACGGGACGCCCGACGACGGTCCCGACCCAGGACATGGTGTTCGGGGTCTACTACCTCACGCTGATGGTCGACGGCGCAAAAGGCGAGGGGCTCGTCTTCCGCCGCCTGCACGAAGTCGAGGCCGCCTACGAGCGCGGCTCGGTCGCGCTCCACGCCAAGATCAAGCTCCGCCGCGGTCCCGAGGGCTACCCGTTCGCCTACTGGGGGCTCCGTCACGGCGACGAGGCGGGCACCGACGAACCCGACGAGATCGTTACGACGCCGGGCCGGCTCTTTTTCAACGCGGCCTTGCCACCGGACTTCGGCTACGTGAACGACGTCGTCGGCAAGCGCGCGACCTCGATCGGCTCGATCGTCGAGCGCCTCGCCTCGCACTACCCGAAGGCGACTGTCGCCGAGAGCCTCGACCGCGTGAAGGAGCTCGGCTTCCTCTTCGCGACCCGGTCCGGGCTCACGATCTCGATCGACGACGTGAAGACGCCTCCCGACAAGGCCACGATCGTCGACCGTTACGAGAAAGAGGCTGAGAAGGCCGAGGCGCAGTTCAAGCGCGGCATCATCACCGACGACGAGCGGCGCCAGAAGGAAATCGAGATCTGGACGTCGGCGAACAGCGAGGTCGGTCGCGCGATGGAGAAGACCCTCGCGACGATCGCCTTCAACCCGCTCGACATGATGGTCGACTCGGGCGCCCGGGGGAACCCGCAGCAGGTCCGTCAGATCGCCGGCATGAAAGGGCTCGTCTCCAACCCGCGCGGCGAGATGATCCCCCGCCCGATCGTGTCCTCGTTCCGCGAGGGCCTTTCCGTGCTCGAGTACTTCATCTCGACCCATGGCGCCCGCAAGGGCCTGGCGGACACCGCGCTGCGCACCGCCGACTCGGGCTACCTCACCCGGCGGCTCGTCGACGTCGCGCAGGAGCTCATCGTGCGCGAGGTCGACTGCGGGACCTCCCGGGGGATCTGGATCGAAGGGGTCGTCCCCGACGCGACGGGGACCCGGTCCTACCTCGAGACCCGCGCCTACGGGCGCGTGCTCGCCGAGCCGGTCGCCCTCGCCGACTCCACGGAACTCGCCGCCGACACGGTGCTCGGCGACGCCGAGGTCGAGCGGCTCGCCTCCGATCCCGGGATCGAACGGATCCGTGTCCGCTCCGTGCTCACCTGTGAGTCCCCCCAGGGGGTCTGCTCCGCCTGTTACGGCCAGTCGCTCGCCACCGGGCGGATGATCGAGCTAGGCGAGGCGGTCGGCGTCATCGCCGCGCAGTCGATCGGCGAGCCCGGCACGCAGCTCACGATGCGGACCTTCCACACCGGCGGCGTGGTCGGCGAGGACATCACCCACGGTCTGCCGCGCGTCGTCGAGCTGTTCGAGGCGCGCACCCCGAAGGGCGCCGCCGTGCTCGCCCGGACCTCGGGTGTCGTGCGGATCGAGGAGGACGAGTCCGGGCGCAAGGTCACCGTGGTCGGCGACCGCGGCGATGAGGAGGCCTACCCGGTGTCGTCCCGTGCCCACCTCGAGGTCGCCGAGGGCCAGGAGGTCCAGGCCGGCGAGTCGCTCATCGAGGGCCCGAAGGACCCCAAAGAGCTCCTCGAGATCAAGGGGATCCGCGAGACCCAGCAGTACCTCGTCGAGGAGGTGCAGAAGGTCTACCGGGACCAGGGCGTCTCGATCCACGACAAGCACATCGAGCTGATCGTCCGCCAGATGCTGCGCCGCGTCCTCGTCGCCGAGTCCGGCGACTCGACGTTCCTGCCCGGCGAGCGCGTCGACAACCAGCGCTACGCCCACGTCAACCGCGAGCTCGTCACCGAGGGCAAGCGCCCCGCCGAGGGCCGTCCGGAGCTGATGGGGATCACGAAGGCGTCGCTCGCCACCGACTCCTGGCTGTCGGCGGCGTCGTTCCAGGAGACGACGCGCGTGCTCACCGAGGCGGCGATCGAGGGCCGGTCGGACCACCTGTTCGGACTGAAAGAGAACATCATCATCGGCAAGCTCATCCCGGCGGGCAGCGGCATGGAGCGCTACCGGAACGTCACCGTCGAGACGCCCGACGCCCAGCGGATGTCGTTCTGGTCGTCGGACCTCTCCGAGCCCGGGCCCGAGGAGCTCGCCGAGTGGCTGCGCAACATCGAGGGCGCGCCCTTCGGCGGCTACGGCTCCGAGGAGCAGGCCGTCGACGAGGCGCTCAGCTACTACCGCAGCGACGAGACGGCCGAGGCCGCAGCGGGCGGGGCTGAGGGCGCGCCGGCCGACGAGACCGAGCCCCCGGATCTCGGAGAGGCGACCGTCTGAGCCGACGCGATCGCCGGTGACAGTCCGGCGCGAGGGGCGAGAAGGCCCTTTCGCGTTGCGTGCCGCGCACCGCGCATCTAGTATTGATGTGCCGTCTGAACTGGGCGCTCGCGTCCGACTGGCGGTTCTCCTGCGCAACACCTGAGAGGAAGCGCGTGCCCACCATCGCCCAGCTCGTGAGGAACGGTCGGGAGTCGAAGCGGTCGAAGACCAAGACGCCCGCCCTGAAGGGCGCGCCCCAGCGACGCGGCGTGTGCACGCGCGTCTACACGACGACCCCGAAGAAGCCGAACTCCGCGTTGCGCAAGGTCGCCCGCGTCCGCCTCACGAGCGGCGTCGAGGTCACGGCGTACATCCCCGGGGTCGGCCACAACCTCCAGGAGCACTCGATCGTGCTCGTGCGCGGCGGCCGGGTGAAGGACCTCCCGGGCGTGCGCTACAAGATCGTGCGCGGCACGCTCGACACCTCGGGCGTGCGCGACCGGGCGCAGGCCCGCAGCCGCTACGGCGCGAAGAAGGAAGCCTGATGCCGCGCAGTGGGCCGGCCCCGCGCCGCGAGCTCCAGCCGGACCCGGTCTACCGGTCCGTCCTCGTCACGCAGCTCACCAACCAGGTGCTCTCCCGGGGCAAGCGGACCCTCGCCCAGCAGATCGTTTACGACGCGCTGACCGTCGTCGGCGAGCGGACCGCCGGCGACGCGCTCGCCACGCTGAAGCGCGCCCTCGACAACACCCGCCCCGAGCTCGAGGTGCGCTCCCGCCGGGTCGGCGGGACGACCTACCAGGTCCCCGTCGAGGTCCGCCCACGCCGGGCGACGACGCTCTCGATCCGCTGGATCGTGAGCTACGCCGGCCAGCGCCGCGACCGGACGATGGCGCTCAAGCTCGCCAACGAGATCCTCGACGCCGCCAACGGCCTCGGTGCCGCGGTGAAGCGCCGCGAGGACATCCACAAGATGGCGGAATCGAACCGGGCCTTCGCCCACTACCGCTGGTAGCCCGGCGGGGGCACGCCGGGGGCCCTCCGCACCGCTCGATCCGTCGCGCCCCGTACTCTTATAGGTAGCAGTTCACGCAGTCACGAGAAGACGAGCCCATGGCGATCCCCGCACCCCGCACGACCCCCCTTGCCAACGTCCGCAACATCGGGATCATGGCTCACATCGACGCGGGCAAGACCACGGCGACCGAGCGGATCCTTTACTACACCGGCCGCAACTA